>Ga0247610_10000226_pt1 | contig 91909 bp, 99 predicted proteins | sample 174DNAGHGhighgp2_FD_193483 | JGI IMG/M metagenome (GOLD analysis project Ga0247610, IMG submission 193483) | Sheep rumen microbial communities from Palmerston North, Manawatu-Wanganui, New Zealand - 1742 DNA GHGhigh gp2 | ecosystem: Host-associated > Mammals > Digestive system > Stomach > Rumen... | reverse complement strand
ATGATAACGCTATCAAGTTTAAGCATGCTATCATTATCTACTATGAAAGAAGGGGTATACATACAGAATTTTCATTGTCTAATGATTATACTATAATCAATCAGAATAATGATAAAGATGTATATGAAATAACCTTCAGTTGGTTATATACTAATTGGAAGAATCCAAAGGTATCAAAATTATAGGAGGTGTGACATGGAAGAGAAAAGGTAGTAAATCCTATTCACTTTGTGGAGAAGGACAAAAAGGCTGTAGAGGTACATGTAGAACCTAAGAAGAATGATGCTATAGTTATGTACTATAAGAGCAGAGGAATCTAAGTAAGCTATAATTGCACAGGAACTTCTACGCTGCCCTTGGCATTCATGTGGAACAGGGTTGATATTTGATCATCCTATGTATACTTAAGGAGGTATTAGTATGGCAGATGTATTTACAAAAGCCGAAATGACAGATACAGAAGTAACAAAAGATATTCTCCAGATTGCAATGGAGAAGAGTGTCCCGAAAGAAGTTATTTATTATATCAATACTAGGCTTTTAGCTAGTGCAAAAGTTGGTCTTAATACAATGATAATTGATTTTAAGGAAGGCACAAGTGATATCTTAAGTAAGATGATTGTTAACAAAACAGCTGTTACAATCTATTATGAAAGAAGAGGAATTTCTGTTGGGTTTTATCAGAAGTTATCTTATGAGTGGACTGTAAGTTTCCATTGGTGATATGTATATAATTTTAAGGAGGTGTAACATGGAAGAAAAGAAGGTAGTAAATCCTATTCACTTTGTGGAGAAGGACAAAAAGGCTGTAGAGATACATGTAGAGCCTAAGAAGAATGATGCTGAGCTGAATTTCAAATGCAAGTATGGTTCTATAAGCATCAAGCTTGGTGAAATACCAATAATCAAAAACTTTATATAGGAGGAACAGCAAATGGCTAAAACGTATTCTAATAAATATTATGAAACATGGGACAATATCAAACATGCTCTGAATCCTTATATTAAGGTTATAGACAATGCGGTAGAAGAGCAATCTCTGCAAGGATTGTCTGTTATTACTATAAATGATGAGGATGTAATAAAATGTAAGTCTGATGATAAAGTTCCTTATGACTTACGAACTAAAGCAAGTCTGAAAAAGTACTACGAAAAGCAGGGATTTAAGGTTGACATTTTATATGTATTTATCATACCTAAAAATTCTATCTTAAATAAACTCGCTGATATTTCAGATAATGATATTGATTTTGCCCATATATTAGGCACTTATGATGCTCGTTTAGATATGATCAAATTTAAAGATAGTAAATCTAGAAAGTTTGATGATGATTTAATGTATCTTATCAGAGAGAATAATGCAGAATATGGCAAAGATTACTGTATAATGAATCCTCTGAATATTAGCTGGTAGGCTGCATGTAGATCATAAGAAGAATGATGCTGAACTGAATATCAAGATTGGTAAAATACCAATAATTAAAAGTTTTGTATAGGAGGAACAACAATGGCTCAGATGTCGAGTGTGTCAAGTGAATATAGATTTCCACTGATTGTTTCTGAAGCAATTTCAAAACTTGCTAAAGAAACGATCTGTGTAGGACAGGTTAAAATGGCATCAATAAATACTATTAAAAGATATGGATTTATTGATGCTATTGACAAGTACCTGTTGCAGAAAGCAGATGATGGTAGTTCTGTAGTAATCATACATAAGAACGCTGCCAAGATAATACTGGATAAAAGACTTCATGATGATGTATGGGACACCATCTGGAGACCAGACTGTATGGCTACTATTTGTGATATCTACAGAACAAAAGGGTTTGAAGCAGATATAGTAGCATCATTATGCTCTGATGAAGTTCCTGATGAGATTATATTGGCTAATGAAGTATTTGGTACATATGATCCCAAGACTAATATCTATGATATAAGTAAGGGATTCTTGAATCCAGGTACATGTGATAGGTTTAATCCTTTGATTAGGAAGAAGCAGATTAAGAATGAATTTGAAGGTGATACAATTATTCCTACAACTTTGTGTGAGCTGTATGGTAATGATAAGAGACCTATACTGGTTAAGTACGGAATAAGAATCAGCTGGTAATCTGTGTATAAAAAGGAACCTCGAAGTTTGAGGTTTCTTTTTTATTTTTTATTACAATTTTAACCAATAAATAAAGTATTTATTTTTAGGAGGTTTATAATGGAAGATAATGTTATTAATGCTGGTGATGATCTGGTAGAAGTAGATAAGATTATAGAAGAAAATAATAAGGAAGAACAAGGAGATATATTGCTTCCTATTACTAATCAAGGAGAAGTTATTGATCCTTCAATGCTTCCTTCTATCACTGCTAGCGGATTAACTTTCAAAAAGAGAGATAATATTACTGCTCATGGTATTTATGGTAGTTCTGAGTTTTTAGTATTCTTTGCTTATGATAAAGAATCAGATTTAGAATGGCTCAAGAATGTAGGTATTATTATTGATAATAAGTCTGAAGCTGATAATAAGGACAGAACTGTTTATCTTAATCTTACCACTGTTATGGGTCAGACTTTTGATTGGACAGAATCCATAGCAACTACTAAAAATTACGAGAAGGTTTTATACAAGTATATTATTCATTCTATCTACAACAATGTGGATATTTATATTACTTTCAATAAAGGTACATTATATCCTGAAGTTGTTGATTCTATGTATAATACATTTGTTGAGAATTTTGATAGGATCAAAGAGTTAAAGGGTCAACTGGAACAGTTGCTTGCAAGTTCAGGGGTGAATAAAAATGGTGACGAATAAACATATTTTCATAATTAATGGTAAACCTACAGCTGGTAAAGATACATTCGTTAATATGGTTGCAATTGAAGCCAAATTCCATAATATGGATGTATTGAATATATCTACAGTTGATAAGGTTAAAGAGGCTGCAACTATTCTTGGATGGAATGGTATTAAGACTGATTCTGCAAGATTATTTCTGTCAGAGTTAAAAGATTTATCTACTAAATTTTTTGATGGTCCAGCTAAGTATTGCTATAGTGTGGCAAGTACTTTAAAGGAAGATCAAATAATGTTTATACACTGTAGAGAGCCTAAAGAAATAGAAAAGATGAAAAACATGCTTGACTGTTTTACAGTGTATATAGATAGAACTCTTGATAATGAGAAATTCTCTAATCATGCAGACGCTGAAGTAACTAATTACAAATATGATTACGTTATAGATAATAATACTTCATTAAAAGATTTAAGATGTAGAGCTAATACTTTTTTGAATACTGTAATGGATTTCGATTATTATTGGGGAAAGACTGATAATAAGAAATTGTTTGCAAAAATAAGTGATCCTACAGATGCTGTATTTATTGAATGCAAATCAAATCAGAGGTTAACTTAATGAATGCTGAAGCATATAAGAATTTTTTGTTAGCCTCTATTCCAGGGGCTAAAGTTGTAAGTGGTGGTACACATATTAATTGTAGGTGTAGAGAATGTCCTGATAGTAAAGATCCATCTTCTGCTCATATGTATATATCTATACCTGTCAATGATGATGATGTATCACTATATTATTGTCATAAATGCAATTGTAAGGGTGTTGTATCTCACAACACCCTTATTGATTGGGGTATTTATGATAAGCAGATTGCTATAGAATTAGACATTGCTAATAGAAAAGCTGCCAGAACAAAGAAGGGTAAGAAACTCTTTGAGTCTGTTATATATAATATAATTAATAACTATACTACTATTGATGATATATCTGAAGCTAAGAGAAGAGCTATTTGTAGCAGACTAGGATATGAATTAACCTATGAAGATCTTAGAGATTTGAAGATAGTGTTAAATCTTGGTGATCTTCTCAAGTCTAATGGTATAAATCAATTTACAAGAGATCCTCATATAATATCTGAACTTGATAAATACTTTTTTGGATTTATAAGTATAGATAATGGTTTCTTGAATATGAGGAAGAATGTAGAAGATGGTATAGTTTATAAGAGTATAGATAAGAAGTATATAAATTATCAGTTATTTGATAAGGATAATACTTCTCAGAGATTCTATACTATACCTACAGTTGTAGATTTATGCTCATATGAACCTGTAAAGATTCATATAGCAGAAGGTCCTTTCGATATATTAAGTATATATCTTAATTGTAGAAAGAGAGAACCTGGTATATATACTTGTGTAGCTGGAAATAACTATACAAATATAATCAATTATTTATTGAGATCATGTAGTATACCGAATGTTGAATTACATATATATCCGGATAATGATAAGTATGGTACTAATAGTCGTATTTATAAGATTATAAATAATATCATAGATATATTCTGCCCGGTATATGTCCATAGAAATATGGCAAGCAATGAGAAAGATTTTGGCGTATCACCTGATAGAATAGTAGAAACTATACAGAGAATAAGATAAGGAGAATAATTATGAGTGGAGTAGATACTTATTTTACAATTAAAACATTAGCTGAATATATTATTCCTGCTATTATATTAGTAGTAGTAGCAATATTTATGATAGTTATAGTAATATATAATAATATAGCTATCAGTATTAGTAATAAGAAAAAAGCTATGTTATTAAAAGAAGGATATGTATTATCTATAATCACATATCGTGATGGTAATATTAATATTGGTCATCTTGACTGCTATGCTAATTATATAGAAGATACAGATGTATTATGCTATATAAAGAAATCTTCTGTAGAAGAAGCTAAGATTGGTGAGCTCAAAGATATTTTGAAGCAGGGTAAATATAATACAATTACAGCTTTTAAAACATCTGGAGGTTCAATACGTACAATACCTACTTTAAAGGACTTATAAGGAGAGATATATGGAAGAAACATTTAAATCTATATGGATGGCTATATTTATCTTGGGAATTATGTGTACCCTTATAGCTGCAACTGTAGGTTTTATTGTAGATCAAATAGATAGTTATAAGACTATGTTGTATAGAAAGAATGGGTACGAGATGGGAAATATACGAATGGAGCCTGATCGTTATGTGTATGGAATAAAGAAATATGACAAAGATACAGACATCATGCGTTATATTCCCATAGGAGAATTCTATTCTATTAAAACTTCTAAACTGAAGAAGATGATAGAAGAAGATGAAGTACATGAAATATTTAACTATGAGAAAGGAGAAGCAAATGTTAGAAGTAACTGAAGAAAAAGAATCATGTAGTTTTTGTGAAACTCATTTCAAAGGTGAAGATTTATTTAAAGCACCATATTTGAGTGATGATAAATCAAAAGCATATATTGATATAGTTGCTGCTAATATTAAGTATTGTCCTTTATGTGGTAATGAATTAAAGGACCCGGTAAAATAAATGATTTTATTTATATACTATATAGGTGTATGAGAGAAGTTGTATATGATATACAACTTCTTATCATGCGTCATTTTTTAGTCAATATGAATAAAATATCAAAGGATGAAAACGAATCATGACCTCTAAAATATCACACAAAACAAATGAATCACAGTAATGAAAATATCAGGAAGAAGAAATGAATCAACAAACAGAAAATATCACACGAGATAAATGAATCACCACTGTTAAAATATCAAGGATTGTAAATGAATCATGTCACACAAAATATCAAACAGAATAAATGAATCATGTTATGCAAAATATCAACAGTAACAAATGAATCACCACTATTAAAATATCATGCCGAGAAAATGAATCATAGTAATGAAAATATCAGAATAATCAAATGAGTCATAGATGCAAAATATCAGAAGGATTAAATGAATCAGAACTGTGGAAAATATCAAAAGGGGAAAATGAATCAAATCGCTGAAAATATCAAGATATTAAAATGAATCATGATGCTTAAATTATCAATAGAAAGAAATGAATTATGCTACACAAAATATCATGTAGTCAAAATGAGTCATTGTAATTAAGATATCAATAGAAAAGAAACGAATCAAATATTTTAAAATATCAAAAGAATAAAATGAATCAAATCTGTAAAAATATCAAGGCACCTAAATGAATCAAGAATAACAAAATATCAATTGGTCAAAATGAGTCATGTACATGTAAATATCAACAGAAAGAAACGAATCATACTATATAAAATATCATATAGTTGAAATGAATCAGATGCCGCAAAATATCAGGAAGTCAAAATGAATCAAATTTTTCAAAATATCATGGAGATTAAATGAATCACGCTATTCAAAATATCAAAGTGATTAAATGAATCAAAGGTCGTAAATTATCAGAGACACCAAAATGAATCATAGATTTCAAAATATCAATTGAGTGAAATGAATCATTGCTTGAAAAATATCAAGAAAATGAAATGAATCATGCAGAAAAAAATATCATAAAAAACAAATGAATCAACCCTCTCAAAATATCAAGGTGAAAAAATGAATCAACAAACAGAAAATATCATTGCGAATAAATGAATCAAATCTGTAAAAATATCAAGATGAAAAAATGAATCATGTTGAGGAAAATATCAAATGAACTAAATGAATCATCTTCCACAAAATATCATGGAGTATAAATGAATCAAGACATCTAAAATATCAGATTTTACAAATGTCACAAATACTAAATTTCAAAGGAGAAAGATGATGAGCAAGTATGTGACAAATTATGTGGTTGTAACTAAGGACGATGATGATACTGATCACAGCACTATTGGTGTGTATTAAGAGTATCTGCAACTGCATAATAAAACCACCAGGGATATTCCCTGGTGGTTTTTCTTTTAGTGTTTTTTATGAGATTTGTGGTATTTGTTATTTTTATTATTGTTGCTAATAAAATAACCACCATTGTTCTCAGGTACCTTTTTTTCGGTATCCTGTGCATCTGCTTCTTCGGAATCTGTTTCTTTTTCATCATTTTCCACTACTTCCTCAGAAACTTCAGATTCTTCAACTTTTTCATTGATTTCAGTATTATCTTCAATAGCTGCAGTTTCAGTAGCAACTTCCTCTGTAGCCTCTTCAGTAATAGTTTCTTTAATCTGCTCAGCTGTTTCCTCTACAGGAGCTTCTTCCGATGCTTCTTCATGAACTTCTTCAACAGAAGTTTCATCAACAACTTCAGCAGTATTAACATCTTCTTCAGTTTGTTTTTCAACATCAGGAACTTCTATTACATCCTCAACAACAGCTACAGGCTCGCCTTCTTTTTTAGGTTCCACAAGATCACTAGCCTTAGGACCATAATACTTAGGACGATGTAAAGATAATCTGTTTTCTCCAGTCACAGGAATAATTCCTTCATGATCAGGAAACCGTCTGAACACCCTTGCTTTCGGCATCATATCTTTTACCTGCTCAGTAGTAAACTCAGCAGAAAAAGGGCGCCTAGTAAGGCGCCCATCTGTAGGCGATATGACGGGCCGAACAGGATGTACCTCATAAAGATACTTAACCATTCATTTGCCCTCCTAAATAATATTATGATTAATCATCACCCATAAGGTCATCGATGATATCATCATCATACACATCATCAATTGCATCAACTTCAGCATCAGACATTTCACCAGCATCTTCAGCATCGTCGATCAGCTCATCTTCTACTTTCTCAGGAAGTTCTTCAGCTTCTCTTAACAGCTCATCAATCAAAGAACTTTCTTTAATATCTTGAGCTTGAGTTTGAGGATCACTACCATTGTCTGTAGTTGTAGGTATGTCTTCACCTTCAGCTTCTTTATTTTCATTTTCTTCTCTTAACAGAGCTTCGATTAATGCAGAGTCTTCGATAGATTCACCAGGATCCCCGTCATTGGTAGAATCGCTAGTTTCATAATCACTAGGACCAGCAACATCGCCTGTACCATCATCTTCTGTATCAGAGGAACCAGAATCATCTAAACCTTCATTGAGTAAATCCATAAAAGATTCATATACAGGATCTTTATCTGTACCTTCAGCACCAGACTTAGCGTCATTATTTACATCCGGCTCGCCCATACCATCTTCAGGCTCATTGTATTCCTTATCAACTGTCTGCTCAGGATTCTTGCAGTTACCAGCAGCTGCATCCAGAATATCTTCAGCATCCTCGTATACAGGATCTTTATCTGTACCTTCAGCACCAGACTTAGCATTGTTGTTTACATCCGGCTCACCCATACAATCTTCAGGCTCAGTATATTCACCAGCAACACACTGTGAAGGATCATCACATTCAGCTAACAACGTATCTATCAAACTTTCTTTAACAGAATTTACAGGATCAGCCATCTGATCGATCTCGTTTTTATCTTCATTATCTTCTAACTCATCTTTATCTGTCTCTTGGCCCATACCATCAACATCACCAAGATCACCCGGTTCACCAAGACCTTCGTTATCACCAAGATCGGTCTCAGCTTCATCAAGCAGAGCCATTAAAGATTCACCTAACAAAGTCTTATCTGCTTTGTCAATCTCATCAGTGATATCCATATTATCAGGATCATTCTTCTGAACAGCATCCTGAACACCAAACTTAGGACAAGCTAAATCAAGAATATCATCATCGTCATCAGCGATAATTTCCTGATCACTAGAATCAGCAGTCGGCTTATTAGCATCGTGATCCGGACCTAATTCAGCACGCAGATCCTTTGGCTTAGATTCCTCATCAGTCTGATGCAGTTCTTCAGGATCAGGCAGATTCATAGCCTGCTGAGCAGCATCTTCGTTAATAGTGAGAACAGCCTCAATGAGCTTATCATCTTCTTCGAAACCAAACATGCAGTCAAACTGCTTTTCGGCTTCTACGCAATCGTCAAAAACTGACTGAAATTTATTAGCCATTTTATATTTCCTCCTCTTTTTATTTAGGTTTTTCACTATATTAGGCAATAATAGCCTATTTATTTATGATGTTAACTTAACAGCTTCTTGGTATAAAAGTCTAATATGAATATAGTAAGTATTAAAGTATAGAAAGTATACTTAGTTTCTGTAGTATCTATACAATCTAATGCTTCTAAATCGTCTTTACAAAGATCACAATCATTAAAGAATTTAACTATTATTCTTTCATAGCATATAGTATTTTCCACATCATTATTTTGAATAGCATCCATAAGTTTCTGAGGAATAATAGGTATTATTTCTTTAGGATTTAAAGGAGAATTTTCCTCTAAAACACATTTATAGTTAAGCTTCCAATACATTTCATATCTTGTTTTAAAAATACCTACAAGATCGTCAATATAATCAGCCTGAGATCTGTAGTTAGAAGTAAGAAGTTTCTTCTTATCCCTTAATTCAAATGCTCTATACATTGAATTATTATAATCTATACTGAATGTTTTTGGCACTCTACACTGATGCTCTACATGTACATATTCATCTGTATCAGCAAGTATACGATTACGTATAATAAACTCAATAGCAAATGGATCATACATATTGTATTCATTATACCATTTATAGATAAATGTCTGTACCCTATCAACCCAGAATAAATCCTTGAAATAATTAGCAAGATTCTTTGAAGTTTCTTCAAATATCTTAGCTAAATCATATCTTTCAAGTTTAACTATAGATTTGATATTGGTACCAGCAACAGTATCAACGAACTTATAATGCTCTACAACATTATCAAGAATCTCTCTATGTGTAGTACGATCCAAAACCCATCCAATTTTATAGACATTATTACCATTATCCAAAGTATCTCTTTGAACGTCAGTTACTTTAAATAACCAAGTAGAATCATGTACATGATCAACTTCAAAGAAATCTCCATCACAAGGAACTATAGTATTTGGCATGATATATGATTCACCTTCAAAAGGTCTATTTTCTAAACCAAAATCAGTAGTCTCGAAGTTTAATTCTGCTTTTGGAAATTGATAAATATAAAAATCATGTATCACGTTAAACCGAATAGGAGAATCATCACCTAAATCGGTATAAGATAACTTAGATGCAGGATCCAGAGTCGTCCTTTCATTATTTATATTATAATACTTAACCTTGGTAGCTTTCTTATCATTAAACCAATAAAATGGATTACGGACAAGCTCTTGATTCATTTCTACCAATGCGTCGAAATTATCAAAATATTGGGTGTTGATAAATTTTCCCATTTTACACCTCCTATTACGATTTATAAAGATGTGAAACTTAGGCGATTATAATTTGTAAATTAATAATATACTATATTCTTAATAAATATATAAAAGGAGGTATATTAAATGAACAACAATTCACTGCTTTGCAAATTCATTAATGAACACCCTGATACTTGGAGACAAGAATTAGAAGAAAAGAAAATCAAGATAAAGGAAGATGGACCCTTTGCAATATTTTCTTATGATGCATTTGCAGACTTTCACGATCCTATTGTACAGGAAGCAAGAGGTATTATTATAGATATTTTTAAACTTAATGTTTTATGCTGGCCTTTCAGAAAGTTTGGTAACTATAATGAATCATATGCAGATGAAATAGACTGGTCTACAGCTAGAGTGCAAGAGAAAATAGATGGTTCTATAATCAAACTCTGGAATAATTCAAGATTAAGAGATAGATGTTGGACTTTCTCTACAAACAATAATATTTATGCAAAGGATTCTCTGTACTGCCAAGAAACAGGTGGATCATTTCTTGATCTTATTAAATCTGCAGAAAACTATTCTAAAATTGATTTTAACTCTCTTGATCCAGACTATACTTATATCTTTGAGTTAGTAGGTCCTCATAATAGAGTAGTTATAAATTACGAGAAACCTTATCTATATCATATAGGGACCAGAAATAATAAGACTGGTGAAGAGGTTAATATTGATATTGGTATAGAGAAACCAAAGGAATATCCTTTAACTAGATTTGACCAGTGTATAGTTGCAGCTTTCGAGTTAAACAAAGATAAATACTTTGTTGAGCATGAAGGATTTGTAGTTGTAGATAGCAACTGGCACAGGATCAAGATTAAATCACCTGACTATTTAGCTGTTCATCGTATGATAGACAATAATACAGATACAAAGAAGCATTTCATAGATCTGATTATAACAGATAATGACGGTGAGATAGAAAGAACCCTTGAAGATTTTCCTAAATATAAGACGTATTATTTATTCTATAAATACAAACTTGCTGAATTAGTGTATGAAGTAGGTGAATTTATGGAGTATACAAAACATCTGTACGAAGAATATTCTTTCGAGAGGAAAGCTGTAGCATTGCAAATCAAAGACGAGAAGTATAAAAGATTTGGATTTATGGCTTTAGACAATAATGAATTGAAAGCTAAAGACGTCATTTATAATATGACTTCTAAGCAGCTTGATCAGTTCATTCCTGATTACGAAAAGCCATAACAAAATAAGGGCACCTTTTCAGGTGCTCTTTTTTTGTGCTTGAGCATCAATATAATTTTAGGAGGATATTAATATGGCTGACTGGTATGATTATTTAGTTCGTAAAGAATATAATAAAATAGTAGAAGAAAGCGAAGATTCTTCTATGCATATAATAAATCTCAGAGTCTATGATAAAGTAGATATGAGTAGAGCATCTGATATAAAGACACATATGGAGAAAGATAAGAATCTTACTATAATTTGTAATGATCTTCATGCTAATATAATAAATGCTGATACTGTGATAGTATACGGAAATATAAGTAAAGGATGTATTATAGAAGCAGATAAATGTTTAGTATTGAATGGTAATGAGAAATATTGCGAAGCTGTCGTAAATGAAAAAGATCATTATGATATATCAAAAGAAAAAGCTGAAATAAAGAAATCAGGAGAATCTTCAGCTGATCCTAATTTTATACCAAATGGTTACCCAGGATCTACTGCATCATATGCTGAAAGAACACAAGCTGTAAGAGTCGGCGATGGTACTAGTAAATATAAAGATTTACCTAAGCTTAAAATACACCCACCTGTAGAAATAAAAGAATAAAAACCCGGGTAGGAATTATTACCACCCGGATAATATTTAGTTTTTACTTACTGTAAGCAGCTGCAACTACATCTTCGTTCTTACGAGCATGCTTGATGTAAATTCATGATTACATAAAATAATAACAAAAATAAGGGTACCTTTTCATGTGCTCTTTTTTGGTACTTTAACATCAATATAATTTTATAATTAAGGAGGTACCTGTTAATGGACAGTGGTATGGAACTTTGGAAAGAACTCGATACAGTTCTTAGAGTATATGAACAGAACTTTAGAAACCTTCATTGGAATGCTAAAGGACCTGATTTTGATGATTCCCATAAGGCTATAACTACAGAATACTATGAGATGCTGGCAGGAACTATTGATGATTATGCTGAGATATTATGTATGATGAATATTACTCCGGCTAATTATTTAGATGCTGCCCAGAGAATTCAGACTTCTGAAAATAAGTATGTAATCATAGATCCTGCTAAGTTATATAATAGAAATGAGATCATTGAGTTTGCTGATATCATGTTTAAAGATATTATAATGCTTCTTACTCAGATTATAGAATTATTAGATAGAAATGAAGGTCCTTCAGCTGGTATTAAATCTGAACTTGAAACTGTTTTATTTAATTATAATAAGCAGTGTATCTATATCAACAAGAGAAGAACAATTAGGAATTAATAAAAACCCAGTGGACTATGAAGCCCACTGGGTCTTTTGTTTGTCTATTTTACTTACCATCAGCAGCTGCAACTACATCTTCGTTCTTACGAGCACGCTTGATGTAATCCTTCTGAGCCTTGGTAGCAATCTTGGATGCACGAGCACCATACTTCTTGATCAATTTAGCACGATACTCTTTCATCTTATTACGATGCATCATCATCTTCTTCCAGTCCGGATCACCCTTCTCAGCTGCGATTTGATAAACGATCAGTTTGATACGTCTCTTCTGATCATCAGCCTTAGACAATCTCATCAGAGATTTCTTATTCAGAACCTGACGCTCTGTCAAAACCTGAGCCTCTGGAGATGCACAGAACTCTTTAATCTGCTCATCAGTGCCAAGAGAAATGTCGTCATAAGCCATCAGTTCGATGTACGGCTGCATATTAACGCCGTTCAGATCCATATCATCGTTTTCCTTAACAACACTCTCTTTGAGAAATTTATGACCATATAATGCCATTGTTTTATCCTCCTTAATTAGTTTTTTAGAAAAGTTTGCAAGAATCATCATTAAGATCTCTCGATCATATTTACATTGATGTTCAAACGTGAGAACTTAACACAGAAAATACAAATAAGTAATAAATGAGGAATATATTATGGCTTTATAAGGAGGAGTTAAAATGGCAAGATATTCCGAATCTGATAAAGAAGATTTATTCTACGAGCTTCAAAGATTCTTAGAGAACAATCCTATATCTGAGATGATAGAAGTAGTGCGAGATGCAATCTCAGATAAAGAGTTTAAAGATAAAGAAAATTCTGATGAATAATAAACTATAATATTGAATAACTTGAAAGGAGAATTTAAATGATTATAGGTAATTTGGCTATGATAGACACGGATAAATCTCTAACTACGTTAGAGTATAAGAAGTCTATGAAGCAAATAATGCGAATGTATAATCCTTATATTAGTGAATCAGAAATGAATAATATACTGGATTTCAGTATAGCTAAGAGGTATAAGGAATCTACATGTGTATTGGATAATAATTATACTAATAAGAAGAAAAATAAAACTCTTCTTATGATGTCTGATTATATAATGAAGAAAGAGCCTATATTAACAGCTCATGGCACATTATTCAAGAAACATGCAGATTGTCCTAATCCTCTAGGAATGGTTATACAGCAATTTCTTGACCAAAGAAGCCAGTATAAGAAGATGATGTTTAGGTTCCCTAAGGGATCTGAAGACTACGAGAAGTATAATCTTCTCCAGCAACTTAGTAAAATTGACGCCAACGGTATTGGATTATCTATGGTTTAAATTTTAATAGATAAACAATCTATTAATCCATATATGCCGCCCTGGTTTGAAAGGATCAGGTGAATAACTGTACGAAATTGCTGGGAGGCAGTAACGCTCTTTTGCCTATATGGAGGGGAAACCCGGAAACAAGTAGAGAGATGGTATATGGTGATAGTAAGCCTAAGTACTTTAGCAATCTGCAATCAGCCTCCATTTTTCTATTTATAATTCTAAAAGAGGAGAATTATAATGGAAAACCAAGAAATTATCAATCCTATAGTATTTATTGAAAAGAAAGAAAAGTTAGTCTCTATTGATGGTGTTAAAGAGGACATGTACTATGTGAGAAATAATGGTGTTGTTGTTAATAAACGAGGTAAAGTAATAAAACCAACAGTTATCAATACAGGATATGAAGTATACAGATTATATTCTGGTCATCCTAATCCTGGAAAATATAAACATGTATTAGCTCACAGATTAGTCATGCAAACATTTAAGCCTATAGAAAATCCTGAATCTATGACTGTAAATCATAAAAATTGTGATAAACACAATAATTGCGAATACAATTTAGAGTGGTGTTCTCAGGCTGAAAATAATGAGCATGGAATAGTACATAAAAAGAAATACGGTTCAAATCGTTACAATTCAGCATTTACTCAAGAACAATTGCAAACTATTGTTTCTGAATTAAATAAAGGAACAAATTATTGTGATATTCTTAATATTATAGGTGTTGAAGATAATGATAATAATAGAGATTATATAGGAAATATCAAACGTGGTAAAACGTATGGTAGAGAGATAAAAGAACTTGGATTAGAATTGAAAAATGGATCATCGACTATCGAAAGCTAAACTATCTATAAGCAAACCAGCATTTGTTTGATAGTGAAAATAAGGTATAGTAATATACACGAAGCGAGTAGAGTAGGAAGAAATTCCGAACAGTACAGTACCTAAGTCAGAAATGATATGGTAAAGATATAGTCAGCGTCAAAACGCGATATATGGAACGCTTGGACAGTACACATCATTGATTTTCAATGTAAATGTAGCAACAAGTATTACAGCTCAAGGACGAGCTTTGATATCTACAGCATCAATGTTCTTCGAAGCATTCTTGAATAATAATGTCAAGTTTGGATCTTTGAACGAGGTATTAGAGTTTATCAAGAATGTATGTAATGAAGAGAGACATTACAGAGATGAAGAACTGCTGGATCATAATATATCTATTGAAGATTGTTTTGCTAAGATGATAGATTCTTGTGGGTATAGATGGTATCCTGAAGATGATGAAATGGATGTCATTTGGAGAGTTATCAATAACTTAACACCTACTGAAGTGAACAGAGTTTATTATAAGAACAATCTTTATGAATTCATGAGCAACACTAGCATGAAGAAGGCTATTAAGTATATAATGAAAAAGCTTAAAAACCCGTTCTTCAATTCTCTTGAGGTTCCTGAAGAGATAAAAGTAGAGTTGTCTGAATTATCAAGTATACTTGCAGAGTATGTATTTTACAATAAGATGTATATTGATCGTATTGATAGATGTGATAATATGATTAAGAGTACTATTATGGTAAGTGATACAGACTCTTGTATAGTATCATTGGATGCATGGTACAGGTTTGTATATGATATTATTAAAGATGAGCAGCTTCAGATATGTAAATATGACCCTGTCAATGTATTATCATTCATTGAAAGAGATGAATTTGGTGATGTAATAGATCTCAGTAAGTTGGAGCCTATTCATTTCTTGGAACCTGAAGAGCATTATGATTTTGAGAACGATGAAATTATCTTTGAGCAGCATGCGATAGATCCGTTCATTATGATGCCTCAGGATTATCTGAGATATAGTATAATAAATATACTTGCATATGTAATTGATGATCTGATCAATATGTATATGGAGCAGTTTACCAAGAACAATCATTCTTGGGCTGAAGGTAAGAAGTGTAAGATTATTCTTAAGAATGAGTTTACTTTCTTGAGACTTCTTATGACAGATACCAAGAAAGCTTATGCATCAAGAATGGCAGTTCAGGAAGGACATATTATTCCTGAAGATGAACAACTTGATGTAAAAGGTATAGCTTCTATGGCTAAATCTAGTATGTCTCCAAGTACAAGAAAGGCTTTGAAGAAGATCTTGTTAGAGGATATCTTAAAAGCACCTACGATTGATCAATTCAAGATTATAGAGCATCTAGCTATTCTTGAGAAGAAGATTATCAATTCGATTTATGATGGATCTAAGGAGTACTATAAACCTGTAACTATAAAGTCTATAGATAACTATACAGATCCTATGAAACAGCAAGGAATCAAGGCAAGTTATGTATGGAACTCTGTTAAACCTGATGGATTACCAGGTATTGATATGAGTGAACGTAATGCTGTAAGTGTAGCAAAGGTTGTTGTAAATCCTAAGACTGTAGAGAAGTTGAAGGAAAAATGGCCTGATGTTTACGAGAAGATGAGTAAATGTCTTAATGAAGAATACTTTAAAGGATCTATAGATGCTATAGCTATTCCTCTGGATGTGAATGCACCTGATTGGTTATTGGAATTGATCGATTATAAGACAATTTTGAATAACAACTTAAGTGGATTTGTATATGATTCAGTAGGATTAGTTAACTTAGGTAAAGATACAAACTATAGTAATATACTTAAATTCTAGTAAATAATTACTACACATACAACAATATAGTAATTGAATAGATCCTGGTAGATATGAAATACAGGCACAGTTTCGAAATCTGCCAGGTATCATGGAAGAATAGCTCAGTTGGTTAGAGCATCCGGCTCATAACCGGACGGTCCAGGGTTCGAGTCCCTGATCTTCCAGTGCGGCAATGGTAGGGTCACCTGCAATAGAATTTACCAGGCCCAGTAACTATTGCAGGTCCATTACGCGGTTCAAGCAGGACAATGACAGTATGAGATATTACGCAGTCCGAGCTTATCTCAGTAGTTTAAGAGGATAAAACATCTACCGGAGGTAGAAGCTGCAGGTTCAAATCCTGTCTGAGGAATTATCGGTACACACTAGTATCGGTATTTGTTCGCAAAGACGAATTGCGGTGTGGGTACAAAAGTGGCAACAAAGCCCACAGACACTTTTAGTTGAGCCACCAACTAATAGATGTCACAACACAATCTCAAGAAAAAGCTATGCTTGCCTGAGTCAGGTTTAAAGGTGAGCCACCTGTTCCATCGAGTTAACGACTTCTTGGACTTGTAGTATGGCAAGTAGGTGTAAGAGCAAGAGTTCTGCGGTACATACCAATATACGCCAAGGAACCCGTGGGTTCGAATCCCACAGCATAGCGTTCAGCACTCAGATGCTGAAAATCAGTGTTTAACCGGTACCACTGATTCATCAACACGTAGCCCTAAGCCAATGCACGTTAGTGCACTACAGTTGATATATTGTTATCTGATTAGCTCCTAGGATAATAATGAAGCTTGGCAAGCACACTAATAAGACCGTCTGTTTTCGGTACTACGTTAATGAACCGTAATTGAATTAGGTCTAAACCAAATGGCTACGGCATGATGTACAATATGGTAAGCAGATCGCTACCTGTACTATGACCTAATATATCGCAACGATCCTACTTTTCGTAAGTTGTGACGAATACTGAGCTGTCGCAGTAACCTCGAGGTGGAGGTTGTAAGGGAAAAGCGTGTTTCCTAGTTGTTTCACGAAAACCAAACCGGGGAATTTCGTAGATGCTGATTAAACTGTTTAAATACGACGTAGTACAACTATTTTAAGACGAAGGCCAAGTCTGAAGGACAAGTATAGTCTGAGTTGACTAGTTTATGGATATATACTCTTGATCTGTAAACCATCTGCGATTTTTGCAGGATTAAGCCTAATTGGTAAGGCAGCGGTCTTGAAAACCGCCAGTAGTCGAGCAATCGGCGTCAGAGTTCGAATCCCTGATCCTGCGCTTTGCACCTGTGGCGTAATTGGAAGGCGCTAGGGACTTAAAATCCCTTGATAGTAATATCGTGTGGGTTCAAGTCCCACCAGGTGTATTTAGGTCAAAAGACCTAACTTCGGTAGGGCGCTGCCCGGAGGATACTGACCATGAAGAATCATATAAGCGTCAGTCGTCGTTGGCAGTGCGTAACCGATGATCCTTCGCATGGGCTGGTAGGTGAAACCCTTGCATGGGCCTTGGCGGCGGGCGAATGCCGCTACGATGATAACTTTTCGGTTGGAGACATTTGATTTAGAGTTAGCTGAGATGCTTATTCGTTGGCGTGAATGGTTGAGATTCATGGGCCAGAGTACAAGAAAAAGGACTATATAATGTCTGGTAAAACCGTATCCTTTTCGGTTAGGCGGCGTCGTTGGCAGTCGTTTGGCAGCTTTATAGCGGCGCCGTTTGGGGAAACCGAGTTTATGTATAACTTGGTAGTGGGTGTGCATTTGATTTAGAAGGGCTGAAATGCGCTTTCGCATCGCGGTTAATGGTTGGAAGATTAGCCGCAGGTTAGCTTAATAATAAGATTAGGCTAGAGAATGCCGGTTAAACTACCATTTCGGAATGTGGCTCAGTTTGGTAGAGCACTACGTTAGGGACGTAGGGGTCGCAGGTTCAAATCCTGTCATTCCGATTACTAACTTTATTAGTAAAGAAACGTTTAGCCGTTTCTCCAAGTGGTAAGGAAATGGGTTTTGATCCCATCATTCACTGGTTCGAATCCAGTAACGGCTGTACCCGTACTCACACGGGCTACATGATTCCCATCGTTGGGTATCTTAGCACTCATTAAAAAACTGCTTTAGGGTGCAGGACTTTTAGTCAGGTTAAGCTAGCAACCATGACTCCTGCATACTGATAGTAAGCCGAAAGGTTTGAGCTATAGTTTTAAGAAGTAAGTTTCTATAGCTATTTTCTCCTGGTGCGCCGGTTAGTTTTAAACTCTCGCCCTAGTTCCGCAAGCTTGTGGTGTGGTACCCCTTTCGCTAACCGGCGTTTTTAGTTTCTAGCTAAAGAGAGAGCATGCTAATACAGCATGCTCTCATTTTTTTATGTTAAGAGTTTTAATTTTTTATATGTACTAAAACAAAAAGATAAAAGGTTGTAATCAACTATCATCTTAATAATATACTATAATGGTGTAGTGAAAAGACTTAAGAAAGGAGGGATATAAAATGCCCGAAGAAACAGTAGGATTGATCACCGAACAGGGTGACATGGGATTAGGTTATACGGAAATGTCTGACGAAGACAAGAAAGTATATACTGAGCAGCAGAAAGAAGAACAGAATAAAGAAGAAAAATAATAACAACAGGCACTGGAGGTCTGATTATTATAATCAGATCTCCTCTTTAATGGAGGTATTATGACTTATTTATCTGAAGAAGAAAGATTAAAGCAAAACATACGTTTCATGAAAAGTGAACGTAGAATCAATCAGAAAGTAATTAAAGCACAGAAGTATGTTATACTGTTATTACTGATGGCTTTGGTACTTACTGTAGGAGTATTGAGTCTGAAGATTACAAACCTTAGCGGAACTATTGACCAACTTAGAAGAGAGAAGACAGTACTTCTTTCATCTAATACAAAACTTTATGATCAGTTTTTAGAAGAGAATCTGTATTTAACAGCTATGAGTAATGTAGCTTATCAGTTGGAAGAAGAGAATCAGATTCTCATCGATGATAATCTTAGTTTAGCATCTGATTTTGATGTCTTGAATCAGGATTATCAAGAGTTGTCTGAGCGAGAAGAACTTTATGATAAGTATGAGTTTGCTATTATCAGAAGTAATCATACTCGAACAGATATAAGATACGAAGATTTTAAGCATCTTGAAGAGATAGCTGAAGAAGAAGGTATATCTCAGGATGGAATAGATCTTTGTCTTTCGTTCGTAATGAATGAAAGTAATGGACTGGAAAAGGCAGCAAATGCTAATTCTAGTGCACGAGGATATGGACAGCTGTTATCGTCTACAGGTAGATTTTGTTATACTAGTCTAATGGGACATAACAGTTATAATCACGAAGTTATAGCATTAGATGGACCTACAAACTTAGAGATGAGTTTAAGATATTTAGCTTATCTTGATGAATATAACCATCATAATGCTGTAGCAGTAGTCAGAAGTTATTGTGGAGGGTGGAATGATGCTTATGTAGCAAAACTAAATAGGTATCTATCAAGAGGTACAACCCCTACATCAGTTCAAACACTTAGAATACACGACGAATAAAGCATTTGCTCAGTAGGATTAATGTCCTACTGGGCTTAAAATTCAACAGTTGTATAATAGTTACTTTAAGGAGGTAATTAAAATGGAAGAAAAAGTTGTAATTAATGATAAAAAGAAATTTGGTGGAGCTGATGAAATGAAGTTCCAGTTTATAGGTTTAGGTGCAGCAGGAAATAAAGCTGTTATTGATCTTGTTAAAGCCGGTGTAGCTAAGCCGGAAGATGTGATATTGGTTAATTCTACAGATAAGGATTTTGTTGATTGTGATGGAATTGATAATAAAGTCATTATGAATCCTGGAAATACTGGCTGTGGTAAGGAACGAAAAATTGCAAAGGTTTATGCAGAACGTGTAAATAAGGTTGGTAATATTATTATCCGTGATGATACTACCAATGTATTATTTATCACTTCTGTAGAGGGCGGAACAGGATCAGGTGCTACTCCAGTAATTGCAGAAAATATCAAGAATAAGGGTAAGACTATCCATATCTGTGCCTTTATAGGTTTCGAGGACGATGTAAGAGGTCTTCAGAATACTGTAGAGTTCTTTAAGGATATTTCTAACCTGGAGGCTGATGTTATGACTATCAGAAATTCTGCATTTAATGAAGAAGCAGGATTCAATAAGTTCAAAGCTGAAGAGTTAGCTAATCAGGAACTTGTAAAGAGAACAAGAATCCTTACTGGACAAAACCTTATTGTATCTGAGCAGAACATTGACGATACAGATATCATGAAGGTTGTGTCTACAGCTGGATATAAGACCATTGAAGAGATCAGATTTAATGATAATTTAATGGATCAGGAACAGTTCAATAAACTGTGTAAAGCAATGATCTATAACTCAAAGAGTCTGAGATCTGATAATGGACAGATCAGATTAGGTGTTATACTTAATATAAGACCTGAGTCTGAGGATGCTGTAGATTATTCATTCAATGCTTTGAAAGAAGCATATGGCATGCCGTACGAGTTGTTCTTCCATAAGCAGTATGATGGTAAGCAGCAGTATATCCAGTTCATTAGTTCAGGTATGAAACTTCCTTTGGAAGCTGTTACTGATGTCTATGTAAGATATAAGGAACAGACAAAGAAGGTAGATAAATCTTCTGATACATTTAGTGAGACAGTAGCTGGATTTGAACTGGATGACATGGATTCAATGTTTGACATGGTAAATTAAGTTTGTAAGGGTGTAGAATAATCTACACCCTTTTCAAAAAGGAGGCTAGTATGCTTTTTGAATCTATTCAAAATAGAAAAGATGAAGATCTAAGAACCAATGCTTGTTTTACTGTCGTTGGTTATACATTAGATAGCTTATTAGAGAATATAAAGAATGCGTCTTTTTCTGATCGAAAGATACAGTCTCTTATAAAAGTCAATATAAATGATCTACTTGATTTTGATCGTTTTGAGAATATAGGGACTATAGAACAGATGCGTGAGCTATGGCAGAATGCTGTGTTCTTAAAGAATTTTTTAGACTTGGTTACTAATGATCAAGGATTCAATAATGTGATAAACAGAGGATACAAGAACGAAATTAATAAGTTAATTTTTGATTATGTATTCTCTTCAGAGTTAAAAAATAAAGATAGCACTATACAGGATTTATATATAGCTATAGCTAAAGCAGTTAATGCTAGAGAAATAATTCCATTTACTGCTATGATGCCGTTTGATTTAGCATGGGCTATAACTGTATACAGATATTCTGATCTTGATGAATCTAGATGTGCTGCTAATCTTAATCAGGCTATAGTTTACAGCGGTGTGGAATTGTCTATTAAAGATATTATTTATATCTATTCAAGATTCTATCTTGAGAATTTTGGACAGTTATTCTGCACAACTATGACTGTTGTTACACCTGTTATAGATGATAATCCGTTGCAGAAGAAGATGAATGACAGGATATCTTGGGCTATACTTTATATATTAGACTCTATGACTTCTGTAGATATAAGAAGAGTTCTTGAAAGATATAATGGATATTTGTCTATATATTCAATTACCGATGTGAGATTAAATATTACAGGATTATCTGAAGACTTTTCCAGAATCAATAGAGTTGTAGAGGCGATGAGAAACGACGGTATATTTATTCCATAAGAGACATATAATAATCCCCATGCAGATAATCTGCATGGGGAAAATTATGGAGGACATCTTACAATGAATACTGCAACATTGTAATGAATGCTTTATTTAAAAGTTCGTTTCTTTTTGGTACTTCTATATAGGTTTAACACTTTTATAATTGTAAAAAGGAGGTTAGAACCATGGCTGATTATAGCAAGGTAACCTATGTTATCATAGATAAATTGTATCCGTTGGTAGCACCAGCAGTTGAAAAGAATCTTAATAAATTTAAAAATTGTATATCTGATTTTATCAATGCTAATCATAAGCAACTTTATGATGTTGGTCCATATGATATTATTTATTTCAAAAGATCTGATGCAGAGAAAATGTTTAAAGCATTAGGGATATCTGAGAATGAAGTAATATCTATAATGGAAGATTGTTTCTTCTGGAGGATTCCTTATAATCCTCCTTGCGCTAAAGAACCATACATCTTGGTTCTTATGTGTATAATAAGATATTTCTTATTAACTAAGAAACAGAAAGAAGCAGAAATAACAACATGTTATTTAGCGTTCTCTGGAAAGATATATGCGTCATTATTTGTAGGTGCGGCTTTCCCTAAAGCTCCTCCTTCAAAGTATAGAGCTGTTATGGATTATGTAATCAATAATAAGCTTACTAATAAGCATAGCTTAAAGTCAGAAGGTACATTATTTGGTGCAGTTAAAGCTCAGATGAATACTTGGCTTGATACATATGGACCTGATTTAATTCACAGACCTGACGATGATGATATAGGTAAGATGATTCAGCAGATACGAGATAGAGTAAAATCTTTCTTGATGAATATAGCTAAGTTGTATTACGAAGCATATGAGAATAAGTTATATCTTAATTATGAAACAGATAATCTTTCTGATGGTAAAGAGTTCCGTATAACAGATAATGATTCTCTTAGAGCTAGTAGATATACAGAGAATGCTATAAACTATATGGTTACGAATGCTGTATCATTACAAATGTGTAATAAATGTAAAGATGAGAACGTTAAGGCATCTGAAATTAAAGATATTATGACATCTATAATTACAGATAAGACTAATATAGATAATCTTACAAGAGTAACTAATATTCTTATCTGTGATTTTATGAGAAACTATCCTGGAAAGTCTATAAACTCAATAGATTTCATGGCTCATAGTTTGGTGCAGAAACCTAATAGTAAAGATAAATATATCATAGAACTTAATCAGATTCTTGTTTCTTGGCTTGATGAGAATTCTCCTAATTATAGAAGAAGAAAGAATCGTATAGCTACAGCTAATAGTTATAAGAGAGCATGTTTAACTTATTTGGTATTAGCTATAGTAGCAGCTAATAAAAATGGGTAAAGTAAATGGAGTAGGGACAAACCCTACTCCATTATCTCTAGGTGTAAATTGCTATTAAATCATATACTATTATAGTGTGTAGGGAAAGTATATGAAAAAATGAAAGGTAGGTGGTATAACAATTGTCTACACCTAGAGTAAGCTTCCCAAGCTTTAATTTAAAGTTTATGATGTAAAAATTTATAATAAAATAAATGAGTCAATGTTATAAAAATATCAACAAAGGTAAACGAATCAGAAAGAGGAAAATATCAAATTTGAGAAATGAGTCACGACAGGAACCTATCAAGAATACGGAACGAATCATACTACATAAAATATCATAAAGTTAAAATGAATCATGACTGTCAAAATATCAAGAATCCGAAATGAGTCAATTGCCATAAAATAACAAGGAAATAAAACGAATCATGTTATACAAAATATCAAGAGACCTAAATGAATCACGTTAACCAAAATATCAGGAAAGGAAAATGAATCATTGTCAACCAAAATATCAAAAAAGGGAAATGAGTCATCGTTTTAAAAATATCATATAGATGAAACGAATCATAGTGATTAAATTATCAAGAGATATAAATGAATCATAACCCCTAAAGTATCAACATATGGAAATGAATCAATATTGTAAAAATATCAAATGAAATAAATGAATCATAACCACTGAAGCATCAAAGGATGAAAATGAATCAAAATATTAAAAATATCAAATGAAATAAATGAAAATAACCACTGGTATATCACCAGTGGTTATTTTTTGGTTTTACTTGTTGAAGTTTGTAACGATATCCTTGATATAATTAATATCAATCTTCTCAAGCTGCAGAGTATTAACGAACTCTAAGAAACCATACAGAACTGTACCTGTGGTAATAGCCATATCCATATCTATCTTACCATTCTCTACACAGTATACTTCACGCAGATCCTTATCCTTCATAATACTAGCACCGATAGACTTCATCATAAACTCGTATATAGGAGTAGATCGTCTGTAATCCAGATCTCTAATCATTCTAGTCATTTCCTGAGTAAGATCTTCTTCCTCTTCAGCCTTAACCTCATCGCTAGTAGTAGGATCAGCCTTTACTGCTTCGATTCTCTGATTTACATCAGCAACGATAGCTTCGATCTTCTCTCTATCTTCTTTGTTCTTCTTGATGAACTCTTCTTCAGCTGTAGCAATACGAGAAGCGATCATCTCAACTGCAGAATCAACAGAGTCTTCCTTCTCCATCTTGTCGAGCATTTCCTCTCTCGGCTCTTCAGGAACTTCTTCAAACTCTTTCTCTTCATCTGTAGCATTAGCTTCAGCTTCTTCAGCAGCATCTTCAACGATACCAGTGATGAAATCCTTTACATAAGTGGTGCCCTGCATGCTGCGGATCATAGTACTAGCACCGCCATGTTCTTTTACGAAGCGATCTACCATATTCTCTGCAAGATGAACATCAGATTCAGTAAGACTATGATCTTTCTGAATAGCAGAAATATAGATAGCCTTGAGAGCTGTTCCCATCATTTCGTTTAATACCTTGTGATGATACTGCTCTTTACGCTCCTTCAAGAAAGCAGCATGCTCTTTGATACTCATTACATCTTCACGAGTCTGCTCAAACTCACGTTTAGCAGCCTGCTCTTTTACTTCAGTGCGCTTCTGAGATTCATCAGCGATTTCCTTCAATGCTGCTACAGCCTCTCTTCTGTAATTATACTCACTCATTGGTGAATTCCTCCTTTTTAAGTTACTATTTCTACATCAATACAAGGTTCCAAAGCAGTATGATCTGTATTCCATATATTACGGACATTTACAAATTCAGGTACTGTATGAATATCCTCTACGTATTTTAATTCGATGTGATTTACACCAAGCCTATTATCATTGAAGTTCATAAATTCAATATATACAATAGCATCACCAAAGTAATCTTTGATGTCATGAATTAAATTAGGCATATGGAGATCCCCTGTTTCATTAAGATCTTCAATGTAATCTTTAATATATTTAATTATAGCTTCTCTTGTAGATGTATCATTAGAGTTAGAGAGCTTAGCCCTAAATCTCATTGTAATATCAATATTACCAAGAGAAGTTTGTTCTTTATCTCCTATGGTATAGGTTCTAGACCAACCATAAGTATTATAGTATTTAAAGTCTATATCCATATTGTTTTCTAAAACTTTCAAACAGTTATCGATATAAGCTTTCTTTTCAAGTAATTTGTTGATGAAGTAAGATGCATGCTGCTCATCATCATAAGTTATTGTACCATCTTCATTCTCATGATGATCATTAGATAAGTAATGATAACCAACGAAAGGAATACCTGATATATTATAATAACCAGTACTTCCATCAGGAGATACAATCTTTCTGATACGAGTATTCATTACTCTGGTAAAGTTATTACTTAAGTCAATACCATTATCTACAGAATAGATATTGACAAGAGTATATCCTTCCATATTAGGAATGATAGCATCTGCATCATGTCTACCATAATCAGAAGGAAACTTAGCATACAAGAATACTTTTGCTTGTATATTATCTTCAAAATAACCATGGTTTTGAACACCTGTACCAACTTCAATTACATCTGTCAACTTTAATTTGAAATCTGAATCATATTCATTATCAGTATTGAAAGAACACTTCCATCTGTATACGAATTTATCAAGATCTACATCTACAAGTTCTGCTTCGGTATAACGATAAGGAGCATCTTCCTGATAGAATACCAAGAATGCTTTCAAATTATTTATAACTACAATTTCACCTGTTTCCATATCTGTAAATGTATAATATAATTTGAAATCGTCTTTTACAGATTGCTGTGTACCGAACTCAAACGTATATGTATTTCTCTTTGTAGGATCCAGCAGCTCACGTTTGAATTTATATGTATTTATTAAGAATCCCATTATTACAAGACTATTAAGCCAGTCAAATGTAAAGTAACCAGCCTTGTCTGCTATATTCATCATATATGAACAGAATAACGGGTTTCTATTAATGATTATTGTATAGATAAGTCTATAGTAATACAGACCATCATTGTTATAATAATCATCAGTATAAGGAATAGGAGGTACTTCATTCTCATCAATGATTGTGGCAAAGTTCTGATCCTTATCATATAAGAATACAGTACCTGCAGGTACAACTAATATGTCCTCATGTTGAGTATCCATATTAATATCTACTTTTATAGGTAAAGTATTTGTAGGAATGATATTGTTATAGTCATCTTTCATGAGCATATAGCAATACCATACACGTTGTAACTGATTATCAATCTTCTTCTGAAGTTTCAATCTGTTTTCGTCAGTAGAAATCAAGTTAAAGTAGTTGTTCAAATCAGTTTCTGTAGTTATATATCCTCTGGACATAAGCATCTTAGGAATAAGAGCTTTCAGTTCTTCTACAGACTTCTTATTTGAACCTCCTATAGAATCAGAAGCAGGACGTACATATACAGTCATAGTTCTGTACTTGTAGTACGGTGATTCAAAGTCTACAAAATAACCATCCATGTCTATATCTTCAGCTACTTTAGATTTGAAGTTACCTTCAGCACCTAATGTAGTCTGAGCTACAATCTTTATATCAGCATTCAAGCCAGGTATATAAGATGCAGCATCGAATGTAATTCGTACTGTATTATCATTGATATACATATACCAACAATAATCAAGTGTGTTAAGATCAAGAGCTGCTCCATAAGGAACAGGAGTAAGTCTCTTTGTTGTACCGTACTCAGTTACGTATACAGTGAAGTCAGCTAACTGATTATCAAATGTAAATACATAAGACTTATTATTGATAAGCGAATCAGTTATCATCTTATCTTCAGTAGTTTCTATAGTAACCTGACGGATAACACACTGAGTAGAGATATACATATAGTTATCATAGAAGATACGGAAAGGATGAGCTAAGTAAGGAGTCTTAATATCAGACAATGTATTAGGATCATTCAATCCTTGATACGTAGCTGTATAAATCCATGCCTCATCATCTCTTGTAGTATTCTTTACCCTCTTGATTAATACATCATAATCAAGATGATATTCATAATCTTCAATATAGATAGGACATTTATGATCAAGTATGAATTCATTGTTTACCATCATAGCATCAAGGTCTTCTTCTTTGATCATAAGAGTTGTTGTCATAGAAGCAGGTACTGCATTGATATGCTCAATATTACAGTACATTGCATGTGTGATAATATTCTTATCAAGTTTTGCTCTTTGAGCAAACATCTCGTTTCCGAGTTCACCAGCCATAACAACACTGGTTTGAATTTTCTTAGCTTCTGTATCTCCGAGGAAACCAAAGATACCTATAGCTAAAGTGGTCTCATTCTCGTCTTCCACATATCTCTTTTTAAGATTATCTACAGCCTCTACTATGCTATAAATATCATTAGAGATTGACCATTCTGTTGCGGAAGATGCATCATATTTAGCCATTAGTATTTAGCATCTCCTCTCCATCGAAGTTTAGGTACATTACGGTTGTATATAGGATGCCATTCTTCCTCTACAGCAGCCGCCTGTGCCGGTCGATTGTCCACTCTGTCAAACACTTCATTGAAAATATCAATACGATATTTTCTAGACTCATAATAACTTCTTCCTAAGTTATTGAATTCTTTCAAAATCTTAGGCTCCATGTCTCTATATTGAAACGCATGAAAATCAACGGTATAACTTATACCGTCATCAAAGTTAGTATTAGTAAATACGTCTCTAGGTAATGATTTAGAAAAGACTCCGTAAGCCTTTCCCCAGTAGATTATAGTTTCGCCATCTTCATCAACGATGAATTTGTATATACTATATTGATCATAAAGAATATGAAACCACGAATACTTAACCCAAGGTTCAATAACACCATGATGTGATAATTCATGATATAATTCATATGCTTTAAAATAAGTATATACATCAAGAAGTTTTGTATCTTTAAATTCAAGAGAGAAATCAAAATTATCATTAGAAGCTTCAGCTGAACCATGATATTGTAAGTTAACACCATACATTGAATTGGCTGTTTCTGTAATATCGGTTGATAATCCTGGAACTTCCAAATTGCTACTAACCATATTACCTAAAAGATTATTAAATGGGTTTTCTGGATCTAAAGATCCTTGTAAGCATTTCAATACTTCGTAATGATCTTGCGCCATCATTTGCCACTCTGATTGTCTTCTTAAATAAGCAGCAAGCTGAGAATCAGGTCTACCATTTATTCCTCTGGGATAAATATTAAGGTCAGGTTTTGTAAAGAATAAATATTCCCTAGCATTAGTAATCTGATGATATGGATTCATTATACCGAATCTATATCGATTATTGAAATAGTCTATTTCATCTCTTTTAAATAAACCATTGGCATGCAATGTAGGTGTAAAGTAATCTGATAAATTATTCTCCAAATCAAATGTAGATTTGTCAGATATATCTTTCGCATACTCTTTTTGAGAGAATCCATCATCGTCCATAGGCTTATAAGTAGAAGGTAATATTATAGAAGGAGCAACCTTAGTTCCATACAAAGCTTCATTTTTAGCTTGTTGTTCAAGCTGTGCTTTACTAAGACCATAACCACTCATACCTGCAGTTGCAGGTTTAACTTGGACAGATTGATCTATTGGAATACTTTCTGTTTCTTCAGTATTGGGGACCTTACTATTCATCTCGTCTGATCCAATATTTAGCATCCTTAACCCTCCTTTCTCTCAAATTATATTGATGTTCGATTATCAGCAAATTACGGTATAATTATATACCATATATGTAGATGAGAAGAAAAAATAAACCCTATGAGGATTAAAATATAAAAGATCCCACTCACGAATACGGTTGTGGGAATCCCACTTACATTAGATTATAGGAGGATCTTTATATGTTTAATCCAGGTTTAGGTAATGCAATGAATGGGAATTGGAGATATTTTCTTCTTGAAGAATATACAGTAATGGGCAAGAAAATTGATTGGATGAAATTCCATTATATGATTCGCGATGCTAGTGGGACAGATCTTCATTTGTTTGACAGCTTAAGACAGATTAAGTTTTTGCAGGAGCGTGATAGAGCTCTGGAAATAATTAATAACGAGAAAGATCCCAATACAAAAAAGCATATGCAGGAAATGTTTGAGTATGGTAATCTTGCCCTCGATAATGCGTTCTTTGGGAAGCCAGTACATAAACTTTCTCATTAGAATAAACCATATAGAACCCTATTAGAAACTTATAAAAATTTCATACGTTTCTCATAAGGGTTTATTTTTTGATTCTTTAACACTTTATTAATAACTAAAAAGGAGGTTATCCGTAATGTCCGTGATACATGAAGGCAGCTCTGCATTTAGCTCGGCTCAAAATTTCATTATAAATTTTAATTCCGGAGTTAGAGATTCTTCTACAGCAGCTAGAAGATTCGAAAAGGGTGGATATCTTGATAAGTCTAGTATCATGAAAGCTACTAGAGATCTTACGATGAGATTTCCTGTAATCTGTTCTGATACTTTATCACCTAGTGTAGCAGCTATGGTTAACAAAGCCATAGAAAGAAATGCGACCAGTACTTTGCAGTTACTTTTTGCTTCTACATATCTTCGTGGTAATAATGGTTCAGAAGTTATACGTAAATTCCACAAGAATATTGACGATGATATTTCTATGGATGATTATCTTAATATAGCAGATGGTTTAAGTGATGCTATCTCTAAAGCTGGTGCTCCTGTACCTGCTGGTGGAGCTAAGTTTGCTAATGCTGTAAATAAGTTTGCAACAGCTTTTTCTCCTAGAGAATCTTGTGTTACTGAAGCTCAATTTATCGATATGATGATGAAGAGTCTTTCTGATCAGTTAGTATTAGAAGATGACTATTCTGAAACTGTAATCAGTAACTATATAATCCGTGAAGCTTCTGACGGATCATATGCTGTTGTATATGAGATAGGCCAAGGTGGTAATGGTAGTAAATTTAATAGATATAATGGATCTATAAATTTCGGCAAAACCTATGATACTCCGTATAACGATAAAGCTCGTAAAGGTGGAAGAGGTAAAGGTGGAAGAGGTAAAGGTGGAAGAGGTAAAGGTGGTTTTGGTGGTCAGGATTTAATACCTCCAAACATTGATTACGATAAAGTTGAGCCTATACCCAATAATAAAATCTATACTATGGATGATATGGGTAGAGTATATGAGCCTAGTAATACACCTGGTGTACTTGGTAAAGAAATAGATGATATAAAAGAATATCTGAAGCTTAATCTTGTACAGAATCCTTCTGGTCCTGGATTTGTATTAAGTAAAGATGCAGAAATGTATCTGAATAAGCTTGGTCTTGCTCATCAGAAGCAGAAAAATATAATGGATGCTCTTATAGCTAGATCTAGAGATAATTTTGATAAGCTTCAAGCTCAAGAAAAACTTGATCTTGATAATAAAAAATATAATTTGGATGTTGATAAATTCGAGGATGCTAAGAATAGAGCAGAAACTGAATTTGAATACAGAAAAGAAAGAGATAAATATATTGATGCTATTCAGAAAAGAAATGATCAATTCGATTATTTCCAAAAGCAGCTGCTTGATAATGATGTAAAGAAGTGTAATGAATTGGTTCCTTCTCTTATTATCATTAGATATAATGTAGTTGATGCATCAGAAGCAAATAAATCAGCTGTAGAACAGCAGTTTATTGCTGGCGTAAAGGCTTGGTTATATCCTGAGACTTCTGCTAATATCATCAATAAGATCTCTGATGTATTTTCTAATAATAAAGGTAGGATGGGATGGATCAAAGCTACGACTGGTGAGATTAATTTTATGAGGGACTTTGTTCTTGGTATTTCTAAAGCCAAGATTTCAGCTAAAGAAGATAGGTTTACTAAGGCATCTCCTATTTGGACTCATCTGAAGTACAGATCTAATAAATCTGTATTGAATAGATTGATGAAGAATAAGCCTAATGATGCTGGGGCTATCACTACTCTGGTTATTAGTTCTGAAGAGGCAGATTATCTTAAGAAGGAACTTGAGATCGATCTTCTTGATGTAAAACAGGCTCAGAAGATTATGGAAGCTTATAACTTCATGGGTATTGTTATCGTTGATGAGAACTTTGAAGTAGCTAGATTTCTTTTTGATGGTGCTGCTTATTATGAGGATATTGCTTTTAGTTCTCTTGAGAGAGAAGATAAGGATTCTTCATATAAGAAAGTGGTCAATCTGATTTCTAAGATCAATAGGGGGTAATGGAAGATGAATAATCATATGGATATGCAGCAATTCTTTAAAGAAAACTTTGATTACTCCGATAGAGAAACTACAAAGTTTATAGTAGAAGCTGGTGACGATAAGGTACTTATGGCTTTAACTTCTAAACTTTATGAGAAGATTCTCGAGAAGTATGAGAAGATTGATTTTAGTTCTATATCTCGTTCTAGAGGTGATATTACTAAGATTGAGAAATATGATAGTTTGGTAGAGTGTATAGAGATTATACAGAAGCTTGTAAAGCAGTATAATGAAGACACTAGACCTATAGATGTAATTTCTTCTGCTATGGAGAATATTAGATCTAGAACAGCTAATTTCAAGAAGGGATTCACTTTTGGATCTCCTATAGTTATTATGACTTATAATACTATAGTAACTGCTATTGTAGAAAGTGTATCTTTCATGATAGCTACTTGTGTAGAATATATTAAAGTTCCTGGAAATGAAACTTTCCAGATGGCTTTAGATACTGTAGCTTATAATAACACAAGGCAGAATCTTCTGTTTGAGAGTTTAGCAACTTTCAATGAAGGCTGTGCTACTGGAGAATTTGATAAGGCTATGGATAACTGCCTGAATCAGTCTAAGGTAAAACGTGAAGCTGCAGAAGGTGAAGTTGAAGTTAAGAATGATTCTCCTTTCTTAGTTCCTGAAGGTGAAGAAGATCAGCCGACTGTTGTTATTCATGACGTCAAGGAGAAGAAAGAAGAGGATAAAGATGGAGACAGTAAACTTATAGAATCTCTTCTTAGTGATGATGGAGTAGCTTTATATGAAGAGGATATGTCTTTCTGGGGAGCTGTTACTTATGTAGCATCTAGAGGATTCTTCTTCATTGCTAAGTTCTTGATCCCTGCATTGAGAAATATTGTTTACTACTTCTATGCTCGTCGTCAGGCTAAGTCTGATTATTATGCTGATATGGCACAGTTGGTTCAGATGAATATGTATGAGCTTCAGCAGAATAGTACTATCGATGTAGAGAAGAAGAAAAAGATTCTTGAGAAGCAGGATAAGATTTATAAGAACTACATGAGAAAGAAGAATAAATACTCTGTAGACTATATGGTTGGTAAGAAGTCTGTTGAGAAGATGATCAAGGATGAAGACAAGAAGATGACATATAAGGATCTTGATATGAATACATCCACAGCATTCGATAACAGTACTAGTGTATTATTCTAAGTATATCCCAGTAGAGATAATCTCTACTGGGATTTCTTTTCACTTTTTAATAATTAATAAAGGAGGTATCCTATAATGATATATGGAAATGTATTCCTGAAGGAAGAATATGGATATTTCGGAAATTCTGAATTAATATTGACAGAATCTCAAGTTGATGCTATATATGAATTTATGATACGAAGTTGTGGAGAAGAAGTTCTTTGTGAAGCAAATTTTACAAAGAAACAATTACAAGATCCTAATACTTTTAAAGAGCTTTTAAATAAATTTGAAAAAGAAGATAATGTTTTTGATAAATTGGCTTTAATATCTATATTTTTATCTTTTGCAGAAGCAATAGCATTAGGAGTTGCTACTGGTAGTATTTTAGTTGGGCTTTTATCTCCTATTCCTATTTTTACTGTAAAAGCAATTGCTTATTTAAAAATAAATTCTTGGATTACAAAATATAGAGAAGGAGAAATTGATAAATTATATAGAAAATGTGAGAAACTTAAAGAAACTTCTCTAAAAATAAAAGATCCTAAAGGAAAAGAAATAGCTTCTAATTGTGATAAACTTCTTAAAGAGATTGATAAATATAATAAGAAAGAAGCGAAGAAGAAATTTGATCAAAATATTAAACTGTGCAGAGCTAGATATTTAGATGTAATAAATGCAACATTTGACTATCCAGATGATGCATATAAATATATAGTTGATAGATGTAAAATTTCTAGAGATTATATAAATAAAAAGATAAGAAAAAATTGCAAAGCTGGACTTGCTTCATATAATGTAAATGAAATGTGGGGAGATGAAGACATTATAGAAGATTTAAAAAAATCTAATAAAAAATTCTTCCCTGAATTTTATAATGATGGAAAAGTTAATTTTATTCATGCTATAGATGATACTGTATTGGTTTATTCTCCTAAATCAGATTCATTCTGGTATGGTGATTGGTCTGTAGTAAAAGAATATAAAAATATAACTGATATACCAGGATATGCAAGTAAAGATTGGAATGTTGGTGAACCTGATAGTGAATGTTTAAAAGATGAATATCTAAAGGTAGTTGATGCACAAGAAGGTTATTTCTTTTTAACTGATCCTCCTAAAGGAGTAAAGAGAAAAGAATTAAAAATATAATAAATATAATAAATTCGTAACTGAACAGTTTTTAGTTAAACATTAATATAAAATCCTGTTATTTTGAGGGATCGAAAACAAACCATGTCCAAATATTTAATAATTATTCTATAAAGGAGGAATCAAAATGGCTGTATATACAAAAGCTGCTTTGGGTGAATCTTACCTGGATCACGATGTCAATCCGTTCCAGCTTATGATTGAAGCCGAGCAGATAGATCAGTCTTTGTTCGAATCTTTAATCGAAGTAGACTTCGCATTGGTATACAACGAAGCAGGAATCATCTCCCTGACGGAAGCTGAAAAAGATGCTGCTAATAATGCTCAGAAAGAAGGCATTATTAAGAAGGCTTTAGATTTTATCAAGAAGATCGGTCAAGCTATTGCAAGATTTTTTGATAATCTGATCGCTTATATAGGAAATTTTATTTCCAATGATAAGGGAATCCATAAGAAATATGGAAGTCTTTTCAATAATAAATCTTCATTTAGTGGATGCGATGTCAAAGGTAAGTATGTTGACTATGAATATATGTATGAACGTGAATCTTGGTTTAGTAATGCTCTGTCCAAGATAGCTGCATTATCTGATAAAGGTGCTGATGCTAACATTCATAGTGATATGGTTCAGCTTGGTATTTCTGCTGATAAAGACAATAATTCAGGAGATTATACTCTTGATCTGTCTAAGCTTATACTTGATTCTGGTGATAAGCCTATTATCGATGTAATCAGTGATAAAAGTTTTACAGAAATGGCTAGTTTCATTAAAACCGGATACAAAGCTATAATGAATGATGTAAAGAAGACAAAATCTGAAGCTTTGAAGAATATCAAAGTTATAGAGAAGAATGCATCTAAAACTAAGAAAGATTCAGCTGAGCAGGAACAGGTTTACAAGACAGCTGTTGCTCTTGCTAAAGCTACTAAGTTGATATCAAGTAGATATCAAACCATGATGACACAGGGCGTGTTCAACATGAGAGTATGCTACCTTAAACTGGCTAAGTGGGCCAAGAAGAATGGTAAAGGTGAAGGCAGCACTGAATCATCTAATACCAATTCAACTACCAATACATCTTCTAATTCTTCTTCTGGTAATAAAGGTGGTGTTTACAGACCTGAAACTACCAAAAATGATAGTAGGCACACAACTCCTACTGAAGGAGAAGATGCTACAGGTATGGAAGAAGCAGCAGATATGTTAATCGAGCTGGAATGCATGACTTATTCTGATCGTGTATACGAGCAGATTTTCTTTAACTAAGAGAGGAGGTAAAAAGATATGGTACAAGTGATTCCTGATTACGCTAATCCTTGCGAGTACGGATACTACCTCGCTCTTAATCTTGAAGAGAGTTTCAATGCTATGATGCAGGAGATCGGTATTCGTGAACTTCATTCTCTGGAAGAGAATGGTGCAGTTGTTCTGGAAGACGGAGAATCTGCAGCATCTACTGAGAAGAAGACCAACGCTGTTAAGAAGTTCTTAGAAGATGCTTATGATAAAATCAAAGAGCTGTATGGGAAAGCAGCAGATTTTATCAAAAATCATCTTATTGATCCTGCTAAGAAGAAGATCAATAGTATTATTGGTTCTGAAAGCAAAGCTCATAATGCGATCAAAGATAAATTATCTAAGATCAAATCTACCACTAAAGATGGTAAAGATAAGACCTTTGGTAAGACATTTGATTGGGGTAATTTCGATGATACCAAATACATGGAAATTGCTGATAAGTATGCAAAGGTAGTTATCAATGATGAAGAACTTGCAAAGATAAATAATGCTGTTGAAGCCGCATTTCATGTAAAGGGTGGCGCAAAAGGATCAGATGTAAAGAAAGCTATTGACAAGGAAATGCGTGGTGACAAAGAGATCGATGTTACTATGTCATATATAAAGAATAACTTTGAAGAGATCTGGTCTTGGGCAACTAGCTTTGATGTATCAGGCAAAAAGCTTGGTAAATCACTGAAAGCAGCAAAGAAGTCTTTTGACAAAGCTGGATCTGAATTCAAAAAGTCTGTGGCTTTCAAGGATCGTGATGATGCTTTCAAAGCTACAACTAAATCTGTAAAGGAAATGTCTACACTTCTTGGACATATTTCTAGCGCAGTTTGCAACAATATCAGAACCCGTACTACACATTCTATCAAGATCGTTCTTAGACTGTGCATTGCTGCAAAGCAGAAGGAAGAAGCTGAGAAGAAGGCTGTAGGTGAATCTTCCTACATTCCTGGTAGCTTCCAGACTGAGTTGGCTTCACTGTTCAACTTCTAATTAATACAGTTTGTATGAATCATCAAATGGTCACAAAGGGTGTTTATCACCCTTTGTGATTTATTTAAAAGGAGGCTTTTATGATAAATTATATAAGAGATAATATATCTAATAAAACTAATGAAAGTTTTATAGATATGGATGATATATCTTTAATGTCTGAAAGTATAAGCTTAATGGAAAATACTGATATGGAGCTCAGATATTATCTATTATCCTTACATGACTCTAATGTTGTTACTGAAGCCTCTGCTAGATTTGATAGTTTTGTTGGTATACTTAAAAAGATTATTAATTTCTTTAAGAAAACTATCATTGATATATTCAGTAGAGCATATACGTTTATTTTGGAATTATTTGGTAATCCTAAAGATTATATAGCTAAATATAAAGATCAGTTACATAACATGAAAGGATTTGATATATCAAAATATACTAGTATCAAGTACTATGATTATACGTATTTTGATACTGATACACCAGACCCTAATCTATATTTGAAGTTTATTGAGAATTATGAGTATTCACTCAAGGATCTTAAAAGTATAGCAAATTCTGTATCTAAGCAAGAATTAATAGCCAGTATAAATAAACTTGAGGATAGTACAGAAACAACTATAAATAGTGACTTCTTTAATAACCTTAGAGGAGAGATTATACATTCTGTAAATAAGAATGCTCCTGCTGTTATTTCTGCAGAATTATATCAAGAACAATTGTTCTCATTATTTAGAGGTGGTGCTAGTACTTTCCATAAAGGTGAAATGAAGATATCTTCAGATCAGGTTGCTATTTCTTGTGATAGATATTTATCATATAAAGATCTTTCAAAGAAATTGAAGAAAGAAAAGGATACAATAGTAAATTCAGCTGACGATATAACTAAAAAGTTTTCGAATATAGGAGTTGCTGATTTCATTAAGGAATATAAAACAGATACTGAAGTAAATTATGCATTGAGTAGATATATAAAGAAGAAGATAGCTCAGCTGTCAGAGATGTGTAATATATTTGTGATGGCATACTCTGCTAAGATAGATGCTGTAAAAGAATGTGCTATAATGGATAAGAAAATTTGTTATAAAGCTATAACACATTTATTATCTGGAGATTTGGAGGACTAATTATGGATGATGAATTATTAGTTTTAGAGTCAGATATTTCTTTAATTGAATCTGAATTTGAGTATGCTAATTATATTGCTCAAAAAGAGTTTCTTGATGAATTAGCTTTAATATCTTTATCATTAAACGAGTCTTATATTATAGAAGCTGATACAGCTAATAATATAAAGAATGCTATAATGAGATTTATTCATAAAGTTGTAGCAAACGTTCAGGTAGCTTGGAATAAATTCAAGCGTAAAATGACTGAATCTGCTTGGAAAAAGATTAAAGATAAATATGGAACTGAATTAAATATGGATAGAGAGCTTGAAATAGTTAAAGCTTCTAACTCTGATCTCTTTGTTAACTGGACAAATGTATTTAAATTTTTAGGTATGGACATCAAATTATTCGTAACTAAAGATATGGGAGACGCTGATGAAACAGCTATAGTTAAACAACTTCCATATTTTGCAAATATTGAAAAGTTTAGTAAAAAGAATATGCAGGAAATTGTTGCTGGCGATTGTTTTACTAAAATACAAAATGGAAATTCTGTTAAACTTGATATGATAAAAGAGTATAGCGGATATCTTGATAATATTGATAATATATTGGCTCCTATAGAAAATACTATAGCAACTTTTAATGAACTTGAGAAGAAAATAGAAGCAAATATAAAAAATGTTAATGGAAAAGAATTAGAAATAAAGGGTAATGTAAATCCTACAGCAACAAATAACAATACTACTACTCAAGCTTCAGAAGCTTTTAATGTAGTTCTCAATAAAGCTGCTGAATACATAACAGAATTAACAGTAGAAGATAAAGCTGACCCTAAGGGTGAGCAAACTGTTAAAGGTGGCGGAAATGATATGCAGAAGAAAGCTACAAAATTAATAAAAGTAGCAACTACAGTTTTATCAATAGAAATGTGGTGTGCTAATAAGGCTGTAACTAAGTCTTTAACTATAGTTCTTGCTTATGTGAGAAATGCTGCTAAGTATAATCCTAACAGAAAGAAAGAAAACAAGAAAGAAGAAAACAAAGAGAACAAATAATTTGCTTATAAAACATTCATATAATTAGCTTTTATAAATATCAGGAGGTAAATTATAATGGTATACGGTAAAAAGTTCTTACCTAAAAAGAATACTGTTAAAGAAACACCTATACAATTAGAATCTATATCTGTTGTATATAATGAATATTTAAATAGATTATCTCTTCTTGAAAGTTGTACTAACTCAGAAGAGAGGACTATATTAGAGGCTCAGGTAGAAGTATTATATGAAGTAAGCTTTGAAGATATAAAGAAAACTTTTCATGATATAAAAGAAAAGATAAAAGAGCTTTGGAACAAATTTACTGGTTGGATTAAGAGAATCTGGAACAAGATTTGGCATAACGAAAAGGTCGTTGATGCTAAAGTAAAAACTACAGAAGAAGCTTTATCAAAAGCAGCAAATCATGAAGCTAGTAAACCTGAATCCTCTAGTTCTTCTAGTTCATCTTCTGCTAATAATAATTCTTCATCTACAAATAGTAGTAATACTACTATGGAAGATGAAGAAAAGTTGAATCAAGCTTTAAAGAAATCTAGTTTTGTTGATAGTGATGGTAAAATCAAGAATGAAGAAAAAGATCCGTTTATTGATGATTTAAACGATATACTCAAGAAAACAGAAACAACTGATAATTCTGCAGAGAAAGAATCAGAAGAGATAAAACAAGATCTTGGTGGTCGTGGTGGATTATCTAAATCGGATAAGAAAAAAATTCATGATCAATATAGAGGATCAGGAAAAAATGCTTCATATGGATTTGAGAGATTCTTTCTTGATTGCTATTGGTCATTCAAGAACCCCGATAAACCTGATGACGAAAACTCACGTATCAGATATGCTGTTGGTAGTGCCAGTGAGTATTCCATAGATTTTAACCCAGATCTGTTTAATAATGTTGCAGATGAGATTGAAGATTTTGTTGATCATATATATAACAGAATTAAGGTTGCAACAGCTAATTATGGTACAAAAGAAGCTGATGATAAAATGCGAAAATTAGATAGATATCTTGATAAAATCGCTATATCTGATAGACAAAATGGCATTATGATTAAATTATCTGATATTAGACTTTGTGCAGATAATTTTATTACCGACAGAACTTATAATCCAGTTGCAAGTAAATATTTAAAAAATACTAATTTTAATAATATAAGTGATGTTTTCACAAAATATAATGCTTTTATGAAAGAAGTAATTAATGCTGCTGAAAAAGATAAAAAATTATTTGATTCTATATATAATAGAATTAGCGCATCTATGTCTAAAATGGACAAATCATTCAAGAAAATGGATGAATTGGAAAATACATTAAATACAGAAAAGAATAAAATGACAGGTGAATCTGAAGAGAATAGCGTGCTTACCAATCATTTTAAAAGTGAACTTAGTAAAAAGAAATTATCTGAAAAAGATAATGAGATTGTAGAGTATTACAGATTATGTCTGTATACGATTAAAGGTATGAATAAGTTTAAAAATTCTGTTGAAGCTTTTAATAAGAATTATATAGCAACATCAAAGATGCTTTTAATAAATTTAAAAGAAAAACTTGCAGCTAATGGTATTGCTATGCTTAAGTATAAATATATAGTTACTGGAAGATCAAAGAATTTTGCAGAAGAAGTAGCTGATGCAATGAAATAATTTCAATCCCCATACAGGTATTATACCTGTATGGGTATTTTGTTTTGTAAAAGTAGTTGTTTTCAATTATAAATAATAATAATGATAGATAAAAGAGCTAGCACTTATCTATCACTACTTATCGCTAGCCGCTTGGAAAGGGCCCCGTAGAAAATGGGGTAAGGGTGAATGCCATGGTTGTCATGGAAGCTGTAAACCTGTTCGAAAACAAGATGTTGATGGGAGACCTGGACTTCAATCCGGAGTATGTCTTTGGTGACATTTACTTCGTTGAAGGGATTGAAGATACTGGTTATTTCATTGACCAGCTCAGAAGCGCTGTAATGCGCTTCAGCTTAGAGTCTTGCCCGAACTTTCACTGCCCGTTTGGTGCAGATGAGATGCGTGCAAAGGCGAAGTTCTACAGTCACGTAGCAGAGTGCTTCGAGAAGGTAGACGAAATCGCTCGCTGGTGCATGGGCAAGTACAACTAGTAGTAAGCAGTAAAAAAGAACAGGCTAACTTACAGCCTGTTCTTTTTTAGTAATTTAAAATTTTAGCCACACTAATCTTTATAATTCAAGCTCATAAACTACATCTTTTTTATTAGAATATTTAGATAGTTTAAATCCTAATGACTTAGCTGCAGCTTGACTTGCTTTGTTTGATTGTGTTGTTTCCCAGTATATAGTATTTATACCTTTAGACTTTAAGTTACTCTTTGCTCCATTAAAGCATTTTTTGATAAGACCCATCTTTCTGTACTCTTCTCTACAAGCACATACTACAACAGCTTCATTACTTTCCATCTCTTTAGGGATAGAATATATATCAATAAAAGCTGCAGGTCTATTGTCCATTAAACATACTTTCCTGTATTTTACATAAGGACTATTTTTAAAAGTACCACCAGAACAAATACTACTTAAATCCTTTTTGGACAAAGTATCAGTTATCTCTTTTACATCTTCAAATTTATCTGAATATGTAATAACTGTTTTATGTGATTTAAGTTTCATAAAGTAATGCTCTTTAAATGTACTTGTTATTTCAAAACCATTCTTCTTATACATTTCAAGAGCTGCTGTATTATTCTTTCTTACACCAAGGTATACACCTTTATATGTATTGACAGCATCTTTAAGTAACTTAGTACCGAAACCTTTACGTCTATATTTAGGAGATACATAAAGAGAACCTATCCATTTACCATCACTATATTCTTTTACAAGGACTGATCCTATATACTTACCATTAGAATTATCAACTATTATTTCTCCATTAGCTTTGTTGACATTCCTACTGTTTATATCACCTAAATGTTTTTCAACAAACTCTTTATCTTCTTTGTACAAATCGTGTAAATCATGTACTGTATAATCTACACCATTTAATTTAGATTCATTCAATATTTCTTTAGGAAGAAATTTATTTCCGTAAATCATATTAATCCTCCTTCATCCATGATGGCTTATTTGGAAATTCATATACTTCAATTTCTTTATCATTCATAATCTCATCATACACATTATTTATGGTTTCAGATTTTATGATTTTTACCTTGTTCTTTGATATATATTCTCTATTGTTCTTTTTAGTAAATCCTGAAGAATATACAGTATAAATATATCCCTTTGTATCATATATTTTCTTTAATGATCCTTTCTTTAATTCAGTAATCATTAATTTTCCATTATAATATGATACATTAAGTATACTATCATTCCAAGGCTTTCCAGCAAAACAAAGAGCAAATTTTTTATAAGGTGAAGCAAATACATAATTATCATCTTGTCTTGATTCATTTCTGGGATCTAAATAATTAGATTCATTTTCAATAGAAGAACCATGATACAATTTCTTAATTGAAGAATTTTCTAAAAATACATTTCCGTAAATCATTGATATTACCTCCAATTATTAAAATGTAAAACTATATAGCTTACATATCCACAATTATAATATATAATTAAAACACCCCTTAGGATATTCCTAAGGGGTATACTTTTAGTTTAATTTGTCAAGCTTGTCATAATCGACGAATATACCATACTGTTTCTTACCAGCAAGATTCTTCTTAGCAATATCAGCTCTCAGTATAATATAATCAGCTATTAACTGTTGCCATCTTTGTCTCTCTGCAGGACTAATATCTTCGGTTTCGATGTAGTCTTCCAGTATAGCTATTCTGCTATTGATCTGATGAAGAATATACATAGCTTCATCTACATCTTCACAGTTCTTAAGTCTGATCTTAAATTCAAACAGATCATCATTAATACTTCTCAAGCCGTTTCTTTTTAATCTACCAAAGAAACTTTCACAGAATGTCTGATATACCCCAGCATTCTCTGATACGATTTCATTTACAGCTTTACGAATAGCATTTAAAGTCTTTCTAGCTTCATGTTGTTCAATGATACTACCAGTTAATTCCATAGCATCTAATAAACACTTCTCAGCATCCCTGAAATGATCATCAAGGTCGTCATAAATCATTAAGCACCACTGTAAGATGCCCAATTTAGGGGCAGCTGTGACATCTTGATTCTCAAAAACAGTGTTTCTGAGACTTCCGGCTATCTCGGTAAGGATTTCACCTGTTTCGAATGCTTTTGTGTATTCATTAGCTCCAATCATAGTAATATCCTTATATAAGAGAGAGGTTATCTTATGGATAATATCCTTGATACCAAATATAAGAATCTGTGTATAAGCGATACTATTCTGTACAGAAATAGTCTTACCTTCACTTACTAAAGTAAGATCAAGTAATGCTCTAGCAGAGTTAATGATTTCAGGATTCATTAAGCTAGCAATATCCTCTACGATATAAGCAGCAACTTCCATAGAATCATAAGTCTTAAATAAATTAAGATCTACTTCTACATTGAAAGTTCCAAAGCTTACAGGATCTTCAGAAAAGATAATCTTCAATGCATCTTCCTGAGATATTACAGGATTAACTCTAACACCAAACATAGGTCTATCTGTGTTATTTGTTAAATAAACAGACAGACAAGAAGCATCACCAAAGATAGCATTAATAGCTCCCTGTAATCTAGATTGATAATTAGTCTCAATCATGTTTTTACCATTTTCATAGGTAGTCTTAATTTCAGTTAACAGATTTACCAGATCTGTAAATTGGTTAATAGCAAATTCTGCCTTCATATTTATATATCTCCTTTACTTAGAATAGAAACAAGTATAATCGGGTATATTATATAAGTGTTAAGGGTTTGAAGATTTGTAAAAGTAGCTAAAATGAATTATATATAATAGAAGTGAAAGAGATAGAAGCTAGCACTATATCTTTCATTATACATTGTATGCTAGCATATTATAGAAGGGGCCCCAAAGAAAATGGGGTTATAGGTGATTATTATGATGGAAGCTAATGAAAAAGTAATGAACGAAATCCTTGCAAGAGTTTGCACTATCCAGACTGAGGTTGCAGACTTGCACCACAGAATGAATGATCAGGAGAATAAGCCAAGTGTGTTTGGTCATGAAGTTACTGGTCCTAGTGTATTCGATCAGAAAGTTCCTGATGGACCTAGTATCTTTGACCAGGTAATTCATGCATCTGATCTTCCTCCTCTGCCTAGCAAGGAAGAACTTCGCAGACAACGTGAAGATGAAAGAAAAGAGAAGCTGGATTCTCACAGATACAAGGATCTGAAACTTGATATCGAAATCCAGGAGCAGGAAATCGATTCCCTGAAGAGGGAGAACAGAGCTCTTAAGCGCGCCATTGAAATGATGTGCAAAGAGTTGTTCCCTGCAGACTCTGAAGTATCAAAGAACATCTTCCGCGCAATCGGATAATATCCTCCTTTCCTTAACAAAAATAACTGGGCCCATTCGTCCAGTTATTTTTTGGTAAATAATCAAATATTAATTATAAACTATATTCATGATAAGTGATAAACAATTACTTATCTGGTAACTTTAAATTAAGTATGGGTAAGATGCTCATACTTCAAATTTTTTCAAGGAGGTAATAATTATGTTCAACGAGGAAATGAAAAAGTTCTTCCTGCAAGTTAAGAAACCAGGAAGACCACGTGATCGTCATTATGATAATATTGATGACATGGTAGCTGCAGCTTGGTCACTGAGGGCTGAGGGTTCCGAGATCACTATGCTCTGTGCCGACAGCGAAGATGCAGAACTCGAGGACGCAACACAGTTTGCCACTATCGAAAACGATAATGGTGAAACATTCTGGCTTTTCAATGATAGTTTTGATGTAGGTGTAACTGGTATTGAACTTACATCACCTGAGGATATGGTTAAATATCTGAGACACAATCACATTGTAGGTGATCTTGATCCCGACGATTTAGATGTTCCTCACGGCAAAGCTAGAGGCGGTACGAATGTTATGATCACTGATGATCTTGGTTACATGTACACACCTGAGCAGTACCAGGAGATGCTCATGAGAGCAGAGACGAGAATTAGTTGAAGAGCAGCTTAGCGTAGTAGGCAGTTATTGTCTACTACGCTATTTTTATAATTAGGAGGTAATAAATATGAATATTAAATTATCTAATGAATTGGAGAGAGCTGTTACATACAGAGATGGTGAAACTGTATATACTCGTGTAGGATATTACGACAATTTCTCTGATCTTATTGAAGCAGCAATTAATTGTGTTATAGAGAATTATGAGGAATGGGATGAGTATGAAAATTGTTTTGAAGAATATAAATACCGTGAATGTCCTGTAAGTATCAGTTATGTTGTTCCTATTGAAAGTCAAGCAATAACTGGAAAGCTAACTATAACCTATACAAATGGTCAGGATAATAATATTTATCTTTATTTAGGTAGATTTAAGATCAATATATCACAAGAATATGGATTAAAGGATATTTAGAATAAGGAGATAATAAATCATTAGACTTTTATTTGCTGTATTTAGAAGCAGTAAATAAAATCAAAAATGATCTTGCAGCCATCGGAAAACAGTTCCAGACCAACATGATGAGAGCAGAAACCGCAATTGATTGAAGAGTAGCTTAGCGTGGTAGGCAGTCATTGTCTACCGCGCTATTTTATAATTATTTAGGAGGCAATAATATGAATAAACTTGTTAAAGTGATTCACACCAAAAATGGAAAAGAGAAGAGGCAGGAGTTTCACTGCGATGGTGATTTGTTAACTGCCATTTATCAATGTGGCAGAGAGGCTAGTCTTGATTATAGGTATTTGATAAAGTCTAAATCTTCGATAACCTATATCGAATATATAACAGAAAGATACAATAGAGCCGATACTGTTGTCGCTAAGTGTGATAAAGATGGTGTTGTTATTATACTTGGTGCAGATACGTATTATAAGAAGATTGAAGAAGACGAGCCTGAAACGAAAAAACCTGAACCTAAGAAGAAGGAAGAAGAGATTCCTTCAAATGTTTCTATTAATTTTGGAGATATATTCCAAGGTGAATATACACTCACTAGAGTGATTGTATATAAAGAAAAGACTGAATATGAAGTCTTGAATGCATATGACAATGTATACGATTTGCTTAACGATGCCATCAAGTTGGCAAACGAAGACTATAATGAGTGGTTTGTGAATTTGTCTCTAAAAAAATACAGGTTAAAAGAAGTACCATTAAGGTACGATTATATCATACCTGTAAAAACAAACAATTTCTCTGGTGAATTGAAAATTGTGACAGTTTCTGGTGATGGTGTAGTGAAAGTATTTATAGGCAACAATATACTTGTAACCGAACCTCAGGATTGCGAGTAAGTAACAACAAAAAGAAACAACAGCCAGGGCTGTTGTTTTTTACATTTTAATAATTATTGAAAGGAGATCTATCATTATGATATACGGTAATAAATTTTTAGGTAGGACTAATATGCCTAATGATGGCGTTGGTCTTGTGGAACAAACAAAGAAATACATAGCTACTATGTTTCAAGGTAACTCTGATGGTCACGATTATGATCATATGATAAGAGTATATAATAATGCTATGGAAATCTATAAGATGGACAGAACTGGCGATATTTTAGTTATCCAGTTAGCAGCATTACTCCATGATGTAGATGATCATAAGTTATTTAATACTACTAACTATGAAAATGCTAGAAAGTTTTTAATGGCTAATAATGTACCTGAAGAAACTATAGAAAGAATAGTAGATGTAATTGGCTCTGTATCTTTCTCCAAGAATGGTTTACAAAGACCTGCAACAATAGAAGGATGTATTGTACAGGATGCAGATAGATTAGATGCTATAGGTGCTATAGGTATAGCTAGAGCATTTGCATTTGGTGGTAGCCATGGTAACTCATTATTAGATACTGTAGATCATTTCGAAAAGAAATTATTATTGCTCAAGAATGGTATGAATACTAGCGGTGGTAAACGTATAGCAAATAAACGTCACGCTATTATGGTAGCCTTCCTTAGAGATTTAGCTTCTGACATGGGTTTGGGGTGAGTCATAATGACTCACCTCTTTTTTGTTAAAGTTTGTGACTTTCAATTATATATGATAGAAGTGAAACAATAGGTTGTATCTTTCCGACACCTCATTTGTGAATAATGCATTCTGAAGTAGAATAAATTAATATCACAAAGGAGGAAATTAAAATGAAAAAAATCAAAGCAAAGCTGGCCATCAAGCTGGCAACAATGAGCATGTCGGAAAGAGTACAGGAAGCTATCTTTGTATTTACTATTCTGCTTTCTTTAACAGGTGATAGCTTCCCTGTACGTGAAACAATCATCGGCATTTTATTATCATTCGGTATTCCCGCTGGACCGATATGTAGAGCGATTAGTATTACTTTTAGCTTAAAAAATGTCGTGCAGAAAACCAGAGAGGGGGTGAAAAAGAAAATGGCCGTCAAAAAAGAAGCGGTAAATACAGCGGTGTAATTGTTAACGGGTGGAGCTAAATACTCCACCCATCATTTTTTAAAGGAGGTGATATCATGAGTGTAAAATTCCTAGAAGGAAGAGAAATTACCAACAGCTATCACCCTGTACCTTGGGGTTGGAGCGAAGTACCTTTTCCTGCACTTAGGGGAGAAGGTCAGGAGCACAAAGCGTTTTTAGCGGTTGCAAGAGGGATGACGGAAAGAGAAGTTTTAGATAATACGTCTAAGATAATTACGACCGCAAAGGGAACCAAGCTCCTGGTTCCATGTTCTGAATCTGAAAACGAAACAATACTTTTAATTACAGCGAAGGGTGGATTCAGAGCACCAATGCGTATATACGCAAAAGCCGGCGCAGAGATAGTTATACAGAGAGATAGTAGTAAGCATTGTGTAACTATTAGTCATGTCGTTGTACGTCTCCATGACAAAGATAGCTATGTAATGGAAGAAACCGGATGGAGAACTGGTACAGGCATCGTTGAGCTTTATACGCATGCTGGCGTTGTAGAAATGACCAGCGAAGAATACAAGGAGTTTGAAAACTCCGGTTGGACTATCACTGATTTGTTATATCACGAGTATCTTAAGAAATTGAATATAACAGAAAGTCAGGCTAATGACAGTCTTGCAGCAAAAGGTAAAACAAGCGAGTACCTGAAGAGCCTTACAGATAGAATGGATGCAATTCATCATGTGTACCATTTACATGACGAAGCCATTGTTGTTAACTGTAGTGGTGGTGGAACGTATCTATTTACAAGGGAAAGCTTGGAGAAACTGGAAAAGCTAGTAGAGGAACTTGAAGACCAGCACGATAGATTTGCTAGGTATGATAAGTATGCGCCTATGTTTGAGGAAGAATGCAGCAAGAGAAATCTTCCTATGGAAAGTTGCGCATCATTCTCCAGAGGATACAGATCATTTGGAAACGTATTCAGCTGTTCATTCTATAATGCAGAAACCAGAAGGTATGAATATACTGAAGAAGGTCTCCATGAGTTCTTGGAAGAAATCTGCGAAATAGAAAAAATATACAGAGAAGAATGCGAAAAGTACTCTGCAGTTTATAATAATGCATGAATTAAAAATTTCAACAAAGAACAGCTAAGAATGGAGGTGATGAATCACACAGCTGTTCTTTTTTAGTTTTTAAACCTTATAATAACTATATTATTTTTAAGGAGGTTTATTATGGTTTATATTTATTTTTTCGATGATACTGATGAATCTAAGAACACAGGAATACCGACTTTCAATATTGTAGACGGTTATTCATTCCAATTTATTAATATATCTAAAGATCAAGCTAATGATATATTAGATAATCTTGATTTCGAATCTCATGTAAGACTTAAGTCTATAGCTGATGATTTATCTAAAATCTTTAATAAAGAAATTCATAGTTCAAGTAAAGTTGTTCCTGTTAAAACAGATGAAGAATTAGTATCTAATCAATATCTTGAAGTAAGATTATCAGAAAAATATGATAAAGAAACTGATCCTATTGAAACAAAATACATCTTCTATATAGCTCATTATCATGATGCTAAAGGTAAATCTGACGTAACCCCTTACATACAATAAAAGAAAACCCCAGTAGCATAATGCTACTGGGGCTTCTTTATAATTAATCTTTAGTCATACTTGTAACTTAGATACATCCGATGCAATGGTACGCTATACGCATTTCCACCATCAGTTGTATCTGATGAAGTACTGACTGCGTCTCCGCCATCCATTTTTACATCCAATTGATCGAATTCGAATGCATCTCCTCCGTAATAGATCAGATCAGATGGGTCACTTCAATCATGAACGTAGCCATAGATGTTCTTGATCTGTACACGACCCTGAACCGGCTGATACTCTACAAACTTCCAACGCTCGAAAGCATGGATTGCCGGCAATGCCGGGTTTGCGATATTACGGATCTCATTGGAAACGTACAGCTGGTAATCGTAAATACGATAGATGATACGCTCACTGTTGTGAGGGTTGATCAAGATGATCAGTTCATTCGTATTACGAAGCTTGTCGGAGCCAATGAAGTTGTATACACGCTTGTCACTCAGGTTAACGATCGTCTGAGTATAATCCAACTCAACAGGACCGATAGAAGCCGGAGCACTGTATGCATACTCCTTCGGAGTTACTTTACGAACAACCTGCGGATCACCAAAGATGGTGAAGGTCATGTTCGGGTCATTTAATACCCACAGCATGTAAGTCGTAAAGGTGTCCAGGAAGTCCATGAACATCTTGCTACGATACTCAACAGCTGTCAGAGCGTACTCTGCAGGCGGTGCGAAGTCGAAGCTATCCTGGAATCCAGTTCTCTCATCAAGACGATCGAAGGAATCATCCAGGTTCTTACGGATCATATCATCCTTGTAGTTGCTCATTACTGTCTTGAACATGGACATATGCTTTGTCAGCTGGTTCACGTTGTACAGTGCAGAGATATCCTTAACTTCGTCCGGGCTGATAGTCGTGTTGATAGGTACAGCGGAACCGATCTCAACGATATCAGTATCTACCTTCCAGTAGGTACGGCAAGTTTCCAGCATAGCGCTAGAAGAGTCGATCTTTGCAGTCAGCATGATCTTGGTGATCTTGTTGTTCAGATCTGCAATGACGAAACGGTTCTTGTTCATACCACCAGAGATAACGAACTTCAGAACAGTTTCAGCACCATCATTAGCACCATCCTTGTAAACGATAGTACGAGGAGCTGTTACAGCACGATCAAAATGATTCGGTCCGCCATAGTTCGGGGTAAAGCGAATGTCTACCGGAATCCAAGCATCCATGATCGTCTTCTCAGTAGCAACTTCACCGTTCTTACGGATATAGCCGTCAGCATCCGGCAGAATCATACCAACATCAAACTGCATATCCTTTACCAGAACTGCACTGATGTAAGTAGAGATGTCCAGGTTATCCAGAGCAGTACCACTGAAGTAAGTACCAATGATATCTACATCTTCGGTAACCGGCAGATCCAGCTCGATGTTCTTAACCGGGTTAGTGCTGTTGATAGCATCCGTCATCTTGTTCTGCTCCAAGAACATATCGATTTCGGTACCATCCGGCTTAACCAGGATACGTCTCTCTAAGGAGATGGTGAACTTAGGCTGCTGTGCAGTAACCTTCTGAATACCACCCTTATCGAACACGTTGTTCATCAGGATCAGCTTATGGATAGGCAGAGCCATACCAACGATCGGAGAGTAATCAGCAGGAGCAGCATGCTCGTACATAGCCTGAGCATCGTTATCAAACTGAGCCTCCATCATATTCTGCAGATCATCGATGTCGTCAGCATCATACAGGCAGTTATGAGAATCGAAAGAGTTCTCACAGAAGAACTTTCTCATAGCCTCACGAGAATCAGCACGACGCATAACCTTCTGCGGTTCGTCGAAAATGTCCAGTGCATCTTCCTTCAGAATCATATCTGCGGTCTCAGCGAATGCTTTGGCCATCGGATACACCTTATCCTTGCGGTAGCTATTGCTAGCGGACACATATTCTGTTTTTCTTTGTCCAAGTACCGGCATTTGTTTTTCCTCCTTATATAAATTTTTTATTTAGGATTGAGATAAAAAATCTCACTATTGATTGGGATTAATGTATACCTTAAATACACATTAATTATTAAAATGTTTATTTTTTATGATGTTGAATTAGTATCTTCTACACCTTTTTCGAAGTCTTTAATGATATTTTTAACGGCATTAACTATTGCTAAATACTCAGTATATCTTACATCGTTCTCTACATAAGATTTACTATCAAATATATGCAGAAGATAATCAGAAATCATCTTCTTAGTAGCAAATAATGTATTTACAATACGCTTAAGTTCTTCACTAGCTTCTTCGAATTCTTTAGATATTGAATTTACCTTGTCAATTATATCATCACAAATCTGGTACAGATTCATAAAATTAGTTTTCATCTCTTTAAGTTTTAATTCCTGCTCAGCAGGTTCAAGAGAATCAAACATATCACCATCTTTAGCCTTTAATGAATCATCTGACACGACAGGTTCATCGCTGTTATTATCACTAGAAGACGGAGCTGAAGATTGATCATCATCATTATTATCATCTCCATTATTATCCATATCAGGTTCAGAATCTATAGAGAAGTCATCATCACTATCATCTACATTAATTCCATCATCTTCTTCATTATTATCGTTATTATCATTATTAGTGTCATCAGTATTTGTATCAGCGGTATCCCCAGATGTATCTGAGGACCCGCTATCACCTGTATCTACACTAGTTGCTCCGGTATCAGCTGCAGGTGCTGCATCTGCACCACCAGCATCATCGCCATCGGCTTCAAAAAGAAATTTGCGTTCAAAGAATAGACTCATATCATCCTCCTTAATTGTTACCAGGTGTTCCTGTAGTACTAGGAATCAAATCTTTACCTACTCTAATATTAAATTTGATTCTCTGATATTGTCTCTGTAAATCTTTCTTTGTTTTAAGAAGAGCTCTAAGTCTCTTAAGTTGATTCTTAGATTCAGCATTAGAGATTTCTCTATCAAGGACTTCTATTTCTGTTTCTATTTCATCGAGAAGCAAAGCTCTCTCTTTCTTAGTTAAATTCTTAGATATAGCTATACCACCAAATAAAGTGATAATAGCAAGTGCAGGACCATATACAGGTATAGCAGATATACCAGCTAATCCTATAATATACTTAATACATCTAGAGAATGAGGGAATTACAGATCCTTTAATAATAGCTTCTCTTCTATCAGATACAAGCATCTTCTTTACAGAAGTAACAAATTGATCAAAAGCTACATCAGCATTTCTAGATGCTTGCTGTTGTTTAGCATCAAGATCCTTTATCTTCTTCTTGAATCCATGAATAGCTAACTTAACAGAATTAAGATCTATCTTGAAAGGTTTCTTCTCTTTCTTCTCATCTTCAGTAGCAGTATCTGTAGATGCTTTAGTATCTGTCTTTTTATCAACAGCTTTGAAAGAACTACCTTTATCTTTACTACCAGTATTTACCTGAGTTTTATTATCACCAGTGCCTACTTGGGATTTCATATTATCTTGAACCTGAGATTTCATATTACCTTTTCTCTCAGATGCTTTAACCCATTTGCTAGGATCTTTGGTTACTTTAACAAATCTTTCTTCTATATACTCATCAGGAATAAAGTCATCATCATCTTCTACATAATCTTCATAATCATCTTCTGAGAATACAATCTCAGAAAGCATATGCATAGCTTCTAAAGATAAATAAACCTCATCTTTAGTTTCATTAGCTAAATCATCATATACAGACATAAGTTTTTTACACTCATTAGCATCACAATCATCCATATATGAAGTAGATCTAACTAATATCTTACTCATCTCATCCTTATCAATACCAGCATAAGATGATAATTCAACTATAGAAGGAGCAAATCTACTATTCTCTTTCAAGAAGCTTACAATATCATCAGATGTAGGAACTTTTAATTCATCAGTAGCCTGGTAGAACTTAGCTAACTCAAACATATATCCCATCATATAATCAGGAATATAGTTCTCATTATATACTTCATCAGATACTGATTTACCAATAAGATGAAATTCAATAAGATTATCTAAAGCTTCATAGTAAATCTTAAAATCAGTATTATATAAATCAATCTTGTTAAGATTATCACAAAGGTCTTCAATCTCATTAAGATTGATAGATCCTTCATAAATCCAAGATTCAATTACATAGTCAATAGAACCATCACACAACATACACTCATTGACATCAGAATACTGATCAAATATCTTTCTTTTAGTTTTCTTAATCTTTTCAACACCAGATTTGGATAACTCCTGGAATTTCTTTCCAAGTTTACCATCAGCTATACTTACAGCTCTTACAAGATTCTCACGTTTAAATATCTTAGACCAATCAACAGATTCATTCATTGTCTGTATATTGCGTACACTATAAGCAGACTGCTTAATCTCTTCAAGAGCAGCTCTAAATTGTCTAGACTGATCCAATAAGAATAATATATTAGATTTAAGATTAGGAGCTAATGAATTAATCTTATTAATAAATACAGATTGCTTATTGATAATATCATCAGACATAGCAACAACTGCATCTAAGTCATCAGAAGTAAGAGTTCCATCTGAAATAGAAGAACGAATTAAAGCAACCATCTTCTCAAACAGATTAATTACACTAGTCTTATATTCTTCATTAAACTCTTCACCATGACAAGAGTTGTTTAACTTGTAATAAATCTGATCTATAGCTTTAATCTTGTTTCTGAAATCACATTCAAGATTATTACAATAATCATCTATCTTAGAGCAATGATCGAACGGACATGTATCAGGACAAGCTTTAGATGTATCAATAACATGGTTATTATCAGCTACATTATTTATCTTATTGATAGGACAACCAGGATTACTAGCTATAGCTATATCAACTATCTGCTCAGTAACAACTTTATCATCATAAGGAATATTGTATCTATTAGCTAAGTAATAGAATTCTCTTAAAGCTATCTGTACTTTTCCTTCAATAGGAACAGAATTATATCTCTCAGTTATACCCATCACAACTTCAGCGATATAGGAATCTTTCCCATATCCTAATCTGTCCAAATTATTTACGATTTCTTCAATATTATATTTCATATCCATACCATTATGATTAGACAATATGCCATCACACTTATTATTCAACCATAATGCTTCACGAATCTTTTCAAAAGAAGGATGTACATCAGTATCTTTATATCTTACAGGGAGTAAAGGCACAATATTCTTAGCCACATATTCTTCTAATTCCACATTGTTCTCTACAAACGGAAGAATTTCAAAGAAATATTTCTCTGCAGTTTCTTTAGAACTTGCACATTCTTTCAGCAAATACTTCAAGTCACTTTCGGACTTGTTGTCATTATACCGTTTTAAAAGGAAATCAATAGATTTAAATCTATTAGATGATTCATTAAGTGATACTTCTTTCGAAATCTTTCGTTTGTAAATATCATTATATGAAATGACCTTTTCCATGAAAATTGACACCTCCTATATTACTAGATTATTAAAGTGTTACACTGGTATCAGTTTAACATCTGAATAATCTACACAAGAAAGGAGTAGAAACAATGGTTATTAAGGATATTGGCTATATTATTTGTGAGTCAGCCATCGCACAGTTTACTGATACTAATATTATTAAAGAAGACAATGGAAAAGTTATTGCAGAGGGTATTCTTCAGACAGCTAATGAAAAGAATAGAAATGGAAGATTTTATTCTTCAGAAGAGTTATTCCCTCAGTTAACTGCTCCTAGAACACTTGAGTTACTTGAAGCTGGATATCTTAGAGCAGAACTTGGACATCCTCTTTCTAATGAATTAATAAGACAGCAAACGATCGATGATTCTAGAACGTGTGCAATGTTCTTAAAGCTGTGGACTGAAGGCGATAATGTATGGGGCCGTTTCCGTGGTACCAATAATGCTTTCGGTGCAAGCTTTGATGCCGACCTTAGAGATGGTTGCAAACCTGCATGGTCTCTTAGAGCATTAGGTACTTTAGTACAAACTGCTAGAGGTGCAGAGGTAAAGAAACTTCGTCTTATCACATGGGATCAGGTTATTTATCCTTCTCATCCTGGAGCATATACTCATAATATAGTAACTGAAGGTGCTGCTATGGGTGAATCTTGTATTCCTGATATGAAGTCTGCTATGTTTGGTGAAGATGCTAACAAGATCATTCCTGTAACCAATCAGCAGGTAATTGATTACATCAAATCCGAATCTGCTAATTTGAAATACTTCAAAGAGCAGTTTGATTTTATGTATGATACTATAACTGTAAATGAAGATCAAGGTTATGTATCTATGACTACAAAAGAAGGAGATGTAGTAGGTGTAAGAATCGAAAACTATATTTTAGATGAGATTCGTAATTATGCCTCTAGAATTGACTATCTGCGTAGCTAATTATAAAGGAGGCGAATAATTCATGGCTATTTCAAATAATATGAGTATGCTGTTGAATAAGATAGAAAGACGACTTGGTTTAATTCCTTTATATCCTTATCTTCCTGAAGAATTTGGTAAGAAAGCTTGGGCTGATGTAATACATGAAGATACAATGAGATCTTTTTCAAGATACTTTCCGAACAAAATAAGATTCGTAGTAGATGATACAACTTGTGAGAAACGTGTAGAAGATCACAAGACAGTCTATTATATTAAGGAAGAACTTATAGATGGTGTTAAACTATTAGGAGTCGAAGACATTGATTGGCAAGATACCTCTGCTGATAATGTTTCTCTTGGTCAAACTGCAGGCTACGGTTACTATGTACCTAATTATGGTCCTGCTCAAGAGACATTGACGTCATATATGGGTTATCAAACAGCTGCAGATAACGCTAGTTTATATAACAACAACATTTTTGTTGATTTTACATATCCTAATAAAATATGGATTTCCAGAGCAGGTAACTTAGACGTAAATCTTTCAAGATTTGTCGTTAACTTACTCATTGAGCATAATACTTTAACTACTATCTCCCCGACCAAAATGGAGACTTTTGAAGCATTAGCTCAAGCTGATATAGCAAACTTTTTATGGAAGAATTTAAGATATTATGATGGACTTGAGACCGTATATGTAAACATCGATCTTAAGCTTAATGAATTAGAACAAGAAGCTGGAAAGCGAGAGAATATAATTGAAGATCTTAAGAATTCTTATGTATCTGCAGCGAATGATAATATCCCTTATATTTTGACGGTATCTGGTTAAATAGATTCGTTTAAAGGGAGGAAACAAATTATGAAAATCACCAATATACATATTCCAGACATGACTAAATATTATATAGGATATCTGGATTTACAAAATCTAGCTGCTAAACTTTCTGAATCTTACGTTAAACTTGACGAAGAGAAGATAAGTATATACATGAAAGATGATCCGGAGATCAGCAAGTTCATGCGGTTGATTAAGGAGAAGTGTGAACCTATCACTATAGGCAATGGTAAATACAGAGTATACGAGTATGAGCTAGCCTATAATGAAAATAGTGGTCATATTTTCATGATAGCAGTTGACGGTAAAGATTATTATTGTACTTTGGAATCATTGTACAATATTGAGAATGGTGACTTGCATATAGAGTTTAGAATCATTTAAGCACTTGTAGGGTGGGTATTATACCTACCCTACATTTTAATTTGACATCTATATAAAAGGGAGGTGGTGATATGAGTACAGTTTTACGTCGTTCTGAAAGGGAATGGTTAAAAAATGATATTAATGGCAGCTACTTGTCTGCTGGTGAATTTGGTTACGATGTCACTAACAAAGAACTCAGGATAGGTGATGGTAAAACCGAATTCTTTAAACTTAAAACTTTTATAGAAAGATACTCTATAAATAGAATGTCTATTATAATGGGACTTTTATCAGTAATGATTAACAATGTAATGTCTGCTTTGATAATATCTATGATATATCGCAATACAAATATAGACCATGAAAGAGCTATAATAGTATCATTCTTCATATCTACTATAGTACTAGGCACTTTATTGATACTGATAGATAGAATACTTAATAAATCAAGAAGAAGAAGAGCCAAGCTCAAAGAAAAGTTAATAAAAGAAATGGAAGAATTAAAAATTAAAGAGCATTAATTTAGAACCACTAGAGGAATTTCCTCTAGTGGTCTTTGTAATTGTAGTTATTTTCAATAATAAAATATATCCTTGGATGTTAGAAGGAGGTGAATAATCTCTGGATGGAAATAAACTCCAAGGAGGTGATGCCTATGGATCCACATGGGTATGCTTTACCTATACCAATCATGACCAAGTTATATAACATGGTCATGAATGGCGAGGTAAAAGTAATTGGTGAATCTAAACGCCCTGAGTTGGCTGAACGAAATAGATTCATCAGAGACTTGCTCAAAGATCTTAATGGTGAAAGTAGTACCAGCTACAAGTAACCAAGTCTAAAAGCAATTCTCAATAAAGTAATCTGCTTATTTGTTTCATTAACTCCAATCCAAAAGAGACATCCTAAACAAATAAGATGTAGTGATTACTTTATTTTTAAGTTAAAATAACAATATATTTTTATATTGTTCTTTTTTTTGGTGATAATTTAATCTGCCCATAACCTTATAATAATAAAAATACAGGAGGTATATTACCATGAGTATGGAAAGTAAAGATACTTACGTGAAGTCTTATCATTACATACAAAAGCTTCAATGTTCAATTTGTAATGACAAGTTCACAGTATATTATAATGATCTTGACAATAAAACTGCATCTTGGTTGAGAGATCGTATAAGAGTATATCTATCCAAAATAACTGGTCTTTATCAGAAGCACCGTGGTGAAAGAGACTTCGTAAAAGATAGTTATATGGAATTAATAGATAGACTTGAAAGGTCTAATACAACCTATTCTTTTTCAGTAGATTTTACCAAGCTGAAAGAATGTCATGCAGAAGAATTAAGAAAGCTCATTATAGAGACTCTTAACGTTAGGGCAAACAAAGTTTGGCAAACCATTGCAGGTTGGTCATCTGGTTTGCCTACACATTAATTTTAATGGAGGACATCTTAATTTAAAAAAATATATTTAATAATAAACTATAGTAATGTAACTGAAGGTCGATCTAAATTAAGTATTATATGAAAGGAGCATTAATAATATGATATTAGATCCAAGAGGAAACATAACAAGCCCTGACGCACTTATTCCAAAGGTGATAACAGATCCCGATGGAAATATGATGTGTTTGAAAATGAACTCTGAGGGAAACTATGATGCATATTTCATAGCTAAAAATGAGGATAAAGATTTCCATGTTAAGTATTCTTATCCTGATAACCCTGATTATGATGTAGCAGTATTTTTGGAAAGAATAAATTTTGATGAAGAGAAAGAAAAAGATTTGAAGTCTGGTAAAGGCTTCATCATTTCTTCCCCGAAACCTACTTTGAAAAAAGAAATAAAGAATCCGAACGGTATTTTCTCTACAAGGTTCGGTCAGAGATTAGGAGATCAGAATCCGTTTATGGATAGATATTCGTGTGAATGTGGAGAGCTGAAATCAGCTATCAATAATGGCCTTGTATGTCCTAAGTGTCATAAGATATGTAAGTTTGTTGATGATGACTTCTCTATGTTCGGCTGGATTGAGATTGATCCTGAATATGCTATCATAAATCCGGATATGTATAAGCAGTTGGACATCTTCTTTGGTAGATCTACTAAGAAGATAAATAACAAGAAGAACAAAACCGGATCTTTGTTGTATAATATGCTTGAGTTCGACAAAGAGATGGATCAGGATGGAAACATTGTAGGTCCTAAAACTGTAGCAAATGAGCCTTTCTATGGAATTGGTATGATTGAATTCCAGCAGAGATTTGATGAGATAATGGATTATTATCTGGCTAAGAAAGGTGCAAAGAAACAGGAAGTATATGATGATATTATGCATGACAGAGATAAACTGTTTATTCATAGTATTCCTGTATTCACTACGCTTCTGAGACCTACTGATATTGTATCCAATACCTTGTATTATGAGAAGGTAAATGGGTATTATAATATGATCGTTAAGCTTGCGTATTCTGTAAATAAGAATAAACGTAAGATTGATAGAACGCCGAGAATCAAGAATCTGCAGTTGTTTAAGCTTCAGCAGAAGTATATGGTTCTCTATGATGAGATCGTTGAGATCTTAAATGGTAAAAAAGGTGAGTTACGAAACCTGGTATCTGGTAGATTTAACTTCACTTCAAGATCTGTTATCAGACAGAACCCTGAATTGAGAATTGATCAGGTAGAACTTCCGTATGTAGAACTGGTAATCACTCAGCAGCAGAGAATCATTAATATTCTGCATCGGATGTTGAATATTTCCTACCAGGAAGCATACGATAAATGGTTCGTATCAATCAGCAAGATAGATCCTACAGTAGTATCTATACTTTGGGATCTTATCCATGCAACACCTGAAGGTTTACCTGTACTGATAAATCGTAATCCCACAATTAGCTACGGATCAATTATGCAGTGTTTCTGTGTAGGTATTAACTTCAACTTTACCATGACACTGTCTCTTCAGGTTTTGCCGCCGTTGGCTGCAGACTTTGATGGTGATACTTTGAATATCATGCATATTATCAATCAGAACTTCTTTGAGAGAGCTTACGAAGTGTTCAATCCTCGTAATGCAATGTATATCTCTCGTAAGGATGGTATGCTGAATCATGATGTATTGCCTCAGAAAGATACGCTGGTAAATGCAAATACTCTGAATTATCTGACATTAAACGACTATACAGAGGAAGAGATGAATCACATTAAGAAGATCAAGGAGTTAGCAGCTAGCATGTAATTTATTATATATTAAATTATATACTATAAACATGTATCAAATGGTTACAGCTGAGAGTATTAATACTCTCAGCTATCTATTTAATTTAAGGAGGATAAATACAATGGGTAAAACAAACAAAAAAGAAAACTTAAATGAGCATGATAGAAAACTTAAAGAAGAGCTTTACTTTAGTCTTAAAGATAAGCATCTATTATTAATAATGGAAATGACTTATCTCCTTGGTCATAATTCTGCATATATTGGATCTAATCCTGAGGAAAAAGCAGAGGTAGAATATGGTATTGATCTTCTTGTAGATCAACTTGATACTTTCAAAAGAGATTATTGTTTTATTATTAACAACGGACCAGATAAGTTTACTTTAAATGGGTTAAAGGAAATGATTGAAAACATTGATATCCTTATTGATAGATTCGCATTCATACTTTGTACTGACAATGATGAATATCGTGCAAAGAATATTAGTAAATTTACTGATCGCTTCGATATCAAGACTACATTAAATGAATTCTAGTAACTAAATAACATGAGCTGAGGGTTTACACTCTCAGCTGTTTTTTGGAGGTGTAAAATGACTAAAGAAGAAAAACTTCATAAGAACAAAAGAAGATTATATCTCAAGGAACTTTACCTTGAGTATAATTCAAAGATCTCCTTTCTCATCGGTAATTTGATGTCAATTAAGAAGTTTAATGAGGGAGATGAACAAATAGCTGAAGAAAATATTAAGCATATGCTCTGCACTTTTACCCTTACTAGTTTAAATTTTAGAAGGCTATTAAAGGGTAAAAAGATGACTCTTGAAGAAATCGAAAGGCAAATCAAGTATTTAGAGACAGATATGGTTATGCTTGAGAAACTTAAAGATGTAGAAGATCTCGAGGATTATTACAATGTATTTGAGGAGGTAAAGAATGCAGAACAGCACATTAAGAAAGCTTCAAAGAGAACGAAAAATTTACGAGTACTCAGGTTCTAATTATTTTCTTAAACCTGAATCAATAAAAACTTCCAATAATTATTATATGCTTACTGCTGTAGGATTTAAAAGGCCTATAATAAATGAGTTCAAAGCTCCATATGATAATTATAAGGAATATAAAGATGGTAGTCTTCATCTTGATCTCATTGTTAGAGGCAAGAAGATTTCAGTATTAGTAGATACAGATACTGAGATGATAAGAACTGTTGAATACGAATCTGAGGATACTCCTGCTATAATATTTGAGAAAACAGAAGAAGGTAAACTGCGTACCTGTATGATTATCGATAATGATAACAAAGGAAGATTGGTTATCATAAAACACGATAATTCCAAACCCTGGGAACACGTTGCTGTATGCACTATATATGATAAAGATATTCATCATATAATAACGTGGTTTCATCCAGGTGATATAATGGATAATATAGTTCCTATAGATTATTGTATCGTAGATACTAACAAAGATGAAGATCCTATGAGCTTTGTCTGGAAGAATGAGTATCTGATGGATACGATAATGGCTGATGAAACTTACTTTACAGATATAGAAGTAAGAAACCAGTTGTTCCTCAAATATATAGGAGAAGGATATACCCATTATATTTTCAAGAGTCCTATATATGTCGACAATGGAAGGATATGTCTGAGTAATATGAACAGTATATCTGAAGGTGAGACAGGACTTATTGAAGTAATGTACAACGAAGGTAAAGATGCAAATTTCATTATGTTGTACTCTCATATGAGCAACAAAGAATTTGCTAAGTTATTTAAGGAGGAAGTAAAATGAGTGAAGAATTAAAGTACTACAAAGATGTGGATTTCGTAACAGCATATGTTGCACACTATGCAAGAGTAGCAATGATAACAGGTTTCTTTGCTGGATATTCTCAGGCTCTGTGTAATAGAGATCCTGAATCGTTGACAGCTAAGGAACATGAATACGTAGAGATGTGCAACGAATTCAGAACAGAAGACATTAATCATCTTGCTACAATGAATAAGATGATTAATATTGTATTGAGTGGTGGATATAATGTCGTGAGCAAAGAAACTAATGACATGGTGTTGTATGCTATGGACAGAGAGATTGAATCAGCATATGATATTGGTTCTTCTGCAACAGATTTCAATACTTTAGGGATTGTACTTAATGCCGTAAATCCTGCACCATTGAATAAGAAAGAAGACATAAGCTCTGAATTCAAATCTTTCTCTGATGCAAGTAGGGAAATTAAGGAGGGTGACAATGAATAAGAAACAGCTTGAGAAGAATATCGACAACATGAGTTGGACTTACAGAGTAGAGAACTTCGTAAACAATATGACACGTCAGGAGGCAAAAGACCTCCTGAAGTTCTTTAAGAACGATGTAGCTAAAATCGTTAACGATTTCAGTAAAATGATTTCTGATAAGAACACTCTGTACAGTACTGATATAATTAAATGCATCTGCGATAATATCAAGATTCATTTCAATATAAGAAACTGCAATCTTGAAATCAAAGATTGGGTAAATGAAGGCAATATACAACCTGTTGTATCTGTTACAATAAACAATAAAGCCAAAGATGATTCTATATCTGATAGATCAGATATAGTTCAGTTTGATACTTACTTCCAGGTTGTATGCATTCTGCTGGAGAGATATATTAAACTGACAAGAAACAAGAGTTACGTAAAAGGTGCAGAGGAAATCAAAGATGAAGTAAAGGAGGTATGACATATGGATGCTAATGTTGATCAGCAAACCAAAGAGTTGTTTAAGATATTATCAACTCTGATCAAAGGTAGTAAGGAGTATAGAGATATACGTAATCAGATTGTGCAGTTATATATTGATATTATTCCATCATTTATAAAAACTAAATGTGGAGATCTTGAGCATTATTCATATGAAGATCTTTATCAGAACTGTATAATTTGGTTAATTGAAGCAGTTGAGAACTTCAGTTATACTAAAATAAAGAATATTAATACAAATGCAACTTCAGTCTTCTTGAATTTTGCATTCAATAATATGATACTTCATTTAAAAGATACTTTAGATGAATGCGATAATCAGGTTGAATCTTTGGATGAAATATACGAAGATGAAGAAGATGGTTATCTGTGTGACAAGTCTGCAGTAGATTGTATTGTATTTGGTATAGTTAAAGATGACGAGTATGATCCATATGAAATATTGGAAAATATTGAGTTGAAACGTAGCATTATCAAAGCAATAGAAAATGCTCATTTTAATGAACGCTGCAAGGGTATATTGAAAATGTATTATGGCGACAATTCATCTTATAGAAAGATTGCTGAATATTATAATTTATCTGTAGAACGTATAAGACAGATAGATATAAAATGCATACATATACTACGTCATCCAAAATATTGTAAGTTATTCGTGGATTGGAAAGATCGTTTAGGTGGTTATAGCTACAGTGAAGTAAGAAAAGAAGAAGAAGAAAGAAAGAAGGAGGAAAGAAGAATGGCAAAAGTAGAGAAAGCCGCTAAAGAATTTGAAGAAAAAATGAAAGCGGTTCCGGATGAAACTAATCCTAATTGTGCTGATGATAATGAGTTCATTGAGTTCCTTAAGAACCGTGGCGAGAAACTTTGCAAGCCTAAGAAAGATATTGCAGAAGATATAGTCGATGAATCTATTGAATCTGTAAAAGCATCTAGAAGATTAACACGTATGAGAATGAATGAAAAGAAGAGTGATATGGAGAAAATAGCTCGCAATATTGGTGTAACAAACCCGGCATTAGCACTTGCTATGCAGGCACAGATGCATCTGGATAACAGTCAGATTGACAAGCTTACAACTATGATAGAAAATGAGGATGTCTTTATAACTCAAGACGAATTCATCAATTTCTATGTCAAGCCTATGTTGAAGTATCTTAACAACGTAATCCTTAAGGACTATCGTGATTTAGAGGTTAAACTCTTTAATAATAGGACTAACAAAGCATTTACACTTTAATAGTTAAATAGAACTGTAGTATCTGTACAGTTTGCTTTGGCTACTGAAGAAAACGGAGAAGACAAAGGAAATGAGAATCAGGTTTAAAGATGAAGAAGACAAGATAGTAGTTTTAGAAGCAGTTGAAGTTGGTATATCAGTTGAACTCAATCCTGCTAATAATATGGAAGAACCTTGTGTGGTACTTATACCTGCAGCAACATCCAGTACTTATGAAGATGGTCAGTACGCATCATTTGACTCTAGGTTAACTTCTAAAGGATCATACTTGTATAGTAATCTAACAGATGAACTGATAAGGTATGGTACAGCTGATTTGAAGGATATAGTGTTCAACTTCATATCTGCTCCGTCTGTAAAGGAAGAAGAATAAATGTGAGGGTGGTATTATACCACCCTCAATAGTTTATTTTTGATAAGTTAAGATAAATAAACATCCTAATGCCATTTACAGAAATAACTTGTAATCAAGTATATTTCTATAGCAATAACATTAAATTATATTTCTTATAAGGAGGAAATTATTATGAGATTTTTAACTAATTTTTTGAAGTCTTTGGTTAATTTAGTAGCAGCTTTTTCTTCTGGTATCTTAGTAACGTATGCTTTTATGATTAAGAATCCTAATTATAACTGGATTGAATTTGCTCTGTTTATGTTTGTCGGTATAGTTGTAGGTTTATCTGTTGATTCTGTCTGTATGGTTATTTTTAGTAGAAAATATGATGAAACTTTAGATAGTAATTCAGATTTAGCTAAAGCTATTATAGATGAATATGAAAAAAGAGAACGTGCTAAAGTTACCTCAAACACTGAAAATAGCACCGGTGAGTGATTCACATCTCAATAATAGGAGGTGAATCGTATGTCTTATGCTTATGAGGAGTTAGTCAGAGCAATTCATAAGTACGAACGTCATCAAGATGAAGACCTATCACTTATGCAATTATGTTTTGCTAATGAAATCAACTCCTCAAATAATTATTATGAATCTAGTTATAAAATAAATAGAGTAACAGAGTCTAGCTATAACGATATGCATTTCGAGATAGATGGTGTATTCTACGATGTATTTTCATATCTTCAAGAAAATACTGATACCAATAATCTATATCAAGTTATAGTATGCAATAATTTCTATCAGGTATTTAAGTTTAAACAAGATGAGTATGACAAGAGAAAACTTGTTAGTGAATTTGAAATGCCTGGTAAAGTATATTCTTTCTACGCTGGTTCAGTAATAGTCGTAGTTGGAAAAGGTTGCAAAGGAATAGTATACAAAAGAGTAACCCTGGAGTAATTTACTCCAGGGCACTTCTTTATTTGTACAAGAAATCTTTAAATGATTCAACTTCAATGAAATCTCCAACACCATTAGTAGCTGTTTCTCTTACATCGTTATACCAATGATCTCCGTAATTCATTACGAGACTCATTACTAAATCTCTATCTGCGTCAAATAACTTCAGGAAAGTACGCAGATACAGTTTAAGCAGGTATTCATTCTTTGTATTATAATCATATGGATAAGCACATTTGAAAGACTGTAAATAGAAGTATCCAAATAGTAATACATCTATACATAAAATCAAATGATTAGCTCTGTTAGTTTCAGACTTATCATCCATATGCTTAATATAATCATTGATATATACATATCCAGTTGAGTTAAGATAATCTTCATAGAAGTATTCTACAAATCCAGCTCCAGGATATTTAGATCTACTGAACGATTCTGTCCAGTTTTTCCAGTAATAGCACCATTCATCTATATATAACGGTTCCTTTCTTGCAAGTCTAGCCATTATACAGTTAACCTGAGATGATACATGAATATCTTCATGGGTTTTCATACTAGGAAAATGGATATTATACTTTTTCCAGAAGTTATCAAGATTATAATACTTAGCATGCATCCAATTATTAGTATGAATCATTTGTTTCTTTACTACTGTATAGTCCATACAATCTACTTCTAAGAAGTTACCACATGCTATCTCAGTTTCATTATTATCTATAATAGCTTGCTTTACTTTCTGTAAAGCCTTATCAGGAATACCATCATCATGATCCATGAAAGTGATCCATTCTCCTGTTGCAAGTTTAGCACCGTTCTCTCTATTATTACCAGGACAATGCAATATATCTTCTTTTGTTTTAGTTTGTTTTATATGAAGAATATTAGAGTACTTGTCAACTACTTCAAGATAATCTAAATCTATAGAACAATCATCAGAAAGTATAATTTCAATGTCATCATTCATTTCCTGTTTAACTATAGATTCAAGTAAGAACTCCATCCATTCTTTTTTAGTATTAAAACAAGGTACAACTATTGTAAAGAACGGACGTTTTTCAAAAGGAATAGAAACAGTCCCACAAAACCTATCATTATTACCCATTGTAAATACCTCCATAATTATATATTATATTAGTGTATCTGTAGTATTAAATTATTTGAAAGGAGTATATATGAAAGAAAAAGAAATAACTAAAATAGTATATGAAACTAACGACGGAAAAACCTTTTATACGAAAGAGGAAGCTCAGGCGTATGAAGATCAGTTAAACATGTTTAAGGCTATAAAACAATTCAAAGTAAAAGGACCTGAAACATCACATCGTATACTTGAGTATAGTGATTTACCATATCTATGGTACAGGTTAAATAATGATGCAGAAGCTGCACAGTTCTCAGCATTATTGGGAAGAGATGTAGTTCCTTTAAAGTATCCTGAACATATACTTATTATTGTTCTAAAGGGACAATGTGTAACGTACTATATCAAGTTCAAGTATTTATCTGAGATCCTGGATACGTATGTAAAGCATGAGAATGAAAGAAAGAAGAAATTCATGGCGTTCATTGATGAATTTGAATTCCCTGAAGATGAAAGAAATAATATTTTACAATTCATAGAACAAAAAGATAATCAGTAAGGTTAACTAATAATATTTATATATGGAGGTAAACACAAATGGAAAAATTGCTTGTAGCAGAAGCACTCGATGAGAAGGATCTTCTTACCAAGAAGATCACAGATGCAATCTCTAATCTGGAATTTATTTCCGTGAGAAGAGAGAAAGACAAGAAACTTCGTGATGGTCGTACCGACGAAGAGTTCACAGCTCAGGTAACTGCAGCTTATCAGTCTGTAACAGATATGATCGACAGACGTAACCGTATCGCTGTAGCGATAGTTGAGTCCAACGCAAAGACTATCGTTAAGCTGCGTTCTGGTCTGGAGATGACAGTTGCAGAAGCTATCGCCAGAAAGAAGATTATGTCTTCTTCTGAAGATTCTTCCTACACCACTAATGTCAACCTGGAGAAGAAGCTGATCAGAGCTATGGAGGCAGCGTTCAACAACTATACCAAGTCTCTGCGTTCTCTGCAGTTGGATAAGGACAACAAGGAGAACGACTACAAGACTCGTCTTACTGGACGTGAGAAAGAGCTTGCTCCGTCTGATATCGAAGCTATCGAGACCCTTATCAAGGGCGAGACTCCGGTAACTGTAGATCCTTTGAACCTGAAGGAACTGCTTGGTAAGCGTGTTGAAGAATACAATACGATTGCAAAGGAACTTGAGACAGCAATCAAGATCTCCAATGCATCTACGTATGTAGAATTTTAAGGTTGTTAGTGCATACGATACGAAAACTTTAAAATTATACCCGTCCAGCTTATACGTTAATAATGCTCGCAAGACTAAGCGATAATAGTCACATTACGGTATAAAATCGGTTTAAAAGCTGAAAACACTAGGATGGCGAAATGGCATACGCATCTTGAATCATATTCGAGACTTATGTGGGTTCGAATCCCACTCCCAGTTCCTTCAACTGATAACAGATTTAACTGTTAAATGTGTAACTGTTACGCTGTTAACTGGTTAAACTACTATCTGCGGATAGTTTGTCAACAGTCATTGGATAACTCACAACTTTCTATATAGCATTGGACAACCAATGTGAAACCCTTGGCGCAGGTTATAAGGGCGGTATAAGAACCTTTAAGTTTTCCTCAAGGCTGTATCGTATGCATTTTCAATATTGGAGAGCAGGACTTCTATGTCCTGCTCTTCTTTTTTTGTTAAATTTCACAGGATTCTGTACTTTCATATAATAAACTATTATAGAAAGGAGTCTAATATGGATTCAGTGATGTTTAATGCTATTAACACCGATAAAGATTTAGCTTCCATATTAGGAAGATTTTCTGACGATACTATAGTTAATATTATCGATGAGGCTCTGGTGTATAAATATAGACCCTTCGATAATAGAATGCCAAATCTTCCGGAAACTATTTCACAACAATTCAATGCTTTGAGAATGTGCTCCAGTATTGATATCGACGGTATTAATGACAGAGAAAGAGAAGTTTACTATACTATCATTGATAGGATCTGTAGTGCTTATAGATTAACTATAAATGCACCTGAGATACCTTCAGATAAATTATATCCTTTAGCGTATACTATGTATCAGATATTTATATCTGAATTTACACTTAGGATGCTGACATTCTTTTCAAATTATATCTCCTCAAATAGAGATATGCTTATTAATTCTATACCTGACAACAAGAAGATTGATAGAAAGGGTTCATATACAAAGAAGATGTTTATTGATCCTTCTGTAATTACTGTATATGAAAATATGGAATCTATTATAGATATTATTGCAGGTTTAGATTTTCCGTTCTATAACCTCATGGAGCAATTAGCAGGTAAACAAGTAGCTGAGTTTATCTGTCAATATATAGCAGATACAGGTGATTTATATAAGAACTTCTATGCTTCATATATTTATGGACAGGTAACAAGAACTGATATGATCACTTCTATCAAACTGCGGTTTTTAAATGCTGCTGGTGTACAGTTAGCTATAAATCAACCACCTATTTCAGATTAACAGAAAGGAATCATTATTATGGAGGACGTATTTAAACAAGCTGATAACGTAGCAGCTGAAATTGAGAATGGTAATATTCTTCCTGAAGAAGGTAAGAAGCAGATTATGGATATGATGGAAGAAGCTGCTAAAAACAGTCCAGCTGTGAATGTATTAAGGGATATTAAAGAAAATCCTACAGGTCCTAGTGAGGGCGAATTTGTTCCAGCTACTGTAGCTATAGATCCTGAAACTGGAGCTAAGAATGTAGTTGATACAGCAAAAGATGATGATTTATCTTTTGATGAAAAGTTGGATAATCTTGGTGAATCTTTTTCTGCAGAGGATTTGGTTAATAACATTGAGATTACAACCGATGATGTAAAACAAGCTACAACTGAAGGAAATATTCTTGATGACAATGGTTTTAAGATTTCTGACAAGGCAGCTCTTGAACTTGTAGAAATGCTTAACAAGTATAACAAGACAGGAAAAGTCACTTATAAAGATTTTCCTGAAGAGACAAAAAAGTATTTTGATAAGTACTTCAAGGATAATGGTATTACAGGATATAACGTGCAGTCTAATACCATGCGTAATATGATTGCTGAAGCATTTGCTGATGAACTAAAGAACAATATTCAGATGAAGAAGTTCAATGATGAATTTAATAGTCAAATTGAAGGAATCTTCGATAAGATGAACGAGGAGATTTCTCCTATGTTTATGGACTATAATAATTCCAGAGAAGATTATATCAATAAAGTGGTTAATAGTATCAATGATGAAGAGAAGAAAAAGAAAGCTGAAGCTATTCTTGATTCTATTCATGATGCATTTGAACTTAATAGATTAATCGAAGCAGCTCCTAAGACAAAGATCAAGAAGTTTTATCTTGAGAAACCTGAGAAAGTGTACAATATTATCACTTCTAAATATAAGGATAATAACTATCATATTTATGATCTTGCTTTGGTAGCTAAAACTCTTGACAAGCATCTGAAACAGAATAATATTATTCCTGAAGATGATAATACTTCAGCTGTTAAAGTTGTTATTCTGTTTGCATTAGTATGTGCAAATTATATAGTGGAAGAACCTGATCAGCATGCATTTATGTATTACTTTACATATACTGCAGTTCTTCTTGAGATTTACAAAGCTGGAGAATACGACAAATTCGCTCCTGCATACCTCGCTAATGTAAAGAAGGTAATCGATAATCTTCGCAAGTAATTTTGATATACTCCTAGTGTATATCACTAGGAGTATATTTTAATATGATAATATACTATAGAAATGAATCAAAGAAACATAATTATCATAACAACTAAATGAATCAAAATAAATAAACCATCATATGGTCACGAATGAATCATGGATATCAAAATATCAAATATTTGAAATGAATCAAGAATATAAAAATATCAGGAGCGAAAAATAAATCAACAGAAGAAAAAATATCACACAAGATAAATGAATCATGGGATATAAAATATCAGAGCAATCAAATGAATCAATAGAAGAAAAATATCACAAAAAATAAATGAATCATGTCACACAAAATATCAAACAGAGTAAATGAATATTATCTGAAAGGAAATATAATATGAATGTATTTGAAGAATACATGAATAAAGACGTTCTAAACATATTCTGTGATGCTTCCACTAATAAGGAAGGACATAATAAATATAATGCTTGCGCTGGAGCAGTAGCAGTAAATGAAAATATTATTCTTGAAGAAGACTTCAGAGTAATATCCGGTGGAACAAGTGTTAAAGGTGAGATATCTGCTATTAAGCAAGGTATCTTTTTGGCATATTATACTTATGCTAAAAGTAAGTATAAATTCAAAACAATTAATCTATTCTCTGATAGCCAGTTAGCTATATATGGAATAAGAGATAGAATACTTAGTTGGGATTGTAAAAATGGTAAGTTATATGGATATGGTAATGATCCTATAATGTATTATGAAGATTTCTTTGAGATGATAAACTTCATAGTAGACAAAGATTTTAAGATAAACTTTTACCATCAGAAAGGACATGTGAATTCGTCTGATCTTGATAGTATAAAATATGCTGTAAAAACATTTGAGGCATCTAATTACGAACGTAATCAGATTCCTTATGATTTCATAAGATATATATCATCTTGGAATGATTATGTTGATAAGAAATCTAGATCAATACTGTTCAAATTTAATACTGTTGATAACAAAGTAATACAACCTATAAAATTCGTACCCAATAATGAGTATTTTTATACTCTGCAAAAATATGAACAAATCCAAGGAGGAAAAGTAAATGGGAAACTTTGAGAAAGAATTTAACGCTAATCCAGTAAGCTCTATTTTAGGTCTTGTTATGCAGAATGCTGATAAGCCTTTGACTGAAGAGGAGAAAAAGATTGCTGAAGAGTCTTTATATTTTGGAGCTCTGAATGCATATATGAAGCCTGATAGAATCACTGAACCTATATTCTTCTTGCCTTTCACTGATTCTTATAAAGATAAGTTTAACGGCATGAATGGTTTTGGTGTATGTATTGAACCGTTTAACAATGTTGTATTTCCTACTATGATGGATGCATTTAATGCGTCATCTTGGGATGCCATTCATAACTTCGGTATGTGCTATACAGATGCATTCATTTGCTATCTGCTTAGTAACTTCAACATCATCTTTGAAGATGGTATTAATTCTATACTTAAGAAATTCTCTGATGAATCTCTGGTATATATCTTTAATGATACACGCAGGTATAATGTGATCAGTGGATTTATATCTGAAGGGTATAATATCATCTTTAATCTGTTCAATCGTGCTGAATCAGAAGGTAAGAATATTGATATGACACATATGATGTTTGATGGTCTTCTGGACATCAAGGCATATATAGCAGATAAGCTCTCTTTTGCTATCTATAACTACATTAACGATGCTCTTACATCAGGCCATATTGATATGGAAGGTCTCAGCAAGTATATAATTGAGAACAATGTAGAAGAGAAAAAGTCAGCTGAATATACTGAACTGATTAATTCTTCAAAGTTCGCTAATATTCTGATGCTTCTGCTCAATATTGCAACTGATGATGTACGCCGTTGTGTAGAGATGACAGAACTTCTGTATGTAGGATATTTCTACAAGCTTACAGATCTTTTCAACTTTGTTGAGAAGCGTCTTAAAGAGAAAAAATAGTATGATAATATACTATACTAGTAGAGAAACTAGTTAATATAACTGGAGGATACACAATGAATAGTTATAATGTTTACGGGGGACCAGTTCAGACTGGTCCTCCTCCTAAACCCTTTATGGGTAATTGTGAAAATGATGTGATGGTCTTTGCTGGAAGACCATTTGGACAGCAACAAACTAGTTATAATCCTGGTGGGATGGGTTATAATCAGGTTCCAGCAGATTTCATGAACCCGCCAGAGCCTAACCCTATGCCTATGCAGCAGCCTATGTATCAGCAGCCGCAGATGAATTATGGTTATCAGCAGATGCAGCCAATGATGTACCAGCAACCTATGTATCAGCAGCAAATGACATGGTATGGTCAGCAACCACAAATGCAGCCTACAATGTATCAGCAGCAGATGATGCAACCTATGCAGCAGCCTATGGGAAGGGTTAATCCAGCATTGCTTATGATTCAGCAGAATCCTGCTTTAGCTAATGTTGGATCACAGTATGGTCCGTATGGAACCAGATTCGTACCTGCAGCTCAGCAGCAATTTCAGGATAAAGTAATTCATGTACCTGGAATTAATATGGGCTTTGGTAAGATCTATTCAACGGATATCTACGATCAGTTAGAAAATCTCCAAGTGGAATATATGAAAGAAAAGGCTGAGCATGATGCTAAGGTAGCCAAAGCCAATAAAGGATATTATAATAATAATCCTGGATACAATTATTATGGTATATGGAACAGTCAATTCTATGATACATCCATAGATAACAAATATAGGCAGAAAGTTGCAGATCTGTATAATCAAGGTGTACAGAGAGGTAATAATCTGGCTAAACATTTATCCAAATTGGTTCATAACTACATGGGTGATCCAATAACTGATGAAGATCTTGACAGAATGTATTCTGGTTATGATGTAGTAATACCAGGAGCAATTCAGCAACAGGATGCAGTTCAAGCTGAGCTTTCCAGATTCAGGACACTTAATCCTAGTGATCCTAGAGATAATCCATATCTGGCTAATTTCTTGGCCATCAAAGGAGCTCATAACAACTTGATGCAGAATGTACATAATCTGAATGATTTCTTAGAGATGCAGGGTGTACTGAAGACCTTGGATCTTCTTGAAGATGAGGAGAGAAGAAGGAGAGATGGTACTCAGTATTTTAACGGTGATGCTTATCATAGCTATATCGTTAGAAATATGATCCAGAAGGGTAAACCTAATCCTATGGGTCAGAGAGTAGCAGAAGAAGTATCTCAGATGTCTCAGGATGAAGTACAAAACGAGGCAAACACAGTTAAAAATAACATTCCGTTTGGTGATAATTTCCCGATATTAAATGAAACTATGACCATGCTCGAAGATGGAACGTTTAATTTCTCATTCCCTAAAGATATGAATTCAGCTTATAAAAACATATCTCCGCGTCAGTTTATAGCTGAGCAGAGAATGGAAGCTCATTTCGAAGAGAATAAGAGAAAGTTCCTGGAATCGATAATGAATCAACCAATGGAAGTAGTTCAGTCAGGAGGACCACCAAATGGAAGTTAACGAGCGTTCGTCAATAATATCTAGGCTTCAGTCTAGAGTTATGAAGATAGACGATTTCAATTGGGATAGGCTTATGGCTCCACCATTGTATAGTCTATTGCCTCAATCAGCATGTTATGAAATATATCGTATAGCAACATCTGTACGGTATTCTGGTAATGCAAGGCTTAGGTATCAGAAAATCGATAAGATTTTAACTCCTTATGGTTTCACTAAAAAAGGAGCAGGTACCAACAGAGTAGTATATAAGTATCTTGAAAACGATAACTTTCTTTTGAAAGTTGCAACAGACGATGTTGGCGTAAAGGATAATCCAGCTGAGTTCAAGAATCAGTTTATATATAAGCCATTTGTCACTAAGATCTTTGAAGTTGATCCAACAGGTGCTGTAGCTCTTATAGAGCGTGTAGTTCCTATAACTTCAAGAGAAGAATTTCTGACAGTAGCTTCGAATATATTTGAAGTTATTAACTGTTGGTTTATTGGTGACTATATTATGGCAGATATAGGAACTCAATTCTTTATGAACTGGGGAATAAGAAAAGGATTTGGTCCGGTATTGTTAGACTTCCCATATGTGTATGAATTAGATGGTAATAAGCTGTATTGTACAGCACCTGATAAGACAACTGGATGTATGTGTGGAGGAGTCATAGATTACGATGACGGATTTAACTTCTTGTATTGTTCAAAATGCGGGAATAGATATTTCGTCAAATCATTGGCAAAAGCAATTAAAGACAAACAAATAATAATGAAAGGTGGTAAAACTAAGATGCAGGTTATAACAAGAAAAGGTGACAAGATCATCAACTCAACAGTAACTGATAATTCCTTCAAGGAAGAAACTGATTCCGTGAAGAAGAGCAATGCTCCGGACAAGTCCAAAGAAGTTGGTAAGCTGGTAGCTGCTGGTAAGTTTGTTCCGGTTAAGAAGTACAATAATAATAAGAATAACGACAACAGCAATAACTCCAACAGGAGAGATCAGCAGCAGCAGAACAACAATAACCTCAACCGCAACCGTGATCATCACAGGAATGGTGCAAACAACAGGGGTATTGTGAGACCTAACAGTAACGTCAAGTCTGATGTTCAGCAGGCTAAAGATTTTGTCGAGGATAAATCTAACAATACTCTCAAGGCAGAATTTGATGAGCTTAATAGTAAATATGAAACTACTAAGGCTGGATTTGACGAGCTGAATAATAAGTATGAAACGGTTAAGGCCGGATTTGAAGAGGTTAAAACCGAGAATGATTCTCTGAAGGAGAAGCTCGCCAAAGTTGAATCTGATCTGAAGGTTAAAGAAGATGAACTTGAAGGATCATATAAGGATTATGATACTATCGAGGAATCTCTGAATGTAGCAAATGTTGAACTTAAGGAGTTAAGAGAAAAGAACGAAATTCTCGAGAAACAGTATTCTGAACTTGTTAGTGTAATGGATACTGTAGCTGATAATGCTAGTAATAATGGTCCTGAATCTGAGATGTATAAGGATCTTATGGCTAAATATGATTCAGTAAAGAATAAATTGGAAACAGCAGAATCAAATATTGATGAGAAGGATGAAAAGATCAAGAATCTTGAAGCTGTTATCGAGGATCAAAAGAACACTATCGCTGAAAAGACTAATCAGTATGATCAGCTGGACAAGTTGTTCAATGAGCTTTCCAAGGCTAGGGAATGCAGCGATGAGGATGAATCTGAAGAGGAAGATGAAACTCCGTATGTAGATATCCCGTTCAATCCTACTGAAGATGTGAAAGATGCATCTGAAGAGAAAGCTAAGGCATATCTTGAAAAGCTTGATGCAGTTGATGGTATCAGATCTCTTGTCTGTGAACTTACAACAGTCAATACTCTGAATTTCAGTAAGGGTAAAGAACTGTTGGGTGAGGATGAGTATGTGCTTGTCGTTAAAGGATTGTCCAATAATAACTTGATTGTTGATGGCAATGGTAATAACTATTGTATCAGCAAGATAGGATCGTTCACTGTTCCTACGTTGTTTGAGGATAAAGAACTGTTTACTGAAACAAGTAGAAAGGTTGAATTGGCTAGATCCTTGCCTACTACTTCATAAGAGAGGTAAAATGTATGGATAATATAATGTATGCAGGGGGCAGACTTGGCCCCCTCAGGATGAATACTCTCAGTTTAGGCCAGATTCATATGACTGATTCTTACGAAATTGTAGAGGATATTCTGAAATATAATTGTTATCCTGATTCCAATCTAAAGATTATAGATGCTGAAACGGAACCTAGTTTACCGTTGGAGCATCCTAATGTCATAGGTGGTGGTATATTACTGCCACCTATTGACGCTTTGATTGCTGAGCAGGATGGTGATGAAACACTGTATAATATGATCTATAGCAAGTATTTTAAAGAAGAAGCTATGATTAAATTTGTGCAGGTAATAATAGCAGCATTAATGGTTAAGATAAACATCTTAATCTATATGCCTAATCCTGATGGATTAGCTACACCGTATAAGTTTAGACAGATATTCTCATTCATAAATGGTATCGAGATAGGAATATATGGACAGTCTGCTCCATTGTATTCTACAGATCCAAATATGATTAAAGTATGGCTGAATTTCGCTTATGACTGTAGTGCTATAACACCTAGGGAGTATCTATATTTCTATCCTGGGTATCCTGATAGTCCGTTACTTATCAACAAGCTCATATATGATTTGCAGTTGATGGATAGAAATCAGGTAGAAACAATAAATCAATTGTCGGTTCAGTTAAAGGAGTGTCCGAATCTTATTGTACCGATATCAAGAGCTTACTTTTAAATTCAAGGGTGGGGTAATATACTCCACCCTGAATTATGTAAAATTACTATAATGAATACAAATATATAAGGAGGTGAGAATATGAGACTTATGTATGGAAATCTTGATGCATGCAAATATGTATCTTCTGTATCTGAAACTGTAGTTCTTGGTTTCAATACATTATATGAAGGAGTTATACAGTTGGATCTGTTACCTCCTAATAACTTAGGAGCTATAAATGAGTATGATTTTGATCTCAGATATTTCCAGTATATACTTGGAGATGATTATAGATTCCTGCAGTTATTCTTGATACCGCTGTATATGTTTAATGGATACGATGTATTCATTATCAGTGACAAGTATATACCTAATTCAACTTGGGAAGATAATCTTATTGAATCTTTTTTAAAGATTCTTCAATCAAGATACGGATTTGTTGCATGTCTAATAAATACACCAGAAGATTTTATGAATGCAGAGGATACTGATTTTGATCTTAGATTCGGTGTTCAGAATATGGATGGTGATTACAAGAGATATGTACAGACCTGTAAACGACTTGGAAAGGAGGTCTACAGGTTTAATGAGTCAGATTTGCGATAGGTATTCGTATGTAACTGATCAGAAGTGCATAGTGAATGCTAATATTTATGAGTATGATATAAGGGCGTGTAATGTAAGCGTCCTTAGAGCATACAAAAAGATTACTGAGCAGGAATATCGGAATTTTTTAGTAATGGATAAAATGATAAGAGAGAAAACTATAGGCGATAAGGAAAGATTAGAAAATAAAACCTTAGGACATTCTCCAACTCAAAAGCTTATAGCTAATGGTACTAAGGAAGCAAAAGAAAAATTATTTGAGTTGAATGGTATCAGAGATGAAGATGTAGTACGTATCGCTTCTGATGCAGTATTTGTTAATACACCTTATCCGTTACAATATACAACTGTTCCTGTAGGGTATGATGGATCTGTTACATTTAAGCAGAATGGTCCTTGGCATGCTATGGTTAAATGTAATAGTGTCTTAGTTTTCTTCAAGAATCTAGATGATGGAAACTTTGACGTCGTTGTGAAGGGTATAAATGATAGGTTTATACCAATACATACTTGTTTTCTCAGTTTCTTAGCTGAGTTAACTACAAATATGGAACGCATGCCAAAAAATGATGTACTCAGATTGTTTAAAGATTTCTATGAGAATTATGTTTCTATGTCTTTACCTATCGGGTATTATAGAGAGTTTAATTCTAATTCTAGTTATAGGATTAAGAATTCCTCTGTGGGATCTATTTTCGATTTAGATGAATCTCATAAACCTATAATAGACATAAACTACAATCTCTTTATATTGAGAGATCTTTATAAAACAGTCATGAACATGTAAGGAGGAAGATATGACAGAAACTGCAAAATTGGATGATAAAACTGCTGTGACTACCAATATATATGGCGTAACTCCTCTTGAAGCCTTTATGGAGGAGCACAATGAAACCAGAGCTGAGTTTTCTAAGTTAAACAACAAGATCAGCAAGTTTGAGAAAAGCTATATAACTGTGAGAGAGTATAAGAAGCAGGTAAATATTTATAATGATATTATAAAGAGTATGATAGATATTATTATTAAACTCTTTGTATTGTCTATATCTGCTACTTTACTTATCGTCGGTTGTGTTTTGATGCATATCAGTACAATTAAGAATATGTATGAGTTCTATGAAATTGGAGCTCCTATGGCTGTATGTTCTGGATTTGTAGCGTTCTTGTCTGTATTGTTTATCATTGTTACTATGGTTTCGTATAACAAAGATAAACGTAAACATCGTTAACCTTCAAGTAATGGAGGTGATTCTATGGACGAATTAACTACGATTGTTTATAATGATAATGAGATATTAACGAGGGATGCTTTTAATCCCTCGGTATCTCATGCTTTGGCTGAATATGATTTAAGTTTTTATCAGACAAGAGATTCTGTTCAAGATCCTGAGAGATATAATGCTTTTCTAAAAAATGCAGAGAGAGCTTTTAGATCTAGTGATGCTTATAAGCTTTATAAAGCTAGATTAATGTCTATGGGTTTGGATCATTGTCAGATAATGGGTAATATTTCTGCAGAAGATGCTAAATCAAATGTAGAAATAGAACTGCATCATAATATAATAAACTTATTTGATATCTGTATACTTATATCTAAGCATGTATTAAATACGATTGGACTAATATCAACTTTTGATTTGGTTCATTTGCTTATTCAAGAGCATTTCAATGATAACGTCGGATGTACTTTTTTGTCAGTTACTGCTCATGAAATGTTTACTAATGATCCTGATGCTTATATACCTCCTGATATGACATGGGGTAAGTGGTGGGTTCTTTTAGATAAGTATAAGTATGGGATAACTTATGATATAGCTAAGAAAGTTATTGAGTATACAAATAAGTATTCTCAATGTTTACCTACATCTATAGATATAATACACCAAGAGCAAATTCTTAATTTTGCTTACTATAATGATTATGGTGTTCCTGTAGATCAATTAAACTATATGAATACTGATTATATTCACAATGCTCAACCTAGAATACAACAAACACCTGTTAACACTTATTTAGAAGCAGAATACAGAAATTTCTATTAATAGGTATTGGTACCATGGGAGGATGAAATGAGTATTTTCGGAGTTAGAGTTGAATTAATTTTATTAGTGTTCGCTGTGAGCGTTTCTATATTTGCTACTATACTTAGAACTATAGGTTATGTAATTGAGAAATACATAGTCAATTGTAAAGGAGATGAACATGGATTATTACATTAGTTTTGTAGCCTTAGGTATAAGCCTTGTGGTTATGATTATTTCATTAGTATCAGTTGTTTATGGAAGAATAACTAATAAAAAAATAGATAGGATTGCTGAATCTGTAAATATGATTGAGGCTAAGCCTGTTGAAGTTGTAAGTGAATCTTCTATAAATATTGTATTATCAGATAATTCATTTGAAAAAGTAAATAAACTGATAGATTCTCTTATAGTAGAAGCTATTACAATTTACTATGTAATGACAGGAGTTGTTGAGGAGACATATATAAACAACAAATCTACGGATGAGATGAAAGAGTATGTGTTCGCTACTGTAAAAAGTAATATGACTCCTACTGTTGTTGCTACTATCAAGTTATTCTATAATATAGATACAGATGAAAAGCTTAATCAATTGCTTCTCCTTAGAATAAAATTACATCTTATTCAGGAGATAACAGAACAAAATCTACCTATTCAAAATTGAATTATTCCCAGTAGGCTAATTACCTACTGGGGTTTTCACATTTTAATAAGGGAGGTGGTAATATTGAGTGGTAGGTTGAAATTGGAAGATGCATCCGAGAAAATAATATGTGCTATAATAATAATATTTATGTCAGCATTTGGTATTTTAGCTATTGTTCTTATACAGAAAGATGCTAAATTACCTAGAGTTAATACCAATATAACTTATACTGTTATTTCAACACGTAAAGAACATCATGCAAGAATATCTTATAGTAACACTCTTAAACATGCTCATATAACGAATTACGATGATTACTTTGTTGAAGTACAGTGTAATGAAGATAACCATAAAGAAACTTTCAATAGTAAGTATCTTTATAATAACTATAAGGAAGGCGATATAATAGAGGGAGTTATAACTACAATTTATAATGAGGATGGTTCAATAAAAAGAAAAGAATACAAATATATAACTCCAGAGTAGGATATTCCTACTCTGGAATTTTTAATAGTTATACTTCTTATTCTTTGCTGTTGTTTCTTTTATAAGAGATTCTCTATTTATATCCAACCATTCAGATTCTGAAGAATATATAGTGCTCATTAGACTTGCTAAATACTGTTTAGTTGGAAGCATAAGATATTTCTTTTTAAAATCAAATTCTTTTGGATCTATAACACCATTACATATCAATACTACGAAATCTAATTGAGTTGATCCATAAATATCATAAGCTAATAAATCAGGTCTATACTTGTACTTATTTATTTCTTGTTTACTTATATCGGTTACTTTTTTGCAAGAACTTCGCATTTCGCTTATATAATAATCAAGTATAGATTGATCAGCAAATGTAATATTATCAGCTGATCGCAAAATAGAAAAATTATAATAAGTTAAATCATCTTGATCTCCTAACTTTACAAAGTCTTCTAAAGTGTAAGAATACACTGGATCATGTTCTTTTGCAACTCTCATCAGATTCACCTCCAATTAATAAAATGTGAAATAGATTATATACTATATATCTGTAGAAGTTAAGAACTTACTACTATTTAAACTTCATAGTAATATTTAAAGGAGGCAATGATATGCTAGCAAACATTCAAAATTATGGTTTTTATCAAGAATTGGTGCAAAAAGGTCACCAAACAATTAGAACCACTGATATTAATGATTCTAATATTGAAGAGCACTTCAAAAATATTATTGCTATTTTGGATGATGGTGTGGATGATAAAGCTGTGCAGCATTTGAAAATACATGTAGTATTTCCGGATGATGAATTAGACTTGTATATCATTCAGTATATGTATTCTCTAATGTTTTGGGTATTGATTACATGTACAAATAAGACCATCATGAGTTATCACTTGTTCTTTGAGCGAGTTATAACAAGAGATACTATTAAGAGTTATGTTGATAAATGGTTTCTGAGGAAAAACATGACAGTGATGGACATCATTACTCTTAATCAGACTATTGATAGATGTATCGGTAAATTCAGAGCACTGGAGAATTATCAGATGTTCCTGTGCAATACTCTGGATTTTAAAGATACTATTGATATGATGGATGAGTTTCCAGAATTCGATAAAGCTATACATTTCAATCCTGAAGGAATTCCTATGGAAGACCTTAAGACTAGAGGTATGGAAGCAATGGAAACAGCTATCAGGTATATGTCTAGAGCTGATAGAGATCATAATCTCAAGTATTCTTGGATATCTAAAGAGGGTACTAATAAAGGACAGGCTAAAGAGGTTATTATTAATATCGGTACTAAGCCAAATGGACAGGGTGGTGTATTCCAGCATGCTATTCCTCATTCATTCATCAATGGTGGTCTTAAATCTGTTGAAGATGTTGTAATTGATTCCAGTATTGGTCGTATTGCACAGATTCTTCAGAAGCAGAATGTAGGTCAGTCTGGTGCATTTGCAAGAAGATTAGGTCTGAATAATCAGGATACTAAACTTCATATGGATCCTATGTATAGTTGTAACACTAAGAACTTCCAGAAGGTTACAATAACTGATAAGAATATTGATATCTTTGATATGAGATATTATAGATTCACTCCTAATGGTATGGAGTATAGGTTAGACTGTACAAAGGATAGACATCTTATTGGTAAGACTCTGTTGTTTAGATCTCCTATGAGATGTGCATCTGCAGCTAAAGGCCATGGTATTTGCTATAAATGCTATGGTGATCTGGCATATGTGAATTGTAATATCAATATAGGTCAGATTGCAGCTGAACAACTGACTGCTATCTATACTCAGAAGTTGTTGTCAGCAAAACATCTTCTTGAATCTGCTATTATCAAGATGAAATGGTGTGAAGAATTCCATCAGTTCTTCAATGTGGAATTCGATCAGATCACTCTGAAGGATGATATTGATTATAAGAAGATGAGACTTAAGATTAATTCCGATGATATTGTCGAGAATGAATCTGGTGAATCTGATGAAGATTCTGGAGAGATTCTGACTAGTGGTCCTGAAGAGAATAATTATCTGTATTCGTTTACGATCATTCTTCCTAATAATGAAGAAGTTATCATTAAGACGGAAGATGAAGCTGAGATCTATATCTCTGGTGATTTACAGGATATGATCAATGCTAGAGAAGCAGATGACAATGATGATTATATCTTTGAGCTTGATAAGCTTACAGATAAATGTCTGTTTATGATTGACGTACAGAATAATGAGCTTTCCAAGACCATGAAGACAGTTAAGAATCTTATTGATAACAAATCTTCTATTAAAGGTCATGATTGTGATTCTATTCTGGAAGCATTCATTGCAGCAAACCTTGAAGGAAAGATTGTTATCAACTCTGTTCATTTCGAAGTATTACTGATGAATCAGATCAGAGCAGCTGATGATATTCTTGAACTTCCTGATTGGGAGAAGACTAATGAGAGATATCAGATTATCACTTTGGAGAATGCATTGACTAATAATAGATCTATTAGTGTAAGACTTCAGGCTCCTAAGTTGAAGAGATCTTTGATACATCCTAGCAATAGGTTCTTATATAAGCCTTCCAATATGGACTTGTTCAGTATGATTCATCCTCAGGATTTCATGAATCAGAAATTTGAGGATGCTGCACCTAGCTTTGAGCAGCAGAGAAAGGCTATAACACCAATACACTTTGTAGCTAAGTCTGATGAATTACCGCCTATAAGTGAGGAAGATGATTCTGAAGACTCTGTAGAATAATTATAAGAGACAGATGGATGTAATGTCCATCTGTCTTTTTATTATGATAAGGAGAACAATATGATTGTTGAAATACCTAATGGTGTTAAGATTAAAAGTTTGACCAAGTTTCATAATTATTTTATTGATAATGATAGTAGATATCTTAAAGATTTCAGTAGATATAATAAAATATATGATTTCAGAAATATTAAAAAAGATGATATATCATTACATGATATATATTATTATTGTGATGATGTCTCAGACCATCAAATATGCGATGAAGCAATGCGATATTTCGAAATGAGATATCTTTGTGATTATCGTTCAACGAATAAAAAATCTCTTAGAGAAATTGCTGAGATGGATGATTGAGGTGAGTGTATGCTGATAAATAATAAACCGAAAAGATCACATATAATACGTGATCATTTAGATATATATTCAAGTGCAAAGCTTGAATATGATTATCCAATGTATCATAGTCCTTTAAGATTCAGAACAAATTGTTTTACTTCTGCTGGACGTGGTCATTTTAATCTTAGAGAACAGTTCTATTATAAGAGTGCTTATACTTTTAGATCTGTTGAGTATGATCTTAGAAATGAATATATAAAATATAATGTTTTACCTTTATCTTGGTATAATCGTGTTCTATATATTAAAACATTAAGAGAAATTGCTGAAATAGATGGGGTGGATGTATGCTTGTAAATAATAAACCAAAAAGATCACAAATAATACGTGATCATTTAGATATATATTCTAGTTTAGCGCTTGAGTATTATAATTCTCCAATGTATCATAGTCCTTTAAGATTCAGAAAAAGTTTTACTTCTGCTGGACGTCATTTAAGTTTTAGACAACACTTCCATTGTAAGAAAACTGATACTTTTAGATCTATTGAACATGATCTTAGAAATGAATATATCAAACATAAAATTTTACCTTTGTCTTGGTTTAGTCGTGTTCTCCGTATGACTTTAAGAACAGCAGAAGCACAGATAAAAGCTTAAAAGAGGATTTATATATGAAAACATTAAGAGAAATAAGAGATGATGATTATGCACAATTTGTTTTAAATGAAGGATATTATTATGTAGTTTATACTGGAAAGCTTTCAGATTTCTTTATGAAAGAAGCAATTAATCAGTTAAGAAATAAAACAAAAGATAAATGTAAATTATCGAAATCACGTCAAAATTATTATGAAAAACTTATAAAGCTGAGAGATGCAGTATATATGACACCTAGTAACAATTGTAATCGTATTTCTTTTAAAAGAATTAGTAAGAATCGCAGATATGCTACGATAAGAGAAATATGTGCTGAAATACAGGAGGCGTATGATGATTGATTATTTGATTAATAATGGCTGGCTATTATTATATGAAATAATAGTTGCTGTAATATTACTTTTTACTACTATAATTTACATTCATGTAACACTCAAAGTCAAACGAGGTAAGGACAATGGGAAAAAATCAAGTAATAGTAAGAAACACATGTATAGAAGTGACAAATTACCAAAAAGGTGATTGTGAAAAACTGGAAGATTATTTTAAGAAATATGATCCTCTGACACACAGATATAACTATTTCGGTATATACTTCGATAAAGAGAATAAACGTATGTTTTTGCCTAGGGGTATAGACATATGGTTCGTAAAAAAGGCACTTGACGTAAAGGATCATATTACTCAGCATCATAATCCATATATGAATTTCGAGAGAGAAGCATTACTAAAATATAAACCAAGAGACGATGAACAGTTTCAAGCTTTGAATTTCATGTGTGGATTAACTGAGGAATATCATGATAACTTATATCTTCCACAGTTATCTGTAAACTTGGTTACAGGTAAAGGCAAAACATATTGTAGTATAGCAACAATGTGCTTTTTCCAAATTAAAGCTATTGTAATAACAGCTTCTACATCATTACTTAAACAGTGGACAGACGATATCAAAGAGTATACAAACCTTGATGACAAAGATATTATGTTTATCAATGGTGCTGATACAATGAATGTCATATCAATGGGTAAAAGTAATAAAGCGAAGACATCAAGTATTTTCTTGATATCTCATGCTACAATAAGATCTTATGCTAATACATATGGTTGGGATAAATTGAATAGAGTATTCTTATCATTAGGAATAGGTGTAAAGATAATTGATGAAGCTCATACAAACTTTGAGAATATTCTTATGATGGACTTCTTTACTAATGTATGGAAGACATATTATGTAACGGCTACACCTAAAAGATCTAACAGAAGTGAAGATAGGATATATCAGTTATCTTTGAAGAACGTTCCTGATATAGACTTATTCAATCCGGATGAAGATCCGCATACAGATTATCTTGCAATAAAGTGGAATTCAAAACCTTCACCTAAAGATATATCTCGTTGTTCTAATATGTATGGATTAGACAGGAATAAGTATATAGATTATATTACTAAGAATCCAGAATTCTATAAGATGATGTATATAGTTATGGATCTAGTTCTTAAATGCAAAGGTAGAGTTTTGATATACATAGGAACTAATGAAGCTATACTTAGAGTATATGAATGGATATGTAATAACTATCCTGAATTGATAGGTGATGTTGGAGTATTTACTTCTCTTATGGATACTAGAGCAGCTAAGCTAAAAGAAAGAGAGAAGAAGATAATATTATCTACTACTAAGTCTGCTGGATTAGGTGAAGATATTAAAGGACTTAAGATGACTGTTGTGTTAGCTGAACCTTTTAAATCAGAAGTTTTAGCTAGACAATCTCTTGGACGTACCAGAGATAAAGATACTATGTATGTAGAACTTGTAGATATGGGATTCAAGTATATAAAGAACTTCTATTTAGCTAAATTACCTGTATTTAATAAATATGCTTCTAGTACAGAGCATCTGTTTATAGATAGCTATGAATTAAATGCTAGATATAATAGACTGAAAGAAGATAGAGATGAATATATAGAGTTATCTCCTATAAGTTTCTACGATAAAAGATTCAATATAGGATGTGATATAAATGTACTCGAATATCTAAGAGATAATGCATTTAAAGCATCTGTAAACAATGAAACCATTAACAATAATAGTAATGGTAATATCATTACACCAATTCATTTTATAGAAAAGGAGAAATAAAAATGGCAGAAGAAATCAAAGCTGGCGACGTTTTAGAGGAAGCTGTAGTGGAAAAAGCTACAGAAGAACCTGTTGCTGAAGAAAAGGAAGAAGTTCTTGATTACACCAATTCCTTTAATGTAAGTGATCTAAGCTTCAAATTCTATGATCCTGATGAGATTCTCCCTGCAGAGTATAGGGCTGATATCCCTGAGGATAAAAAGGTATTCGTACTTAAGTACAGTGATCTGTTCAATGTAATGGGTGACAAGTACAATTCTATGATAGCTGGTGAGAATGCATATGCTTATGCAGCATTTGATAAGGTTACACAGTCTCCTACTCTTAACTATAAACTGGTTAAGGGATTAGTTAATGATCTTGTAGCTAATGATAAGGCTGTACTTGTATGTGTATTTGATCCTAATATCGGTCAGAATCAGGTTGCACTGGTTACAAAGCTGGTAGAAGAAACACTGATTAAGTTCCGTATTCCGTATTCTGAGGTAGTTGTCAATCCTAATATTGTAACTGCTACATTCAGTAAGGAGAATGAGAACGGTGTATCCTTCGTTACTCCGGTTCCTGTACATGATCCTTCAGGTAAGACCATGATGTTTATGGCTTATTCTGTTGATGTAAGACCTATAGATACTGAGGCTGTTGAAGAAGGAGTTGTTGACGAGGAGCCTGCAAAAACTGAAGAAAAAGAATAATTTTTCATTTATATACTATATAGGTGTATGAGAGTTAACCATATTCCCATACACCTATAACTATAAACTGTTTCTTTTTGAAAGGAGAAGCAATGAAACTGGTATTTCTGGATAGCTGCTACAAGACAATCAGTCAAGCGATTGCTAATGCAACAGTGTATGAATCAACTGATGAGCTTAAAGCTCAACTTAGATTCAAAGGGATAACTAATGTAGACATATCAGCGATGGGGTTCGTTGATAAATCTGTCTGCAAAGAGGAAATAGTCGAGATATGGGGATATGATAATGATAACCATGTCATGGCTGGTAAAATGATAAACGTTAAAGATGAGAAAGCTTTCAAGAAGTCTATCTCTAAATTTGCTAAGAAATATGAGGATAGTAATCCTGAAAGATTCTCGGCTATAAACGAATTCATTGAACAAAATTTTTAAGGTAACTTGACTGTAGGGGTTTCCTCTACAGTCTTTTTAATTATTTATTAGTCTATCGACTTTTAAATAATACCATACATTTAAGGAGGAAATAAAATGGCAACAAAAGATGAAGCACGTTATTATGCTCAGAGAACTTTACAGAGTATGAGCAAGAACCTGATTGGTCATCCGTTTGGTTTGGACGACATTCAGATCGCAGCTGAAAAATACTTGTTTGACAGGATCAAGTTTCATTTCGGTAAGGAATTCAAACTGAGTCACTGCACTAACATGAAAAACAGTGTGCATCTGAAAGCATTCTTGGAAAAGTATGATAAGACTTTTGACAAGCATGTTTCTGAAGACACTTTGATGGACTTTATGACTATTTGTGTTCTGGATAAGAATACATTTATGTATGTAGCAACTGGTCGTTTCATTCCGGCTAAGATTCAGTATTCTTTCATGCAGAAGGAAACTGAGGATGTATATATCTATATCTTCGGTAAGAAAGCTCCTAAGTATTGGAAGGAGATTGAGAAGGTTGTTGAGCTTGACTCAACTAAAGATAAGGGAGGATTGATCTTCAATATCTCTAAGGTTCAGACAACCAGCTACAACATCACTTCGATGGATCTTCCTAAGAGATCTTTCGAGCAGCTGTACTTTAGCCATGGTGAGATTGATCAGATCAAAGATCATCTCAACAAGTTCAAGGAAACTTATGAAATGTATAAGTCTAAGCAGCTGAACTACAAGACTGGTATTCTGTTGTATGGTGCTCCTGGTACAGGAAAGACATCTTTGGCTAAGGCTATTGCTACGGAGTATAACAGATCCATCGCAGCTATCAGTGTATCTACTATTGCTGATATTGACTTTGCTGAATTGGCTACAATGATCAACAACGATACGGTTGATACTTATGTCGTATTGTTTGAGGATATTGATACGATCAACAATGCATTGTCTGAACGTGATAAGAAGATGGCTGACAGGGATAACAGAGATGACGATGATGATGACTTTGACGAGGATGACAGACCTAAGAAGAAGACAAGAAACGATGTCATGAATGCTCTGATGCAGTTCCTTGATGGTGTTAACTCACCGAACAACGTAATATTCGTTGCAACTACTAACTACGTAAATGAGTTAGATGCAGCGTTTACACGTTCTGGTAGATTTGATCTTAAGATTGAGATCAAGTCTCTCGATGAATCTACAGCTTTGGAATTTATTAAGTCCTTTGGTCTTGATGATAACAAAGCAAAGAAAGTTATCGAGGAATACAAGAAGGAGTATCCTAAGGATACAGAATTCAACCAGGCAAAGATTCAGGGTCTGACCATTAAGAACATGGCTCCTGGTAAGGATGATGATGCTATTAAGAGTATCATTAAAGAGTAAGTTGTAAAAGTAGTTATTTTCAATAAGATAATATAGCAGTGTAACAATAACATCTCATATATCAAGGAGGAAAAAGATATGAGAAGAACACTTGCTGAATCTGAGAAAAAAATGTATAATGATGCTGCATGGAGCTTTTATGTTCATGCCATCAAAAAAGCTGTACTTACAATTGTAGGTGTGGTTGCTCTTAACTTAATAGTAGTTGGTTATTGGGTACCCACATACCTTCCTGCTCCTTCAGTAGGAGGAGGACCTGGAATTGCCATCGATCTGATGGTAATTCTGTGGTCGATAGCATTGTTATACTTTACCAATGCCGACCTCCGTGTAGAAAAGAAAGAAAGGGAAGATGAGGCTATGAGGAACATCGAGAGGCTGCGTCATTATCGACGTTAGTCTCATCTTTGAAAAGAAACACAGGCTATGCTTGTGTTTCTTTTTGTTATGAATACTATAAAGGAGGAATATATAATGAAGAAAGTATTTTTATCTTTACCAATGTCTTCTCAAGAAGACGAGCAAGTTCTGCAGCATATTGAAAGTATGAAAGAAGCTTGGCTTAGTTTCTATACTGAAGATACTACAGAGTTTGTTGATTCTTTCGTAAACAATCTTAGCCGTGATTACTATGTAAATAGTGATCATTATAGTATTGCATGCTTAGGTACAGCTCTTATCAAGCTTGCTGAATGTGATATTATTTTCATTGGTGAAGGTTGGAAGAATTCTAGGGGCTGTACTTTAGAGCATGAAGTAGCTAAATCTTATGGCCTTGAGATCTACTTCGAGGGTGAAGATAACAGTGAAGAAACAGAAGAAGATGATACTCCGGATTTACAGGAGTATAAAGACTCTTTAGCTACAACCTTAGCCAACTTCCAGAATGATGTGGATACTTATATGGCTAAGAAGAAAGAAGAGAATAGACTCTGGTTTGAGAACAAAGAAGCTATTTTTAAACAGGTTATGGAAGAATCTACACCAGAAACAGTTCTTTCTGTTGTAGAAGAGGTTGTGCCTGAGGTTAAGATCAGATATTTCCATGATAAGTATGGTGATTATCCTGAGATCGAAGCATACAACGGTAACTTCATGGATATAGCTTTACCTGAAGATACTGTTATTCCTACTAAGGGATATGCTTTAGTTAACCTTGGTTTCGCTACAGAGTTACCTGAAGGATATTGGGCTCAGCTGGTTCCTAGATCTTCTACTTTCAAGAAGTATGGCTTAATTCTTACGAACAGTTTTGGTGTTATCGATACATCTTATAAAGGTGATGGTGACGAATGGAAGGCTTGTCTGTACAATATGTATGGTAAAGACGCTGTTCTTCCAAAGGGTACACGTATTATGCAGTTCCGTGTAGTCAAAGATAACCCTGTCAACTTCAATAAAGTTGAACATCTTGGTAATCCTGATCGTGGTGGATTTGGATCTACAGGCAACTAAAAGAAAACCCTGGGTTTATTACCCAGGGTCTCTTTTTTACTTCATCTCTTTATGTCTTCCTGTCTCAGAGAATAACTGATCGGTAACAGCTTTATCATAAACAAAGCCTTTATCATATACCTCCGCACCAACTCTAAGAAGAGTCTCAGATAATGTAACCATAGAGCGACCACACATATTCTCGATCATATTCTGTCGGTTGATATATGCTCCACTATAAGCATTAGTTAATGTGGTTAAGAATGCAGGCATAAGTTCTACACCATACATAGAGCCATTACCAAACATAGTAAGCCACCTATTGACGAAAATATCAGTAGTCAAGCCCTTCATATTGAACGTGGAGGTCATATGATTAATAAAGGTATCTATATCCTTCATATGTTCCTCTTCATAATAATATCTGTAGGCATTAGCTGTACGCTGATCAATACCGTTGATACTTGCAGATAAAGCTTCAGCGGTCTTAAGATCCTTCTGGACCATATTAAAAAGGTAATAAACACCAACTAAATAACAAATCTTCTCTCTATTCTCATTATAATTAACAACACGCAAGTTATCCAATACACCAGTAAACATCCGTACAAAACACTCAGCTGACAATCTAACAATAGAAGAGTTATTGGTAATCTTGTTGGTATCAATATAATAAGTACCAATAACAGTTGCAGCAAACAAATAAGCACACAAAGCATCAATATTCTTACAAGTAAAATAGCCACTGTCTTCCTTAATCAATCCAGTAGCATCAATAAAAATCTTCTTCTTGCGATTAGTGGACGCAAGATCTGTAGCATAAAACACCTTAAAAGAGGAAGGAAGCTCTCTACCAGTAGGAGATAAAGCTAAAATAACATCAGGGTTCATAAGAACTCTATACAAAACTGCAGTCTTCTGACGCTCCTTAATCATATTAAGAATAGGAGCAAAAGCCGTAGAGTTCTTATTAATTCTGGTACGGTCCTTACTACTCTTTAAAATAAACTCAACCAACATATTTTCTGTTGATCTACCATTGCTATCAGTTTTACTATATATAAAAGTGCTAGCATATGATTTTGATTCTAAATTTATATCATATTGATGATGATCTTCCCAATCTTTTACATAAAGATATGTAGACGAAAAATTCTTACTCATTTCATCAAGTCTCCTTTCTAGAGGCATTATAATCCTTGTTTTATAAGAAAGTTAAAACAGTTGAATATATAATTTTACAGCTAGTAGCACATCATTATAATTGGAGGTATATAACAATGAAAAAATCATTAGACATTAACGCAGTTCTTGCACTCAGTGGTATAGAAGAAAAAAGAAAAACTTCTTTATTTACAGAAGGTGGATATAGTTATTTTGGTAATCCTGTTCCTAGAGTAAGTAATTTACTCAAGTGGTGTTTCAATAAAGAACACCTCATAAACTGGGCTTCTAAGATAACCAAAGAAGAATATGATATGTTTACTAAATCAGCTACAACTGTAGGAACTCTTGCACATGAACAGATAGAGAATTATCTGAATGGCGAAGAGGTTATCTTTGACCATATAGAAATAGATAGTTACAGAAAACTTGTAAGAACTGCTGTAGAGAATTTTGTAGCTTGGCACAACTATTTTAAAAGTCAGCATTTCTATATAAGACCTTTATATATAGAAGAGCGTATAGCTACATTCTGGTATGGTGGAACTATAGACTGTATAGCTGAGATTACTTTTCCTAATGGATATAAAGAGAATGTAATCATAGATTTCAAAACTTCTAAATCTATAGGTACAGAATATATTATGCAGACATTTGCATATATGTGGGGTGTTAACTGGCTTAGAGACAATGGACGTTATACTCTTCCTAAAGTATCTGGCATAATGATAGTTAGGGTGGATAAATACAAGAAGGATAATTATCAGATTACATTCTTAGATGAGAACAATAATATGCAGACTTTTAAAGAGTTAGAGGTAGATTTATCAAATATGGTAAATTGGTTCTATAGCCAAATAAATCTTATGGATATATTAAAAGTAGCAAAAGCTACAGGTAAAAGGATAATGGAGGTTGATTATAATGGAAGAGAAGACTCTAAT
>Ga0247610_10000225_pt1 | contig 91916 bp, 59 predicted proteins | sample 174DNAGHGhighgp2_FD_193483 | JGI IMG/M metagenome (GOLD analysis project Ga0247610, IMG submission 193483) | Sheep rumen microbial communities from Palmerston North, Manawatu-Wanganui, New Zealand - 1742 DNA GHGhigh gp2 | ecosystem: Host-associated > Mammals > Digestive system > Stomach > Rumen... | reverse complement strand
AGCGAGGCGGCTATACGGTATCTGATGGAAAACGTGACTGTTCCCTTGCTCATCGATGGCGTAAGTACGACCAAGTCACACCGCGTAATGAACGCACTCGCCAAATGCAAGTTACCCTACCTCCACACCCTCAAACTGAACCAGAAAGAAGCTGTGGCGCTTACCGGCGAGGCGAACTATGCGTTGGCGGCACAACGGCTGATTGATCTCGGCGTGGCGCATGTATATGTCACCTTGGGCAGCGAGGGCGTTTATTGCCGCTCGGCTGCCGAGGAGTGGCTCTATCCGGCATTGCCGATAGCCGAGGTGGTGAACACCAACGGTGCAGGTGACGCGTTTCTCGCCGGTGTGGTGTATGCACTCACAAAAGGGCTGGCGTTCCCGCAAACTGCCCAATACGGACTGATGGCAGCGCGAGCAACGCTGATGAGCGTGAAAGCGGTTAACCCCGAGATAGGGAACGCACTGCTTTAGACCGCTTCGATGAAAGAAGAATGACATAATTTATCTGATTATATGAACAAATACTTATCTATATCGCCCGAAGTGGCGAAAGCATTGAGTGAGGGCAAACCTGTCGTTGCCCTGGAGTCAACAATCATCAGTCACGGAATGCCCTATCCGCAGAACGTGGAGACCGCGCTGCGTGTGGAGCAGACCATTCGCGACAACGGCGCAGTGCCGGCTACCATAGCCATTATCGGCGGCAAACTGAAAGCCGGCTGCACGCCCGAGGAGATTGAGTACCTCGGTAAGAAAGGCCAGCAGGTGATCAAAGCCTCGCGCCGCGACCTGCCCGTGCTGATCGCACGCGGCGAGGATGGCGCAACAACAGTCACCACCACAATGATCATCGCCGCCATGGCAGGAATCAAGGTGTTTGCCACAGGCGGCATAGGCGGCGTGCACCGCGGTGCGCAACAGACGTTCGATATATCAGCCGACCTTGAGGAACTGGCGCAAACGCCCGTAATGGTTATCTGTGCCGGTGCCAAATCTATCCTGGACCTCGGACTGACACTCGAATACCTGGAGACCAAAGGTGTGCCTGTCATTGGCTTTGGCACTGACGAACTGCCGGCGTTCTATACGCGCCACAGCGGCTTTGATGTGGATTACCGCATTGATACGCCCGAGGAGTTGGCAGCAGCGTTCCGCGCCAAACTGGACTGCGGATTGAAGGGTGGCATGCTCGTCACCAATCCTATACCCGAGGAATACTCGATGCCGAAGGACGTAATTGACGCAGCCATTGCGCAAGCGCTGAAAGAGATGGACGAGCAGGGTATTCACGGCAAGCAGTGCACGCCGTTCCTACTGGCTAAAGTCAAAGACCTGACAGGCGGCGAGAGTCTGGCATCGAACATACAGCTCGTGCTCAACAACGCACGTCTGGCAGCACGCACAGCGGCTGCCTTGGCTAAATAAGCCGGATGCAGTACCTCGTACGGAAAAAATGTCAAAAAACAGGAGTGCGTGATACCCAAAATCATGCATTTTGAAGAAAAAAATGTCTTTTACGCACAAAAAAAATAAAAAAATGAGGAATAATTTGCATTTTTCATAATATTTTTGTATATTTGCAGCGTATTTCGTGCTTGAGCGAAAATTATGGGCATTTTTGCTTTGGGCTAACGACTTATGATGTACGACCAAATTTATAAAATTAAATCTATATGCAACTGAAAAAATCACCAAAGGCCAGTTTGGAAGACAAGAAACTAACCTATGTTCTATTAGGTTTGGCTTTCACGCTGAGTATCTGCTACGTTGCCCTTGAGTGGACTGAAAAAGAAGTCACCAAGTATGAGGTAGCTGATTTGGACATGAGCTTCGAGGAAGAAGTGGAGATTCAACAAACCCAACAAGACGTTACTCCTCCGCCTCCACCGCCACAAGTACAAGAGGTGGAAGTGCTGAATGTCGTTGAAGACGAGAAAGAAGTTGAGGATATCGAGATTCAGACCGAGGATGACAAGGAGGTAGAGGTCGTAATTGCCGCCCCTGTAGAGACGCCGGTTGAGGAAGAGGAAGAAGAGGTAGTCTTCATGGTAGTAGAGAAGATGCCTGAGTTCCCCGGCGGTCAGCAAGCGTTGTTCAAGTACCTGAGCGAGAATGTGAAGTATCCTGTTATTGCTCAGGAGAACGGTATTCAGGGTCGTGTGATCTGCCAGTTTACGGTGAACAAGGACGGTTCGATTGTTGACGTGGAGGTTGTCCGTTCGGGCGGTGACCCGTCGTTGGACAAAGAGGCTGTACGCGTTATTAAGTCGATGCCTAAGTGGAAAGCCGGTCAGCAGCGTGGCAAACCCGTGCGCGTGAAATATACTGTGCCGGTAAGCTTCAGGTTACAATAATTTGTTAGATCAGGATATTACATATTGCAAAAATGTCGGCTCGCGCAGGGCTGACATTTTGCGTAAGGAGCTGGGCGTAGAAACTGCCGCCGAGCTGCTGGAGCAGTATCCGTACAAGTACATTGACCGCTCACGGTTCTACTTTATCCATGAGATAGAGGATGAGGATACGTTCGTTCAGATCAAGGGCGAGATAATAGAGTTCCATACGATGGGCATAGGTCGCGCGCAGCGTATGTCGGCTATGTTCAGCGACGGACATTCGCAGATAGAGTTGGTGTGGTTCAAGGGGATACAGTACCTTAAACTGCAAGTAGGCGTACCGTACCTGCTGTTCGGTAAGCCTTCGCGGTTCAACAGGACGTACAATTTCGTTCACCCCGAACTGACGCCAATGGCGAAGGTCACTCCGCAGATGGTGAGCGGTCTGGAGCCGCACTACAACACCACCGAGCGGATGAAGAACGGCGGGCTGAACTCCAAGGCTATGCGAACAATCATTGCCGGGCTTATGCCTGACGTGGATCGCGGGCTGCCGGAGACCCTGCAGGCGGATATTATCCAACGCTACCACCTGATGAACAGGACGGAGGCGATGCATCAGATACATTTTCCGCAAGACACACGCACCATGCAGAAAGCCCGCGAACGGCTGAAGTTCGAGGAGCTGTTCTACAACCAGTTGTCGATACTGAGTCGTGCCTCGGCGCAGCGACAGAAGACCGACGGGTTTGTGATGTCGGTTGTTGGTCCGCGGTTCAACTACTTCTACAAGAATCTGTTGCCTTTTCCGCTGACCAACGCGCAGAAGCGTGTGATCAAAGAGATTCATGCGGATATGAAGTCCGGCAAGCAGATGAACCGCTTGCTGCAAGGCGATGTAGGGTCGGGCAAGACACTGGTGGCGCTGATGGTGGCATTGTTAGCGATAGACAACGGCTATCAGACGTGTATCATGGCACCGACGGAGATTCTGGCTAACCAGCACATGGCAACGTTGCAAGAGTTGCTGAAAGGTTCGGATGTGCGGGTTGAACTACTGACAGGCTCGACCACCAAGAAACAGCGTGCCGAACTGCTGCCTGCGCTGGAGCGCGGCGAGATAGACCTGCTCGTGGGTACGCACGCGCTGATAGAAGATACTGTGCAGTTTGCGAATGTGGGATTAGTGATTGTGGATGAACAACACCGGTTCGGCGTGGCACAACGCGCTAAACTATGGGCGAAGAATATACGTCCGCCGCACGTGTTAGTAATGACCGCCACGCCTATACCGCGTACACTGGCAATGACCGTATATGGCGACTTGCAGGTGTCGGTGATTGACGAACTGCCGCCAGGAAGAAAACCTATTCAGACTTATCACTATTCAAACTTAAGGCGTAAGTCGATCAATGAGTTCATTACCAAGCAAGTTGGCTTGGGACGGCAGATCTATGTCGTATATCCGCTGATACAGGAGAATGAAGAACTGGATCTGGCTGATCTGGAGAACGGCTACAATACGCTGGTTCAGACTTTTCCGCAGTTCAGGATATCCATGGTGCACGGTAAGATGCGTGCTGCGGACAAAGACCTGCAGATGCAACGGTTCGTGAGCGGTGAGACGCAGATTCTGGTGGCGACCACGGTGATTGAGGTGGGAGTGAACGTGCCTAACGCGTCGGTGATGATCATCGAGGATGCTCAGCGGTTCGGACTGAGCCAGTTGCACCAGTTGCGCGGCAGGGTAGGGCGCGGTGCGGATCAGAGTTACTGTATATTGCTTACGCCGCCGGAGATGAGCGCGGACACGCGCAAACGGATGGAAATCATGGTAGCGACGAACGACGGTTTCCGTATAGCCGAGGCCGACCTGCAGTTGCGTGGTCCGGGTGAGTTGGACGGTACGATGCAGTCCGGGCAGGCGTTTGACCTGAAGATCGCCAATCTGGCTACTGACGGTCAGATACTGGAGTTGGCGCGTGAGGCGGCAAACAGCGTGCTGGACGATGATCCGACACTGAGCACGGGGTACACGCAGGTATATAGGGATAATCTGGCTAAGTTCAAGAGTGCGGTGGTGGAGTACCGTGAGATATCGTAGAAAAAGGTGGGTCAACAATTATCCACAATTAAAAACAATTTTTTAACAATGAATTATTCCAAATTACTAATTATGGCAGGGATTGCTATGCTGCTGGGTGGGTGCGCGCAGAAGCAGCCGACAGAAGAGAAACAACCGATCGGGAAGCCGCAGATTACGCTGCAAGGCGACCGCTTGACACCGGAAGCACTGTGGGCAATGGGACGCATAGGCAGCGTGAAGGCGGATATTGAGACAGGGCTGATTGCCTATACGGTGAGTTATTATAGTGTGGAGGAGAACCGAAGCACAACGTGGATTAGGATAGTTAATCCGTATAGACCCACCCCTGCCCTCCCTCATAGGGAGGGTGAGAATGGACAAAGTGAGGTGACGGACTTGGAGGTGGTTGATGAGTTTGTGGGAAGCGAGCCGGCGTGGTTCGGCAACAGCGGTTGTCTGGCTTATCTGAAAGGCGGGAAACTGTATCTGAGAAGGGACAAGGAAGATATATTAGTAGAAGAGCCTACCCCCAACCCCTCCCTAAATGGAGGGGAGATAGAAGAGCCTACCCCCAACCCCTCCCTGAATGGAGGGGAGATAGAGGGATTTCTGTTGTCGCCGATGCGGGATAAGGTGATTCTGATTAAGGCTGTGAAGACTGTTCAGAGCACGGCGGACAAGTATCCCGACCTGCCGTTGGCGAGCGGACGCGTGGTGGATGATCTGATGTACAAACATTGGGACGAATGGGTGGAGACTGCTCCGCAACCATTTGTATATGAATTGAATATTGAGTATTACGGCGAAGGCGAGCGAATCAAATCCGCCAAACTTGGCGGATATGTGAACCTGTTAGAAGGTACGAACTTCGAGTGTCCTATGCGGCCGTTTGGCGGTGTGGAGCAATTAGCGTGGGCACCGGACAACAAGACGATAGCCTACACGTGCAGGAAGAAAACGGGATTGGAGTATGCAGTCAGCACGAACTCCAATATCTATCTTGTTCAAGTCGAAAGTCAAAAGTCGAAAGACAAAAGCCTTATTCTTTCTGAACCGCGCTGTATAACAGAGGGTAATGACGGTTATGACACCAATCCGGCATTCTCGCCGGACGGACTATTCATAGCCTGGCAGTCGATGGAGCGCGACGGCTATGAGAGCGACCAGAACAGGTTGATGGTAATGAACCTGCAAACGGGCGAAAAGACGTTCCTGAGCAAGGCGTTTGACAGCAATGTAGATGAGTTTGCATGGTACGACAACCAGACTATCGTTTTCACAGGTTGCTGGCACGCCACGGTGCAACTGTACAGCATTGATATGCAGGGCGCTATATCTGTGTTGACGCAAGGGCAGTATGATCATGTGTTAGGCGATGTTTGCGACGACAGGATCTATGTGCTCAGGCACTCGATGGTTGAGGCGAACGAGGTGTATTGCCTGAAGTACGGGCGCACCGAGAACGGTGAGCCGTACACGGCAGGTTGGGAGCAGTTGACATTCGAGAACGACAATATTTACAAGCAGATAGAACGCGCGACTGTTGTGCCGCGCTGGCAGAAGACGACTGACGGCAAGGATATGCTGACATGGATCATTTTGCCGCCGCATTTCGATCCGAACAAGAAGTATCCGACCCTGCTGTATTGCGAAGGCGGTCCGCAGAGTCCGGTGAGTCAGTTCTGGTCGTTTAGATGGAACTTCAGTATCATGGCGGCGCATGACTATATTATCGTTGCGCCTAACCGGCGCGGTTTGCCTGGCTTCGGTCTGGCTTGGAACGAGCAGATCAGCGGTGATTATGGCGGACAATGTATGAAGGACTATTTCACGGCTATTGATGAAGCGTGTGCTAACCTCCCGTATATCGACAAGGATCGGTTGGGTTGCGTAGGTGCTTCGTTCGGCGGATTCAGCGTGTATTGGATAGCCGGTCACCACGACGGTCGGTTCAAGGCGTTCATCGCGCATGACGGTATATTCAACCTGGAGATGCAGTATCTGGAGACGGAGGAGAAATGGTTTGCGAACTGGGATATGGGCGGTGCGTACTGGGACAAGCAGAACAAGATTGCACAGCGCACGTTTGCCAATAGTCCGCACAAGTTCGTTGACAAGTGGGATACGCCGATATTGTGTATCCACGGTGAGAAGGACTACCGAATTCTTGCTAATCAGGCTATGGCGGCGTATGACGCGGCGAAGATGCGCGGTGTGCCGGCAGAGTTGCTGATCTTCCCGGACGAGAACCACTGGGTGCTGAAGCCTCAGAACGGTATCTTGTGGCAGCGTACGTTCTTCCACTGGCTGCACAGGTGGATAGGCGGGATAGACGAATGAGACAGTAGTCAGGTGAGTATAAAAGGGCGTTGCGTCGGTACAGGCGCAGCGCCCTTTTTGCGTGCAGTGATTGCGCGGATTGCCGAACAGATGTTCTATGGAGTAACAACAGACGCTAAATGGCCCGAAGTTGGACCGAAAATGACGTGCTTATCCCGGACTAACCACCCGCTTACCACGTACTTATCACGCACTAATCACACACTAAAATTTTGGTGTGTATTATATACATAGTATATAATACTGATGTGTTGGTTGAAAATGGTGTAAAAATGCGATAGACAGAGTGCGCGGTTTTTAAGATACGAATAGCAATTATTGCTATAAGAGGAAATTTTGTTGCAAAAATTTGCATAAGTCATTTTTTTTTTGTATTTTTGTGGGTTAATTGTATGCGTGTGCACACGCGTCGGGCGTGTTTGCGTGCGTAAAACAAACATTATCAAAAGGAAACCATTGTCAAAAGATATAAACACTTCGAGATATGAATCGTTTGCAATCATTGAGAATGAAGGTGAAAGGAGTATTAACTGTGTTGCCTGCGGCGTTGCTGATAGGTTTGGGTGTGCTGCTGAGTGTGTTGCCGCAACCCGTTCAGGCGAACTCGTCGTCGTTGCCTGAGTATATTCCGTCCATAGGTAAGGACTTCTGGCTGACGTATATGCTGAACTTCGCCAAGGAGGACGCCACGGATGAGAATCTGCAGTTGGAGGTTGTAGCGCTTCCTTCGGCTTCCGGTACGATCAGTATAACGTGTTGCGACGGCACGCCGTTGGTGACGAGTGCTGCTTTGACAGCCGGTGTGCCTTATACGTACCAAATTCCCGAAGACAAGCGCGAAAAGGTATATAATACCTCATCTGCGACGATAGCCAATACCGGTTTGCATGTAGAGACATCGGTAGATGTTACTCTGTACATGCGAAATTTGTATTGGTCAGGTGGTATGTCCAATGACGCAAGTACGGTTATCGCCACTCCGAGTCTGGGTACGGAGTATGTTGTGCAGACATTCTCTCGCGATATGGAGCACACGGAGTTTGTGATTGTGGCTACACAAGACGGGACTCATATTACCGTTGAGTTTAGCAACGACATGGCATTGAAGCCGGATAAGACAAGCACGTTCTCGGGTGCAGAGCTGACGCAAACGATAACCCTCAACAAAGGACAGACCTATCAGGTTCTGGGTAAGCGTAGGACAGTAAATGCTTATTTGTCGGGAACAAAGATCAGTGGTGACAAGCCTTTTGCCGTATTCAACGGCGGTGAAAAATCCACAGTGCCTTACACAGTGCACAATGGCGACCACATGATGGAGCAGAATATCCCTATTTCATCCTGGGGCAAACGGTTCGTAGTAGCGCCAATGCATGGTATACCTGCAGGAAGTTGGACTATCCCAGAAGAAAAAGCTACGCATATAATCGTAGGTGCTATTTATGATGAAACCGAAGTGTATGTTAATGGCAGTTCAACTCCTTGGGTTACCTTGAGTGCGGGGCAGACATCGGCTTATAGCGGTTCAAAGTTAATCAGCCTGAAATATGGTGATGCGCCAAAGATCATAGAGACCTCGAAGCCCGTTCTTGTTTACTCGTATATGCCGACAATCATGACGGTTGTCAATCCGTCGGAGGACGAGTATCAGTATGGAGAGCCATCAAATGCTCTGATTGCAGATGTGAATAAAGGTGTAAACGAGGTACAGATATATTGTTGGGACGATCCTCTTGATTTGCACTATGCGAATGTAGTTGTTCGCCAAGATGCGGTAGCAGGGATGCGTTTGACCAATGCCAATGGTGTCAATCAGGATATAAGCGGTCAATTTACCGTGCTGGATAAGACCTTCAGCGGCTACGCACAATATTACGCCAGTGCCCGTCTGAATCTTGCGAACGGATTAAATACATTGACCAATGCAACCGGTAAGTTTGTTGCGACTTATTACAGTATAGGCGAGAGTGCCACTTCGGAGGCGAGTGCGACGGTCTTCAACCTTGCGCCGATAGCTCCAGTTGTTAAGATTGACGGAGTGGAGGTTGCGCATAATGCCAGCATGGATTATTGTAACAAGCATCCCGGTATCGAGTTCAGTGCTATTGTGGACTACCCGCATACGAGTGTGAAGTGGGATTTGGGCGAAGGTGCAGTCAGTACAGGATACAGCGCATCACACATGTACGGCGCAACAATCGGCGAGTCGGATGCAACGCACAATATACGGTTCTATGTGTATCGCGAATCGCCGATCACACATATCAAAGACACTGATTCCGTATGTGTTACACTGAATGTGCACCCTGTGTACTACGATACCTTGAAAACCAAGGTGGCTGCGAACAAGTTGGAGTATATATGGAACAAGAGTTCCAATCCGGCGTTTGGTTTGGCAGGCAAGGGTGAACTGAGTGTAGGTCCTGTAACGATGGGCAAGAACGCTCCCAATGCGAACAACAAATGGACGAGTGCCAATGACTCAAAGGTTATTTTTGACTCGTTGGTTTATGCAACGCGTCATGACTGCGACTCGATCTTCTATTTGCAGTTGCAGGTTGTGCCGGATATACTTATGCCGGCGGAGAACAGGACAATCTGCCAGCAAGAGGCTTTGGCTTGGACCGGACACGCTGCCGGAGCAGGGCATAGAATGAGTCGTAAGAACCTGACAACCAACGTTACAATTTATAATGTGGATGGTTCGGGCGCCGATATGTTCAAGACTGACGAGTACGGCACGTTTGAGATCCGGGATACGCTGGTATCGAAAATGTACCCGGAGCATCCTGATTGGAATCCTGACTCGATTCATGTGATGAATCTGACCGTATATGTCAAGCCTACGATGGGTTTGACTGCTCCGGACGCTATCTGCCAAACTGACGACGATAATTTGGAGGTGGCCTACACCACGACGGATGCCAACCGCTTCACGTACTCGCTGAAGAACAGCAGTAATGTGGAGGTTAAGAGCGGTACAATCAACTCGCCGGGTGCAACGGGTACGCTGACGATCACCGGTATGGGCACTCTGCCTTACGGTGCGTACAAGTTGTATGCCACGGCATACTCCGAGCACGACTGCCATAGCGTGGAAGCCTCTGTAGATGTGACGATTAACGTTAAACCGACATTGACACTGAACGACATTGATCCGCAGTGTTATCCTGCCGCAGCGTTTGAGGTTAGTTACGACCACACGAATGCGACGAAAGTGTTCTACCGCGTGCTGCAAGGCGAGACGGTAAAGAAAGCGTGGACAGAAGAGACTGTAGTTGCGGCGAAGAAGTTCACTATCAGTACCGAAGGTTGGAGTGCTGCGACCTATACGGTTCAGGCATATTCGCAGTCGGCCGACGGTTGCCAAAGCGTGCAGAAGGAAAAGACCTTCACCATTATTGTTCAGCCGACGGTAACAAGTGTTACGGTAGCCAATGCCTGTGATGCAGAGACCGCTACAGAACTTGCGTTCACTACGGCACATGCGGCAACGTACAACTATTATATTGTAGGACAAACGACATTGAAGGCTACACCTGTAGCGACAACGGACGGAGCGCACACAGCAGACCTGGATATCAGCATGCTGTCGGCAGGCGATTACACGCTGAAGATTGTAGCCAACTCGGCAACCTGCAAGAGTGATACCGTGGCGGTGAACTTCACCATCTATCCTATGCCTACGGCAACCATCACATCGTTGCCGGCAGACCTGAACGCTTGTGCACCGGGTACGAGCAACAAGACGGTGAACTACACGACTACCAACGCTTCGCAGATCAAGTGGCAACTGACCACACCGCACGGCGTAAAGAACTATGATTACGCAGCAGTGGGTTCATCGTTGACCGTTCTGCAAGACTCGCTTGTATGCCCGGGTACTTACAAAGTAAAGATTACCGGCGTTAAGTCAGCCGCTCCGATGAACTGCGAGGTGCTTAATCCCGCAGGTGCTGAGGTGACGTTCACGATGTACAATCCGGCAGCAATCACGCTGAACGATATAGTTGCCGTATGCGCAGGAAATGCTGTAACGTCAACGTATACAGCTGAATATACGGATTCATATACGTATGAGGTAAGGAGGAAAACAGACAACGTGCTGAAAGGCAGTGGTAGTTCGACAACTATCGATGGTACGATAGATTTGAGCAAGACGGATACACTTCCGGCAGGTACGTATGTGCTGAGCGTGACAGCTACGAACACCAACAACTGCGGTAGTAGCAGTGCGTCCAAAGAGTTCGTAATCAATCCTGCCCCCAAAATGTTCACTTCGACTGCACCAAACTTCTGCAAAGGAACAAAGGAATCGTTCGATATTACGTTTAGCGGTACTAATGTAGATACGGTTGCGTACGAGTTCCGCACGTTATTTACTAACGTTGTGATAGACAAAGGCAAGGTATTGGGCACGGCCGGAAAGTTAACCATACAGCACACCGATACATTGAGTGCTCGCTCGTATGCAGTAGTTATGACCCCAATCTCTCGCCACGGTTGCGTGGGAAATATTATCTCTCCGAACTTTACCGTATATGCCGAATCGAAGATCAACACGCTTGAGCCGAAGGTTGTATGCTTCGGCGATGAGGAAGTAATAACAACATTCACAGCGACTAACGCTGCAACGTATAACTTCCAGTTGCTGAACAAGAACGGTGCAGTAGTGGCTGTCAGTCCGACCATCGCGGCGGGGCAAATAACGATTCCGCTCAGCACTTCGATGACGGCAGCATTGAGTCCGTACACGATGCGTCTGCAAGCCGTATCGGAACATGGATGCGAGAGCGACTGGAAGGAAGCAACGTTGACGATTAACCCCAAGCCAGCAGCAGGTATCACATCCGTAGAGAGCAAGTGCGATAATGAGACGAGTGTTGCGGTGGTTTATACTTCTGCCAGCGCTACGAAGTATGAGTACCGCGTATTCAAGTCGGATGTGGTTGCGCCGGTGCTGACAGTAACCGATCAGGATGTGACAGGTACGACGTTCAATGTCAATATCTCCACTCTGGATGCGGGTTCGTATGAGTTGCGTCTGGTAGCTAAATCCACTACTTGCGAGAGCGACACGGCAAAGAAGAGTTTCGATATATGGCCATTGCCGGTAATCAGCACATTGGACAACACCACGCCTTGTGAGGGCGAAACGGTTGTGAACGTGCCTTATACAGCAACCAATGCATCGAAGTTCAGTTACATGGTAAAGGACGGTGAGACAGTAGTGAAGACTGTAGCGACCGCCACTGTAGCAGACGGAAAGATAGAAGTTGATATTGACGGTTTGACTACGGGCGGAGCGGTAACGAAAGTTTATACGCTGAGTGTAACCGCCACCTCCGACCATGATTGCGTAACGGCTGCAGCCAAGACTGCCACTATCACCCTGAAAGCCAAACCGGCAGTAACGCTGAGCAGTGTGACGAACACGTGTGCCGGCGCAGGTGCTGCTATAACAATAGCCTATACCGGCTTGACCGCCAATAAGTTGGATTATATAGTCCGCAAGGGTGGTGTCGATACCTCCGTGAGCGGAACCAAGACAGGCTTGACACCCGGTGTGGACGGTTCGTTCGACATTTCCGGTGCAACGTTTGAAGCGTTGGCAGCCGGTACGGATTATGAAGTAGAAATCATTGCTCAGGGCGATAACGGTTGCCCGAGTGTAGGTGTCGATCAGGTCAAGGCGTTCACTATCTATCCGTTGCCGACGGTAAGTGTCAAATCAGGTTATGAGAGTGTAACGGTTTGCGAGGGTAGGGAAGATGCGGTGTTTGAGTTGACCACTTCCGCCAATGCTTCCACGTACAGCTACACAACCGGTGCTCTGGGACTTACTGCCACGGATCAGCCAGTGGTTGACCAGAAGATCAAGATAACCTTGCCGAAGGCTGATCTCAAGGATGGTGACTTTACGCTGACGGTAACCGTCAAGTCTGCTGCTCCGCAAAGTTGTTCGTCGGTAGCCGCTACAGCAGCCCTCAAGGTGAACAACCGTCCGTGGCTGAAGATCAACGACCTTGCTGCACAATGCTTCCCAGCTGCATCGTTCGGTGTAGCTTATACGGCAACCGATGCAGCAAAGATCTACTGGAGTGTTGACGGCAAGATTGCAGAACAGACGCTGACTGTCGCTGCTCCGTATAGTTTCACTGTCAATACGAGCGGTTGGGCGGCAGGCACGTACACGTTGCGTGCCCGTCCGGAGTCTGCTCTCGGCTGCGACAGCGCCGCTGTGGTTAAGACTCTGACGATCAACACGAAGCCAGCTACTCCCACCAACATAACCTTCGTTGAACCGTGCGTGGATGCAACGACAATGAATGTGACGTTCAACAAGGATGCAGTCGGCAATTGCGCTGTGGCAGAGATTGTAGAGACTGCGCAGCAGACCTTAGCCGGTACTCCTGTTGATGCAACTTCGCGTATGATACCTGTTAACGTAACAGGTCTGACGGCAGGAAATACCTATACGCTGCGAATCTATACATTCAACAATGCCACCAACTGCCAGAGTGATCCGGTTGACAAGACCTTCAAAGTATGGCCGCTGCCGACTGTTACGCTCTCGACCTCTACTATTGACGCATGCTACCCGGCAGCTACGATAAGTTTGCCGTACACGCATACGAATGCCTACAAGTACAGTTATACGATCAATCTGCAGGGCGATGCAACCGTGCTTAAGTCCGCAGAGAACGTGAACGTAGTGACCGGCACGCCGATATCGCTGAACACCAGCGGTCTGGCGGCAGGTACATACGAGGTACATGTGACGGCTATATCGGAGCATAACTGCAACATTGCAGCCGAGCAGACACGTACATTCAAGATCCATCCTCAGCCGGCAATCACTTCACTTGCAAAGGTTGATAGCGTTTGCGAGAAGTATTCGCCAAGTGCTGTAGCCTTGACAATGACAGGTGCAACGAAGTATAATTATGAAGTGCTGAAGGAAGGCGTGGCTACTCCGGTTGAGCAGAAAACGAACCAGACAGCCACCAGCATTGCGCTGAACACCGCTACATGGTCGGCAGGCAAATATACGCTGAAAGTAACGGCAGTATCCGACCTTGACTGCGGTAGTGATGTTGAGGAGCGTGTGTTCCTGATCTATCCGCAACCTAAGGTGACTGCTTTGGGTAGCGCAACGATCTGCGAGACGGATGCCGATGCTTCGTTCAGCTTCACAATGACCGATGCGAAGACCTATACATACGATTTGAAGAACGGCAGCGATGTATCGGTAGCTTCGTCGGCATCGCCACAGAACGTGCCGGCAGGCGGTAGCGGAAACATTGTAATCAACACAGCCGCTCTGCCTGATGGAACATATACCTTGCACGTGGTAGCAACATCTGACAAAGGTTGTGTGAGCGACGAAAAGACAGCGACGCTGACGATTAATAACCAACCGACGATAGTGTCGCTGACAGTACCGGATATATGCAATGAAGATCCGGCCGGACTGAACTTTACATACGAAGTATCAACAGACGCCAATCGTTATAAGTTGTCTGTCTGGAAAGCCGACCGCAGCAAACTTATGGGTGGCGATGGTAACTTCGCGTTGCCAAGTAATCCTACAGGAACGATACACAAGAGTTTCATCCCGTGGGGAGCGCCCATCGGTGCGGGCAGTTATGTAGCCGTGATGCAAGTACGCAACGCTACCACCGGTTGTGAGAGCGACAGCGTAGTTGTACCGTTCACAATTCATCCTGTACCTACAGTAAACAATGCCTTCACGATAGAGGCAGTATGTCAGAACGGCAGTCCTCGTGTGGACTTCAAGCACACCCACGGAGCGACCGTCAAGTATTGGATTGACGGAGTGGAGAAATCAGCCGTAGCGATCAACGGTACACAGGATGCAGCATGGTTTAATGCCGACATCACAGGAATAGCAGCCGGCACGAACCACAAGATGAAGTTGCAGGTTATCTCGGGTACATCTCCGGCTTGTGAGAGTGCAGAGAGCACCGAGCGAACCTTCATCATCTATCCGCTGCCGACCATCACTACGTATGACACGACGGCAATCTATCCTGTAGCCTCGGTTGATGTACGCTACAGTGCAGAGAATGCCTCGACCTACACGTACGTAATGACAGGCACAGGTATCCCCTCACTTAATCCGGGGACAGGTTCGGGTACGTTCAGCGGAGGCAAGATTCCTGTAAATACGGCTAATTTAGCTCCGGGTACATACGAGTTGACCGTGACGGCGAAGTCTGCGACCTCAGCCGGCGGCTGCGAGAAGACTGCTACTTCGACAATCGTCATTTACGACCCGACGTCGATAGAGATTACCGAGCCGATAGCAGGCAAGTGTGCAGAGAACACGACTGCCAAGATCAGTATCACCATCACCACGACGTTTGCTGACAAGTACAGTTATGTAGTGAAACTCGGTGAGACGGAGATAGAGAGCAAAACAGACCAGGCTACGACCAATAATGGTGCTACGCCGTTTGAGAAGACCTTCCAGCTGGATAAGACCACTTGGACAGCCGGAACATACAGCATCTCGATAACCGCCAAGAACTCCGATACGGGTGTAACGAAGGATGATGCTAGTACGTTCACTATCTATCCGACACCTGAGATTACGTTTACTCAGCCGGCAGCTATCTGCGAGGCTGAGGTAAGCAGTGTGAATGTGACCTATACGAACAGCAATGCCAAGACAATCAAGTATCACGTTGACAAGTTGCTGCCTATACCGACAGCCGATATTGTTGCCGAGCAAGAGATAAGCGCCAATGGCACTATCGCGCTGACGACCACCGGCTGGACAGACGGTACGTACCGAATCTATGCTACTCCGACCTCCGAGCATGGTTGCGAGGGTGCAGAGAAGTACACTGATCTGGTAGTTAATAATCAGCCGGAGGCGGCCATTACCGCAATGCCGACCGATGTTTGCTTCAGTGACGCCTATCTGAATGTGACTTACACCGCGTCCACAGACGCGCGTGCGTACGCGTTCCGTATATTGAATGCTGCAACCGACCAGCCTATATCGGGTTATGCCGGTAACGGAACGATACAAGCCCCGTACGGTGGCGGCTCGTATGCCGTGGATGTACATAGCTTGCCTGTCGGCGCGTACAAGATGGAACTCAAGACGCAGACCGAGCCCGGTTGCTGGAGTGAGGCAAGCCTGCAACCGTTCACTATTCGCGCCAAACCGGGAGCGACCATCAGTAAGATGGAGAGCGTTTGCGAAGGCACGGCAACAGCAACAGCAGAGTACACAACCACGAATGCAACGACCTATTACTACACAGTAAAGGGTACAAGCATTGAGGGAACCGGTACAACCACCGGCAGCGGTACGATATCTGTTGATGTATCAACGCTGGCTGCGGCAAATTCGCCATATACCTTGCAACTCGTATCCAAGTCAACGTATTGCGAGAGTGATACGGCAGAGAAAGCGTTTGCAATATGGCCTATCCCTGTAGTGACTATCACCTCGATCAACGATGTATGCTTCGGTGATGCGACCACGACGGTTACCTATAGTCCGGATGCCAATGTCAGCAGTTGTACCTATACGCTGAAGCAAGGCACAACAATTCTGCTGGCAGACCAGCCTGTAACGCTCAATCCTGCACGTACGTTCACCATCAATACGAGTGCGTTGGCCGCAGAGACCTATACCGTAGAACTCACTCCGCGCTCGTCACACACCTGCACGGGAGCGATGGTAAGTACGACGTTCAAGGTTAATCCGCTGCCTACACTGGGTGATATCACTCTTGACGCTGCAGCAGTATGCGAAGGCACAGCCGCTATGGGCGCAACGTTTGCCCATACAGGTGCTACATCGTATGCATGGGAGTTGCGTCAGCAAGGTTCGACCACTGTGCTGCGTAGCGGCAATGCAACGGGTCTGGTAGATGCGACCAGTGCTATCAGCATTGATCTGCTTGCTCCTTCAGCCCTGGAGGCAGGCAAGACATACGACTTGAAGGTAGTAGTCAAGAACGATGCAACGGATTGCGAGCAGACGAAGACTGCTTCGTTCGTCATCCGCAAGAATCCGGTTGTGACCCTCTCGCCGGAAGGAACGCATATCTGCCAGCCTGTAACTGAGTTTAAGTTCAGTTACACGAATGAGGATAACCGTGCTACGGTCTTCCACTATCAGGTACTCAAGGGTACGGATGTGATAGTACCGATGGCAGACAAGATGGATATAGGTGCATCGGGCAATTGGACATTGCCGTTCGGTGCAGAACTGTTACAGGGGGAATATAAGATCCATGTGACGCCAGCCAATGCCAACTGTACAGGCGAAGAGAAGATTCTGACCTTCCACGTGGATACCGTTATGCCGAGTGTAACCAATGCAACTATCTGCTACGGCGAGACGTTTGATTGGGTAGTGATCGGTTGTGACGGTATAACGCCTGACACGCTGATGCGAGGCTTGACAGCCACTACGCATCAGTTGGATACCTTGTTCTGTGAAGGTGAGTGCGTCAAGGTATATGAACTTAACCTGACTGCTTATCCCGAGAACTTGATATCCGAGGAGCAATACACGCTCTGCGCGGGTGAAACATACGCTTGGCACGGTCAATCGATAAGCAAAACCGGTACGTACGAGGCGTTCGAGCCCGGTGGTGCTAACGGTTGCGACAAGGTTTATCGTATCGTAGTTGACCAAATAGTGCCGGAACAGAAGAGCGCCAGCCAGACTGTTTGCTACGGCGAACCGGTGATTTTCAACGGAAAGACGTACACCAACCTGCCTGTAGGACCGCAAACTCTGCTGGATACCATCAAGTCGGCAGGCGATTGCGACTCCGTATATCTGAAGTTGAACCTGACGGTAGGTCAGCGCTACTATGACTCGATTGTTGTAACCGAATGCGACAAGTATGTATGGGCGGTAAACGGCAATACGTACAACCACTCAGGTATCTACCGCGAGGAGATGGCTACGGTTGACGGTTGTGATTCAGTATGTGTACTGAACCTGACTATTAACCCGAGTTACGAGTTCAATGAGACCTACGATATACTGAACACGCAGTTGCCGTTTACGGTACATGAGTTCACCTATACTGCAGCCGGTACGTATGACCGCGAGTTTGTAAGTGTGGCAGGTTGCGACAGCATCTATCACATCACGCTTAACGTACACGAACTGCAGTTGCCGAAGGATACGACTACGGCTGCTATCTGCGCGGGTGCAACCTATACCTGGCAGGGTAACAACTATACTGCCGGAGGCTGGTACAGCGTGACGGAGAACGATGGTGTGAACGATGTGGCAATACATGTACTGCACCTGAATGTGAATCCGACATATAGTGATACGACGTACGTTCATTCTTGCGGAACATACAACTGGCGAGGCACGGATTACAGTGCATCGGGTATATATCCTGTACTGTTGCCGTCGTCTTGCGGCTGCGACAGCACGGTTGTGCTCAAGTTGACTGTAGGTGCTCCGACAGCAAGTACGGTGAACGTCACCGCTTGTCAGTATGAACCGACTACTGTCGGCAACCGCACATTCGTAGCAATGGCCAATACCTCGTTCACTGAGACATTGACCAACGCCGCCGGTTGTGACTCGGTAGTGACATACAATGTAACTGTTACCCCGCGAATTTATACTTCGCCCGAGGATATGTATTCGTTCTGCAAGGGAGAATCCTACACGTGGCACGGACATACATACGACAAGCCGGGTACGTACTATGATTCGGTTGCAGACGCTAACGGTTGCACCACAATTATACATACTCTGATACTGACTCAAAAGCAGGCATATCACTTCGAGGAGGATGTTGAGGTGTCCGAGTTGGCACTGCCGTACGCCTGGGTTGGCCATAAGGCTGACACGCTGCTGCGTACGAACGGTGACTACTACGACCGTTGGACCTCGCAGGTAACCGGTTGCGACAGTATCTATCATATCCACTTCCATGTGAACTGGGTAATGCGTGATACGGTACAAAAACAAGGTTGCGAGAGTGTAAGCTGGAGCGTGAACGGACATTCGTACACATATACCGAGTCCGGTCTGTACTCCGATACGCTCTTCACTGACGCTCCTGCCAACACGCAGTACAGTGTAATACACTTCTGCGACGTGACGGTTCATCCGGCTTACCATGTTGTGGATCCTGATGTGACTGTCTGCCAGGACGAGTTGCCGTACGTATGGCGTGGACAGACATATTCCGACCTCACGGTGGGTGACAATGTGCGTTCAATCAATCCGAAGACAGTTAACGGCTGCGACTCGACATTCACCATTACGATACATGTGGTTAAGTCGTTCCGGGATGAGCAGACGTATGCTGCTTGTCCGAGCGAGTTGCCATATTTGTGGCACGGACAATTGCTTACCGTAGCCGGTGATTATACCGATGCCCATTCGTCTATCACGGGCTGCGACTCGACCTACGTGCTGCACTTCTCTGTCAAGACGGTGACCGAGCCGGATGCAGAAAATCAGATCCATTGTCAGGGCGAGCAGATCCAGTGGCACGGTTTGGACTTCGTTGCCAACGAACCGGGTGAGTATGCGTACTATGATTGGTATGTACCCAATCCCGAGTGCCCGGACTATCAGACATATCACCTGCTCAACCTTACGGTAGGCGAGGTTTATGACGTAGATAGTGCCTTGACCGAGCATGTATGTCAGGGTCAAACGTTCCTGTGGTTCAATGCCGACCGTTCGGTAACGCAAGATAATGCACACAAGCTGGATGACCACACGTATGTAGAGACCTTCCATTATGAAGAGCAGACTGTTCTCGGCTGCGACTCGCTATCGGCTAATCTGACCTTGTACATGCACCTGCCGTACGAAAAGACGCTGGAAGATACGACAGTTTGCAACTCGTATGACTGGGACGGATTGAACATTACCACGACCGGCGATTACGAAAAGGTTTATCCGTTGCACGGCTTGACTTGTGCCGACTCGGTATTGCACCGCCACTTCACGGTATTGTACAGCGAAACGGAAACCATCACCGAGGATGTATGCGACTCCTACTATTGGGATAAGACGCAACAGGATTATACCGAAAGCGGCACGTATGTACACAGCGTTCCGCAGATGGGCGGCTTGTGCGACAAGGTTTATACACTGAACCTCACCGTCCGCAAGAGCGTTCGTGATACGGTAACGATCAATAACTGGTGCCACGAGTTCACGTGGGCTGCTACGGGTACAACGTACCATACGTCAACGATAGACTCCGTTGTTTATCCGGGTGCTGCATCTACGGGTTGCGACTCTATCGCTTACCTGCGCCTGACGCTTGTAACAGATACCGTCTTCCACCTGCCTGCAGTCACAGCCTGCGAGACCTATACATGGGCTGACGGTGATGGTATGACTTACACGGGCAGCACTACTGCACGCTATGCTACGACCTCGGTTGTTACGGGTTGCGACAGTATAGTATATCTGCCTATCACAATCAATCATCCTGTAGCAGTAACGCACAACCTGGAGGGTTGCCGCACACTGACCTGGAACGACGAGACGTTCACCACTTCGAAGACAGGATACGTTCAGGTATTTGACTGTGACTCGGTAGTGACACTGAATGTAACGATCCATCAGCCGGATACCATCCACCACGTGCTGCGCGCTTGCGAGAGTCTGACCTGGAATAATGAGACATACACCTATTCACAGCAGGCACAGCAAGACTTCCTGTGCGACTCGGTTGTGATGCTTGATATCACTATCGACCATAACAAGGTGGAGGATGAGTACGTAACTGCATGGGATTCCTATACATGGGAAGGCGACACCTACACCACGGAGGGATACAATGAGTACACCAAGACTCTGCCGAGTGCGTGCGGTTGTGACAGCGTAGTGACTTTGCACCTGACACTCAACAGTTCGCAGAGCGATGAGGAGACTCAGCTTGCCTGCGAGTCGTTCGACTGGGCTTGGTCAGGCTTGACATATACGCTGTCAGGTGATTATGAGGTTAAGAAACGTATTGACGAAGGTCTGCCGACCGAGCGTGACTCGACACGTACGTTGCACCTCGGCATAGGTCACAAGAAGTTCAAGGCTGAGACTGTTACCGATGTATGCGATGCATACGTATGGCACGGAACGGAGTATCTGACAAGCGGTACGTACACGTACGAGTACAATGATACCTGCGACGGTAACGTTGATACCTTGCACCTGACGTTGTACCACAAGTCCGTACCTGTTGAGCTTTATGATACTGCTTGCGACGTGCTGACCATCAACGGTAAATCGTACTTCAGCAACATTGACTTCACCGAGACGCTGCAGACTGTACACGGTTGCGACTCGGTAGTGAACTACCACCTGGTTATCCGTCATCGTCAGGCGAAGAACATCAGTGCTCAGGCATGCGGCAGTTATACATGGGAAGGCACGACGTACACCGAGTCCGGTGTATATAACAAGGTGCTGACCGGAGTTAACGGCTGTGACTCGGTAGTAACACTGACGCTGAGTATCTTCCCATCGTACAACCACGAGTTTACGGCTGTAGGTTGCGGAGGTCACTACGTATGGGATAACCGCATCTACGATGCCGAAGGCGACTATGTATGGAACTACACTTCTGTGAGCGGTTGCGACAGTACAGTTACAATGCACTTGACAATGCCAGCTGCAGTATCGTCAACGCTGGATACGACAGTATGTGACTACATCGACTGGAACGGCGTTCACTATACCGAAACCGGTTCGTATGAAGCCGCGTTCACATCGGCAGTGACCGGTTGTGACAGTATAGCCAAACTGCACTTGAACATAGCCGAACACCCGACAGGTGAAGAGACTGTGGTAGAGTACACGCAGGCATACGTATGGGGCGGACAGGTTTATTACCAATCCGGTGATTACACACGTCATATCGCATTGGATGACGGTCGTTGTGACAGTATAGCTACTCTGCACCTGACGATCACCGATCCGCTGCCTGTATCCTACGAGTTCAGCGCAACGGCCTGCGATGCATACACATGGGATAGCGAGACATTCTACGAGTCAGGAGTTTATGTTCGTAACTTCCCGACTCTGGATGACCGTGACTCCATTGTCAAGCTGACGCTTACCATCAATCATGACACGACGGTATATGTGAGCGACAAGCAATGCGTACCTTACACGTGGAACGACCAGACGATTACCGAGTCGGGCGTATATACGCAGGTTCTGGAGCGTGCATCGGGTTGCGACAGTGTGGTAACGATGACGTTCATCTCGTGCGAGCGGTTTGAGACCTCGTTCACCGCTGAGGCCCGTGATGTATATACCTGGGAGGGTAATACGTACACGGAGAGTGGTGAATATACCCGTCTGTTCCAGTCGCGTCAGGGTTGCGACAGCTTAGTCACGATGTATCTGACTATAGTCAAGACAGTATATGCGACGGATAATGCTGAGGCTTGTACGCAGTATGCTTGGGCTGACAGTCTATTCACGCAAAGTACCGTTCATACGCACATCTTCCCGGCGGCTACCGGTGGCGACAGCGTGGTAACGATGACGTTGATCATCCATGAGCCTGTTCGTACCGAGTTGTTCGATACGGTACGCGAGCCTGATTGCAGTAATCCCGCATACACATATCCGTTGCCGTGGGCAGGTGGCGAATCGGTACAACGTGCCGGTATATACACAACGACTCTGGCATCGGCTATAGGTTGCGATAGTATCGTAACGCTGCACCTGAGCTGGTGTGATGTTGATCCGTGCGTGGCAGAAACATCGTATCAGACTCTGACAACTTGTGACTCGGTACAATACGAGGGCTTGTGGTACAAGACTACGGGTTCGTATCCGTTGCATTACACCACCGATGCGGGCTGTGACAGCGTACATGTACTGCGCGTAGAGATTCAGCCTGTAGCACGTGCGCTGATAGATACAACGGCTTGCGACAGTATGTATTGGGCTGTTACCGACAAGTGGTACTACCAGTCCGGCTATGATTACGATACGCTGGTCGGCGGTGCTGCCAATGGCTGTGACAGTATAACGGTTATGCACGTAGTAATCGGTCATGCGGGCGAAGGAACGCTGGATATAACCTCTTGCGACGCTTTGACCCTGAACGGTGAGACGTTCAAAGAGTCGGGCACTTATATCCAGCACCTAACCACGGTAACGGGTTGCGACTCGACGCTGACTATCAACCTGACGCTCAGTCCGGCAAAGGATTCGACCATTAGTGGTGTAGCTTGCGATGACACGGTTTGGAACAATGTAACCTATACCGCATCGGGCTTCTATCCGCAAGTGCTGCAGACGGCAGAGGGTTGTGACAGCGTTGTGACGCTCAACTTGATCATCTATGGCAGCAAGGATATCAACTACATTGACTCGATCCATTGCGACTCTATCGTTTGGGGACCGGATCGTGAGGGTAATGACACCGTGATCTACGATGACGGAATCTATACTCGTACGTTCCTGACGGCAGTGGGCTGCGACTCGACGGTAACGATGGATCTGCGACTGTTGCGTCATGATCTTGTCATTGCACCGGATACGCAGGCTTGTGATTCGTTTGTATGGAACGAGAAGGTTTACTTCGAGTCAGGTACGTACAACGATACGTTGGTATCTTCGCGTACGGGTTGCGACAGTATAACCACGATGTTCATACAGATTGATCCGACGATCTATGTGGAGATTGAGGACAGTGTACCGCCTCCATTCTATCTCTGGCCGACGGAGAATGATACGATTTGGGAGAGCGGCGACTATGTGGATACCGTACCATCGTTCATCACGGGTTGTGACAGTATCACTACTTTGCATCTGATCATGACTGACAGTATTATCCTTGATCCGCAAGAGCCGGTACGTGTTGATACCTTCGGCTATTGCCCGGGTGACACGATGAATTTCATCTACAACCTGCTGAAGGGCCATCCGACCAAGTACATACTGATCTTTGATACTGTGGCTCCTCGTGTGCCGGATTACTCGCGCGACTTTATGTCCGTGCTCGATACGACGTACCTTGAGAATCATGGCCAGGACAGTCTGTTCACGGTTGTTATACCAGAGTTCTGCCCGGCGGGTGTATATTGCGCTCACCTGCAGTTGTTCGACGACTTCTCCAGCAGTGAGGTTTATGACTTCTGCATCCGCGTCAACCTGAAGGGGGCTATCGTATCGATGTGGACGGATGTTATAGCAATCAACAACTTCAAGCAGGAATACTTCGGCTACCAGTGGTACAGAGACGACCAACTGTTGCCGGGCGCTACGAAGCAGTATTACTCCGACGGCGAAGACCTGAACGGCTGGTATCGCGCCAAAGTTCAGTTGGCAGATAGCTCTTGGGTATTCACCTGCGAAGAGTTCTTCGACCTGCGTACGGATTCGCTTGAACTGATTGCTTATCCGACACCGGCTCCAGTAGGCCAGCCTGTTACGATTAAGGCGATGGGTATTCTGCTTGAGAAACTGGTAGGTTCACGCCTGACGATTACGAACGTTCAGGGCGTAACGATCAAGGAGTTCACACTTGAGCAGAACCAACGCAGCGTAGATGTCGAACTCTCAGCCGGATTGTACATAGCTACACTCGTAACCGGCGATGCAGACGACAGAGCAAGAACTGCCAATGTGAAGTTCACCGTATTCTAACAGAATAACAAATTTCTAAGGTCACCTTAGAAGCCGTAAGTCAAGGAGCACCGAAACAGCACGTTTCGGTGCTCTTGTTATGAACGGGGAACTACGGTGACGAGTAAAGCCAATGAGTCAGATAAAATTAATCCAGATTTTAGGCTTCACGGGATACTATTATTTGAACTTCACAGGATACTATTTGAACTTCACGGGATAATATACTATGTATATTATAGATACAAGTAGGATGCGATAAAGGGTCGATAAGCCATCGAAAATGGACCTATGCAGTAACAGTAATAGCGAGATATTGCGAGATCGAGATATTACTGGATATAGCGAGATATAGCGAGAAATAGCGAGAAATGGCGGGGTGGCGAGTGCAAAGTAAAGATTGCAGTAATATGACTGATTTTTAAGGTCAATCTTAAAATTCGTATATCATGGAGCGCTGAAATAGCACATTTCTATGCTGTTGTCTTAAAAATCGTACTACTTTTCACAATAGGCGCTATTGTATATATGAAATAAAAGTCGTACCTTTGCAGCGTAATTTGAATAACTACGCATACATATCAACAAAACAATACAAATGAAACAATTTTTTACACGATTTTTAACGATGGCAGTACTCGTGATGAGTACGCTTTCTTTGAATGCCCAACAATTACCTGACCCCGGGTTTGAGGACTGGTCGGGTGCAAAGTTCGACGGCAATATCCAGATGAAGTATTGGAATGCGTCGAATGTGGAGCAGGGCGCTCTGGGTATGACGTTCCGGTTCAATTTTATGACACGCGAAACCGGCCGTTCAGGTTATTGTGCCAAGATTGAGAACAAAGAAGTAGGTGCAGCCGGTATAACCGAGAAGACACCCGGTTACTTCACACTGGGCAAACCCTGGCAGTATATCAGCGGTCTGGATGTTGATGGTGCGACCGGTGGTACGGATGGCGGTTTGAGTTTCACCTATCGTCCCGACTCGATGTACGTGTGGATCAAGCGTGGCGGATCAAGTGCCGCAACGGAGAACTACAGTGTACTGTTCTATTCGTGGACTGGAACGTCCAAGAGCAGTAACTACCGTTCGAAGGATAAGAAAAGTTGTACGAACACGGGTCAACACACCAATGAAGAGTCGGATATCCGTCAGGCGCTGGATGCCAACGATTGCGGAACAACGACCAAGGCTACGCAGATTGCCGAAGGATGGGTTTTCGAGAAGAAGCAGTATAACGATTGGACACAAATCAAAGTGCCCATCTACTATTTCAACGACGAGGTGCCGCAGATGTGCAACGTTATATTCTCGTCGACAGGCTACCCTAATTTCCGTAACCAGGCAGGTGTAGTAGTAGGCAATTCGCTTTGTGTGGATGATGTGGAGCTTATCTACTCATCGAAGATCGAGCACCTATATATCGGTGGCGTGGAGTGGAGCGGTTTTGACCCTAACTCCAGCGAAGAACAGGTATATTCCGTAGGTCATACTACAGAAGTGCCGGAGGTATATGGAACGCGCGGCGCGGGTAAGATTACGAACCTCAACGGTACAACTGTCAATTTCCCCGGTCGTAAGTTAAGCAGCAGTGAGATGACTGTCAGTTACGGTAAGGTGGATGGTGCTGCTACGGTTATTACCGTCAAGTCAGGTGACGGAAAGTCCACCCGCACGTATAAGATCAAGATGGTACAGGCGGCTTCGGAAAATGCCAAGTTGAAATCCATATTGGTAAACGGTAATCCTATCAGCAACTTCAATCCGCAGGTAGGCGAGTACAATGTAGCTCTTCCGTACGGTACGACCGCAGCTCCGAATGTAACCTACGTCAAGGCAGAGGATAAACAGACCGTAGAGGTTACGCAGGCTACATCGCCGACCGGCAAGGCGACAATCAAGGTGACTGCTGCCGACGGCAAGACGACAAAGACCTACACATTGAATTTCTCGGTTGCCGCATTGGCTGACAACACGTTGAAAGGAATCAAGGTGAACGGCGAGGAGATAGCCGATTTCTTCCCGGAGCAAACATCTTACCGCGTTGAACTGCCGTTGGGCACAACGCAAGTGCCTACCGTAGAGGCTATATCGGCTTACCCCAAAGGTGCGCAGGCGATAACTTACACACCGCCTACGGCAGCCAATCTGGATAACAGCATTTACCTCATCAGCGTTACCACCCCGGGCAACCAGACAGCAATGATTTATCGTTTGCAGTTCAAGATTACGGCTTCCACCAACTGCCGTTTGAAAGACCTGCGGCTCATGGTAGGCGGCAAGAATTATATCGAGAACTTCGCGTCGGATGTCAAGACTTACTACGTTACCCTGCCAATGGGCACGAGTGCAGAGCCTGCAATCGAATATACCAAGGGCGATGCATATCAGACCGTTGACGTGCAGAACGGCGGTGTGGATGGAACATCCGTGATTACCGTTACCGCAGCCAGCGGCGACAAGATGATTTACAAGATCATCTGCAAGACAGAGAAATCCGATGTTTCCCACCTCAACATGATTTATGTTGATGGTAAGGCGCTGGATGGTTTTGATCCGACAGTAAAGGAATACTCGTATCAGCTTACTCCGGGTACCACCGCGTTGCCAGCAATCACGTGGGACAAGGGTGACGAGTTTGAGACTGTTACCATTGCCTACGGCGGACTGAACGGAACAACCCGTATCACAGTAGTTGCCGGTGACGGAAGTACGATGGTATATCGTATCACGTTTGCGCTGGAACTTAACTCCAACACCACGCTCAATGCCATCTATCTTGACGGCGAGTTGGTTGAAGGTTTTGCCAGTGATATCTATACCTACGACATCACATTGCCCAAGACTGCAACGGCACTGCCGGCAATCACCTGGGATCTGCATGACGCTTCGCAGGAAGTCAAGCTTCGTACCGGCGGTATGAATGGCAATACGACGCTTACCGTGCGTGCGCAGACCGGAGCATCGCAGGTTTATACTTTGCGCTTCCATGTTGACAAGGACAGTATCAACCACCTCACGATGATTTATCTGGACGGTGAGCCTCTGGCAAACTTCCACAAAGATACACTCAACTATATTGACTCGCTGCCTACCGGTGTGAGCAAGATTCCGGCAGTCAGCTATGATCTTGCCGCAACCACTGCTACAGCCAAGGTTCTTAATCAGGGTAACAAACGAGTTATTCGTGTTACGGCTGAAGACGGTTCGGTGCGCGAATATGCTATCACGTTTATTATCAGCAAATCAGAGTCTGCATTCCCGAAGATGATTTATGTGGACGGCGCTCCATTGGAAGGTTTTGATCCCAAGGAGCTGGAATATACGTACGAGTTCGAGGGCGATGTTGCTCCGACAATTGAGGTAGAGAAGGTTGGCAACCAGCAGGTTACTATTCTGACACCTGTTCGTGACGGCGTGGCTACAATTATCGTTGCGCCCGAAGGCGGCGGTGACGGCAATACGTACACGATCAACCTCGTACTTAAGCCCAAGACAGAGGTGCAACTTGCCGGCATCTTGATTGACGGAGAGCCTCTGCAAGATTTCCGAGGCGACAAATTGACATATACATATTCGTACTCCGATGTGATGCCTCAGGCTACGTATGTGGCAGCAGACGGTCAGACCGTCAGCACACTTCGCGAGCGAAATATCACGCGTTTTGTGGTGACAGCAGCCGGTGAGGAGGCAACGTATATTGTTACCTTTGAGCAGATTCTGTCAGCAGACGCAACGCTCAAGGCTATATTGTTGAACGGTGTAGCAGTTCCCGACTTCCGTGCTGATTCGCTGCAATACTCGATTACGCTGCCGGCAGGTAGTGTAGTGCCTGAGATTACATATGAGGCCGGCAATCCGGCACAAACCATTGTGCTTGGCCAAACAGGCGACAAATTGTATGCTATCACTGTTCAATCAGAGAATGGCGAAGCAAAATCGACCTATACGCTTGATTTCACGATTGAGCAGTTTACCTCTGTTGAGCCGGAGAGCATAAGTATCAATGGCACACCGCTTGCGTTGGAGGAAGGCGTTTATACGTATGAGCAGACAATTGATGCCGGATCTGATCTGCCCGAACTGGACATAACGCCGGCAGGTGGTCAGACTATACTGACCGTCAACACCTCAGATACACAACAGCAGATTATTGTAAAGTCAGAGGACGGACAGACGGCGACTTATACGATTAACTATACGCCGGTATTTTCATCGGATGCCCAACTGCATGATATATTGCTGAATGGTGTATCGATGGAAGGTTTTGCAGCTGATACATACAACTATACGCATGAACTTGCATGGCGTACGAAAGTTGTGCCGGTTATTCAGCCGGTAGGTGCTACGCCTAATCAGAAGATTGAGATCACCTATGGTGCTATCAATGCTCAGACGCATATTCATGTGACAGCCGCCGACAAGGTGACGACAGCGGACTACTCTATCGATTTCCCTGTGAAGAAATCCAATAATGTGGCTCTGGAGGATGTGTCGTTCAACAATGTCAATTTCACCTTCGATCCCGAGCAGACGGACTATGTGATTCCGATGCCGTATCATACAACGGCAGTGCCTGTGATCACTTATTCGGCTGCGGAACCCGAGCAGCAGGTTAAGTATGTGAGTGCACCAATCAGCGGTGTAACGCGACTGATTGTGACGGCAGAGAACGGTGACCAGCGTGAATACACTTTCCGCTTTGAAGTGGCTCATGCAGAAGAAGCCAATGTGCTGAAGTCGCTGGTAATCAATACCAATAAGCAGCAGGGCGTACAACGTACTTTGGCTGAAGATGAGACGGATATTACAATTGATCTGCCGTACGGAACGACCGAACTGAACTTCGGTTATGTGAAGAACTATGAGGAGCAGGCTGTACTTGTGCAGCAAGGCGGTATATTAAGCGACACCAAGATTACCGTTAAGGCCAATCGCGGTGATGAGGCTGACAAGGTTTATACCATTACGCCGAAAATTGAAATGCAGAATCCTGCTGTGCTGAAGAGTATCACTGTCAACGGCTCGCCTCTTGCCGGCTTTGACAAGAACCGCTTCTCATACGTGATCAACGTAACGGCTCAACCGACAGTTGTAGCCAAGGACGGTGATGATGAGATAGTTGTTCCTACAGAACATAGCAGCAAGCATTGGCAGGCAACAGTGACGAAGGACGGCTACACTAATACGTATGATATTTGGTATTACTATAATGCTGATGTTATTCCTAATCACGATTTTACTGAATGGACTAGCAATAGCAAGCCTACAGGTTGGCACGTTCTGGCAGATTTTGCTTCATCATACACCTATACGTTCTTCACATTTACTCCTGGCGAAGAAGTAAGCAAGAATGGTACAAGTGTGGCATATTTGCATACGCAATATAACGCAGCTCCATTGGCTGGTTACATTCCGGGTTATGTAACACTGGGTAATATTACCTACAATTATGGTCGTTGGGGAAGTAGTGCATTTGGTGTTACCGGTGGTATTACTTTCCGCAATACACCGGATGTGTTGTCGGTTAATTATCGAAATGCAAAAGTTAATAATAATAGCCGAATATTGTATACTTTAACAGGTTCGGGAGGTACTAAAACTATTACGCACACTGACTCTAAAACCTCCAGTAGTTTTGCAACGACAAATATAAGTCTTTCTGATGCGAATGAGACCGTAGGTATTCCTACAATGATGAATATCGTGCTTAATTCATTTGATTCGGAGAGTGGTAAGAACGGTACTGTCGGAGGTGAAGCTGAGATGTATGTAGATTGGGTGAAGTTTGTTTACAACAGCACCCTCTCCAAAGTGAAGGTCAACGGAAATGAGGTTGCAGCAAGCAGCAAAACGCTCACATATACCCTGCCTTCGTCGGAGACCATCGGTGTGCCGCAACTGGACTTCATCGGACAGGTGACCGACCAGGCGCAGAAGGTGGAGTGGTCTGACCTCGATCCGCGTGCACTCACCCGTCAGGCTACCATCACCAACTACGGTGAGGATGGCAAGAGCACGGAGTATAAGCTCACCATCACCCGTCCAAAGTCGAAGATCAACACGCTTGACTCTATCTGCATCGACGGTGTGCTTCTGACGGGTTGGGATGCCGATACTACGGAGTATGAGGTTCCTGTAGCGTTCGGTCAGAAACGTCTGCACGATGTACATGCGTTCCAGGGCAGTAACCTGCAGACCGTAGTGCTTGAGCAGTCGGCTGACGAGGTGACGATAACTGTTACGGCTGAGGATGAGGCTGTTGAGGCTAAAGTATATAAGGTGAAGTTCGTAGAGCAGAAGTCCAATGATGTTACGCTCAGCAAGCTCTATTTCGGTAACGAGGAGCAAGATCCGACGCTCACCGAGTTTGCAATCTCCGAGGCTGTTATGCCTGCTATCCGCTTCACCAAGAAGACTGACGGTCAGACCGTGACTTTGGAGGGCAACCATCTGTACATCATTGCAGAAGATGGCGAAACGAAATCAACCATCACGATCACCAACACGCCTCCGGCTATTGTGTCGGCTGCGCTGCTGAGCGAGATTGCCGTGAACGGTGACCGCATAGAAGGCTTTGATGAGGCAACGTTCCATTATGAGGCAGAAGAGCCGCAACCTACGTCGTTCATCCGCAAGGATGAGGCTACCGAGGTCGTTCAGACCATTACACCGGATTCGATAACTTGGCAAGTACAAGGCTCAAGCGAGCAGAATACGTATGCACTCGTTTATCCGAAGACTATTTCCGACGATCCGCTGCTTGCCGCAATCAAGATTAACGGTGAGGTGTGGGATGAGTTTATTCCTTCGGAGTCGGAGTGCCCGCCGTTCTACAGCAACGAGCCTGTCCGCATTGAGGTTGTGGCGCAGCCCGGGCAGACAATCTCTGCAGCTATCAGCGTGGAGGAACTTAACGGTGCTCCGTCGCCTGCCCGCAAGTCACCGGCGCAATTGCGCGGATTCCGTTATACGATTGATGTGACGGCTGAGGATGGCGTCAAGAAGTTCTCGTACGTCATCAATGTGCTGCCCGAGAAATCCGGTGATGCCTTCCTGAAGATGATCAGACTGAATGGTGCTGACCTTGAGGGCTTTGATGCCAACACAACGCGTTACGTTGTTACTCAGCCGGCAGCCAATCCGAAGTTGGTTGAGCCGAAGCTGCCATCGATAGCTTACGTAGCTAACCAATATGCGCAAATGATTCAGTTTGAGGTATCACAGGAGCAGGATACAACGTATAACTACATCACCGTGACATCCGAGGACGGTATGAACGAGAATGTGTATGAGCTGCTTGTCACCAACGAGCCCTCACACAATGCTGACGTTACGGATATTATGATTGACGGCAAGCGTCTGAACGGCTTCTCGCCCGAACGTATGTACTATTCTGCAGCAGTTACCGATCTGGATGTAGAGGTGGGGTATAGTGCTGAAGATCGCTTCCTGACAATCGAGAAGATACTTAACGGTAATACGCTTACCTTGCATGTGGTAGCGCAGGATAAGATTACAGCGAAAGATTATATCGTTGAACTCTATGCACAGCCTCTGTCGGCGGATGCCTCGTTGGCAAATATCCTGCTTAACGGACAATCGTTCACCGACTACGATGCATCGCTTACAGCGTTCACACCGATGAACAGCTACTACACGATACCTGTTTCTGCCGGTCAGAAACCTGATGTGTCAGCCGAACTGAACCAGATCGGTCAGACGATGTCAATCGTTACAGAGGATGACAAGGCGTTTATCACCGTAACCGCAGAGGATGGCATGCATAGCAATACGTATGTAATCACGTTCCTTGTACAGCGTTCGTCGGATGTCAGTCTCGCCAAGTTGGAGGCTGGCGACAGCATCATCACCCTCGTGCCCGGGCAGTATGACTACACCTTTGCTCTGCCTGTAGGCGTCAAGACTCCGTGGGCTGTAACCTACGAGTTGAGTAACTATGATCTGCAGTCGTCCGACAATGAGCAGGCAGAAGGCATGAACTGGTCGGTAGATGTATCGGCGGAAGACGGCACAACCGTAACATATGCCGTACACTTTGTTCCGACGTTGTCGCAGAATGCTACGCTTGAGGGCATAAGTGCTAACTTTGAGGATATACCCGGCTTCCGTCCAGATTCGTTCTACTACGCTATTACACTGCCGATGGGCGAGCGCGCATTGCGCGAACTCTCCTTCACGGAAGGTGACGAGTGGCAGCGCGAGCAAGTGATAGATACGCTGGTGAGTGGCTTGCGTACGCTGTACAGATGTAATGTACTTGCGGAGGATAGTATTCATCGCAATGTATATACGGTGGCTGTTGATATAACTCCTTCGGATGTTGATACGCTGGCTGCCATTACTGTGGCAGGTATGCCGCTGGTAGGTTTTGATCCTTACGTTAGCACATATACGTATACGCTTTCAGCCGATGCGACCGAGTTGCCACAAGTAGAGTTTGAACAAGGTGACATCTATCAGCATGTTGACAGCGTCAGCAACGGTGTAGGTGGTGCGATGACTATCATTGTTACGGCAGAGAACGGCAATCAGCGTCGTTACACTATACTCTTTATAACTGAGCCTGATAACAATACAGGACTCGCTGATATCTACTATGGCGGTAAGGAGTTGGGCGGTTTTGACTCGGAGATGTACGAGTACACCATCACTCTCCCGTACGGCACAACGGATGTTCCGGTAGTTACCTACACCAAGGCTAATCCTGACAAACAACAGGATGTGATGACGCTTGACGGCAATGTTGTAACCATCACCATTACAGCGGAAGATGGTACGACGGCTACTTATACGCTCACATTCGTTGTCGCCAAGTCGTCGGAGGCACACCTGAGTGCTATCACGGTTGACGAGCAGGCATTGGAAGATTTTGAGGCCGGCAAGTACAACTACAGTGTGTATCTGCCTTACGGCACTACTGAGATGCCGCAGGTTGGTGCAGTGACGGTTGATTCGACGGCAACATACACAGTGGATGCCGATGATCGTACGGTAACGATTACTGTTACGGCTGCCGATGGCGATCATACGGAGTTCTATACAGTCAACTTCATTGTCAAACCTTGCCCGATCAACTGGCTTGAGGATATTCAGGTAAAGGGCGTTTCGATTGAGGGCTTTAACAAAGATTCGTTCAACTATGTGTTTGAATATCCTGTCGGCTCCGACTCCACGATTTTCTTTACCGTGGATGATGTGCAATGGACGGTAGCCGATGCATCGGAGACCGTGAAGATCAGTGAGGAGAACGGTGAGATACTGATACTTGTAACAGCTGCCGACGAAACGCAGAATCAGTACACAATCAGCCAGACAATTTTGCTAAGCAACAACAGTCTGCTCAGCGACCTGACACTGGACGGACGTACCATCCGCAACTTCGATGCCGAGACTTACGAATATACGTATGTGATTATGGAAGGTGAGGCATTGCCGGAGGTAGCAGGTGTAGCACAGGACGAAGCCGCTGAGGTGTTGATAACCATGGCTGCAGTAGGTGAGGTTACCAAGGTATTCTGTATTGCTGCTGACGGAACGAGAACAGTTTATTCGATATTGTTTGAGCAATCGTCGATGAACACGGCTCTCACACCGCAGGCTACGGATGTTCTGCTCAAGCAGATTCCCGGTACCGACCAGTTTGCTGCATACTCGCTGCGTATGAATACCTGGCTGGCAGTTTATGATCACTATGGTCACCTTCTTCTGAACCAGGCAGTGCCTGTGTGCAATCCGAACGATGTGGTAATGTCGAACGATCCTACAGGACGTGAGGTGATTACTGACGCCAGCGGTAATGCTGCATACTTCACGTTGCCGGCACACGGTCAGACGTTCTACTACTTGTTCTATAGCGACGACAAGCGTATCCGCTCGGGCAAGTTCATGGTACAATAACAATATTAAGGTGTATGAGACAAGGCGGTGCGTCCTATCGGCGTACCGCCTTGTTGTAGTTGTACTGAATAATTTACCGAGCGATAGTTGGTGTGCACGTATTAGATGTGATACAAGTTATCTGAGCAATATGACAAGGTTTTTGGTTGTGATTTGCGTTTTTATGTGCATAAATTGAGGATGAAAAAGAAAAAATGACATTTTTTTCGCAAAATATTTGCATTTTCAAAAAAAAAGTTGTAATTTTGTAGCCTTTGAAATCAAATTATTTTGTAAATGCGGAAATTTTACTACAATCCTAATATGAAAAAATGTATTTTTGCGCTGTGCGCATTGGTTGTATGTGCCTTGCCTGTTTTTGCTCAAGAGGCACCTTCGATGGATGAGAATCCGGATTCAATCAGAGTGTCGTATGTTCCTAATCGTTTCGTTGACAACTGGGAGTTGTCGATAAGTGGCGGTATCTCGGTGCTGTTCAACGGAATGGGGCATAGTGATGGAACGACATCCGCTCCGGGCACACCTTCTAGTGGCTATAAGACCTATGATGCCATTGGTGGAGTAGGCGAAATAGCTGCTACCAAATGGTTTAATCCTTATATAGCAGGTCGTATCGGCTGGACAACGGGTTATCTGCCTTACGCAGAAGCGGATAATAGCCCTTCCAAGATTGCCAAATGGCATAATTATGCCCACGTCGACATGTTGTGGGACTGGACCACACAGTTTGGCGGATACAAGCCTGACCGAATCTATGATGCTGTGCCCTATGTGCATGTGGGCATCGTTGGTAACCCTGGTTATAATGTTATGATGAGCGGAGGTATCGGTTTCTTGAATCGTTTTCAATTGAATGACAGCTGGTTGCTTAATCTTGATTTGCGTGCTACGGCTACTTCGTCGCGCAAGTTTGGCTTGCCATCGGGAGTTGCTGTTGATGTGAATGCACTTCTTGGCGTAAGTTATCGCTTCAAAGAACGCAGTTGGAAGAAGAAGGTATATAATCCCTACGGTCCGGAGGTTCGCAGATTGAATGATGAGAATGGCAATCTGCGCACGATGTTGGATCAGGCGTTGAGTGAGAATCAAGCGCTTGCAGATGACCTGAAGAAGGCGCAAGCCCGCGCTGCCAAGCATGACACAACGCGTGTTGTTGAAGAAGTGCCGGGCGAAGGAAGTGGCGCATATCAAGATGTCCCGGACACGATTCTGCTGACCGTATATTATCCCATATCGTCAACGCAGTTGTCGGCTTACGAGCAGGCGCATTTGGCTTCGCATATGAAGTTGCTGCGTGCGCTTGACCCGGGTCGCAAGCACCGCTATATAGTGATTGGTTCGGCTGATGCGGGGACCGGTTCGCGCGAGACCAACGAACGTCTCGCTTCTAAACGTGCAGATTCCATCAAGCGTGTGCTTGTGGATCAAGGCGTTGCGGAGGATATGATTGATATCCAGACTCAGATTGTTGAGAGTGGCGATCCGAGGCTGATGCGTGCTTCGCATGTGATAATCTATCCCTTGCTTAAGAAGTGATGTTTGGTATGAAGAATAGCCTGAATGTCATACTGCTTGCTTGTGTGCTGCTGAGTACATCGTGTATCTCGCAGCGCAAGTTGTCGTACTTGCGCGATGTGACGGAGGCCTCCGCAGATTCGATTAATAAGACTTATGTCTCCCAGAAAGCAAACTATATCACGAAAGGAGATGTGTTGTCCATCTTTGTCAATGCGCTGGATGCTGAGGCTGTTATGGCATTTAATTTGCCGGTAGCGAATGTGCAGAGTATAACAGCCAAGCATATAACAACTGCATCCGGTGGAGGTTCTGTGCAAGGCTATTGGGTGGATCCGAAGGGAGAAATTGATTTCCCTGTGCTGGGCAAATTATATGTGGAAGGTATGACAACCACTATGCTGAAGGATACCCTGACGCAACTTATCTCCCGTTCGGTAAAGGATCCTATCGTAAATGTGGGTATTTTGAATTTTACGGTAACGGTATTAGGCGAAGTGAAAAATCCCGGTAGGCATACTGTGTCAGATCAGGGGTTAACAATATTTGATGCATTGGGCTTGGCGGGTGATTTGACTATATATGGCAAGCGTAACAATGTGCTTGTGTCACGTGAAGTTGATGGCAAGATGGAGTTTGCCCGGTTGAATCTGAATGACCAGGCAATATTCGCCTCTCCCTACTACCATATTCGTCAAAATGATGTAATATATGTCGAGCCGAATAATGCACGATCAATATCGTCGCAAAACATCCCGTTGTATCTTTCGATGATTACCACACTCGGCTCAATGGCTACCGTCATCGTATCCGTCTATAGTAATTCTTTGATATTGAAAGAACGCAGCACCAAGTGATTTCTAATTCATAGTGCGATAAGTAAGTTATGGCTCAACAACAAAAACAACAAGATATTCAGGAGTTTGATTTTGTCAAACTGTTTTTCCATTGTCTGCATCATTGGTATTGGTTTGTATTGTGTGTAGCTGTAAGTGTTGGATTAGCAGTGCTGTATTTGCAGTTCAAGACGAATGTGTACTCCACCTATTCCACAATCATGATCAGGACGGACAACAATATGTCCCGATCATCGCTGCAGACAGATATGTTGGAACTGATGGGATATCAGACGAGCAAAATCATAGATGATGAAATTCAGATTATCGCTTCGCATGCTATCATGGAGCAAGTTGTTCGGAAACTGAATCTCCAAACAGAATATCGTAAAAAAATGGGTTTCCGATGGGTTGGCCAGTATCCTAATTCCGATGTGTTGCTCACGTTTGAACCCGGTGCGCTTGACTCGATAGGAGGATTGCTCGTTGAGATAGAACGAAGTGAAGCGGATTACGTGCTGCTTATCAAGTATCGCGGAAAAGAGACCAAACTTCATGTGCATAACTTGCAAGACCCGATTCCGAGTGATGCCGGTTTGCTTACGTTTACTGAGTTGCATGCATTGAAGGTTGGAGATAAAATGCGAATCCAAACGTCGCCTGTGGTTGCGTGCGCCAACATACATTTGGGACGTATGACTTGCCGCCCTTCAAAAAAGGAGAGCAACGTTATAATTATATCTATGAGCAGTGATATGCCGACACGTGCGAAGGATATAATCAATAAGGTGGTGGAACTATACAATATGGATGCGGTGGTTGACAAAAACATCATGGCGACCAATACCGCCAATTTTATAAATGAGCGCTTGCAAATTGTAGAGAGTGAACTGGGTGAAGTGGAGACGGCTGTAGAATCCTATATGAAGGAGAACGGCTTAACGGATATAACGAAGGAACTTCAGCTTGTGCTGACTAATCAAACCGCTTATCAGAAAGAACTTGCTGATGTGGAGACCCAGATAAATTTGCTGAATTTCTTGTCAGACTACATGAAGGAGCCGGCTAACGAACAAGCTCTAATTCCTTCGAATCTTGGGGTTAAAGATGGTGCATTGCAGAAACTGATAGCGGATTATAATGCTCTCCTTTTGCAGCAGATGCGTATGGCGCGCAGTGCTACAGAACTCAACCCAACGTATACGCACTCAGTGGAGGAAGCAAGCACGTTGCGCAATGCAATTCTGTCGTCAATCAACAATATCCGTCGCGGATTGCAGATACAAAAATCCGATTTGACGAAGAAAGACCGTGAGTTTTCCGCGCAGATATACAAGACACCTGAGAAAGAACGCAAGTATGTGGAAATCAAGCGCCAGCAGGAAATAAAAGAGAAACTCTATATCTATCTGTATCAGAAACGTGAGGAAAATGCTTTAACTTTGGCCTCTACCGTTATGCCTGCCAAAACGATAGATGCGCCTATTACCGCAGGCCCGATTTCTCCTAAATCGAAGAGCATCATGCTGATAGCTATTGCAATAGGTTTGGGCTTGCCGTTTTTGATAATCTTTTTTGCTGACTATTTAAACGACGAAGTAAAAGACTTACGTGAGTTTCAATCGGTAGTAAAAGCGCCGTTTCTTGGACATGTGCTATATATGCCGTCAGACAATGTGATAGCGGTAGAAAGCCATAATAACTCGGCGCAAGCGGAATTGTTCCGAACGATACGAACCAATCTCCGATTTATGTTGCCGGACAAAAAGTCACCGATTCTGTTGGTTACATCTGCTCTAAATGGCGAAGGTAAGTCTTATGTGGCGATTAATATAGCAGCATCACTGGCATTACTGAAAAAGAAAGTGGTGATTGTAGGTCTGGATATTCGTAAGCCGACTTTGTCGCAGTACCTGCATATTGACTTCAAGGGGCATCTTACATCGTTCCTGCTTGACCCGACTATGCCGTTGGATGAACTGATTATCCCCTCCGGTGCAGTGGATAATCTGGATGTGATGCCTTCAGGTGCTATACCGCCTAACCCGGGTGAGTTAATTCAATCTGCCAATGTAGAGGTGTTGTTTAACGCATTGAGGGAACGCTATGATTATATTGTCGTAGATACTGCGCCGTTGTATCTGGTATCAGATACATTCCATTTGGATAAGTATGCCGATATGACGATATTTGTAACACGAGCAAACTACATCTCGCGAGAGATGCTACCATATATTCAGGATATATATGCCAATCAAAAGATGCACAACATGGCATGCATACTGAACGCCTCCACCGGCGGCAAACGTGGCTATGGTTATGGTCGTTACGGTTATGGTCGTTACGGTTATGGCCGCTATGGCTATGGCGGGTATGGCTATGGTTATTATGGTGAAAAACACAAGGAATAGAACTAATACACATGCCTACATTCTCTGATACAGAATCAGTATGGAAGTGGTTGGTCGCACTGATTGACCTGATTGCTATCTACCTCTTGTATTGGGGAGGTATGGTTGCGGGAGTGATACCTGTGATCCAGGGTTGGTATGTCTGGTTGGGAATATGCTATATTTTTGTGTTCCTCATATACCCGCCAATGGCACACTTACGTTTGGCTAAGGCAACCCAGGTGGCGCGTCATGCGCTGTGGAGCTCCATAATGATGTTCTTGCTGTACATACTTGCCGTATATGCGGCACGCCTCTATGATCCGGCTTTGGAGCGCTGGTGGCTTTTGCCAACCGCTTGGGTAGTGCTGGCGTTGCTGCTGTTCAGTAGCCGCATGTGTGCGCGTGGACTCATCCGTCGTTTCCGAACCTATGGTATCAACAATAGGCGCGTCCTATTTGTAGGAGCAGGGCATAATCTTCGTTATTTGTACGATGAGTTGTCAGAGAATCCCACTACCGGTTTCCGTGTCAAGGGGTATTTCGACGAGAGTACTGACAATCAATTTACGGACGTATTGCCTCGCCTTGGCGCTATAGCGGATATAGAGTCATATCTAAAGAAGCAACCTGTGGATATCATCTTTTGCAACCTTACCAGCCGTCACGACAAGGAGATCTTGCAGTTGATGAACTATTGCGAGAACCACTTGATTCGTTTCTATTCCGTGCCTAATGTGCGTAACTATGTGCATCATGTTATGCAGGTGGAGATGGTAGGTAATATGCCTGTGCTCTCGTTGCGCGAGGAACCGCTTAATCTGCCCATCAATCGTATCATCAAGCGCGCATTTGACATACTATTCTCGCTATTATTCCTATGTACGATATTCCCGTTCATCTTCATATTCTGTGCCATAGGCATCAAGTTGTCGAGTCCGGGACCGGTGTTCTTCAAGCAGAAAAGAACGGGCATACGTGGCGAGGAATTTACGTGCTACAAGTTCCGCTCTATGCACATCAATGATCAGGCAGACACTCTTCAGGCAACCAAGCATGACCCGCGTAAGTTCCCGTTCGGCGATTTTCTGCGTCGTAGTAACCTTGACGAGACACCGCAGTTCATCAACGTGCTGCGCGGGGAGATGTCCGTAGTCGGTCCTCGTCCGCACATGCTCAAGCATACTGAGGAATATTCGCAATTGGTGGACAAATATATGGTTCGCCATTGGGCTAAACCGGGAATTACCGGTTGGGCGCAGGTTACGGGTGCGCGTGGTGAGACGGAACATTTGTGGCAGATGAAAGAGCGCATTGAGAAGGATGTATGGTATATCGAAAATTATAGTCTCATGCTTGATTTTCAGATAATCATTCTTACGCTTAAAACGATCTTTATGCATGATGACAAGCAAGCATACTGACGTGTTCGGCAAATATCTAATAGAAAAGTTCATACTTGCAAATGATTATCGTAGTTGCCAAATATACTATTTGTTGGCAATCGTAGATAATTGTTGACTAAAAATATCACATCGTATTCATTAAGCTAAGTTGTTGGCTGTGAATGCAATAAACGAAGAATCTTTGTTCAAGGCAGCAGTGCTGCCGGACGATCTCTGTTCGAAAATGAACGAATCAGGGGTGTCCCTAAACTATATCCTTACCCCAACATTTGTCGAGCCGGAAGGCTATCAGTGGTACGTGTTACGCGTTCCGTACGGGCGTGAGCGTGAGGTGGCTGCTACGATTCAGTCACCGACGCTTTTGACGTACGCGCCCGTGCAGACCTTGGCGCGCATACGCGGCGGCAAGCGCGAGTTTGTTGAGAAGTCCGCTTTGCCCAACATGTTTTTTGCATACGCGCGCGAGTCGGATCTTGCTTATTATCAGCAGCGTACAATAGTATTGAAGGACCATCCTGACTGGCAGCCGGCGCAACTCAGGTTCATGTATGATCATACTCAAAAGAACGAACAGGGCTACGACCGGAAGATGACCATTCCGATGGAACAAATGCGACACTTCATCCGCGTGACGATGCAGCATGATGAGCATGTGCGCATTTTCCTGAACGATGCGTTCTCTGCCAAGCAGGGCGACTATGTCGAGGTCATTGAGGGCAAGTTCGCTGGTGTGCGCGGACATGTGGCAAGACTGCATGGTCAAACCTGCGTACTCGTCAACCTTGAGGGCATCTGCATAGCATCAACCGCATACGTCCCCAAAGCATTTCTAAAGAAAATCAATATTTAACATGTCAAAAAATATCGCACTTATCACCGGAGTTACCGGTCAAGACGGCTCATACTTGAGCGAGTTTCTGTTAGCCAAAGACTACGAAGTACATGGCATCATCCGCCGTTCGTCGGTTGATTTCCGTGAGCGTATTGCGCATCTGGAGGGGCAACCGCATTTCCACCTGCATTATGCCGATATGTCGGACTCCATGTCTCTCGTCAAACTTGTCGGTCAAGTGCAGCCGACCGAGATTTATAACCTTGCCGCACAAAGTCATGTGCAGGTCAGTTTCGATGCGCCGGAGTTCACGGCTGATGTGGATGCTGTAGGCGTTTTGCGTATCCTGGAAGCGGTGCGCACCAACCATCTGGAGAAGACTTGCAAGATTTACCAAGCCTCCACATCCGAGCTCTACGGCAAGGTCGAGGAAGTGCCTCAGAATGAGAACACTCCATTCCATCCGTATAGCCCGTATGCTGTAGCCAAATTGTACGGCTACTGGATTGTCAAGGAGTACCGTGAAGCATACGGCATGTTCTGCTGCTCGGGCATCCTCTTCAACCATGAGTCGGAGCGCCGCGGTGAGACGTTCGTTACCCGCAAGATCACGCTGGCAGCCGCGCGCATTGCCCAAGGCAAGCAGCAGCAACTGTTGCTCGGCAACCTCGACAGCCTCCGCGACTGGGGATATGCCAAGGATTATGTGGAGTGCATGTGGCTCATTCTGCAGCACAAGACGCCGGAGGATTTCGTCATCGCTACCGGCGTGCAACATACTGTACGTGAGTTCGCTACGCTGGCATTCCAGCATGCCGGCATCACTCTGCGTTGGGAAGGTGAAGGCATCAACGAAGTCGGAATATGTGAAGCTGCCACCGATGCTGTCAAGCTCCATGCCGGTGAGGATATTGTTGGCAAAACACTTGTGGCAGTCAGCGAATATTTTTACCGCCCGACAGATGTGGTCAACCTCTGGGGTGATCCGACCAAGGCACGTGCCGAACTCGGCTGGAATCCGCAGTCCACTACCTTCGAGCAACTCGTTGAACTCATGGTCAAGAGCGACATGCAGAAGGTGGCTGCTGATGCCATCCGCGAGCATGTCAATCTCGCCGAGTACCTCGAGAAAGGTGTCGTTAAGTAATTTTTGTAAAAATCCAAGTTATCAAAAAATCGTCATAAATATGTTGGATAAGAATACAAAAATATACGTTGCCGGGCATCGCGGACTCGTCGGATCGGCTATATGGAACAACCTTTGGCAGCGCGGTTATCACAACCTCATCGGCCGCAGTCACGCCGAACTCGACCTCACGAACCAAGCCGCAGTGCGCAAGTTCTTCGATGAGGAACGTCCCGAAGCAGTCGTTCTCGCTGCTGCTTTCGTAGGTGGCATCATGGCGAACAGCCTCTATCGTGCAGACTTCATTATGAAGAACATGCAGATCCAGTGCAACGTGATTGAGGAGGCGTACAAACATGGTGTACAACGCCTGCTCTTCCTCGGCTCGACATGCATCTACCCGAAGAACGCACCGCAACCGATGAAGGAAGATTGCCTGCTCACATCGCCGCTCGAATATACCAACGAGGAGTACGCCATCGCTAAGATTGCCGGACTCAAAATGTGTGAAAGTTACAATCTCCAGTACGGCACGAACTATATAGCCGTCATGCCTACTAACCTCTACGGTCCGAACGATAATTTCCACCTCGAGAACTCCCATGTCATGCCGGCTATGATGCGCAAGGTCTATCTCTCCAAACTCTTGGCAAACGGGCAATGGGACATGATTCGCAAGGATTTGACAATTCGTCCCGTTGGTGCCAATATCCGTGAAAACGGCGAGATTGTCCGTTACGTGATTGACGGAAACAGTGATGAAGCAACTATCATCAAAGTGCTTGCTTTCTACGGTATCGAGGCGAACAAAGTCACACTTTGGGGCACAGGCAAACCGCTGCGCGAGTTCCTGTGGAGTGAGGATATGGCGGATGCCAGCGTACATATCTTGCTGAATGTCAACTTCTCTGACATTATTGGTATTGAGAAGTATTCGCAGGTGCACTACGGCGTAGCAGCTGACGGCACGGTTGACCGCAACCATTCAACAGGTCGTGGCGGAGCCATCCCGTCGTTGGGCGAGATCCGCAACTGCCATATCAACGTTGGCACAGGCAAGGAACTCACAATCCGCGAACTTGCCGAACTGGTTGTCAAAACAGTCGGCTTTGAAGGCGAACTCTGCTTCGATGCCACCAAACCCGACGGCACGATGCGCAAACTCATCGATGTCAGCAAGTTACACAGCCTTGGCTGGACGCACAAAGTCGAGATTGAAGATGGAGTCGGGCGCTTGTTTGAATGGTACAAGCAATCTCTTTTTTGCTAATGTCCAATTTACGTCCAATTTACGTCCAATATACGTTCAATATGCGTCCAATCCCGACGGTCAGCCGACGGTCAACCGACGGTCAAGCCTAACGACACTTTTCTCTCAACACTCTGAAAGAATGAAAAATTTTACCAAGTACGACTATCTCATAGTAGGTTCCGGCTTGTTTGGAGCCACGTTCGCTTATCGCGCCACGCAAGCAGGTAAGCGTTGTCTGGTGATTGACCGTCGTCCGCAGTTGGGTGGTAATGTCTATTGTGAGGATGTGGAAGGCATTCATGTGCATAAGTACGGCGCGCACATCTTCCACACCAACGACAAGCAGGTCTGGGATTTTGTCAACTCGCTCGTGCCCTTCAACCGCTATACCAACTCGCCCGTGGCGAACTACAAAGGCAAACTGTACAACCTGCCTTTCAACATGAACACGTTCTACCAGATGTGGGGCGTGATTACTCCCGAGCAAGCGCAGGCGAAGATTGATGAGCAAAAGGCTGAAGCAGTAGCTAAACTTGGAGGAAGGGAACCGCAGAACCTTGAGGAGCAGGCACTTACGTTGGTTGGCAAGGATATTTACGAGAAACTGATAAAAGGTTATACCGAGAAGCAATGGGGACGTTCGTGCACCGAACTTCCGGCATTCATTATCCGCCGCCTGCCTGTTCGGCTGGTGTATGACAACAATTACTTCAACGACGCTTACCAGGGCATACCCGTTGGCGGATACAACGTGCTGATTGAGAAACTGTTGGAAGGATCGGATTGCGTAACAGGAGTAGATTATTTCATCGCCAAAGTTGGCGATGTGCTGCCGAAAGTAGTAAACGAAAAGCTTCTGAAAAATGCCTGGCATGATATAGCCGACAAAATGGTCTTCACCGGCAAGATCGATCAGTTCTACGATTACCGCTTTGGGCAGCTGCAGTATCGCACCGTTCGCTTTGAGCAAGAGACATTGGAAACGCCTAACTATCAAGGTAATGCGGTGATCAACTACACCGAGCGAGAAGTGCCTTTTACCCGCATCATCGAGCACAAGCATTTTGAGTCTTTCGGTCAGGCAGTATATGACAATCCCAAGACTGTCATCAGCCGCGAATACAGCACGGAATGGACACCCGGCATGGAGCCGTTCTATCCTGTCAATGATGAGCGTAATGCCGCTATCGTCTCACAGTATAAGGCTCTTGCCGCTGAAGAAAAAGATATCATCTTCGGTGGTCGCCTCGCTGACTACGCTTACTACGACATGGCTCCCGTGATACAGAAGGTGTTGCAAATGAAGATGTAAGGGATATGGCTGATATTGTTTAAGTAACGGAATAGACGGAATCAGGGGAAAACTGGCTACCCGCGACAAAATATACTTTCGCAAACGTAACGGTAAGTGGAAGAATTGAAGGCAAGAGTTGAGGATCAGGGAAAATGAGAAAATACTGATAAGATAAAGACAGAGTTCTTATATTATGCTTATGTTATGCTTATGTTATGTAATTGACATGATGTAAGTGTAAAATAGAAAAAGCTTGTGGAATATGACTCCCATAAAATTTCAAGAGTAGAATAAGTTGTCTCTTCAGTATCGGCAAAACGATTTCAAATGCCATCATTAAAGCAGCAAACAGCAACCGGACTCAAGTGGAGTGCCATAGAACGCATTGTTAACCAGTTGGTTAACTTTGTTGTAGCTATCATTATGGCGCGGTTGCTGACACCTGCTGATTACGGACTGGTGGGAATGGTGGCAATATTTATCGGCATTAGTCAGGCATTTGTTGATAGTGGATTTTCGCAAGCTTTGATTCGTAAGCAGGATAGAACAGAAGATGATAATTCCACGGCATTCTTCTTCAATCTGTTTGTTGCAATATTGTTTTATGGAATATTATTCTTCGCAGCGCCTATTATAGCAAATTTTTATCATGAGCCGTTATTGATTCCGATTACCCGGGTAATAGGTCTCTCCATTATTGTCAACTCGCTTTGTCTGGTACAACGGGCATTATACACAATCAACGTTGATTTCAAAACACAATCAAAAGCATCAGTTACCGCGTCACTTGTGTCCTCTGTTGTGGGGATAGGCATGGCTTTAGCAGGATGCAAAGTTTGGGCTATAGTCGGGCAGCAGTTATCGAATTTGCTTATCAATACGATTCTTTTTTGGGTATTTTCGCCATGGCGTCCGCGTAAGTTTTTTGTCTGGTCGTCATTTAAGTCGTTATTCGGTTTTGGCTCCAAGTTATTGGCATCAGGATTGTTGGGTGCTATATGGAATAATTTGAGTAGCATGTTGATAGGTAAAGTGCACACTGCAACCGATTTAGGCTATTGGGCAAAAATGAAACAATTCTCGGAATTACCATCAAATTCGGTGACAGAGATTATTCAACGTGTTGCATATCCTGTATTATGTAAGATTCAAGGCGAAAGCGCACGCTTGCATACCGTTTACAGGCAATTTATCAGACTATCTGCGTTTGTCGTATTTCCGCTGTTGGTAGGTTTGGCTGCTGTTTCTCATTCATTTGTGCTTGTGCTATTGGGAGAGCAGTGGGAGTTCGTATCGAAACTATTGATGATAATTTGCTTTAGTACGATGTGGACCCCCATTCAGGCTATTAACCTTAATCCGCTGATGGTGTTGGGGCGTTCTGACTTGTTTCTACGGTTGGATGTGATCAAAAAAATAATCAGTTTGGTTATCCTGCTTGCTACCGTGAAGTTCGGCTTGATTGTAATGGCCATTGGTGCTGTTGCCGGTTCGCTTATTCATTTGATGGTCAACTCCTATTATACGAAGCGATTAGTGGATGTAGGGCTTTGGATGCAACTAAAGGATGTTGCTCCTACACTGGTGTTGTCGTTGGTGATGTTTGCCCTGATAATGGCCTTTAATTATATGGTAGATAATATCTATGTAGAATTATTCGGCGGGGTGGTAATTGGTGTGGTATTTTATGTAGGAATGGCATATATACTGAAGTTCCAGGAAATGAGTGAGGTAATAGATATAACCAAAAATTATATCTTGAAACGCCAATAACAAAGCGGGAACGAATAGCAATCATGACGTACGCCCCTGTAGTCATACCTACATTGAATAGATACGAGCATCTTAAGCGGTGTCTGGAGTCATTAGAGAAATGCTCAGGAGCAGAGTTTACGGATGTATATATAGGATTGGATTTTCCTCCGAACGACAAATACGCGGATGGATGGCACAAGACGGATGCTTACCTACAGGAGAAAGAGCAGAATAATGGTTTTCATAAATTAGTGGTGTGCCGCCGCGATGTAAATTTAGGAATTGTTGCAGCAGATAGTAATATTACCAGATTATACGATCAAGTTGCCAAAATCAGCGAGACATACATCTACACGGAAGATGACAACGTGTTCAGCCCCAACTTTCTGGAATATATCAACAAAGGATTAGAGCGGTATCAGAATGATGATTCTGTATTTGCTATAGTCGGCTATGCTCATCCATATCACTTCAAGCACGGAGATAACAACCATTACCGGCATAATACGGATATGTCGGCGTGGGGGTACGGTACATGGTTCAGCAAGTATAATAGGATTGGAGAATATACGCGCAATGGCGGATTCAGAAAGGACTTCTCGATGCGTAACATGCTGAAATTCCGTCATCATGGTTGGCTGCGATTGTTCGATTTTATCCATTATGCATACCATAAAGGATATGTGCTTCAGTCAGATGGACTGATGTCGGCGTATATGATTTTGCATGATAACTATGTAATAACCCCCACTATCTCAAAAGTGCGTAATATCGGTTGGGATGATACAGGTAATAGTTTCAAGCATGGTTTGGCGGGCTATGAAGAAATAGCATTAAGGCACAATACGCAGACAATAGATGATGCACAGCATTTTGAGTATATAGGAACTGACACCACATATATGGATTACAACAATCAGATAGCAGCGCAAGAGAGCGATGGACACATGTCGTTTGTGCAGTTCATTGCAAAACTATGGAGTAGTGCATTTTAGTATGAGAATTTGAACGCCAAGCAGATAGATTATGATAGCAGGAATAGATATATTTAATGGTTTTTATGCAGGTAAACGCGTATTAATTACCGGTCATACGGGATTCAAGGGTTCGTGGCTGGCAATATGGCTGCATGAGTTGGGAGCTGATGTGATTGGCGTGGCACTTGATCCGCAGACGGATAAGGATAATTATGTGTTATCCGGAATCGGCAGAAAGATTAAAGCCGATCTGCGAGCCGACATTCGTGACGGAGCAGTAATGGCGCGTATTTTCGATGAATACCAACCTGAGATAGTATTTCATCTGGCGGCACAACCGTTAGTGCGACTGAGTTATGATGAGCCTGTAGAAACATGGCAGACGAATGTCATGGGAACAATCAATGTGATGGAAGCCTTCCGCCATTGCAAGTCAGCCAGAGTAGCAGTGATGATTACCACAGACAAGTGCTACGAGAATCGCGAGCAGAATCATGCATATACTGAGGATGAACCTATGGGTGGTTATGACCCGTATAGCAGCAGCAAAGGCTCTTGTGAAATAGCCATAAGCAGTTGGCGTAGGTCGTTTATGAATCCGGCGAATTATGCCAAGCATGGAAAATCTATCGCGAGTGTACGCGCGGGTAATGTAATAGGTGGCGGCGATTGGGCGAAGGATAGGATCATTCCTGATTGCATCCGTGCTATAGAAGCCGGTCAACCTATTGCCATCCGCAATCGGCATGCAGTGCGGCCGTGGCAACATGTATTGGAACCGTTGTGTGGATACATGTTTCTCGCACAAAAGATGTGGGAGAACCCGACGGAGTATTGCGAGGGCTGGAATTTCGGCCCTAAAATGGATGCTGTAGTACCGGTATGGGATGTGGCAACTATGTTGACGCATGAGATGAGTCAGGGAGAACTGATTGACCAGACAGAACCTGATGCACCGCACGAAGCAAGCCTATTGATGCTGGATATTACCAAGGCACAAACACGCCTTGGCTGGCAACCGCGCCTGACTACGGCTGAGGCTATTGCACTTACTGCAGATTGGTATCAGCGCTACAGGAGTAAAGATGTATATGAAATTTGCGTTGGTGAGATTACGACGTTTTGCAATCGCAAGATAGAATGATGAGAATCTTTGTAACAGGAGCCACCGGGTATTTAGGCTATCATTTTGTGTGTGCTGCACTCGCGCAAGGACATAAGGTTTTGTGCTTGCGTCGTCCTATGTCTGTATCATTGTTTGATTCCGCATTAGAGACGCAAATCCAGTGGGTAAATAATGAGAATGAAACATTGTTGCGTGAGAAGGTCGAAGCTTTTCGACCAGAGGTGCTATTTCATGCAGCGTGGGGTGGAGTAAGAGGTAGTGGCAGAACTGATGAAATGATTCAGCGGGATAATATCAGTATGTCGCGAATAATCTTTTCCTTGTACCCGTACAAACAAATTATAGCTTTAGGTAGTCAAGCGGAGTATGGCTTCTATAATGGACCTGTAAGCGAGAATGAAAAGTTGAATCCTGAGAATTGGTATGGCAAGGCAAAGGTGCAAACAAGTATAGATCTCCGAACTTATTGTGAGAAACATGATATAGAATGGCAGTGGATTAGAATTTTTACTGTCTTCGGAGAGAAACAGACAGGTGGGTTTATAAAATTAGTTACAGAAAAATGTCTGAATGGAGATAAAGAGTTCGATACCACAGATGGAGAACAGAAGTATTCGTTTTTGTACACTTCGGATTTTGCGCAGGCAGTTTGCAATGTGCTGGGGGTAACTGGTAAATCGGGGATTTACAACCTAAGTCAACCAGATGATGTTTATAGTAATCGAGAGATATTGCACAAAATAAAAACTGTCCTTCATAGTGATATACATTTTAATTTCGGGGCAATACCCTATCAAAAGAATCAAGTAATGTACATGGATGGAGATATAAGCCGGTTTGAAAGTGCATTCGGCTCAATTCCCCGCACGGCCTTTGATGAAGCATTAGCACGGACGGTAGAATCTATTAAAACGAATTTTAAGAAATAATGAAAGATACAGGAGATTTGCAAAAGATCGCCAATCGCATACGTTCGGTTGCGCTGACCTTGGCTCATAATGCGAACGAGTCGCATTCCGGCGGAGCCTTGTCGATGGCTGACGTGTTAGCTGTGTTGTATAGTGAATATATGGATATAGAGGCTATTAAGGCAAATCACCCCGCACGCGATCGGTTCATCTTGAGCAAAGGGCACTGCTGCGCAAGTTTGTATGCGATGCTGGCGGAAGTAGGCATTATCAATAAAGATGAACTTATGCAAAATTTTGCCAAGAACGGGACTCACTATTTTGCGCATGCTTCACATACACTGCCAGGAGTGGAATTGTCTACGGGTAGTTTGGGACATGGTTTACCAGTTGCATGCGGTCTGGCGATGGGCGCAAAGAAGTTAGGACGCAACTTCAAGGTATATTGTCTGGTGGGTGACGGTGAGATGAATGAAGGTTCCAACTGGGAGGCAATCATGTTTGCGGCGCATCATAGGTTGGATAACTTGTGCCTTATTATCGACAAGAACAAGATGCAGGCTTTAGGCGATACAAAAGATGTGCTTTGTCTTGATCCTCTACCAGACAAACTAAAGGCTTTCGGATGGAATGTGGAAAATATCGATGGGCATGATATTGAATCTATACTTTCGACTTTCGAACGTTTTAAACACCATTCCGGTCAACCATTCGTGATCATAGCTAATACAATAAAAGGCAAAGGTGTCAGTTTTATGGAACATAACCTCAAGTTTCATTACAGTGCACCGAAAGATGACGAACTCAAACAAGCGTTGGAGGAACTCAGATGAGGACAGCATTTATCAACCAACTGTTGGCAGAAGCCCGACATAACGAACGCATATTTCTGTTGGTCGGAGATTTGGGGTATAGTGTAGTTGAGCCCTTTGCGCGGGAATTTCCCGATAGGTTCATTAATGTCGGAATAGCTGAGCAGAATATGGCTGGTGTGGCTGCCGGTTTGGCTATGATAGGATATAACGTGTATATCTACTCAATCGGTAATTTCCCGACGCTGCGTTGTTATGAGCAGATTCGTAATGACATAGCTTATCATCGGGCAAATGTGAAAGTTGTAGCAGTAGGTGCCGGTTACGCATATGGCAGTTTGGGCGCAACTCATCAGGCGACGGAAGAAATAGGAGCATTACGCACTTTGCCGAATATGGTTGTTGCCACTCCCGGAGATCCGATAGAGGCACATGCTATTGCGACGTTGTCTGCAAACTATAAGGGACCGATGTATATCCGTTTGGGAAAAGCAGGAGAGAAGATAGTTCATTCTGCTGAAGTTTTGGACTTGGAAATCGGCAGTGTTGTGCCCGTGATACAATCTGGCGGAAACAACATTGCCGTGCTGGCATGCGGCAATATACTGGCCAGTGCCAAACAACAGATTGAAGCGGAACAATTGCCTTATGATTTGTATAGCGTGCCATTTGTCAAACCGATGAATGCCAAACAGCTGAAGAAACTTGTTGATCGTTATTCCGATGGCTTTATCACAATCGAAGAGCACCAACGCTCCTGTGGCATGGGTGCCGCTATTGTAGAACAATTGAATGATATGTATGCATCAGGGTATATAGCACAATATCCCAAGATTAAACGCATAGCCATACCGGATGAGTTTGTAGCTGTGGTCGGGAATCAGGAGTATCTTAGGAAAGAGGAACATTTGTATCTATGAATCAACCGCTATTAACTATATGTATCCCGACCTATAGCAGAGACATGATGCTTAACAACTGTCTTGCTGCTTTGTATAATATACATATACATGGTCATCTGTTCAATCTTGTTGTGGGGGATAATGGTTCTACTGATGCTACACAGGATGTTATTGCCAAATGGAAGCCTCAATTCAGTAATTTGCAAGTTATATCTCATAAAGATACAATAGGTTTTGATAGAAATGCTGCGTCACTATATCGTGCTGTTCAGACCGAGTATTGTTGGCTGTTAGGCGATTGTGATACCATCAGTGAACAAAACTTCATAAAAATCGAACAACATCTGACAAAAGGATATGATGCGTTGGTAATCAACACGGACGAGAGCATGTTATGTGTTGAGAAGAAAGTGTACACCGATATTCTGGATTTTCTGAACGAACAAGGTTGGCATGTTACCAAGTTGTCTGCATGTATCATTCGGCGCGAATTGTTGGAAGAAAAATTTATCAAGCGGTATTTTGACTCGCATTTCGTTCATTGGGGTAATCTGATGGAGTCATTATGCCAGAAAGATACAATCAATGTGCTGTTTGACCCAAATATACCACTTGGTTATCTTGTAGATAATGGTAACTACAGGCAATCGCAAAAGGGCGCATGGCGGCAGATACCATTTTATGTGTGGGGGAGATGCTGGAGTCAGATGGTGTTGGCGCTACCGATAAAGATTCCATACTCACTGAAATTAAAGGTAATCAAAGACCACGAACGCAACTATCATTGGTTCAGCATAAAAAATCTAATAAAAAACAAAATCAGATTCGGTGAGTCATATATTGACAATTACAAAGAAAATCGACGCTTCGTAAGATTGGTAACAGTGGCATCTTCAATGCTATCAGATATAGTTATGTATTTGCCGATAGAACTAATATTAAAGCCGTTCATATTATTGCATCAGCGTATGCTCAGGATGAAATAATCGGTGCGGAATCTGTTAATAGTCATAATTGAATAATGATTAGAATGGGAAACGATAAAACAATCTTGGTAACATCGCCCCTCTTGCCCAATTTGGAGGATTTTACTCGGTATCTGGAACGTATTTGGGAGAGTAAGTGGATTACAAACAATGGTTCGTTCCACCAACAACTGGAGAATGCGTTAACTGAGTACCTTGGGGTGGAGTATCTCTCGTTGTTTACAAACGGAACACTTCCCCTAATAACCGCACTTCAAGCATTAGGTCTCACCAAAGGTGAAGTGATAACGACGCCGTACTCGTTCGTTGCTACGACACACTCTATTTGGTGGAATCAATTAACTCCTGTGTTTGTGGACATTGAGGAAGAGACATGCGGTATGGATCCGGCAAAGATTGAAGCAGCGATTACCCCAAATACCGTTGCAATAATGCCGGTTCATTGCTATGGCAAACCTTGCAAAACCAAGGAGATAGATGCGATAGCCCAAAAGCATGGATTGAAAGTTATTTATGATGCCGCTCATGCATTTGGAGTATGCGTGAATGGCGAATCCATCCTCAACGCCGGAGATATATCGACATTGAGTTTCCATGCAACGAAAGTGTATAACACCATCGAGGGAGGTGCACTGGTTTGTCATAATAAGGAGATGAAGGAGAAGATAGATCATCTAAAGAACTTTGGCTTTGAGGACGAAGTGACTGTTGTCGCGCCGGGTATCAATAGCAAGATGGATGAAGTCCGTTCGGCATTTGGCTTATTGAATCTGAGTTTGGTAGATGCAGCTATCAATGCACGTCAAAATGTGGCGAATGTGTATCGTGCCGCGTTGCGTAATGTGAAGGGGATTCGATTCTTTGATGACATGCCGGGTGTGAAGCATAACTATAGTTATTTTCCAATATTTGTCAATGCAGAGCAATATGGTATGAGCCGCGATGCTCTATACGCCAAGCTCAAAGAACAGGGTATATTCGGTCGCAGATATTTCTATCCGTTAATAAGTACATTTACGCCGTATAATAGTTATCCTTCATCAAACGAGGCTAACTTACCAGTGGCTACACGTATCGCGAATGAGGTGCTATGTTTGCCTATGCATCATGAGTTGACCGAGGATGATGTGGAGCGTATCATTGGCGTCATAGATAATAGATAATTTGATAAGATGAAGAAGGCATTATTACTTTGTGCATCGCATAATGATTTGGGAACGATTCGCGCATTGCGTGAATTAGGATATTATATAGTCGTAACGGGTAGTATAGAAAATCAACCGGGGGAAATCTTATGCGATAAGTATATCAAGGCTGATTATTCCAATAAAGAGTTGATATTACGTATTGCGAAGGAGGAGAAGATAGATGCGGTTGTGCAATGCTGTAATGATTTTGGTGTATATACAGCAACGTACGTGGCTGAACAAATGGGATTGCCGGGGTACGATAGTATGGAAACGACCTTACTTTTGCATAATAAAGATAAGTTCAAACAATTTGCAAAGGCGCATCATCTAATATCGCCGATATCAGAGGGATTTACTGATGCAGAAGAAGCTTTGAAATATGTAAAAGAGGCAACTTACCCGATTATTATTAAGCCGACAGATCTAAGCGCAGGTAACGGCATATCAAAGGCTGAGAATATAGAAGAGGCAGAAAGCGCAGTGCGGTATGCATTTGATAAATCTAGAAACAAGCGCATTGTGATAGAGCCGTTTGTTAAGGGAACTCAGCATGGTTTCTGTACGTTCTTGCGGGATAAAAAAGTGATAGCAGTATGCTCTAACAACGAGTATTCGTTTATTAACCCATATCGTGTAGAAATAGATACATTCCCTGCGGATAACTACGAACAGGTAAAAGATATGCTGATTGAGCAAATAGAGCATATAGCAAAAGTGCTGGATTTGTGCGATGGTATTTTTCATCTGCAATATATATATGATGGCCGTCAACCTCAGATTCTGGAGGTGATGCGTCGTATATTAGGTAATATGTATCATGTTCCAGGTAATGAGCAGACCTGTATAGATTGGGAATATTGGGAGACGCGTACGCGATGCGGGTTGTCGTTGGATGAGTTTCCTGTGAATGCGAAACCGCATGGGTTCTATGCATATAAGGCTTTGATGGCTACAGCAAACGGGACGATTCTGGATATTTCTGTTCCTGATTCATATAAGCCATATCTGTACTCTCAATATAGATTGCTGGAAGCAGGCGAGAGAATTGAAGATTATAGGAGACAGGTAGCAGGCTTTTTGTTTATGAAATTCCCTACAATGGAGTCAATGAAAAAGGTACTAATAGCTGATTATGATAATTCGTTAGTAAAAGTTGGCGTATGAAAGAAGTTTGTATCGGTATGGCCGGAGCCGGCAGGGCAACGGAATTGCATCTGGAGGCACTTAAGCGTTTCAGCGGTATCCCGTATCGCCTTAAGCGTATTATAGCTCGTCGTTCTGAGCAAGTTAATATAGCAAAAGAACGTTATGGATTTGAGTATGCATCGATAGATTTCAATGATCTGCTCAATGACGATGAGATAGATGTTATAGATATTTGTACGCCTCCATATCTTCACGCAGATATGGTAAAGCGTGCATTACTCGCCGGTAAGCATGTCATTTGCGAGAAACCATTGACGGGTTATTTCGGCGAGTCGGGTGACAGGGAGCCTATTGGTATCCATGTATCAAAAGAGAAGATGTATGCATCGCTGCTGGAGTCCATCAAGGAATTGAAGGAGATAATCCAACATACGGATAGGAAGTTCCTCTATGCGGAGAACTTCGTGTATGCTCCTGCAATCCGTAAGGCTGCAGAGATCATCACCGCCAAGCGTTCGCGCATATTGTATGCCAAAGGGGAAGAGAGCCTCAAGGGGTCCAGTTCCGCCGTTGCCGGTGAATGGGCAAAGACAGGAGGTGGTACGTTTATCCGCACCGGTTCGCATCCGTTGGCAGCAATTTTGTGGCTTAAACAGCGGGAGGCACAAGCGCACGGCAAAGAGATTCATGTAACGAGCGTGATGGCTGATATGGGACGTATTACTCCATCGTTGTCGGAATATGATCATCGTCATATAGCGGCTCGTCCGAATGATGTGGAGGATATGGGTTCGGTGATTCTGACATTCTCCGATGATTCACGGGCTGTAGTGCTGGCTACAGATACGTTGTTAGGCGGCAGCAAAAACTATGTGGAGCTATATTGCAATGATGCTGCTATCAATTGTAATCTTACAATGTCCAATATGATGCAGACATACTTTTTGGACGAAGACCGATTGGAGGATGTGTATCTGTCAGAGATGTTGCCGTCGAAGACTGGATGGAATAATCCGTTTCTGGAGGATGAGATAATGCGCGGTTATGCTGATGAAATGCGCGACTTCATGCATTCCATCTATTACGACCATGAACCGCAATCCGGTTTTGATTTGGCATACGAGACGATACGGATAATTTATTTGGCGTATTTGTCTGCAGAGTTAGGACGAAAAATAGATTTGGAGCATGAAGATTATTGACAAGATACCTACTGTAGAGGATCTCAAGGCAAAGATGCCCCTTTCTGCGGATCTTGCGGCAGAGCGTGACAGACAGCGTAAGGATATCTGCCGCGTGTTATCAGGGGCATCGCAGCGGTTATTACTAATAGTAGGTCCTTGTTCGGCGGACAATAAGGTGGCAACAATAGAGTATGTCACGCGTCTTGCGCGACTGCAAGAGCAGATAAAGGAGCATGCTATAATCATTCCCCGCGTGTATACGTGTAAGCCCCGTACGACCGGTGACGGCTACAAGGGTATGCTGCATCAACCGGTGCTGACAGAAGAGGAGAATATCGTAAAAGGGTTGGCTGCAGTGCGTGACCTGCATCTGTCTGTCGCCCGAGATACAGGTTTGTTCTCTGCCGATGAGATGTTGTATCCTGAATTGATGGAATACTTGCAGGATCTGTTGGCATATACAGCTGTTGGAGCGCGATCTGTTGAGAATCAGCAACATCGGCTGGTGGCGAGCGGATTGGATATGCCTGTGGCGATGAAGAATCCGATGAACGGCGATATCCATGTGATGCTTAATTCCATCCAATCGGCGCAGCATCCTCACCACTTTATATATAATGGCAACGAGGTGTTATCCGAAGGGAATATGTATGCACATGCTATCATGCGCGGTTACCTTGACAAAGACGGACAAGCTCAACCGAACTACCACTATGAGACTCTGTTACACCTTTATACCAACTATGTGGCTCGGGGTTTGCACAATATGGCTGTGATAGTGGATTGCAATCATCATAACTCCAACAAGCAATATGAGGAGCAGATTCGCATTGCGCAGGAGGTGATGCAATTGCGCAAATATAACAACAAGTTGAAGACAATGATTAAGGGGCTGATGTTGGAGAGCTATATATGCGATGGTCGGCAGAACTTCCCGGGCAAAGTGTTCGGGCAATCATTGACTGATGCGTGCCTCGGGTGGGAGAAGACGGAACGTCTAATCAATGACATTGTTAATGGAATAGTATAATGAAAGTTGTTTTATTAGCCGGCGGGTTCGGCTCCCGGATTAGTGAAGAGAGTATCTTTCGCCCGAAACCGATGATAGAAATTGGCGGAATGCCGATATTGTGGCATATAATGAAAGAGTATGCATCTTATGGGCATACGGATTTTATTATTTGTGCCGGGTATAAGCAGGAATATATTAAGCAATGGTTCGCCAATTATTTTCTATCCACCAGCGATGTGACATTTGATTACACGCAAGGAAGAAACGACATTACCATTCATGATAATCATGCAGAGCCGTGGCGTGTTACCGTAGTGGATACCGGACTCAATACCATGACCGGCGGGCGAATCAAACGTATTCAGAAATATGTCGGCAATGAGTCGTTCTTTATGACATACGGTGATGGTGTATGCGATGTGGATATCAATAAGTTGCTCGCTTTCCATCAATCGCATGGCAAAAAGGCAACATTGACTGCTGTCAAACTAAAGCAAGACAAGGGTATACTGAATATAGGTGGCGATAACGCGGTGAAATCGTTCCGTGAAAAAAATATAGCAGACGGTGCTCCGATTAATGCGGGATATATGGTGTTAGAACCGAGCGTGTTCGACATGATTGAAGGCGATCAAACAGTGTTTGAACGCGAGCCGCTTGAGACGCTTGTCGCTCAATGCGAGCTAATGTCGTATATTCATGAGGGCTTTTGGCAGTGTATGGATAATATCAGGGAAAAAGAGATGTTGGAGAAGTTATGGGCGACCGGCAATGCTCCATGGGTGAAAAAATGATGAACAAGACACAGAATAAATTGCTTGAGGTAACGTTGGTACGTTGCTTTGCTGTGTTGACGTTAGTAGTGCATCACACATATTGTATATATACTGGATGGGGAGATGTAATAAATACTCCATTTGACAATGCGTATGCGATTATCATGTCTTTTCTTATCCCTGATGCTAATATGCCCTTATTTACATTCCTTGCAGGGTATCTGTTGTATTATCAGTTGCAACAGGGAAAGTATAATGATGGTAAGGTGTTTTTCCGAAATAAAGTTCATCGTCTCTTGATTCCATATCTGATTCTAGGCAGTATAGTAGTTTTTCTTAAATATGGCGCAGATACGAGTATTAAGGAAGTGTTGTATGGAGCACCAAACCATTTGTGGTTTTGCCTAATGCTTTTTTATTGTTATGTGATATATTGGAGTGTGGAAAAACTGTTAGGCTCATTCGTAAATGCATGCCTGGCTATTATTAGTTTGGCCATAATTACTCATGTCGGATCAATGTGGAAGATGTATTATGCATTGCATTGGCCTACCGGTATTGAAATAGCTGCATATTATTACTTCTTTTTCTATTTTGGCAGTATCTGTCGTAAATATAAAGATTTCCTTTTCCAAAGTTGGTATAGTATAATTCTATTTATGTTAATGTATGTAAGTATAGATATTCCAATAGTACGGATGGTTGTGTATTCTTTGCTAATATTTGCCATCGCAGAAGTGATATATCCGCTAATATTTAAGTCAGAATGTGCCAACTCTATTTTGAGTAAAATTGCTGGATGCAGTTTCGGAATATATGTTATCCATAGCATTATTCTTTGGAATATATCACATTATCCTCCAATATTAAAGTATACGGCTCCGATATTGGAAGGTTACTACATAGCAGCTCCTATCTTGTTGTTTATCATAGTTTTCTTGATAAGTTGGGGATTAACTGAATTGCTGTTAAAAACAAAAGTAGGAAGATACTTATTGGCTTGATGCAGATGATGGTTCCATATTCCATTTTGGAAATTGGTCGATTATGAAGAGGAAAAGGTCGATTAATATTAAATGGGTCCATACCAGTGATTTTCATGGAGACCTGTTCGGTTACAATTACCAGATTGGAAAATCAACAGGAAATGGACTTCAGGCAATCTATTCGTATGTTTGTCAGAAAGAGAGAGAGGACGGTGAAAGATTAATAGTGACAGATGGTGGTGATTGCCTTCAGGGACAACCCGTGGCATACTATTATAATTTTATAGACACAAAGTCACCGCACCTTGTTGCTGAGGTGATGAATGAAATGGGGTATGTATGCGGAGTAATGGGAAACCATGATATAGAAGTAGGGAAATCTACTTTTGAGAGATGGGAACGTGATTGCCGATTCCCATTATTAGGAGCCAATGTGCTTGACAAAAGGACAAGAAATCCGTATCTTCAACCATATATTATATTAAATCGCTGCGGTATAAAGATTGCAATATTGGGTATGGTTACACCTGTTGTCCCTTATTACCAGCCGGAATCACTATGGGAGAATTTAATTTTTGAGGAGATTATACCATCTGCAGGAAGATGGGTTAAGTGTATACAAGAAAGAGAAAATCCCGATATTCTGGCAGGAATATTCCATAGCGGGTTCGACGGAGGTTTTGATGTAGATGGGATATGTCATGAAAATACAGTGAGGGCTGTCGCAGAGCAGATCCCCGGCTTTGATATAATTCTGTATGGGCATGACCATGTGCCTGCTGTACATCGAATAAAAAATGTAAATGGGAATGAGGTCACTTGTCTCGGAGCGGTCACCAAAGATGGCTATTTTGCAGAAGTAGATATTAAGATAATTATTCAAGACGGGAAAATCATCAGTAAGGTTATCAAAGGCAGAATAAGAAATATAGCGAAGAATATTCCTCTGTCATTTCACCATAGTGAATTATTGGATTCAAAATTCGCACATCAAATTCAAAAAGTATCCGAATGGGCTAAAAGTCCGTTGTGCGATTTACCTGAATCTCTTGCAGAGCAAGATACATATTTCGGAACGTGTCCGTTTATGGACTACATCCATCATGTTCAATTGGAAATGACAGGAGCTGATATAAGCTTGGCAGCACCATTTGCGTATAATTCACAATTGAGGAAAGGAACTCTTACTATAGGAGATTTGTTTCCTTTGTTAGGCTATGAGGAGTTTGTATATAAGGTACGTATGACGGGACAAGAAATCTTGAACTTGCTTGAATATTCTTACGGCAGATGGGTTACTACCATGCAGCAGCCGGAAGATCATCTTTTGCTGATTCGCAAACGCGATGCTAATGTTAGAACGATAGACAAATTTAAACGCCTTGTTATTCGATTGATTAGAGAAAGAAAATTATTTGCAGAAAAGTATTTATCAGATTGGGCTCTCATGTATTCCCCCTCTGATTTGTACTCTGCAGCAGGTATTATCTACACTGTGGATGTGACAAAGCCAACAGGGAGTCGTATCACGATATATACAATGGCTGACGGGACACCATTTCTTCCGGATTTAGATTACAATGTTGCGGTCAATCGCAGACTTCTGTTTGACAAAAGTGGAGCAATAGCAAAAGGAGCTCGCATACCTCAAAAGGAGATACCTTCGCGCATAATTTCCATTTCTGAGAAAGCTCTTCCTTATTATATGATGAATATGATGGCAAGTCAAAAAAATATACATATCAATAAGATCTGTAATTGGCGATTTGTTCCTAATGATTTGGTATCCCAAGCAGCCAATGCAGACCGAAGATTATTATTCCAATGAAAATATGATGCCCGAGATACACTTGTTCATATTATGGGAAAAAGCGCGTGTTGCTCAAGAGAAAATATTGAGCGATATTGCGATGCATTTTACCATTGTCAAGCAATACGAAATTACATGGACTCGTTCATTGGTTGCCTCTAACTTTACCCGATTTTGCGGTACAAGGTTAGGAGATAATCTGGAGTACAAGATAGCTAATTGCGGGAAAGGCGAATTTCTAGTCGTCATAGTCCGTGACGAAGATCCGGTCTATCAGACGAAAGATACTTTTCATGGCGCAGCAAACGTCAATATCAAGATGTTTGAGGCCAAACAACGCTATCGTGAGTGGACCGGAGGCGGGGTAAGAGTACATGCAACGGACAACACAATCGAGACGAACCATGACCTGGTACTCCTGATAGGGAAAAATGTAGCGGACTTTATTGCATCAAATTCAACCTCAAAAGTCGAGAAATTTCGCAGAGATCTGATGGGAGCTAGGGGATGGACGTCTATAGAGCAGTTGTTTTATGTGATGAACAATACGGTTCGTTATGCCGTGATGCGTGGATATGGGGAATTAGCGACAGGGGACTTCATTGATCATGGTGATACAGATATACTAACAGATGATTATGAAAATCTATGGCTGATCGTCAACTCCCCCAAATACAACATCAGTATAAAACCTAAGGCTCAAGTCAAAATAGGAAAGACGATATATCTATTGGATATATGGAATTGCGGCAGGGACGGATGTAACTATTTCGATCCTGTATGGGTACAACAGATGTTGGATAGCGCCATCGAATGGAGAGGGATGATGGTCCTTAATCCTGAAAATGATTTTTATTGTCTGTTATATCATTGCCTGACAAACAAGGGGCATATCGCGGAAGACTATATGCCGAAGTTGCAGAGGTACAAGCGGGAGTTCTGTTTGACAGAAGCAGATTGGCACAAGATATTGGTAAATTTCCTAAAGAGTAAAAGCTATGAGGTCATTCGCCCGATAGATGCGAATAACCCGTTTAACATATCTAATCCGTATATTGCTGAATATGCATTGCGGAATGGTGGTGTGTGTATCTTTGTTGACTTGGAAAGACGGGCGCGTGTGTATGCGAAAGATGACTATTACGTAATCAAAAGCATGACGGGATGTGTTGAAATAGGAAAGGATATGCAGTATGCACTTATTCAGCCTATTAAGGATGCTCAAAAGTCAAATACTGCGAGAATAAAAGCACTATGTGCAGCCATACTGCCAAAGAAAGTGTGGCATGTCGCATCGAAGATGAAGAACAGACTCACATGCAAGCATTAGACACAAAACGGGTACGGTGGTCCGAGAATTGCGTGGATCCAGGTAGTCGCGTATTCTTCATCGGCGACAGGGTCTTTCGTGCATACGAGGAAAGTCGCAGACTAGAAACATTGGAATTCCTGAATTCGGATTGCTATGCAGAACTTAGGGGAAAGCGGATGATTGTTAAAACGTGGATTGCCGGTGAAATTCAATTGGAGGGTTATCCGTTAATTCTTGAGCATGAACGCTTATGCTGTATGCCGGAGAAATGGCATTGTTTCGAGATGCTCAAGGATATTCTGGCATTTCACTTTGAAGTAAATAGTATATGCAACAAGTATGGCTACGGACTACGTGATATAGGTTATGGAAATGTTACTTATGCCGAGGGCAGATTGTGCTTTACGGATTTTGGCAGTTTCAGGCGAATAGAGAATGTCGATCCAAACATATTTGTTCAATATTGCCTGCCATTAGCATACCTGCCGTTGGCAATATATAGCAGTAATGACGGCAATGACTTTATTGCAGATTGCATGATTGAGGATTATGACAAATGGATAACCGCCTGCACAAAACCTGTATCCAACACGTTGCTGACCAATCATTTGTGGAATTATTTGCACCCAATAGTTCAGTATTATAACCTACGAGTACGCAGAAGCAAGGTGCATTGGCGATTTAGAACAAGATTTGCTATATGGTGCGTTCAAAAGATTAATACATTATTCCAACCGTTCGTTCCCATCCAGTATTCAGGGCGGAATATCATAGATGTTGAACCGATATATTCGTATGCAAAAGCTATTAACTGTTTAGCAACTTTACAATCTCCATACGTTGGTGAGAGTATCTATCCTATAGGCGGGAAGCAGATTTTGAAATATGTCCCGTCTGTTATCTCACAGCAGATAAAGCATCCAATCGGGCGTATTGTTATTTGGGGGAATTATATGTATGAGGAAATAGTACAGTTGAGAAAAGCCGTCGACTGTGAGTTGATAGTAATGAGTAGTGATCGCATGTATTGCAATCACCTGTATCGACAGATTCGGTCGAATCATGATGAAATAGTTGTGGCCTGTTGCAATGCGATGCGGGGAAAGGATTTTAGCGTCCTGAACTCGTTGAAAACTGATCTCTTGGTCCTGCAGGACGAGGTGTACAAACAGAGTCGTATAGGGGAGCATTCTGATTGGGCAGAAAGGGCATCATATTTTGCAGAGTATATCCTAACAAATTCGCTGGCGAAAGATGAGATATTGTCAAGCCGAATCAATGGGTATTATAGTTGCATAGAAGGGACTCAGGATATTTCGTATCATCTCTATCAAATCTTGTAGAAGAATATTACACACCAAGTACTGGGCAGGAAATGAAGACGCTTAGGAAAATATTGATGTATTTTACGTTTATGTGGATGGGAGGATATTTCAGCCCTGTAATTCACGTAACTGAAATCCAGTATTATTTGGTGGCAATAGGAATACTTGTGCTTCTTCTATTCATCGGATTGCAGAAGGAGATGCCAAGGCTTAATCTAACATACATCATACTATTCGGTTTAGGTGTATTCGGCTCAATGGTTATGGCTATGATATACCATTACCAAGCACTGCTCGGGACGGCCATATCCCAACGCCCGATATACTTTCTCGCTTGCTTTTTTGTATGGTGGATAATCGGTCTAACGGAGGATGAACTTTTCCCGATGTTGCGTGTGCTGACCATCATTACATTAGTTCTATTTGTTGTGTCATTATATGAACCTCAATGGTTTTTCTCTCAAACATTAATTGACAAATATAACAGTAAGAAAGATATGACTACTGATGTTCTGTGCTTCATGCCGGGACATTTGTATGTGATACTGTATTTGTTTTATCTTCTACAGAACTTGCCGGATAATTTTAACAAAAAAGATTTGGTTATTATTGTAGCTATATTGGGAATGTTCTTTGCATACCAGAATCGTAGTACATTGATATATTTGGGAATAATCATGATATATTTCATAATTAAGAATAGGGGGAGTATCGGTAGGAGAGAAAGAATATTGGCTTTGCTATCCCTGCTCATTGTGCTACTCGTTGGACTGCCGTATATAAGAACTGTATCAAGGTCATTGATAGGCGAGACACAAGAGCAATTGGGTGATGAGGACTATGCAAGAAAAATAGCGTTGCAGTATTATGTATTCGAATACAATCAGGGTAGTATCCCTCGGATGCTATTTGGCAACGGACAACCATCCACAGGATCAGAGTTTCTGGAAGACATGCAAGAGGGTAATGAGAGAGGGGCATATTGGAGTGACTTAGGGTTTATAGGAGATTGGTTCTTATTTGGACTTTTACCGATAATTGCACTTTTGATGATGGCTTACAAAGTATTTCGATATCCATTTCCGGTATATTTGAAATATTTGTTTGCTTCTTTTCTCTTAGTTCCGACTATTCATACATTTTGCGGCAATAGCATGCACGCGTTTTACTTCTCATTGGTGATATACTTGGTGTGCTTGAATGAAAATCAACTTAATAGTCCGCTTTCGTCCAGTTATGAGGAGGTGGAGGATGGTAATTCCATGGCGTTGCAAGGTGCGTAATACTTATGTTGAATGATTGCATTTCTATATTGAGGGTAGCTATCTCTGAATGCCAAACAAGTAATATATTCAGTTAATTCATGTGGATTGGCAGCGGGGATGTTGCAAATGCCAAATAATGATTCCCCGTCAGTGAAATTTGAAAAGGAGGAAGTCAGAATCTCCAAAGCCCTATAATCATTTTGTTGTGCGAAGTAAGTGTCTGAACATCTTTGATAGTGTGGATATGGCGAAAGGTGTAGCCATCATTTTGATGGTTTTGGCACATACCAATTTTTCGAAATATGGCGTTGGCTTTATCTCTATGTTTCACATGCCACTATTTTTCTTTTTTAGTGGATTTTGCTTCAAAGAGGTATATCTGCAGGATTTTGTCTTATATGCAAAAAAACGGCTAAATGGTGCATATAAGCCGTTTGTTGTATATAGCATACTATTTTTATTGTTACACAATTTCTTTTTTCATATTCATGTTTACGATGATGTGTTTGGATTTCAGGATAAAACATCATACGTTATAACATGTTGGGATACAATAAAACGGGCTGCAGTAATCGTTTTTACAATGAATGAAACCGAGCAGTTATTAGGTGGATATTGGTTCTTGCATTCGTATTTTATTGCAGCATTTATAACCTACTTATTTATATATATAAATTCTCTCGTATCCCAAAGAAAAGTTCTGTGGTTGTTTGGAGCAGGCTCGTTGTTGTGTTGTTGGCTGATGTTGTTGTTTCATGTGAGAGTTCCATTTTATATTGATGCTAAAGATATTTTGGCTGCATTTTTTATGCTTGTCGGGTATAAATACAAGAAGTCTAATTGGCAACTGGAAAATTACCCATGTGTTGTAATCCCAACATGTTTCGGTATAGTGTTAGCCGGTGTGTTCCTCGGTGGCGGTAGCATGTTGACTTTAACAGCAAAGAATCTTTTATATTATGTACCGGCAGCACTTGCGGGAATATTGTTCGTTTTTTCACTATGTAAATCATTGAAGAATTTTAGAGTAGTCAGCGTTCCTTTATCATTTACAGGAAAGAGGACGCTGGGAATTCTAACATGGCATTTCTTATGTTTTAAAATCGTTTCAATCGTGATTGTGCATATTTATAACTTGCCAATCAACCAGATTGCAGAATTTCCAGTCATAACCGAGTATGTTCATCATGGTTGGTGGTTACTCTATCTTGTAGTCGGGGTTTGCCTGCCTATTTTGATTGATGGCGGACTATCAATCACGTCTCTCAAAGTGCGCAGTATTTTTAGTAATATATCAAGAGGAACTGATTCTACAAATAAGGGAGATTCTAAAATATAATGTCATGGATATATCCGTTATCATAGTAAACTATAACACTTGTGCGTTGACACGTAAATGTGTGGATAGTATATTTGCTTATTCACATGGCGTGCAATATGAGGTGATTGTAGTGGATAACGACTCTCGAAACGATGACAGCAAACTTGTGTTGAGCAAATATCCGGGTATTCGGTATGTGCAGGCGGATGCAAACTTGGGTTTTGGCAGAGCTAATAATTTAGGATACTCATTTGCAACAGGACGCTACATACTATTCTTAAATAGTGATACATACCTGTTGAATGATGCATTGAAGGCTTTCGTTGAAGGACTTGATAACTTGCATAATGAAGTGGCATGTGTAGGTGCGCAATTGTTGTCGGAAGACGGAGCGCCGAATAATTCCTATTCTGATTTACCAACGATAAGTTGGTATGTTCGTGCCATTGTGAACCTGTATCTTACCCCGTTTAATAAGTTAAGAAAGAAAACGCAATCACAAAGTCATCCGATAGTTGATGTCCCATTTGAAGTATCTTATATTATCGGAGCAGATATGTGCGTAAGACGTGATGTGATAGAACGATGCGGATTGTTTGACTCGGACTTTTTTATGTACTATGAGGATTCGGAATTGCAGGCCCGCTATCACCGCATTGGATACAAGTCAATGATTATCCCTTCACCGCGAATCGTACATCTTGAATGTGCGTCCAGTAGGCAGATACGCCCAAAACAATATTCGGCAATCACAAGAAAATGGTTCTTGCAGAGCCAGGCGCTCTATTTCCGCAAGGTGTATTCAGCACCGATATATTGGCTATACCGAATACTGAGCATTTTGTCGTTCCCGTTATATCTAAGATCGTATTATACAGGCGAAGAAAAACGGATGTTGATGCATACACTATTTAATCCGACTAAAGCATCAGATAGCATAAGCAGAAAATGATGAATTAAATAAGGCGGGTAAATGATGATGTCAGATACAATCAAGAAAGTTTGGGAGTTGCTACGGGGATTTGCCCCGATAGCGACACTGCGGTTCAATTTGCATTATTTGCCTTTTCCCGATGCAATCAAGTTCCCCGTATTCGTATATAGGCATACGCGATTAGTGCAACTAAAGGGCAGATTACATATCATGTCACCCATTCGCAGCGGTATGATAAAACTCGGACACTATGTGCGTGGGACTCAGGATGAGCGGTATTCGGACACAACGTGGGAGGTGAACGGCGATATCAATTTTCAAGGTGAAGCATGCATAGGCAGAGGAACAAAACTGTCGGTCGGAAACAATGCACGTTGGATGTCGGAGAGATACTGACTATCAGCGGAGATACAGAAGTATACTGCCATCATAATATCGTAATAGAGGCGCGGTGTACAATATCATGGGGGTGCTTGTTGAAGGACACCGATTTTCACCCTTTGTTTGATGCATCTACCAATATATTGATAAATGATAATAAACCGATAACTATCGGAAAACATGTTTGGGGCGGATGTCGTTCGGTTGTGTTGAAAGGCGTTTCTGTTGCCGATGATACCGTAATTGCTGCGGGATCATTGATATCGAAGTCAATTCAGGATAAAAATTGTGTGGTTGGCGGACGGGGTAATGATGCAAGAGTAATACTACAAAATGTACGATGGGAAAATTAAGGAAAATCCATACTCGCCTCAGTAACTGCCGAACGGACACAAAGGCTTTCGGATTGTTCGTTGGATTGACAAACATGATGTGGCCTATCATCGTGCATCTTCCCGGCTGCATCCGCAACATAATCCTAAGAAAGAAAGAACAAATTGTATACTCCTGTATTCAAAAGTATTGTAGTGAAGTAATAAAAAAGTATCAGAATGAGGAGATCCACCCATCTTTATCGTATATAAGTTGGAAAGCACCTGTATTTGTGTGTTGGCTGCAAGGCGAAAACAACGCGCCACTGGTTGTAAAACGATGCGTGGAATCCATTAGAAAACACATAGGTTCGCATCCTCTGTATTTTGTATCGGCTGATAATTATACAGAATATGTAACATTGCCGAGCAGAGTGGTACAATTATGGCAGAACCAACAAATCGGCAACGCCCATTTTGCGGATATCTTGCGCTGTGCGTTGTTGTGTGAGCATGGAGGATGCTGGATTGATGCTACCATCTGGATGTCGGGTGATATAAAAGAAGATGTCTTTGAGTATCCGTTCTATTCCTGTCGCTTTGCTGATGACGGGAAGTATGTAACGAGGAATATATGGAGTAATTTCTTTCTTGCAGCGCAACCTCAATCCGTGACTATGCACTTTGTGCGTGATGTACTATACGAGTATCTGAAACAACAACCACGATTTGTTGATTATTTTCTGATGGATTATATTATCCGGTGGGGATATGACTACATACATTCAATAAAGAAAGAATTGGATGCGATACCAATGAATAATGAGAGTGTGCATGAGTTGGTAAGAAAACTACATGAACCAACGGAATCTGATGAAGTGCAAGAAATAATCAGCAGGTCGTATCTGCATAAGTTGTCGTGGCGAATTGATGTATCACAATTTGCACTTGGGAGCACAGGATATGATATTCTAAAGTGATGAACAAAGCCTATTATATAGATACGTTTTCCACAGGGCATCTGCACGAAATGTTTAATGCTTCATCGCTGTTGATGTTCGCAACCATGTATGATCATGTGGAGTATCGGGCCTCGCGTTCCAGTTATGAACATGTTGTACAGTTAGTGGGTAAGTTACCTGACAATGTCAGTTATCAACCAATAGCCGTAGTTAATGCCTACAAAGGATGGAAGCGAATGCGGTTCTTCTACAAACAGATTCAAGCTATCCTGCATAATATCGCATTCATCTTGTTCACTCCCGATGAGTATGATGTGATTGTCAACTACAACACATTAGCAGCACTGCCTGCAATGAACAGAATGGCTTGGCACGTAAGGAAACGAATTCTTCAAATATGTCATGGCGAAATGGCAGAGTTGGCAATGCCATATTCCAAAAACAGGTTGCTCAGACGAGGTGTCCGACTATTGCAATCAGGAAAGAATATTGCGTCCAATCTCTACTTTGCTGTATTGGGAGAGGCTATATACAAAAATGTATTGCCATTGGTAAGTGCCGATATCCGAGAGCGTCTGCTATATTTTGAGCATTCTGCTGTTTATTGCGAGGAAAAACCTGCGTCTAATCGTAAACAGGAGAAACTGGTTGTAGGAACTATCGGTGCTATGCGCGAATCCAAAGGGGAGTCCTCTCTAATCCTGTTGGCCCGTATGTTAGCCGATCAACCCAATGTGGAGATTCGCTGTATCGGTAAAAGCACTCTGCCTAAACAGACATTGGAAGATGCCGGTATATCAATCCCCGAAGTTATATACAACAAATTTTTGACGCGGCAGGAACTATATGAGCAGATACGTCAACTGGACTACGCGTTGTTCCTGTTCCCGCCGGCATTGTACCGTTTTACAGCCAGTGGTAGCGTGTTTGATGCTATAGCATGTGGCGTCCCGATTCTGTCGTTGTCAAATGATTATTTCCGGGGGCTTTTTGCTGGCTATGGCGATTTTGGCTATCTTGAAAAAAACCTGCCGGATTTAGCTCGGCGAATCTGCCAACTTGCAAATAATAATGAAGAGCAAACAAGATGGAACATGCATGCCATACGGCTTGCACTTAGTCCGCAAATGGTAGCAGAACAATTTAGAAAACAATGGTTGCCTTAATAGCCATTGGCGATATGGCAATCACTAAATATTATAACAAAAAAATGAAGAAAGTATCCATTATGCTTCCCGACTATAATGGGGGCGAACTTGTGCGCCGCTCGATAGAGAGTGTGCTCGCGCAAACATATACCGATTACGTATTATATTTGATAGACAACGGTTCGACCAAAGATAATACCCGGGAAATTCTTCACTCCTATACTGACCCGCGGATAGTTCATATAGATGTAGATGTGAATAACGGCACTTCAAGTGCATACAATGCGGTGCTTAAAAAGATTGATACGCCATGGGTAGCTGTCATTCATGCGGATGATATGTGGTATCCGACCAAGTTGGAGAAGCAGATGGCATTTCTTGAGCAACATCCGGATTATTGTATCTTGGGCACATGGTATGATTATGTGGATATCAATGATAAGGTAATCGGCACCTCGAAAGAGCCTCTGACAACATGGGAGAATGTGGAGTCCCGATACAAAGCAGAAAAAATGGTAGTGTTTTGCCATCCGTCTGTGGTATTCAGTCATGACGTAGCTCTTGCTGTAGGAGGTTTTCATGAAGAGTTCTGGCCGACTGATGATGCTGATATGTGGCAACGAATGCTTGAGACGGGAGGAAAAGCATGCATATATCCGGAAATACTGACCATGTACCGCATTCACAATTCTTCCACCACATTTACTCGTATGGCAGAAAGTAATGCCAAGCGCAGATATACAGAATATTGTATGCATTTGCGTAGAAGTGGCAAGCCGGAAATTTCATTTGAGAAATATATGCAATTGCAGAAAAAACGTCCGATAGCGGTGCGATTCTCTGAAAAATACAAAGATTATGCATTTTATCATTACAAAAGAACAGTGGCCGCAATAGCAGCAAAAAAGCGGGGCTCATATCTGTTACATGGGCTGATTTGTGCCATATTGAATCCACGTATGGTATATGATGCATTACGAAAAAAATCTATGAAATAATTTTGCCATAAGTTATGCGCCCACTACATATCATAATGCCCATGGCGGGTGAGGGGAGTCGGTTCTTGAAAGAAGGCTGGGTGACTCCAAAGCCGTTGATCCAATTGCATGGTGTTCCGTTGTTCAAGCGTGCAATAGGAAGCGTACATGCCGATGGCATACAGATGAAATATTCGTTTGTCGTCCGCCAAAACCACATAGATGATTATGGCATCGACAAAGGCATTCATGCTTTCCTCCCGGAAGCAAATATATTTTCTGTGTTGAAAACGACTCGCGGAGCAGTGGAAACATGTCTGATGGCAGAGAGCGCTATTGATGATAACGATGCGGTTGTCGTGATGGATTGTGATTTGGAATTTAGAAGCAAGCGATTCATTGAATTGATAAAAGAATCTTTATCCAAATCCGAAGAGGACGCAGATGGTGGCGCGTTGGTTTCGTTTGAGAGCGATAGCCCCAAGTATAGTTATGCTGAGGTAGATAATAACAATGTTGTATTGCGGACGGCCGAGAAAGAGGTGATCAGTAATCACGCATTGTGTGGCGCGTATTTCTTCAGTTCAGGCAGGCGATTCAAGCAAATAGCGCATCAACTGATGAATGAGCAGAATTTTGCGAAGCCGGAGTATTACGTATCATTGTTGTATAACTATCTGATAGCAGCCGGCGAGAAAGTGCATTTGGCTCCTATGGAGGAATATTACTCCTATGGTACACCGGAAGAACTGAAACGGTATATGTAATGGCTGAGATTAAAGCAGTCATATCAGATTTTGACGGTACGTTGGTAGATACGTTTGAAGCCAATTACTTGGCATACCGACAAGCGTTTGCCGAGATTGGTTATACATTGACTCGCGACACGTATCGTGCGTGCTTCGGATTGCGATACGACAAGTTTGTTGAGCAGATAGGCTTGATGCTGAATGATGATACCCGCAGGGTGCGTAATCTTAAGGCACAGTTCTATCCGCAATACTTTGCGTACCTGATCCCCAACAAACCGTTGATAGAATTTATCCGCGCGTATCATTCTGCTGGAGGAAAAACCGCCATAGCATCTACAGCAAGGCGTGAGAACCTGATGGCGGCTATGAAGTGTATAGATGCAGAAGATTTGTTCGATGTGATACTTGCCGGCGATGTTGTGGAACACGGCAAGCCTCATCCGGAGATATACCAGAAAGCATTGGACATGTTGCAAGTCGGTGCGGATGAGGCGATATGTTTTGAGGATACAGACGTAGGAATTGCTGCTGCGAAGGCGGCGGGATTGCCGGTTATTAGAATAGACAAAAGTTTTTATGGAGATAGAAGTAATAGGTAATAGCGGATGCAAGGTAGAAGTGGTTCGTGAGGATACGAAACTCTTCATTCTTAAATCAACAGCAGACGCCAAGTATGCCGAGCGTTTGGTATTGCAGGCCGAGAAGCAGAGAAAGGCTTCTGCTCAATCTGTCCCGAACATTATTGTGCCGAAGGTGTATAGGATTACGCGTCCGGATAACGGTGCCGAGATCCGAATGGATTATGTGTATTCGCAGAATTATATCGACTATTTCGAGAATGCCGGAGTGCATGAGATAGATACGTTTGTGGAGGCAATGATAACATTTGTGGAGAATGAGATTTATCAATCGCCGATGACAGAATGCCCTGTTGAGACGCTCGTTGCCAAATTCAATGAAGTGGCAAAGAAAGTCGCTATGCGCAAGGATTATTCAGCAGAGATGCAAAATTTGCTGATAAAGGCGAAGCGGCAGATTAATGAGTTTGATACGTTGCTGATTCCTATTGGTATGTGCCATGGTGATCTGACCTTCTCGAATATCCTGTTCTGCGGTCAACAATATTGTTTGATTGATTTTTTGGATTCGTTTGTTGAAACGCCGCTACAAGATATCGTTAAATTGCGCCAGGACTCACGATATTTGTGGTCGTGCCTGATGTATCAACAGCCGTATGATGCTCTGCGCCTAAAATTGATTTCGCAATATATAGATGAAAAGTTGGATGAACATTTTAGCCGTTATGAGTGGTACAAGCAGTATTATGGTATAATGCAACTGATGAATATGTTGCGTATATTACCATACGCTAAAGAAGAAAAGGTGGTGAACTATCTGTTGCAAGTGATTAATACATTAGTTTGAATCGTATGAAACAATGTAGTTTGATAGTACCCATCGCGGCAGACAAACCGGAATACGAATCCCATATCCCGTTTGTGTTTCGCATGGATGATAGTGGTACGATGTATTGCCTGAAGGCGATATTGGGGTTGGAGTTGGATGCATTTGAACATATCTACATCACAATCCTGAAAAAGCATGCTGACCTGTATGGCGTTGCAGGTATGCTGGCATTGCAAATAAACCGGCTGAAATTGGAGAATGTGCATATCTGTATTCTTGAATCGTCAACGCGAAACCAAGCAGAAACAATTTTCCAAACCATAAAGCTGGAGTCAATACAAGGTGCAATCTATATAAAGGACTCGGATGGTTATTTCAAAAGCGAAGTGGTTGTTCAAAACGGAGTGGCTGTTTGCCCGATCGAGAAGTTGCCGGTGTTGAATCCGCAGCATAAGAGTTATGTGAAGGTTGACAATCTGTTTTATATAACGAATATTATTGAGAAGCGCGTGGTGAGTCACCTGATTAACGCGGGAGGGTACTGTTTTGAGGATGCAGCGGTATTCTGCCAATATTATGAGAGGTTGTCGCAATTGGAAGAAAGACTCTACTTGTCGCATATAGTATATACGATGTTATTGGACAAGATAGATTTTCGTCCGACTATTGTAAGTGAATTTGAAGACTGGGGTGATAATGCCCTTGTTAATATACGTAAATCATAAAAGTTATGAAAATACTTATTACCGGTGCAGCCGGGTTTATCGGCTCGCAGTTAGCGCACAAGTTGTGGCAAAAAGGGGAAGAAGTCGTGTTGATTGACAACTTCTCATACGGCAAGGAGGATAATCTGATATTTGATGATGTGAATTTCAATGGGCAGATTATCCGTATGGATATTCGAGACAGGGATGCTATCCGCCAATTGTTTGAACAAAATCATTTTGATTATGTGTATAACATAGCAGGAATAGCACCGCTGCCGGATTGTCAGACCAACCCGTGTGATGCTATTGATGTAAACCTGACAGGATTGGTGACTATTCTGGAGTGCGCCCGTCAGACCGGTGTGCGCAAAGTAATTCAAGCATCGACCAATGCAATGTATGAAAACGAAACGGAATTCCCCACGCATGAGGATAAATTCAAAGTGCCGACGTTAATCTATCCGAATACTAAGTATTGCGCTGAGCGTTTTGCAGAGTCATTCTGCAAAACCTATGGCATGAATGTAACATGTTTGCGTTTCGCCAACGTGTATGGTCCGCATATAGATTGTTTGCGCAAGCAGCCTCCTTTTGTCGCATACATGATTCGTGAACTATATTACGACCGAGTTCCGGTCTTTCATTCGAATGGTGAACAGCGCAGAGATTATATCTATGTGGATGATTTGATTGATTTGGCAATTCGAGTACAGGAATCCAAAGGGTTTGACTGCGTGAATGTGTCGTCCAATCGAAATTATTCCGTAAATGAAATGTACGCCATTGCACAGAAGATTATGGGCAAGAATATCTCTGCAGAATATGCCAGTGATGCCCATTATTGGGAGAAATATCCGGCTTTGTACAGCGGGGCATATCCAATCAATGAAGAAATCCTTACCCATGAGATTAACAAATATTCTTTGTGCGATAATACGCTCGCCAAGGAGAAATATGGTTGGACGCCTCAAGTTGACATTGAAGAAGGCTTGCGTAGAGTGATTGCAAGTGAGATCAAGTTACTTGCTTCATTGTAATTGCTCGAAGAGCAACTAACCTTATAGAAACAGCGAAATATAATATCATGACTAATAGGTTTCTCCGTACATTTTTGCCAAGACTGGAGCAGGCAGGTATCCGATATGCCATAGTGCGTGGTTGGGAAGATATACCCAACTCCATGTTAGGCGGAGATTGTGATATGTGGGTTGATGAAACCCAGTATGAGCAACTAAAACAGATACTGCGTAGTACATTGACGGATTGCAACGGAATAGTTGCGTCATATATGGAGGGGTATAAGGCTCCAAAGTATATTCTGTTAGGTCCTGATTGGGGGCTGCAACTTGATTTGGGATTCACAGTGGTGCACTACAAGTGTTATAATTATTATCCTGATGAACTGGTTCAGAAGCATATAATAACACATAATAGATATCGCGTAGTGTCAACGGAGGCGGATGCATACATGGCATTTATCAAAGAAGTGTTGTATAACGGGTTCAGCCAAAAGGAGAAGTATGTTAACCGTATGCGTGGTGTGCTTAATTCATCTACTCAGGAGCAAATACGCGAAAATCTGTCTCTATATTCGGATTCCACCATTCAGATGTTTCAACAGCAAGCGTTGGATAAAACGAGAACACAGTATCCGAAACTTCGCCGGGCAATGCTGAGGGATATCCTTCCTGCTATCAACTTTCGTAACATGCGCTATCAACTGCGTAAGTTGAAGCGTATCTGCCGTCACCCCGGATATGTTATAGCCGTATTAGGTACAGATGGAAGCGGGAAGAGCGCCATTATCAATACAATCACTCCGTGGCTTGATGAGGCCTTTCACCACAATGTCAAGTATAAACATCTTCGTCCCGAGTGGCTGCCGGATATAGCTGTTGTACTTGGCAAGCGCAAAAAGAATGAGTGCCATCCTATAGTAGCGTCTAATCCGCATATAGCACAACCATCAGGATTCTTTGGCTCGCTTGCAAGACTGTTATATTATTTAATGGATTATACGTTCGGGTATCTCCAACACGTATGGAAGGGAATATCGCTACATTATAATGTAGTAGTCTTTGATCGCTACTATTATGATTATTACATTGACCAACGCCGTTACTTGATGAATCTTCCGCGATGGATCATACGCTTTGGAGAATTATTTGTTCCCGATCCGGATATCGTGTTATGTTTGGGCGGTGATCCGAAAATGATTTATGCTCGCAAGCCGGAAACGTCGCTTGTGGAGGTCACGCGTCAGACGGATGAGCTGAAACGCTTTGCTTCTAAACGCAAGAATGCCGTATGGATTGACACGACAAAGCCAATCGAGGAAAGTGTGGCTGATGCCAAATCCGCCATACTAAAGATGATGTCCACGCGATTCAAAAATGTGTTATAAACTCGTATGAAAGTCCTCGTTAGTTGCTATGCCTGCTCGCCCTATAAGGGCAGTGAACCCGGTATGGGATGGAACTTTTTGCATTGTCTTGCGCCAATGCATGAACTGCATATCATCACTGAGAGCAAATATGAGGATGATTTGCGACGGTATTTTGCCGAACATCCTGATGAGGAGCAACTATACCATTTCTATTTCATACCCCGCAAGCGATTTGATATCCTCCGAAAAATATGGCCTCCATCGTATTATTGGTTTTACCGCTTGTGGCAGCGCAAAGTGTTGACGTTCGCTAAACAATTGGATAAACGTGAGAATTTCGATGTCATCCACGCTTTGAACATGGCTGGTTATCGTGAGCCCGGGTTCTTGTACAAATTAGACAAACCGATTGTTTGGGGGCCTGTAGGCGGGTTCTGCATTTCTCCGTGGTGCTTGTTACCGAGTATGGGAGGGTACGGCATGCTTTATTATGGCGCCCGCAACCTGATTAATATCTGGCAGATGCATTTCAAAGCTACTCCGCGAGGGATGGCTCGCTGTGCAGATGCAATTATAGCTGCTACGCAAGACAACCATGATGCCATAATGAAATTATGGGATAGAGACTCTGTCATCATACCCGAAGTAGGATTAATAGAAAATCATGCTAAATCAGTAGTGCAGGAGCGTGATGGAAAGCTCAGAATTTGTTGGTCTGGACAACATACACCGGCCAAAACGCTTAATCTGCTCATAGAGGCTCTCGCGTTGGCGCAGAACAGACAATGCATTGAATTGCATGTGATCGGACAGGGGAAATCCACCAACCGATGGAAGAGACAGGCTGAGCGCCTAGGCTTAGGCAATATAATATGGCATGGTTGGGTAGAGCGAGATGAAGCGTGGCGTATTATGAAGCAAAGTCATGTGTTCTGTATTACTAGTGTGGCGGACTTAACGTCCTCGGTTTTGCTTGAGGCACTGTCATTCGGGTTGCCTGTTATAACACTTGATTTATTCGGCTTTTCAAATGTGGTGACGGATAGTTGCGGGGTAAAGATTCCTGTTCGTTCGCATAGTCAGGTTGTGGCAGACTTGGTCCGTGCCATTGATAGATTGGCAGATAATGAAACGGAGCGTTATGCTTTGGCAAAGCGCGCAATGGAGCGAAGCAAAGATTTTACGTGGGCAAATAAAGCAACAATTATTACAAATATATACAATCAAGTATTGAGTAGATGACATACTATCGTTTTTCTACATTTACAACAGCCTACTACTTCCCCGAGATTGAAGATCGGGATGCAACTTTCCTGTATGGCTTGTATAGCCCATACGGAGGTAAATTGTCTCGATGGTATTGGCGTCTGTTTAAGCAGTCGCATCTCGTACGCTTGCTTACATCGGTAAGGGATAATCGATTACCGTTCCCATACAAACAAATCCGAGACTTGACGGGGGAAGAGGCTATGTTGTCGTTTAATATGGGTTCTCCAGGAAAGGAACAAAAGATAAGTATGTTAGGCTATGTTCCCCAAACGAAGCAAAAGTTTTTTGCCAAGTATGCACAAAAACCTGATGCGATGCGTCTGAGCAGGCATGAGATTGAAGTGCTGCGTTTGTTGAAAGATGCAAATCTTGTGCCTCAGTTATTGGATAGTAAAATAGCGAATGATTACGTATATCTTCAGACCGAATGCGTGCAAGGAACGCGTCCTGGCGACACTCTGCTTAATGACGAGGTCGTGAATCTGCTGATTACTTTGTCAGCGTTCCATTATCCTGATTCTGCGACTCATCCGGCAGATTTGTGTACATGTCTTTCGCATGGTGATTTCTGCCCGTGGAATATGCTTGTGCAACCCGATAACTCGCTTCGTATGATTGATTGGGAGATGGCAGACGAACGCATACTTGGCTACGATTTATTCACTTGGCTGCTGAATGTAGCAGGGCTTGTAACCGGCAAAATCCCGTTGTATCATATCATTGAGAAAAACCGCAAGTATATCATGCGCTACTTCAATGCATTGCAAATAAGTGATTACACTCCGTATCTGCGTACTTTTGTTGAACAGCAATTGGCAATTCTGGAGCGTAACAGCAAGCAGCATCTATTTGCTATGTATCAAGATTTGTACAAACAGTTATAGATGTCTAATAATCGACCTAAAATACTATTCTGTATGCACATGCCCCCTCCGGTGCATGGCGCAGCCGTCGTTGGCAAGCAAATTTATGACTCGCAGTTGATTCACGATAACTTTGAATGTACGTATATAAATGTGTCAACATCAACTACGCTGAACAATGTCGGACATTTCTCCTTCAAAAAAATATCAAGAACTCTGTCTTTCTATGGACAAGTGTTAAAAACGGTACGCAATAAACAGCCTGATTTAGTATATTTCACGCCATCCACGTCCGGTTTCGCGTTTTATCGTGATTGTGTCACAATCTGTTTGCTTCGCTGCCGCAGGCAGAATATCGTACTGCACATGCACAATAAACCTACAGAATCTTTTTTGCACAAGTGGTATAACCAATGGCTGTGGCGCAAGTTCTTTAACGGAACATCCGCCATATTTTTAGGCCAAGCCCTTGCTGATCAGTTTTCCCGATTTACGTCCTATTGCAAGCAGGTATATATCTGCCCCAATGGCATGCCGGATAAGATTAACTATACTCCTGTTCGTCAAGAAAGAGACGCAGAACCGTTTACGTTCCTTTTTTTGTCGAATATGATAGAATCGAAGGGAGTATATGTTTTGTTGGACGCATGTGCGCTGCTAAAACGCAAAGGTTACTTGTTTCGCTGTTACTTTGTCGGTCAATGGTTCGATGTAACAAAAGATGCATTTGAAGCAAAATGTGAGCAACTGCAAGTCACTGATTGCGTGCATGCTTTGGGAGCAATGTATGGAACTGATAAAGATGCTTGTTTGCAGAAGGCTGATGCGTTAGTGTTCCCGACATTCTACAATGCAGAATGTTTTCCATTGGTGCTTATTGAAGCAACACAGTATGCCTTACCCGTAATCACAACCAGCGAAGGTGCCATCGCGGATATAGTGGAAGATGGTCAATCAGGATGGATTGTTGATAAAAAGAATCAAGATGCATTGGCTGAGAAAATGGAATGGATGATACGACATCCGAAAGATAGTCTCCACATGGGAATGAATGGCAGAAAGCGATATGAGAAAAATTTTACGTTGGAGCATTTTGAACGTAAGTTATATGACGTATTGATCAGTGCTCTGAATTATTAAAGAAAGATTATTGCGCAATGGAATGGCTTCCGTAAAGATTAAAGCCAGATTGGATAATTACAGATGACGGATTGGCAGTCATATTGGGACAAGAAACGGGAAACAGGAGAGGCGCGACCCGCGCAGACCGCCTCGCATCGGGCGCGTAAGTCTTGGAATGACTATCGCGACCGGGGCATCTATCATATAACCATTGTCACCCATAATCGCCAGCGCGTGTTCGGTGAACTGAACCTTGATCCTGTTCACCCTCAGGTTATATTGACCAAGTTTGGTCAATTCGTGGCGGAGCAGTGGCTGAAGATCCCTGACATCCAGTCCGAAAAAGGGCGAAAGGTAAGTGTGCTTGGTCATCAGGTCATGCCCGACCATTTTCACGGCGTTTTGCGAGTGGAAGAGCCGATGGATGTTAGCATGGGGTGTATCATACGCGACTTCAAGGCTGTCTGCACCAAAGAGTGCCGCCGTATGTATCAGCCAAGCTTGGCTGATCTATTAGAGCACCCTGACACCCAAGCCCGTCTTGAACGCATGTCCCATCGCCAACGCGAAGAGTATTACGCCTCAATCGGTGCGGAACCGCTGTTTGATGACAATTACGATGACACCATCTGTTACCGCAAAGGGCAACTGGCGAACATCATCCGATACGTACAGGATAACCCGCGACGTGCTATCTTGCGGGCAATGCAGCCGGATTTCTTCAAGCGTATTCAGCACATAACAATCGATGGCGTTGATTTTGCAGCGTATGGCAACTTGTTCCTTCTTCGCCGTCCGTGGAAGGAGCAAGTGTTCTGCCACCGTTGGCGTATGGATGGTGAAAAGCGTGATTATAGCACCCCGTATGAGACGACCGATGAATATCAATATCAACGCTCTGCATGGTTGCAAGCGGCTGAGGATGGTGCTGTGTTGATTACACCGGGTATATCCAAAGGTGAACAACAATTGGTGAAAGACTGCATGGAGCAGGAGCTACCGCTGATTCATTTGCAATCCGAACCCATAGGCGCAAATTGGCATCCTGAATACAAACGGTACGAATTGTGTGCTTCCGGTAAACTTCTAATCCTCTCACCTTGGCAGTTGGATGATCAAGGCGATGTGAATGGAGTGCCTGCAGATACGGCTTATAGCCGCTTCCACAATCTCAATTCATTTGCAGAAATGCTGTGCAGAGATTCAGTACCAACCATGACAATTAAACGATAAGTACATCAGCCAAACTTGGCTGATAAATATATATGCTATCCTTATATACTCTCACCATACTCCCTGATAAGCAAGCCCTATCCGACCTCCCCAAAGGCAAACTGCTCATCAATACCATCAACGCCCATTCGTACAACGTGGCGCAGCAGGATGAACTGTTCGCCGAGGCATTGGCCAAAGGCGATGTGCTGACCGCCGATGGCGCAAGTATCGTGCATGCCTGCCGTTACCTGCATACGCCTACACAACCCCGTGAACGTGTAGCAGGGTGGGACGTGTTTGTTCACGAGATGACCGCCCTTGAGAAGCAGGCTGAGGCAAGCAACACTCATCCCGTTGCGTTCTTCATGGGCTCGTCACCTGGAGTGTTGCAGCGTATAAAGGAGCGTGCTGCGTTGGATTTCCCATATTTGAAGATCGTTACCTACTCTCCGCCGTACAAGCAGAATTTCTCGCCGGAAGACGATATTGCCATTATCAGTGCTGTCAACGCTGCCAAGCCTGACTTGCTCTGGATAGGCATGACTGCTCCCAAACAGGAGAAGTGGACATATTCTCATTGGCAAGATCTGAATATACATTGCCACGTAGGCACCATTGGTGCGGTGTTCGACTTCTACGCCGGCACAGCCAAACGAGCACCGCTATGGTGGCAACGGCATTCGCTGGAGTGGCTGTACCGGTTGATCAAGGAACCGCGCCGCATGTGGCGACGGTACATCATCGGCAATGCCTTGTTTGTGCGGTATATATTGCGTGAGAAATCCGCATTCAGAAGTCAGAATCCAGATGTCAGATAGGGCATTCGAATATCTAATTCAGTTGCTGCGACCGGCGTTAGGTGAGCGCGTCAGCGCTATGTTCCCAAGCCTGTCACCTGACGAGTGGCGCAAGGCGTATCATTTGTCTGCTAAGCATGCTGTAGTAGCCCTTGCCTGGGATGGGGTGGAGCAGTTGCAGCAGCAAAATCCGGAGGTGCTTCAGTCCATGCCCGCCGACTTGATGGGTAAGTGGTTCGCTGATGTACATGCTATCGAGGCAGCCAACATCCGTATGACCAAGCTCGCTGCAAAAGTGCAGAACATACTCAATGATGGCGGCTTTGACTCTTGTCTGCTCAAGGGAGCATCGCTGGCGCAGTACTATCCCAAACCCGAACACCGCCAGTCGGCAGATATAGACTTATGGGTTCTTCCCCATGGCAACGAACCGCTCCGATTAACAGCTTTCCGCCAACAATTGTTGGCTTTCCTTCACCATCAGCCGCAGATAACCGTTGGCGAGGTGGTCTATCACCACATTGAAACGATGATTGACGGTACAGAGGTTGAGTTCCACATCACTCCTACCTGGCTTTGCAACCCGTGGCACAACCGCCGTTTGCAACAGTTGTTTTGCGACTCGCGCAATCTTACTCCCGAACTGCAGGAACTCTACACTCTCATGCATGCGTTCCGCCATATATGGCACGATGGTATAGCGTTGCGGCATCTGTTGGACTACTACTTTGTATGTCACAAAAACAGGCAACAGGGTATCCCCGCTCCCGCTGTTTTATACCGGCAATTGGGGCTCAATACCTTTGCTCAGGCCATGGACGAACTCGTTGCCTGCTGTTTGCATCCGCAAGATAACAGGGCACAGATCAGCCCGCGCGCCATGCATATTCTGCAAGCATTGCCCGAACGGCAGATATCCGGCGTGGTGTGCCGCGATTATCCGCAGGAGCATCTCTTCAATCTGCCATGGCGTGCCATACATTACCTGTGGCGCAAACGGAATAATTATCTATAGCAATCATGCTTAATGTCGCAATCATAGGTGCAGGCGTATCCGGCTTGACTGCCGCACGTATCCTTAAAGACAGGTACAACGTTACGGTGTATGAACGTGCCGGCAAACCCGGCGGTCTCATACGTTGTGAGAGAATAGACGGTAGCCTGTTTCACACCTGTGGCGGGCATGTGTTCAACACCAAGCGTCAGGATGTCTCCGACTGGTTCTGGAGTCAGTTCAACAAGAGCGTGGATTTCGTCAAGACCGACCGCAATTCGGTAGTCTGCATGGAGCTGGCATTAGTCCCCTATCCGATAGAGAACCACGTATATATGCTCGCCTCGGATACGCAGCAGCGCTTCATAGCCGACTGTCTTGATATCGTTCAGAATCCTCGCCCCGAGCCGGATAATTTCGAGGCTTTCCTGCGCGGGCGATTCGGCGATACGCTTTATAACCTGTACTTCAAGCCCTACAACGAGAAAGTTTGGCGATGCGACCTGAAACAGGTACCTCTTGCCTGGCTGGAGGGCAAACTGCCTATGCCTACTGTGCCGGAGATGCTATACAACAACATCAACCGCGTCGAGGAAAAGCAGTTCGTTCACTCCTCGTTCTACTACGAGAAACAAGGTGGCTCTCAGTTCATCGCCGATACGCTGGCTCACGGACTGGATATACGCTATAATGCCGACATATCTTCGCTCACCTATGTCGGTGGTAAGTGGCGCGTTGCCGGTGAAGAGTACGACAAACTTATCTATTGCGGCAACCTCAAGGAGATGCTCCCATGCATCAGCGGAGTGAATATAGATGCTTATCGTTCTGACGTAGAGGCGTTGGCCAGCCACGGCACAACGGCTGTGTTCTGCGAGATTGACGCTAACCCGTATTCATGGATCTATCTGCCGTCCGACAAGTATGCCTGCCACCGGATCATCTGCACCGGCAATTTCGCTCCGTCCAACAATGCACCTGCGATTCGCCCGGGCAGAATAACGGCTACCGTTGAGTTCACCGATGCAATTTCGCAAACCGACATACTCGCCAATCTGGCAAAAATGCCTTACCATCCTGTGTACCTCTCGCACAGGTTCAACCCTTATACGTATCCCATTCAGACCCACTCAACCCGCCGGATGATTCGGCAGTTGAAACACGAACTATCCCAAAGCAACTTCTTCTTCACCGGACGATTCGCCGACTGGGAATATTATAATATGGACGCCGCTATGGCTGCGGCTATGCAATTGTGTGCAGACTTATAATCCTTACGCCAAAAACAGGTCTTCAACAATGCCCGACAACAAAAACAGTTTACATTACCTTCGCCACGCGGCCCGCGCCTATCGTCTGCAGATGGGCGTGAACATCGTTTTGGGCGTAACCGATGTACTTATCGGGCTGTTGGAGGTGTGGCTCACCAAGCAACTTATCGACTCTGCAACCTCCGGCCGTTCATGGGCGTTTGCCGATGGCGGATGGCTGTCGTTGCCGGCATTGGCGGCGATGTTGCTCGCTTGTATGCTGTTGTCTGTCGCCCTCGCCTATACCGTTCGCTGGCTGCGCGCTACACTCAGCATCCGCTCGCTCAATCGCCTGCAGGCTGGCGAGTATGCCCGGCTCCTTCAGGCGCCGTGGCTCTACCTGCGCAAGCAGCACTCCGGCACGCTGACGAACACGTTGATTGACGATATCGATACCGTCTCAGCCTTCCTCTCCGAACAGTTCCCGGCTCTCGTCACTGCTGTGCTGCAGTTCGTTGGCGCATTTGCGTTCCTTTGTGTGTTGGATTGGCGACTGGCGTTGGTTATCGTGGTTGTCACACCGGCGATTATCGTTGCTGCCCAACTGTATATCCGCCGAATGCGTCGCCACCGCCATCAGGTGCGTGTCGACGAGGCGTCTATCCAGGCGTTCATCCAGGAGTCGCTCCAGCACTCGCTTATGCTCAAGGCGCTCAACCGCACCACCTATGCTTCTGCGCTGTTGGATGAGCAACACGCTCGTTATCAGCAGAGTTTCATGCGTATGACGCGCTACTCCGCTCTGGCAATGGTGCTGGTGCGCTCGGCGTTTGTGGCTGGATATCTGATCGCATTCTTCTGGGGCGCATATAGCCTGTCGGTGCAAGCTATCACGTTCGGCGCAATGATTGCCTTCGTCCAGTTAGTCGGACGTATCCAGCAACCTATGCGCACGCTTGTCGGTTATGTCGGTACGTTCGTGAATGTATCTACCGCTGCCGAACGTCTTTGCTCACTACAAAATGTATCTGCTCCTCTCCCTATGAGGGAGACGCAGGGTGAGGGGCTTTTGGTCGTCAATGACCTCTCCTTCACGTATCCCGACTCCAACGAACCTGTTCTGTCGCATATCAATGCCACTATCCCTGCCGGCTCGCTCACTGTTGTTGTCGGCAAGACGGGTATCGGCAAAACAACATTCGTCCAACTCCTGCTCGGACTATTGCCGGCGCCGGAAGGCTCGATTACTGTCCCCGTCCAAGGGTTTACGTATGTCCCACAGGGCAACACACTTCTATCCGGCACTATCCGTTATAACCTGCTCTTCGGCAACCCTGCCGCTACCGACGAGGCAATGCGCGAGGCATTGCATCTGGCAGATGCAGACTTCGTGCTGAATGACGAACGCGGACTCGATTATCCCTGTGGCGAACGCGGATCCGGACTCAGCGAGGGGCAGGCGCAGCGCATTGCTATCGCCCGTGCTCTGCTGATTGATGCACAGGTGTTGTTGCTCGACGAGGCGTTCTCCGCCCTGGATACACCTACGGCGCAAACCATTCTCAAAAATATCCGCACCGCACGACCTGCACAAACTATTATATGTATCACGCATCGCGAGAGTCTTATCCCGCATGCTGACCAAGTGATACAACTGACATGATAATATCGTCCGTCAACCAAGCTTGGTTGACCATATTCCATATATCATATGCAAAACCCTGATATACGCCTTTTCCTCTGCGACGTGGACGGCACGCTCACCGACGGAGGTATGTATTACTCCGAGAACGGCGACGAACTCAAGAAATTCAACACCCGTGACGGCATGGCGCTGAAGATCCTGCACGAGAACGGAATACCCACAGGTATCATTACCTCTGAGGACACTCAGATTGTTGCCCGTCGCGCTGCCAAACTCTCAGTGGATTATCTGCGCCAGGGCAAACGCGATGGAGGCAAACGTGCTGTCGCACAGCAGATATGCGACGAGATGGGTATCACCATGCAGCAGGTCGCTTATATCGGCGATGACCTCAACTGCTACGACATCCTTTCTGCCGTGGGCTATCCGGCTTGCCCTGCCGACGCATGCGCCAAAGTTAAAAACATCCCCGGCATACGACTCTTGTCACGCAAGGGCGGTGATGCTGTCGTGCGCGAGTTTGCTGAGCAACTTTTCCCCGAACTATTTGAATAACAACTGTTTGAATAATTTGTTTTTATTATGAAAACCATTGGCGTTATTCCTGCCCGCTATCAGTCCAGCCGTTTTCCCGGCAAACCGCTTGCCGATATACTTGGCAAACCTATGATCTGGTGGGTGTATCAGCAGTGTATCAAGGTGCCGGAACTGAATGAGGTGTACGTCGCTACCGACGACCGGCGCATCTATGATGTCTGTGAGCAATACGGCATACAAGTCATTATGACCTCCGACCAATGCCGAACAGGCACGGATCGCGTGGGCGAAGTTGCCGCAAAGGTTGAGGGCGACCTGTTTGTTAACATCCAGGGCGACGAACCGCTCATCGAACCGCAGATGATTCGTGACATAATCGGTATATTCAACGACGAATCAGTATATTATGGTTCACTCCGCAAGCAGATTACCGACGAAGCCGAGATTCAGGCACCGAGTACAGTCAAGGTGGTTGTCGATAAGAACGAAGACGCTTTGTACTTCTCCCGCAGTGTTATTCCCTCGAACGTCAAGGATGGTAAATTGGCTCGTGTGTACCGCCATGTAGGGATTTATGCCTACAAACGCGATTTCCTGCAGACTTTCATTCAGTTGCCTCCTGCCGAACTGGAGGCTGGTGAAGGGCTGGAGCAACTCCGGGCTCTGGAGAACGGCTACAAAATACGTGTTCACGAGACGCAGTTCGATACCATCGGAGTGGATCTGCCCGAACACATCGCGATGGTCGAAAATCTTATCCGCGCACGCCGAGGTTCATAATTGTCGGTGTTTTTTTGCCCTCGATTCGCAATATCCTATTTGACATAACTCTCGTAAAAACGTTCCGTTCGATCGGGGGTTTATCGAGGGAATATCGATGGAAAGTCGAACGAACATTTGTTGCTCACGACATAACTGTGATTCTTCCTTCTTTGCGGGGCTTTTGTAGCCTTCATGTCGCAAAAACGACTTTATGTCATGTTTTATAACATAAAAGCCTGCACTCTGTTGCAATTTTCACAGAATTTTATTAACTTTGTACCTTGATATGCGTGTATATGTACATTATGCGCACGCAAGCACGAAACAACCGAAAATATTATTAACAAGGCATGTGGCCAATAATATGTCACATGCTCACAAAAAAATAAAACAATGAAAGCAAAAAATTTGTTTTTGACAATTGCTCTGTTTCTGTTACCTCTAATGACAGCAAATGCAGCATTATCTACGGATGTACTCTCCGTTGCAGGGGTTATTGGAGGTTCGCGAGATATCACATTCAGTGGTGTCTCTTATACAAGTGGAGCGCAATATTCCGGATCGGTTAATTTTGACGCGGATTATCCACTTTTTTACATGGATGATACTTATGTTTTGGCAACTACAGCCGCTTCTCCGGGTACAGCCAAATCTGTAACCATCTACTGGGATTTAAGTGGTGACTACAATGAAGCATATTCCACGATATACGTGTATGGTAAGCACACTCCTTACTTCGGAACAGAAACGTATTCAACCGTAACCGGTGATTTAATCGCGTACCAGACCTATGACGGTTCAACCTCACATACTTTGAATCTGGGAGATGCGTATGAGTATATTGCTATTGTTACTGACGCAGCAGGTATTGCGTTCCAACAACTAAGTATTTCGTGGACTGTGCCTGATGTTATTTCGTACTCTATTTCTACATTCGTGACCTATGATGGCGGTTCATTCACTCCTGCACCAGGCATTTCTGTGACTCCCGCTTCGCCCGTCGCGGCAGGAACAACCGTAACGGTTACTTTCAATGGTAAAAAGAATGGTGAATTACATTCATATATTATTGAGGGCGCATCGGTAATCAAAAGTGTTGACCTTGATGAAGATGAATATGTTCAAACTGTATCTACTACATTCGTGATGCCTGATCATGATGTGGATATTACGGGCGTGTTTGATACCAAACCTGGGCGTAAACCCAACAACATTTCTGTTAATGGAGAGGCTGTCGATTATGTGGCAGAACTAACATCAGGTGAGACATCTGATTTCACCATCTCTATGGAATATAATGCAGGCTCTGATCCTGCTTATACAAGAGGACTGAAAAGTATTACTTCTGCAAATGGAAGAGTAGAGATCGTTAGCAACACTTTCAATTCCTCGACAGGTACAGGCACTTTGACCTTGCGAGGATTGTCAACCGGCTCTGATGTGGTTACTATTACTTCCTATCAAACCAACGGTTACCAACGTAGTACAAGGCACATCAACGTAACGGTTGTTGCTCGTGACATAGCACTTGTTACAGAATTGAACGGCAAGTATTATGCCGTTACAAATTCGCCAAGCGGAGCAACGGTGGCAGCTGTTGAGCTGTTTGAGGACGGAGGTTATTACTACTATAAATCAGCAGGCGACCTCAGCAACATTTCTTGGAAAGCCGAGAACACGGCTGACGGATACTACATTCGCAATAGCGCTGATCAGTATCTGAAAGTAGTAGGTACATCGATGTCCCTTTCCGGTTCAGTGTATGAGTGGTACAAGAATGCCGGTGATGCTTTCGTGACAGGATATACAACGGGTATGTGCTATGATGAAAGTTACAGCGCTTTCGTTATCACCGGCCAAAATGACCACAGCTCCGTGTCAACAATCTCTGCATGCGTTCACGAGATTCCTGTGGCAAGTCTGGCTTTGGCTACCGAATATACCCGTTCGCTCACCAATGGTAATTATGCTACCATGTGCTTACCATTTGCTGTAAGCGCAAGCGAAACGTTCTTCAGCGGTGCTGAAGTATATATCATTGTTGGCAAACATGTATCTGCAGGAAATGTTACAGGTATCGAACTGGAGCAGGTTACTGATAATCTTGTTGCAGGCAAACCGTACGTAATTCTCGCTACCGCCTCAACGCTTAGCGCATGGCACGGTAATGACCTCGTAGGCTCGCCGGTTAACGGTGATGGACTTGTTGGTAACCTCAATAGTACTCCGCTTATTATGCCGGATGGTACCTATGGTATATCAGGCAATAAACTCCGCAAGATTAATGGTGGTACAGGTAAGGTTAATCAGTACCGTGCTTATATCAACCTTGATGGAATTCCTGAGGTTGCAGCCACGCCGACTCCGGCACCCGGACGTAGGGTAATTGTGACTGAGAATAGTACAGAATCCGAGGAGCAGCAAGATGTTGAAACCTCGCTTGAGGATCTGCTCAACAACGCTACTTCCATCAATTGGAACGAACCCGTTTACAACGTTCTTGGTCAACGTGTTGGCGAAGGTACGACAGGTGTACTTATTCAGAACGGAAAGAAGTTCTTCGTACAATAATCATAGTAATATTCTTTCCTATGCGGCATATTATTTACCGCTTAGTGAAATCAACAAAGTAAATAGAAAGGATCAATTGATATGAAAAAGTTTATTGCACCGGAAGTCAAAGTAGTGCGCTACGACACAAGCATCTTGTGTGCAAGTGTAGGCGTCGGTGATGATGTAAAGCCGGGAGAAGAAATTGAATTCGATGCTCCGGGACGTCGCCGTGGTATATTCGACGATAGCGAACCGACGAACACTTCCAGTCGTCGCTAATCTTTGCCCATAGGCAATCTATGCGACTGCTTTATTCGTTCCGCTTTCAGCAGATTGGCGACACATGGCTCGCCGCTGCTACCGGACAAAATGCCCACCTCTTCAATGGAGTACTCCAACTGAATGAGGTGGGGCATTTTATAGTCTCACAACTTGATCAGATAATACAATCTGCCTCGGCTGAACAATGTTCAGAGCCACAGATTATTGCTCGCTTGACTACAGCCCTGACGCACGAATACGAGGTGGATGAACCTACTGCGCGGCAAGCGGTGCAACAAGTGTTGAATTACTTACAAGCAGAAGGCGTGTTACAATGACACGCTTCTTGTTTTCTTAACTTCGTTACTATTCTTCGGAAATCTTATCCTATTCTTCGTCATTGAATAGGCTGTTGCCGGTTGACATTTAGTTTCTGAACTTCAGTTCACCGTCGCGCAACTCGACAATCACAGGTCTGTTACGGTCAACTTTGCCGGCAATGATAGCCTTACTCAGTTCGTTCAGCACAAGCCGTTGCAAGGCTCTCTTGACAGGTCGGGCACCGAACTGCGGATCATAACCTTCCTTGGCAATATAATCGATCGCGTCATCTGTTACGCGCAGGTCTATACCGCTCTCCATCAGCATCTTGTGTACGCTGCCAATCTGCAAACCAACTATATCGCGAATCTGCTTCTCGTTGAGCGGGCGGAACATGATCGTCTCGTCAATTCGGTTCAAGAACTCCGGCCGGATTGTCTGCCGCAGCAGTTCCATTACTTGCTGGCGTGTAGTCTCATTGTCCACACCTTTCTCGGCATTCTCGCGGATAAGTTGCGAACCTAAGTTAGATGTCAGGATAATCAGGGTGTTCTTGAAGTTCACCACGCGACCTTTGTTATCCGTCAGTCGGCCGTCGTCCAGCACTTGCAGCAGCACGTTGAATACGTCAGGGTGTGCTTTCTCTATCTCGTCGAACAGAACAACGCTGTACGGTTTGCGTCGGATAGCCTCTGTCAGTTGACCGCCTTCGTCATATCCGACGTATCCCGGAGGTGCACCAATCAGTCGGGTGGCACTGAACTTCTCCTGATACTCCGACATATCGATACGAGTCATCATATTCTCGTCGTCGAACAGATAGTCTGCCAAAGCCTTGGCAAGTTCTGTCTTACCCACACCTGTTGTGCCCAGGAAGATGAACGAGCCTATCGGTCGTTTCGGATCTTGCAGACCTGCACGGCTACGGCGTATAGCGTCACTCACCGCCTCGATGGCTTCGTCCTGACCAACCACGCGCTTGTGCAACTCTTCCTCCAGATGTAGCAACTTGTCGCGCTCTGATTGCATCATTTTCGTTACAGGTATTCCTGTCCAGCGTGCAACAACTTCGGCTATATCGTCCTCATCGACTTCCTCCTTAATCAGGCTGTCGCCTTTGTCCATCGCGTGCAGTGCGTCTTGCGCAGCTTTGATGTTTGCTTCGGCTTGTTTGATCTTGCCGTATCGGATCTCAGCCACCTTGCCATAGTTGCCTTCGCGCTCGGCTACGTCCGCCTCGTGCTTCATTTGCTCGATAGCGGCTTTTTCGTTCTGGATAGTGGCAATGTAGCCTTTCTCCTTCGCCCAGCGTTCGTTCAATTCGGCTGATTTGGCTTTCAGGGTCTTGAGTTGCTCCTCTATGCCAGCAAGTTTTTCCTTGTCATTCTCACGTTTGATAGCCTCGCGCTCGATCTCCAGTTGTTTGATCTGGCGATCCAGTGCGTCCAACTCTTCCGGTTTGCTGTCCACCTCCAGTCGCAGCTTGGCTGCGGCTTCATCTACCAGGTCAATTGCTTTATCCGGCAGGAAACGGTCGGTGATATACCGTGCACTCAGCGTAACGGCAGCAATCAATGCGTCATCCTTGATACGTACTTTGTGGTGCGTTTCGTAGCGCTCCTTCAGTCCACGCAGGATACTGATGGTGGCACTCTCGTCCGGTTCATCAATCATCACAATCTGGAACCGGCGCTCAAGAGCCTTATCCGTCTCGAAGTATTTCTGGTACTCATCCAGCGTGGTTGCGCCTATGGCACGCAGGTCGCCACGCGCCAGAGCAGGTTTGAGGATGTTGGCGGCATCCATTGCACCCGATGTCTTGCCTGCACCTACGAGCGTGTGTATCTCATCGATAAACAGGATAATCTCGCCGGAGGCTGCTGTTACTTCGTTGATTACGCCCTTCAGTCGCTCTTCGAACTCGCCCTGATATTTTGCACCGGCAATCAGCGCACCCATATCCAGTGAGTAAATCTTCTTATGCTTCAGGTTCTCCGGCACGTCGCCTCTTACTATTCGATGCGCCAGTCCCTCGGCAATAGCGGTTTTACCTACACCCGGTTCGCCTATCAGAATAGGGTTGTTCTTTGTCCGTCGGCTCAATATCTGCAGTACCCGTCTGATCTCGTCGTCACGACCGATTACGGGATCGAGTTTGCCTTGCGAAGCACGCTCGCACAAGTCGATGGCATACTTCTTCAGGTTCTCGTTGTTGGAATTGTTGTTTTGATAGTTGTTCATAGTATGGTAGTTTTTATTAGTTTATCAAATTGCTTTCACATACTATAATCCAAAACGCGTACCAAACCGATATGGACTGACAAAATGGCAGTCGTGCGGTAAACACGACTGCCCTCAAAACAGCATCTAACTCCCTTGAAACTCCGATTTGAGTCCGATGAAGTCGGAAAAAATGGGTGCCTGCTCACTCAATGCAGTCACCTGACATTATAGCAGGCTGAACACTTCGCGGCGGTAGATAACCAATAGAGTCAGCACCAGCACAATCATCGTAACAGCGATGGCTGTTGCCAAATGTTTGGGACCGGCAGGAGCGGTGGGAACTGTCACATTCTTGAGCGTTGTGAAC
>Ga0247610_10000224_pt1 | contig 91933 bp, 101 predicted proteins | sample 174DNAGHGhighgp2_FD_193483 | JGI IMG/M metagenome (GOLD analysis project Ga0247610, IMG submission 193483) | Sheep rumen microbial communities from Palmerston North, Manawatu-Wanganui, New Zealand - 1742 DNA GHGhigh gp2 | ecosystem: Host-associated > Mammals > Digestive system > Stomach >... | reverse complement strand
CATTCTTTGGATTGTTAAGGAAAGCAACAGCCTCATTGATATTACTACCAATAAATGTACCATCACTTGTAGAAATCTGCTGATTAAATTCGGGACGAATTAACTCACCTCTAGCAATAAGAGCTTCAATGAAAGCTTTCATTTCTACGTTCTTATCATCACAAAGATTATTAAACTTATCAGGACTATCATTAATGTAAGCCATGATAGCAGCAGTCTTTTGGTCTTTGGTCTTCATCATAGCCTCACCAACACTACCACCAGTATTAACAATCATTTGGATATAAACAGCATCAGTCTTCTTATCACTAGATTCTAGAGCCAGGAAGTTACGCATAGCTTTCTTACGTTCCTCAATAAGACGCTTAGCACGCTCTGCTTCTTTATTCTCATCACGAATGTAGAATCTAAGAGAAGCATCAGAATTAATTAACGCCACATCTTTAGCAACATCCTTATATACAATACAATGGCGATACATAAGATAATGCTCAATATTTTCTGGATGACCATAACGATATTTAGTTCCTTCGAGTTGATTAATCTCAGAAACCCAATTCTTTACAGCCTCTTTAATAGCGGCTACGTTATTACGAGCAACTGCATCTCTACGAGCATTAATCTTATCTTCTTCTGCTTTAATCTTAAGATAATCACTCTTATGATTATAATAGAAAGAAATATTAAGAGCAGTACCTTGCTCACTTACGTTAAACGAAATATTATTGAGGTAAGATTTAACGTGAGTAGTAAATTCAGGATTAGCTGGAGAAAGACCGATAAGTTCAGGGAAATAAGCCTCAACTTCACCCTTATTAGCAGAAAGAATGCGACTAGAGTTAATAGAACTACCAATCACAGTCTTACGAGGACCAATACTAGCTTTGTTAGCATTACGATAAGCAGAGTAAACTTGCACAGGTGCAATAATTACACTTCTCTTATCAATATATGGTTCATTAAGTTCGGCTTCTTTTGCAGCAGCATCTTGAGCAGCTGTAGGCTTAACCTCAGTTGCAGTAGCTGCATTCTCTCCATTAACTTTAGTCGGAGCACCTTGTATATTAGGTTTAGTATTTTCCATTGTTACAACCTTTATTTAATTATTGTTTAAAGTACGCACTTCAGCTGCATCATCTTAGTAGCGTTGTTCACTTGCAGACCATACGAGTTCTTGATTTCGTATGAACTCTTATCAACAGTAGTAGAAATACTATTGTTGGGAACTGCACCCCAAGAAGCAGGAATAGGAGTAAGACCTTTATAAACACCCTGATGATAAATCTGTCCCTTCTGACGAACTTTACGAATGTTACGAGTACCTTCATAGACACTCATATCAATCATAAATGCCTGGTGAGAACACATGGGCAGACCACTACGAGGATGAATATTACCGTTAGCACGGTCACTATCAGCAAGAGAACCCTTAGTCAAGAACGACAGAGTCTTCAAAGTAATAGTATGACCATCAACAGTCTTATACTGACGGAAGTACTTACCATAAGACAGACCACCTTCAACTTCTTCAATCATCTTGTCACCAAGAGGAGTTAAGAAACCTTCAGCTTTAGCCTCATTCTTAAGCATAAGGTCAAAGTCTTCAATGAAGCCCTTACCACAACCAAGAACAACTTCCATCTGACCAGTATCAGTAGACCTGTCGAGAACATCACCAATAGTACGATTAAACTTATTCAGAGTAAGATATTCTCCATAAGTATCGTAGTTAGATTCACGACAAATTTCCTGCATACCAGACGTGTGAGGAATAGGATTACCATTGTCAGGGTCAATAAGAGGAATAGTACCATCTTCAAGACGGTTATATTCAGCAAACCACAGACGCTCTTCATCCATTACACGAATTTGCAGGTCATGCTGACGCATCTCTTCGTTAATCCAAAGATTAGTAGTACCACCATTCTTTGTCTTAAATTCATACGTAACAATAACGTTAGAAAGATTACCAGCAATTTCCTTAGAATAACGGTGGAACTCAAGCTGAGAGGTCATCTTACCAGGACCCATAACATTACTTCTATTACCCTTTGAGTAACTCTCAGGAATAGTAGGAGCAGTAAGTGTCCAGTATTTACCAGCAGCAAGAAGTTCAGGGTCTACATAAACATTAGGATTAGGATTAGTAATCTTAAGTCTATAAAGATAACCACCGTGAGCACCAGGACCAAGGTCTTTCATGATACGAACTTGAGTCATACCATCAGGAGCAATCAAACCGTACTGCTCAATAAACCAATGAGTAGCAAACTCAACTTCAAACATAGCACCACCCTTACCAGGAGTAGTATTAGAGGTATTGAAATAAAGAACATAATCATTAAACTTGGTTCTACCCATAGTCTTCCAAGTCCACTGAACTGTATCAATATCAACAACACCAATTGAACCTTGACCTTCAGTCAAGAATGTAAGCGGGAATCGGTCATCATCATAGCCATAAGTATAAGTCAGAACATTGTTGATTTCCGCAGCTTTGGTAATAGCAAGATTAGCAATGGTTTCCTCATTAGAATAACCTCTGTCATCCCACTTACCACGAGATACTTCTCTAAGTCTGTACATAACTTTTAATTATTTGTTAAACAATACTTTGAGATTACTCTAGCACAATATCGTTGACAGACGTTTTACCACCTTGTGGCTTAACAAATTTAACTGTTTTCTTGGAACTTCTTTCTTTAGCTTTCAGACGTAAAACACGAACTTGTTCTTCTTTTACAGCCATATTAACTAAATCTTGATAAGTACCTCCAGTGTACATAAGCCAAGCAGTAAGAATCTCACGATTCAGATAATCGTCATCACTTTCATTAGCTAGGTCTCTCTGATATGCAGTAATTCTGTTACCATCAGCATCTACTTCAGTTTGCTTTTGCAGATAATTATAGAAGTCATTTGGTGTAAGTGTTTGTTTTTGACCATTCACTTCTTTTACAAAACTTTCGGGAAGTTTATATCCAGCAATAGTTCTGCCTTTAATAACATCGTTAACTTTATTCCAATAATCATTAAGTTCTTTAAGTTCTTGAGCACGAGCAGCTTCAGCTCTCTGTTCGATTTCAACTCTCACAGCCTTATCTTTATCTTGTAAAGCTTTAAGCTGAGCAACAGCCTCATCATATAAAGAACCAGTATCTTTAAGATACTTAATATAGTTATCGTTCATAGACTTATTGCCAAACTCTTTAGCAGCCATACGAACAATAGCTTCCTGCTGAGTAGCATTATCTTTATCAATAGTAATGCCAGTTCTATCAGGTAATTCTCCAAATCCAACAGGTGAGCCAGTAACAGTTACATAATCTTGGAATTGCTTAAGAAGAGGATTATCAGCATATAATTTGTTGACAGCACCTTCTTGAAGTTCCTTGGATTTAAGTTCAATAACAGAATCTACATAGGCTTTAACACCCTGAGCATCGTTAGTAAACTCAACTTTCTTACCAGTTTCATCAGTAATTTCAATTCCAACACTATCTTGGATTGCATCAATAGAAAGATTATTATCCTCTTCTTTTTCTAAAGAATCCATCCAATCTTTAACTTCATCTTTGTTTTTGAAGATATTACCTTTATCATCAACAAGATTACCATCTTTATCAACAGTATAAGTTTTATCTTCAAACTCTACTTGCATACCGACTTCAAGCTCCCCCGTAGAAGAGTTCTTGTCTTGTTCACCACCATTATTGTTGTTGTCATCACCGTTGTTACCGTCATTATTATCAGGAGGAATAACAGTTTCATCACCATTATTTCCATCCTTACCAGTAACATCAGTAGTACCTCCACCATTAAGGTCGGTAACACCATCTTTACCAGAAGCATTACCTGCTCCTGTTTCTTGAGTTCCACCAGCAGAGCCACCACCATTGGCGTTTACGCCTGTTCCCTCAAAATCAATATCTAATTCAGCCATAACTTTGTAATTAAGTTAAACATTAAAATAACTTTGTTATAAATCATTGCAAATATAACATATTTATCTTAAATAACAAAATAATTTATATCATTTTAACAATCTATTTTTGCTATATCATGCTTTATATCAAAGTAGCTATTAAAATTAATATGTTCAATAATTATAATTATAGTTAGAATAGCAGTCGGACATTATACTATTATTCCTCTAAAGGGGAGTTTATTGCTAAAAATTTCTTCTATTTTGCTATTCTTTTGCTTTCTATTGTCTAAAAATATGTGTTATGATTAACTAATAAGCAGCCTAAAAAGACCTTCTCAAATTTAATTTTAAAACGTACAACAAAATAAAGTGTCCTAGACAGTATATTTAATACCACTAGGACACCGAGTAACTTGGGAATGCACTAAGTTACTTATAGTTAATCTTTTTATTTACTAACATACGTTTAATATTAGCGTCTGCACTCATTTGCTTAAGAGCTTGAATAACTTTTTTGCGAGTCTTACCTGTAGCATGAGCAATTTGATTAATAATCATATCGTTGTTCATAATAATAAAATTTTTAAATTAATACTATAAACAAACCAAGTGCCAAATTTGTTATTTATTTAAATCTAAACATATTTCTACAACCTCTAATAAATCTCTCTTCTGCTTTTGCTTTATATTCTCTATTAAAATTATATAAATCTATATCAATATATAAATTAAAACCAGGAATTTTAATTTTATTATCTTCTTTAATTCTAAACATAATTTAATTCCATTCAATTCCATTTACTTGCATTTCTAGCAAAATTAGCTTTCTTAACCATAGCAGGAGAATAGTTCTCTTTATTAGCTAAAACTTTAGAAGCAAAAGCTTGTACACCCATACCATGTCTACTAGCAGCAGCTGTAAAAGTTCCACGCTTAGAAGGTTTAATATGAATAGAACCACCATTAGATAAATTACGTCTATAATTATAACCTTTAGCTCCAGACCTAGCCCATTTTTTACCACCAGTTTCTCCTAGATTGTAATAGGCTAAACCATATCTATTAACTTCATCATTAGATAATTTAGGATAATCATTTCTAGCCCTGTCATTAAAATACTTAAGAGAAGCAGCCATTATTCCTATATTGTCAGAAACATCTAATCCATTTGCAGTATGAACTATTCTTCCATGTTCATTTTCATTGTGTGAATCAATCCAACGTTCATTTATAAGATTAACTTTACCACTATTAATCATATCAGCAACGTCATCTAACCCAAATAATTCAAAGCCTGGATTATAAAATTCGCCATGAAGTAAATTATATCCTCTAAATTTAGATGTATTTGCAGGAGTAGTATTTTTATTTTTTACAGCTTTATTTCTTTGTTTTATCATAGAATCTGTAAAACCTTCATGATTAATTCTATATTTTAATGCATCAGGACTAATTCCATATGCTTCAGCAATAGAATCTACAGCATGCTGCATAACAGGTTCTTGTTTCCAAAACTCAGCTCTAGCTTTATCTGTACTTCCTCCTATATATTTCATAGGAATTTTATCTGTTTTATATTGTAATTCTCTAGCTACATTGTAAGCATTAGGATTTATTACAATATTATTTACAGCATTTCTTGCAATTCGAGCTGCTTCTTCTAAACTTATTTTAGGTCTTGGCATAATTTATTTGATTTTGCTTTATCTTTTAAATAACATTCTTTATTACAATAATGCTTAAAACCATTTATATAAACACCATCGTCTATAAGTTCTTTATAGGAAAGTTTGTTTCCCATATAATGATTAATAGCACTACCACAAAAGTCACAACATAATTCCCACCATTTTGTAAGCATCACTTATCGTATTTATTCTTGTTAGTCTTAGCAATTCTTTCCTTAGACCTAATATCTTCCATTTTAACAGCTCTATCTGCAGCAGCATTATACAAATCAGCTTGCATTTGTTGTCTAGCAACATTAAGCTTTTCTCTTTCAATATTAGTCTTATTCTCCTCAGCAGCAGCGGCTAATCTATTCTTAGCCTGTTCAGATTCATCACCTTGAGTTCCAAGCATAGACATATCAACATCAATATACTTAAGTTGCATCTCATGTTGGAATTTAAGTTCTTCAAGTTCTTTATCTTGTTGACCTTTAGCTTCAATCTCACGAAGTCTATTCTGAATCTCTTCTTCTTTAATTTGTTGTTCAGCTTGTTGCATCATTTGCTCATGCTGTTGTTTAAGTTCATTAAACTTCTGAATTGTAGCTTTAATCTGAGAAATATTATCTCCAGTAATTGCAGCTAATGCCATATCAAGGTCACCATTTTGTGCAGCACTAAATGCCCATTGACGAAGTTGGTCAAGCTTATCTTTTTCTTTAGCGTCATTCTTAACCATAACTCCGTAATCAGAATGAATGAAACTATTAACGTCAAGGCTAATATAATGTCTATTTCCATCGGTGTCGTAATATGCAGTACTAAGACCATCAATATAAGCAAGCTTACCAAAATCAATATCTCGTTGATAATCTCTACGACGCATTTGGTCAAACATTTCAGTAATGATAACACTACCCATTGAACTTCTAGCTACAGCTTCTTGTGTAGTAGCAGCTCCAGCAGATTGTGCAATATCACCATAACGTTGAGCATTCATATCGACAGTATCCCAAGCCTCTTGCTTAGTAGCGTCCATAAGCTGAGTAATCTGTGCAATATAATCGCCCATTTGAGCATTAAGCAATCTTATATTAGCAATCTTTTGTGAATTGGTATCCTCACTATCGTCAACAAGAAGAGTACCATCAGCTGCCATTCTATAGATTACATCTTCAGAGTTGTTAGCAACTAAACTCTTAGGTAATACTAAAATAAGCATCTTATTCTTTGCTATAACCATTTCACGATGATAAGCAAAGATATTACGCATAATTTGGAATGGAGTAACAGTCTTAATAATAGAGAACTTACCCATATAAGGAAGAACTTCCATTATACCATTATAAGGTAATTTACCATCACGTTGAAAAGGAATAGGTCTAGCTTTAATAGGATAAATAGCATTATATCTACCACCTATACGATAACCTTCATAAACTTGTTGTTCATATTCCCATTCAAGATGAATATCTCCACCCTCAGGATTAAATTTATAATCTTCTTCTACTACTCTTTGAGTTTGGAAACCCATTTCATTTATATAAGTAAGAATACCTCTACGAGCTTCTCCTTTCCAAACAACGTGCCAAACTTCCCAAAGATTATTATCAGCAACAAGACTTATAGGTTCTTTCTTAAATAATTCTCTTTCTTCTTTAGTAAACTTTTCACAAACATCAGAGTATGTTTCAAAATATTTACTATACATAAGTTGAGTACCACCTGCTCTAGTATCTCTTCCATAATAGTTTTCTAAGAACTTTCTATCTTTATCAGTAAGATAATCATCAAACATATCTAATATTTGAGTATAAGATAGCAGCATACGTCTAGCAAACATATCATGGTCTTCAACAAAGAATTGACCGTTAGGAACAGGAAAAGCTTCAAGAGTAGGTATAGCTTCTTTAATAATAGTTTCTCCTCTAATATCTGAATAAGTATAACATTCTCCTAATGCTACATATTCAAAGAACGCAGATAAATATACAACAGCATCGGCGGTTATACTACGAATATATTTAAGAACTTCTTGACCTTGTTTACTTTCATCATCAATATATTTCTCATTGAAATTATTAATGAATTCTTCAGGGTCAGGCATAGCATCTTGAGGATTAATTTGTTCAGGTGGAGTACCTTGTTGTTGAGCTTCAGCTTGCATTTGTTGAAGTCTTCTTTCAAACTCTTGCTGAAAAGCTTGTGCAGCTAATACTCCAATTTCTTCGTTAAGTTTAGCATTTTTCTTAAGAACAATATCAGGATTAGTTGCACCAACAATAAACTCATGAATACCTTTATAATACTCAGATACATATCTTCTAATAATATCTCGCATAATATCTAAGTTTCTCATAGTAGCAGGAAACCTAGTATATTTCTCATTATTAGAATTATAAGGATTAAGAGTCTTTTTATAAAACTCATTAGGAATCTCACCATGAAGAATACTTAATTTAGTTTCAGTATCTTTACGGTCATTATAAGAAAGTCCACTACTAATAATATAATCTATACTATTAGCATACCATTCGGGTTTAGCTTTTTGAGCAGCAGAAACTCGTTGTTGTGGAAAATTAATGTTATTATTAAATAGATTCATATTATTATAAATTTATCTACCATTGTTTTCTAAAGAACGTCGTTCATTTTTACCTTTATTATACATAGTCTTACCACCAGAGTTCCACCATTGTTTGTATTGAGGACTATTCATAACTTCTCTAGCAACCTTTTCAACAAGAGCAGGATAATTCTTTTGACCAGGATTATATTTATTAGGATTACTATTATAATATTCAAATGCTTCTTGTAATAAATTTTTATGAGGTTTATTAGCGTTTATTTTAGCTTGCTTATCTACTCTTTTTTCTTCAGCCGATAGAATATCATAACTATTTACATATCTTTTATTTCCGATAGCATCTACATAATCAAGCATAGCTTTATAAGGATTATTCCTATTATAACCATATGATACAAGACGACTAGGATTTACATCTTCACCTCTATTTATATGTTGTGTTGGAGGCTCATATCCTATATCTCCAGGTTTTAATAATTCACTTCTTTTATATCCTTGAAGTATGGCTCTATCTGTTTCATCAACAGTGGGATTTCCTAAAGTACTTTCTTTTGTAGCAAGTCCTATAGCTACATTAATAGGAACATTTGCTCTACCTGCATTTATTGCTAAAGTATCAAAAAGATTTGTACTTAATCTAGCACCTGTTGCTCTACCAGCATTAGTTAAAGTTACAGCTTTATCTTCTATATATGGTATAGTATAGTGTTTTACAGGATTACGCCTTTGATACGCTTTTTCTTTTTCTCTATATCTAAATATAGGGTCTGACCAATATTTATTCCTATAAGTTTGAATACTCATAGTATCAGTAGGCTCATATATCTTATCACCATAAGATAAAGCTCTCATTTGTTTAATATAATCGTCTAATCTTCCCATATCATATTAAAACCAATCTCTAGTAAATATATCATTTTGTTCTTCAGTAATCTTTTTACGTTTAACAAGTTCTTTTGCAGCTTGAACATCAAATAACCTCCAACGAATAGCACGCATAATCATTTCAGATACACGGTCAAAGTTTCCAATAGGATTCCACTTTTTAAGTTCAAGAATACTTTGATAATCGTAAATAGTATTGAAGAAATAAACATCATTACCTAATTCATCTTTACCGATAACTGTATATAACATTTCTTTAAGAAGACGCAGACCTTCAAGTTTCTTTGGACCATCACCCATGTTAACACCATAAGTAGATGCTACATCCCCTTTAAGAGAAGTATCCCAAATTTGAACAGGGTCTTTCATTAGATACTTTAATGCTTTCCATTTCTTAAAGTTACTAACAGTTTCACCTCGGTTAATTTCAACAGCAACTGTTCCAATACAATTATAAAGTCTAGCCAAGTTATAACAAATTTTATCTGACTCTTCAAGTGTTTCAGGTCTACCATAATAAGCAGCAACTAAAGCAGATTTAAATCCGTTATATTGACAAGGTTCCATCCAGACTTTAATACTATTATGAGAGTGTCTATTAGTTATTTCTTTATTAACCTTATTGATACCAACAGGGTCATAACTAATAGAATAAATACCAGGTGGAGTTCCAATAACGTGTCTACCTTCATTATCAGTGTAATCAACTTTTATCGGATTAAACCACACTCTAACACATCCATGAGGATGCTCATTACCTTTACGAGGAACACCTTGTATCCAATCATAAAAGTCTACATTATGTCTTCCTCCTTTAGCTTCTATTCTAGCATTAGTTTGGAAGATAACCTTTCTAGTATCTTCAGGGTCTTCCATAACCATGCCGTCAGCATATATTTTAAAGGTATTATCAGTTCTTAATCTTTCTTCCCAAGCCATAAGTTCTTCACTACTAAATAGATTCTCAGTAGTAGAACTAAATGATTCAGAAGGCATATTAGCATACTGACCTAGATAATTAATATAATCAGAAAAAGTCTTAGCAGTTCTTTTCTTCTCATCACGTTCTTTAAAAGAAATTCTAAGACCAAGTTCTAAGTCAGAATTACCATCAGCATCCATTGCATAGCGGTCACCAATTTGACCTTGAAGACCCCACGCATAAGGTTTAAAATATCCACAAACTTCATTACGAGAATCTTTATCCCAAACATTTTCAAAAGGCATAAAATGAAAACTTTGTGGAGAATAAAAGTTCTGTTCAAAAGTTTGCATATTACCAGAAGTAGCAGTACCCCAGCAGAAGAGATTACCAGTAACATAAGAACCAGTTCTCATAGCGGGTTCAGTTACATTCATAAACTCATCAAAGTTATCCATAGTAGATAACTCTTCAACTTTAACTTTAAGTGCGTCTTTACCAATAGCACAATCGGGATTGTTCATTGCAGACACACTAAATAAAGCACTCTTCCAAGATTTAGGAGCTTCTACACCACTAGGTAATTTATAGCCAAGTCTAAAGTTTTCTTTATCTGTAGAAAATATTCCTCTTACAAAAGGAGTTTTAGTTTCAAAGAAACGAAGATTATTAATCGTAAAGTCAGTTAAACCTCCTGTAGCAGTAAGATACTTTTTATCAGCAGCAACATGAATCTCAACTTTTCTAGCATTAAGATTCATATCGTTAGCACTATCAGATGCCATAATATAAGAGAATCCACCACGACGAGTTTTATCTATAATAAGATGAAAACCATTTCTAATAGCAAATTCCATTATATGCCATGTCCAAAATTGAGCATCTATAAATTTAGGAAAATCATATTTCTTTTTACCTGTAGAAGATTTAAGTGTAGCTTTAGCACTAGAAGTATCAAGCTGTTCAATCATAGTATAATTCAGATAATTATACATACCACCAGTGATACGAATATTCTGAACTTTACCATTTCTTAAAAGACAAGGTGCTGAGAAACCATAACGCCTACGATATTCTTCTCTTTTCCTAAACTTTCTATGAGGAACACTATCAACTCTGAAATAAGTATATTGTTTATTCTTTCTATAAAAGTCAGCAGCTTCTGTAAATAAATGTGTATTTATAAATTTATCTCCAGGTTGAATATTTAAAAGAAAGCCTCCACTATCTCCGATGAGAAAGAGGTCATCGTCGTCAATATAACCAGCATCTTTTGCGTGCTTATAATGACTTTTATCTTCATTAATATATTGAAGAAATGGATAATCTTTTATATATTTTTCAACTGTTGCATCCATGGTTATTTTATTATAAGTAATATAACCAATAATATCGAAGTACCGATACCAATCCCACTTGCGATATTAAATTTTCTCTTTTCTTGTTTAACTTGTTCCTTAAGCCCATTAACTTGATTATTATAAAGGTTAATAAGTTCATCATCTTTAACAATAATCGAGCGTAGAGAATCATTAATTTCTTTTTCATATCTCAATTCTATTAGCTTAGCATTAGCAAGTTTAAGAGTTTCAATATCTATAAGAACAGAATCTTCAGGGATAACATTAAGCTCCCCCGTAGAAGAAATGTAACTATTATTCCTTGACCAACTTGTAGAATAGTTTAACAGTACTATCATTATCAAGACTAGTAACTTCAATGATTTTCGCATTTTTAATACTATCTAATTCATCAACTTTAATCTTAATCACTTCTCGCTCAGTAAGCAGAGTGTCAATCTTACTCTCTTCTACGGGGGAACTTGCCTGCTTATTACCTCTAGTACAATATCCAAAGAAACCTCCAAGAATAAATCCTAAAGCAAAAACAAAAAGTTCTATATTAGCTTTATCTAAATTCCATTTCATACTAGTTCATCTTCATGAAGAAGAGTATAAGTGAAACAATTACCTAGACCATTAGCAACTTGCTTTTGACAGAAAGTCATAAATCTTTTAAATTCATCGCTAGAAGCAAATACTTGACAACCAGCACTCCAAGTATCAACTCTATTACTGTTATATCCAGCTTTATGAATGTTAATTCCAAACATTCCTTCATCTAGAGTTTCAGGATTCCAATCATAAACTTTATCTTTATTTCTATCTCTCCAAACTTTAACAGGTTTATTTCTCTGGCATAAAGCTAAATATTTACCACGATGTTTATCAATTTTATATGTACCACGATACTGACCTGGAACTAAAATTGCAGTTCCTTTTTTATTTGTAGGATTCATCATATAATAAATACCTGGGTCAGTAGTAATAGAATAAATTTGTCTAGCCCATTCTCCAGTGGGAGTTTTATAAATAAGCATAAGAATATCATCGAAACTATTGGTAATTTGATTACCTTTAGCTCTAATTCCTATAATATTAAGATTATATACTCCTTTAGTAAAAAAAGCATAACCTTTTTTCTTAAATAACGTTTCAAAGTCATAATCTTTGACTTTACTGTAAAGTGCTGTTTTTAACATATTTCAAGAAAATAAATTTAGTTCATTATTATTAATTTTTCTATCAGCAACAAGCTTATAATATCTATCTTTAAGAATAGCTTCAGCTTCTTTTCTGTAATATGGTATTTTATACCAATTAACTGTTTCTTTACCATTTGGATCAACATGATAACCATTAATATCTCTAAGAGGTTGACCATATTTATTTCTAACCCAAGGACTACCAATATGACAAAGACCTAATCCTGTGCATGGTATTTGAAGAATAGTTTCAGTCGCAATAGCATAAGTAGAAAGTTGCATTGTATAATGTTCACCATTACAATTTTCTAAGTGGCTAAGAGGAGGAAGCATCATCTCACGTTTGTGTATCCATTCATCAGTTAATTGATTAGGAACAGAAGTTTTATCTTTTTTATAATATCCAGACTCAAATTTTAAACCATCTCTATTAGTTTTCCAATCCAATATAACAAAGTCGGTAGGACGATAACAAAGAATATCGATTGTACCACTAACAAGATAATCCATGAGGAAAACTCCAATTTCTGAATAAATAGTATAACCTCGCTCGGTGTAGAAATCAAACACACGATATATCTCAGGATACTTATTTTCAGTTTCTTCTTTAAATCTTTCAACATTTAAAGGTTGAGGAATAAGGTTAGGAATGTCAGCGACAGTAACAACTCTTCCACTATGTATATCATTAAGATATTGAATAGCATTTTTAAATTTAGATACATCTTTTATTGCATCTTCTATTCCATTATGAGTTTTAGTTCCACGCTCACAAGCCTCATTTTTAATTCTATCCCATTCAGCTTTGATAGCCTTCTCAGACTTACCTTGTTCTCTAGCTTTTTTGTGTGCCCAATAATCAACATCAAAGTGCGGTACATAGTCATGTATTAAAGTAGTAACACTCCTATATTCATTGCCAAAGGTATCCGTATATTTATGAGGACCTTCGTCAAAATAAAGAAACGTATTATTATATCTACTATCCATAGCTTAATTATCATCAGCATCCATTGAACTTAGAACCGCATTGCCACCACGAGAAAGTTCTGTTTCTTGTTCATACATTAGATTCTCTTTGGCTTCTTGTAGCTTTTTAAGCAGAGAAGGAATATCTCCAGCTTGTTTCTTAACAGTATCTACAAAAGAAAATATAGTAACAATAGAATCATTATCTAAAGTACCATTTAATTTCTCATTTAAATATCTATTAATTTGATTAATACTAAGGTTTACTAGATGTATTGATTGAAGAAGATTCTCAACAACACGACCAGCCTCAGTCAAGTTTTCGTCTTTATATCTTTTTATCAGCCTTATTACTAACGCATCAGGAATATAATTAGTAGGAAGACCAGCTTGCTCAATAGCATATTTAAGAGCTTCAGCTTCACTAAGTCCAGACTGATTAGCAGGAGATTTAGGGTCACCTAATTGATAAATAACAATAGCTTCAGCTATGTACATTTTCTTATCAGGAGTTTTATCCCTAGTATAAAGATTTTTAATATCTCTATCTATAAGTTGTCTTATAGTTGGCGGTACAGGCATACCTGTATCGTCAAGAGCAAGCATACTATCTATTGTAACTATTTTCTGCATCGTCTATGAAAATTGATTCATTATCTAGAGCGGTAATATTATATGTTAAGAAATAATGAATACGAGCATATTTTTCACCTCGCTCTTTACACAGCTTTTTAAATCCTATTCTATCTCTAGCAACAGCCATAGCTAGAACGTAACCAAAATGACGAGTAGCTTTAACTCTTTTTTCATTGTCAGCTGCTAAGTTTTTTCTAAACAAAACATAATGTTCTGTAGAAGCATTATTTCTAACGTAATCAATAAGTTCTTTTTGTTCCTTACTATTATGAAGTTTAGCAACTCTAGATGCTCTAATACTTCCAATAAAAGGAATACCTGTCCATCGACCTTGACGAAGAAAACCAGCTGCATCAAGTTCACATTGCTCGATAATTGCTAATGCAACATCTTTATCGACAATGTTAGTGTCAATACATTCTATTACATCTTGTTTTCTAACAACTGTAACATCTTTACCACCTGGAAATTTAAAAGTATCCATAAGTATCTTCATCAATTTCTTCTACGGGGGAGCTATTAACTTTAGCATTAAGTTAATAACTATCAGCTATTTGATTATAAGCTCCCCCGTAGAGAAAGTATTAACTAGGCTTCACCACAACTATTGATACCACCTGTAAATATCTTTGGAAGTTCAATAGTTTCAGCATTATCTTTAGCTTTTGTAATAAAAGGATTGTTAAAGTCATTCTTAGTTTTGTCAAGTTTTGCATGTATAGCACTAATCGGCAACAGCTTAAACTCTACAAAACATACTGGCGTTCTCATAGTAAGTGCATCTGTATAAATATTTTTATCTCCTTCACAAAGACTAATCACATTGTTAGGAGTAATCTTGTTATAAGGAGAATTAATATGATGAGCGAGTGAAAGGTCACTTGCAGCTATAACACATTTATCGCCTACACGAAGACTTTGAATAAATTCAGAATCGTTTTTGCCAGCTTTAATAAAGACAGGAATTACAGCTACATTAGCGGCTTGATTCTTTTTAGCTGCTGTAAGAACAACAGTAAGAGAGTCTTTATATACTACTGCAACAATAGCATAATTAGGAGCACAATTAACAAAATCAGTACACTGTTTTAAGTAATCAACACTGATTTCTTCTAAACTTTCAGGAAGTTTAATATTAAATTTTCCAAGTTTTCCATTAACATTAAGTTCTTTCATTGTTTTAAATGTTTTAAATTAATACTTTGGACTATATCCGTTAGTTGTATTTACATTTGTTGTATTAACAGGATAACCTGTTGTAGTAGATTCGGCTTTATACATATAATTAAAGCCAGTATCATTTACAATATAAGGAGTAGTCATTTTCTAAATTTTTAAAGAAATAAAGTTTCTTACTAACTCTGACTACAAAGATAAGCATTATTTTCTAATTAACTATTATATTAAATGTTAATGATTATTAAATTAACAGTTATTAACAAATAATTATTTTTAATAGCTTTAGCATTAAAATGAATAGTATCTTTAATAGTATGAATCATAATGATTATAAGTATCTTTAATAGTTGGTATAATATTAAAATAGGCATTTTTATTAAATAATCTTAAAAAATTTGGCAAATTGGAAAAATTGTCGTAAGTTTGCCGATAGAGGTGGATAAATAATAGTAAAGATAATAATAAATATAAATATAATAAATATAATAAATAATATATAATATAATATATAATATATAATATAATATAATAATAAATAATAGTAATTATAAGAATACGAATTAAAATATTAAATATACTTCTAATTAAAATGCTTTTTTAGTGCTTAATAATATTGTTAGTAAATAGTGTAAATTTTGGTTTTATAATTTGTGTTTTAGGTTAAGTTTTTAGTTATTCTCATTATATTAATGGTGTTTGTGAAAATGTTATTAATATTTCATGTGTACAATTAAAGTTAGTGATTATTGATTATTTTGTTTTTTACTTACAAAATCATAGGATATACAGTGGTATATAAGAAAGTAGTGCTTGAGAAAGTGCTACTTATTTTTTTATTGTTATTAAAGAGATAAAAGTTTTTAGAGTTAGAGTAAAATAATAAAATGATAATGAAAAAGAAAAAGAAAGTAATAGTAATAGTAATAATAAGAGTAATAAGAGAGTTTAATGATAAAGAAAGAGTTAAGGCTAAAGATAGAATTGTGATTAGATTTAAAGATAAAGATAAAGAGTGATAGAGAGGGTTTAGTGAAAGTGATATTTATAGGTGAGAGAGTGAGGGTGTTGTCACTAACCCCCGACGTTGAGATGTTGATTGACAGCCCCCCCCACTCATTATAAATACTACAAGAGTTGTTCCAACTTCACTCATTATTAATAATAAAAGTTTTGCGTTGGACGAGCCAACGTCTGCCGATTTCAGTCGTGATACTGATAAAGGTAGTATTATTAACCCTTCTAAAAATAATGATTATGAAGGAAATGAAGCAAGTTATCGCCGAACTTGTGAAAAATGGCGCAGTGAAGACCACAGGCTTAGTGGTAAAGTCAGTAACCGTGAAGCAGCATGACTCTTGGACAAGAGTAGTGCTAAAGGTCAACAAAGACGTTAAGCAGAACGTTCTTGTTGATGATACTTACGAGATTAGTACTGGTCGTACCCTTTTCGTTAGTAGCTTTGCTCTTGGTGCATTACTTGGCGATATGCCTGAGTGTGCGATGTTTAAAGCTAAAATAGTAGCGAATCCAGAGATTATGGAAACGTTGCTGTCTTATGCAAAGATAGACATCATCCAAGAAACGGTTGAAGGTGGAACCGAGTATATCAATCCTTTTTCAGAAAAGGATGAACCTCGTGTTCTTGAAAATACAACTGTAATTAGCCATGTCATCAAGGTAGAACTTGGTGATGAAGGCCAGGAGTTGGTAGACTATTTCCGCAAAGAGAACCGCAAGATGCTCTTTGCTAAACTTATGGCTGGTGGTAGCAATACTACTACCAATAAGTTTAAGGAAGATAAAGAAGAGGAGGCTGAATAAGCCTCTTCTTTTATAGTTTAACTTAATTTGAAAATGTTATGATAGTAGCTAAAGTTAAGGCTGTAAAAGAATATACAACTTATAATGGCAAGGAAGAAACAAAAAGGTACAAAACTTTGATTGATGTTGAAGTTCCTGGAATAGTATTTAGTCCTGACGGTACTACATATGAGCACGGATATACATCACAAATACCTGGTTCCTATCCTCTAAATGCTACATTAGAAATTGAAGCTATACTATTGCATAAAGGTGACAACTTCCATAGTATTATTATACAGAATGATTGTTACTTTTATGATGTAGTAGTTAAGTAACATCCTCTCCTTATTGCTCCATGTGGTGACATTAGTTACCATGTGGGGCAATTTGTTTTATGGGAGGCACTCAATATAAATTATACAAGTTTGGCACTCACTTTAAATTATACAAGTTTTGGTAGTGTTAATTGGCTCAACACTGCTGATAAGTGTTCTCTTGTCTGCATTTAGCACAACTATGCTGATATGCGTTGTGAGCCTAACAATTAGAATAATCAAAAACAACAATAATATGAAAACAATGAGATTACTTATGGGAATAGCTACTATCTGTAGCACATTATGTGCCATTATCTTACTTTGGAACGAAGATAAGGTAAGTTGCGATATTGTTACTTGCAAAGTATTGGAAACAATGTTTATAATAGTAGCTTTGTTATCAGCAAGAGAAGAGGCTAAGTTGAAGTTTTAATAATGATAAGAGTAAGAGCAAGGTAAAATGTGGGAGTTTGTGGGACACTATCCCCAAACCTCTTTTTCTACTTTACTCTCTACTCTCATCATCACAATTCTAACAATTAATAAGTCCTACTTCTAGAACTTTCATTCTCTCATTTATTTTTATTCTTTACACAACAACATTTTCAGTTACTATTATTATCTTTTAGACCATAAATTAAATCATAAGTTCTCACAACTCATAAGTCCAACTCAATAAACTTGGCACAATACTTAAGAACTTTTTGGTCTTTAATATAATAATAACAATTTTTAACACAAACAGAATTATGAGTTACAGAGATATTGGTTTCCGCATGAAACAATGGGGCTATAATCCCAAGTCTAAAAACGATTGTGAACTCTTCAAGAAGGAGTTACAAGATATATTAAAAACTTTACAATGAAACATCTACAATTATCATCAACATATCAAGCAAAGATATGGGGAGTATTAGCTCTCCTATCTTTTGCTTTGTTAGTATTTACGACAACGTTGTTTTTATAACAATTTATAACAATTACTTATTTTATTAACAATTTAAACAATTTAATTATGGAACGTAAGAAAGTTATTGAGAACCTTATTAAGAATGGGGCTACTCAGGTTAAGGACATCACCGTAAAGAATGTCAATGTTAAGGCAATGGATGAGTATACTCGTCTTAGTTTAACTCTTGATAAGCCTGTTAAGGGTTATCGTCAGAATCCTGATACTAACGAGTGGGAGGAAGTTGATGTTAATGTTATTTTCATCAGTGCTTATAGTGTAGCAAGTATGTTGAAGGAAATTCCTACTGCTGCATTTGCTGCTAATAAGCTTCTTGCTAATCCAGACTCTATGTGTGTAGTTCTTTCATGTGCTAAGATTGGTGTTATTTCTGAGCCTGTAGCTTCTGGTCAGGAATATACTAATCCTTGGTCAGAAAGAACTGATAATAGTACCGTGTTTGACCATGATACTATTATTCATCATCTTTCTTCTCTTGAACTTTCTGATTTCGGAAAGGATATGTTAAAGCAGCTTGCTCTTAACATGATGGGAATTAAGTAAAAAAATTAAATCTACATTTTAATTTTAGCCCTGCTATAAATATGGCAGGGCTAATCTTTAACACAAACATAATTACATGAAAACAACGATATTGATATTAGCTGTAATTTTTCTATTATTATCTTTTATTACAGCACTATCTACATCAAGAAAAGATAGTTGGAAATGGGTAATTGTTTCATGGCTATTATTAGGAATAGGAACAGCATTCACAATAACAACAATATATAGTTAAGTATAGATAATATCAGCTCCCCCGTAGAAGAAATGATGATAAGCTACAGCAGCTAATCTCATGCTTCTCTACGGGGGAGCTTATAAACGTAATAAAGATATGAGTTTGGACATAACTATTAAAAACCCTAATATTATTAAATCTATTCTTAGTGAAGATGTTGTCATGAACAGACATCTAAATAAAGTAGATGAAATAGTATATTTGGATGATGATATTAGGTTATATAAATCATATAGATTTATAGCAAATTATAATCTTACTGCTGATAGATTTGCTAAGCTTAATAAGATAATAAATGATAGTGTTCCTATCGACAAAGTTATCAACTTCCTAGAGATGTCAGGACAAGACCTTATAATTGTTGACAGAATTAACAAGAGCATTTATTCTAATGAACAACTTATAAAAGATTTTAAAAATTACATAAGATGAATATTAAACTTAAAACAGCAGATGGTGTTAGAATTATGCCTTCTACTCAAATTAAAAGTATTTGTGCAGTTAGTCAGTGTAATCTGCTTGTAACCAAAACTAATGGTGAACAGATGACTGCTGTCGAAATAGAGTTTTAATGTTGTAATCTTGATGATGATTTTAATGATGTGAATCAAAGCTGAAAAGTAAAGTATTATTAACTTTGTCATCAAGACTACAACTAAAAATAAAAATTATGAGGACGATTATTTTGGCGATATTCTCAGTTGTTGTAATACTATCATTTGTTATCGCTTTCTATTTAGGTAGAATAACTAGTAATCTTGATGCTATTAATCAAACATCTAAAGATTATCAAGCTGCTTGCGTTCTTGCTGATATTTGTCGTATTATGCAAGATAATATTGGGCTTGAAGCCCAAGAAATATATGAAGATTACGTTAGTAATCTTGATACTGATAGCACTTTAACAATTACTCGTGAAGATTTAAACGAGTATTATTGGTGCTATTAACTCTCGCTCAATTTATTTTAAATATTTAAAAACCTAAACTTTACAAACAGTATGATTTTCTTTTATTCAAGTAGCAGGAAAGATGATAAACTTAATAATCCTGTGACAATCGTTTCCAATAGTCTTAGACGAGCTGAGGCTATTGCAATTTTAAAGTTTAAAGAATGGGGCTATAAAGGAAGTCCTATAAGAATTACAGTTTAACTATTAAAATTTAAAGGTTATGAAAAAGTTATTTATTTTGTTGATGATGCTCTTTAGCATCAATATGGCTTACAGCCAGGAATATACTCGTGAAGGTAAAACTTTTACTGCTACTACTAAGCAGAAAGCTAAAAGTGAACCTAAAGCTACAGGTTTTACTTGGAAAGAAAAGGATGGTGAACATCCTATCTTTATGAGTAAAAGTGGTTCTTGCTTTATTCTTAAAACTAGTTCTAAGACTAGCAAAGAATATAGAAAATACTTAGGTCCTGAGATTTCTCAGGAAATATGCAAAGAATTAGGTATCGAATACAAAGGTAAGAAAACTAAAGGATAACCTAATTAATGTTGTGTCAGTGTCTTTATAGATGCTGACACAATTTCTATTAATCAAACATTAACCTAAAATAAAAATAATATGGAAATTAATAAACATCTGATAAATTCTTTTATTAATAATGCTGATAAGAAAAGTTTAGTATTAGGAATTAAAGAAGTAATTAAGTTTATAAGTGTTAATGAACCTTATAATTTCGAAAAGTTAATAAATAACTTCATAAATATTATATCTACTGGTAAAATTATTACTGAAGCTGATAAATATGAACCAATGTCTCTTGATGAGGCTATTGAGCATTGTAAGGAAAAGTCTTGCGGTAATAATGCTTGCGCTTTAGAACACAAGCAACTTGGTAAGTGGCTGACTGAATTAAAGAAACTAAAAGAGAAGAATCTTGCTTGGAGTGAAGAGGATGAAAGAATGATAGCCTCTATTATAGGGCATTTAGAAAGGCAAAAAAACTATCAATTAAATGCAACTAACTTGGAACAATGCCAAGATTGGCTCAAATCCATCAAAGATAGAGTACAGCCAAAGCAAGAGTGGAGTAAAGAAGATGAAAAGATTATTTCTGAAGCAGAAGATTGGCTTGACACGCTTTGTGATTATCTTAGAGATGGTTCGTCAGCATATATTCCTGATGTAAGAGTTGTAATTAGCAAACTCAAATCCCTTAAAGACAGATATAATTGGAAGCCGAGCAAAGGGCAAATAGAAGCACTTGAGTATCATATTAATCATAACCTTATTGATAAAGGCGGCGTGTTTGGCAGTAAAGTTGTAGAACTATTAAATCAATTAAAGGAATTATAGTTATGATGATGATAATTAGGAAATTAAGAAACTAAAAGAATAAAGTTATGACCGCAGAAGAAATAATTAAAAGAATACGGAAAGCTTGTGATACTCTCTATGAGAAGTATGAAGGTAATACTTTAATTGAAGAAGAAGATATACTTAAATCTTTTGAAGATATAATAAGTGATTATTATGAAAATTAAAGTTTTATCCGACATATATTAAATTTAGTTAAAAAATAGCTCCCCCGTATAAGAAATATAATATTATTTATTATATTTGTAAGCAAATTATATAAGTTATGGAAGAAGATTATGTTTTTGGATTAGTTAATGCAGATGTCATTAATTATTTTGATGATGATGAAACTGTTTCTAATATGGATAGAGAAACTATAAATCAAGATTTTGATGATGTTGACTTATTTGGGGAGAAAATGATTGGTGATGACGAAGATGATGATAATTGTGACATTGCATTTGAATAAAAACTACTGATAGCGAAGTTCTTGTGATAAGTTTTGTAGCTATTATTTGCTCTTATCGTCTAACGGTTAGGACAAGAGATTTTCATTCTCTAAATAGGGGTTCGATTCCCCTTAAGAGTACAATAAACAATAAGAGTAAGTCCGATACCAGTTTTCGTCTAGCTAGTCTTAGTTTTACAATGACAGAATAAGTAGTGATAAATTACTACACGAAGATACTCTTATTTTTAATATTGCCTTTATAGCTCAGTTGGTTAGAGCACCTGACTGTTAATCAGGGTGTCGTAGGTTCAAGTCCTGCTAAAGGCGCAAATAGTAATTAAAATATAGTTACAGGAAGTTGGATTTAGAGAGATGCTAGCTATCAAGTTAATCAACTTTAAAGAAGGAAACTGCGCACTACGCCTGTAACTACTGGTTCTATAGCTCAACTGGATAGAGCAGTTGCCTTCTAAGCAACAGGTTATAGGTTCGAATCCTATTAGAATCGCAAGTCCTATTATTAATATAGATGTTAATATTAACAATTTAAATCTTAAGAGTATGAGTACGAAAAAGAATGCTGCGAGTGAGGCGCAGCTTAAGGCTAGAAGAACTAGTCTTGGTAAAAAGTCTAATGAAGAATTAATTAATATTATTCTTCGTAAAGACAAGACAGAAAGAATGAATAATACAAAGATTAAAACTCTTTGTAATACTAATTTTGAGTATCTTCGTAGAATAAATTCTATGGAAAAAGTTGTTAAAGAGATTGAAATTAAAGATAAAGAGATTGAAATTAAAAATAAAGATATTATTATTACTCTTAAACGTAAAATTTTAAATCTTTATGAAGATATTAATAATAACAATAATACTATAAGTTATCTTACGAATAAACTTAAGAAAACTAAAGAGCATCTTATATTAGCTTGTACAATTTCGGTTATTCTTATAGCAATTATAATAGTTTTAGGTTTTTAGTTATTATCGCTAGCAAAATAAGTGTTTCATAATTAGAGGTGTAACACGATGTGAATCGTTATAATGGCCTCCTTTCTAGCTTTCTGAAAAGTTTTAATGCCACTTTTACACCTCTATTAGCCTCGATGGTGGAATAGGTAGACACATTTGACTTAAAATCAAATATCCTTTTGGATGTGCAGGTTCAAGTTCTGTTCGAGGTACTAAAAGTCCTATGACAATAGGCATGATTATTAACAATTAAAATTTTAAAGTTATGAGTAAAAATGTAAACGAAGTAGCTGTTAAAGGTCGTCAGACTAAATTAGCTAAAAAGACTTATGAAGAGTTAATTCAGATTATTCTTCGTAAAGACAAGACTGAACGTCTTAATGCTAGTACTATTAAGAATCTTAAAGCTGAGATTAATGATTTAAGACTTAGCAATGAAAGATTAAGTAAAAACGTTAAGGAAGAAGCTCTCCAGGTTATTAAAGAAAAAAAGGATTCTGCAAAACTTACTTCACAAATTGAAGATAAAGATAAAGAAATTAATAGTTTGTATGAATATATAAAGGCAACTACCACCAAATATAACACTTATAAAGGTTTGTGCTTATTCTTAAGTGCTGCTCTTATTATTAGTGTTGTTGCTAATATTTTGTTTTAACTCATAAATTAAACTTTATTCATGTAGTTTTCTTGTGCTATTGCTTGTGAAAGTAGTAGCACTTTTTTATAAAATTTAAATTTATGGCTAAAGTATATTTTAACACTAATAAGCATCTTGTTATTCAAATGAATAATGCAGAAGCTACTAAATTAGGTTTTGGTATTCCTATTACAGGTTTAAATAATATGATTATTTGTGGTACTTGCAATGAAGAATGTAAACCAGAAGATATTTATTATGTATGTGGAATAAATGAAACTTTATGTAAAGATTGTGTTGAAGATTATGTTGCTAACATGAATCATTATGTTGATGATGATAGTCTTCAATATGAGATACGTCATTTTAATCATGTAGCTGAAATTCTTGATATGAAAGAATGTGCTTCATTAACTCCTGATGGTAAATGTATTATTTATAATAAAGATGAAACTAAAAATGAAAATTTTATAAAAAGTAATATATGAAGAATATATTTGATAATATGACTGATGATGAGCTTATAGCTTATGCTCAGAGTATTGAAGCTGATGCTTATCTTAGCACTATTGAGGCACACGAAGAGAGATTCGCTGACTGTGGTTTGTAGTAGTTATATGTCGAAAAATGCTCTATTTGCGGCTTAATTCTTTGTGTGTTGAATTTTATATGTTTAGTTTATTAGTTAATAAGCATATAATTTTAACAAGCTGAAATTCAATAAAAATATATAAAAAATATTAAACTTAGATATTATGCCTAAGAAATATATTGCTTTTAGATGGCCCGATTATCAAAAATATATGGGTTATGAATGGTTTAGAGAAGAGTCTTATTATGACTCTAATAAAGATACTTATTTAATTCCTGAAGAAAGATGTATTGTTTCAAAATAACTCCTAATAAAGGTTACACTCATGGTTGTGCTATAGTTGCTGCACATAATGACCAAGAGGCTATCAAAACTTATTGTGCAGTATCAGAGTATAATAATTATACTTATGATGAATTTGATTGTACTTGTAATATAGTTGATAAACTACATTATGATACTGAAGTTCCGAAAGTTATCATTGATTCAATAGATGATGAATAAAAAATTTGACTACTGTTTGTGTTAATTTTGAAAAGAACTTAGTATTACGGTCTGTGAAGATAGTAATACTTTTAATGGGATATGGTGTAATGGTAACACTACAGTTTTTGGAGCTGTCATTCTTGGTTCGAATCCAAGTATCCCAACTAATTATAAACTTAAAAACAAAGATGTTTATGAAACTATTTAATCTATTTAAAAAGAAAGAAAAACCTATTGATGCTAAAGTTATTTACAGAGTAGATGTTCTTAGATATGCTAAAAAACATAAAGGATTAGGATTATGTGATACACTATATTTAGCTCTTATGGCATATGGCATACCTGTGAAATGTAATATTGAAAGTTATTTTCCTCTATTTAACCGCTCTAATGCTTTTGAATTTAATGCTAACGATATTCTTTATTGGTGGGAAGCAGGTGTTTGGAATACTGGTAGAGAAGATTTTCTTAATTGGCTTATTAAACAATATAAGAAAGATAAAACTAATCTTAGAAAATTATGATAAATAAATATATAAAACCTAATATCAATATAATAGTTATAGATAGTTGTGATTTATTAATAAGTTCAACTTTTTCTTATAGAGAAAATATTTGTGATTATGATTGTACTTTTTGGCATATTTGTAGAGATAGACATATAGGTTATTTTTGTTCTGATAAAAATAAAAGAAGAAGATAAATAACAATAATGTTAGTATTTACAAGATAAGTAACAAGCATACATTTCCTCTACGGGGGAGCTTATAACTCTAATATTAACTTAAATTTTAAAAACGATTGTAAAATGGCAAAACATGATGAAAGTCGTGATTTGAGAAGTGTTTCTCGAATTGCTAGAGTTGACTATTCTAATAAGTCAATTCAAGCTAGTAAAAGTGCTACTATTGGTATTCATATGTGGGGTAAACTTGACTACCTCACTAAATACTGTGGTTGGCATTTCTTTTGGAATAACGATGTTGGAACGTTTATTCAAAATGATGATGTTCCAACTACTTCTAAGAAAAAAGTTAAAAAAGAACACGAACTTACTGATAAACGAAATAAAAAGAAATAATTATGGGTAAACCTTTAATTGGTCTTAAAATTGCAGTAGTTCAACCTAAAAGAAAAAATAATTCTACTGGTATTGTAAGACAAGGAAAAATTCACGAAGGTGAAGTATTTATAGACGAAAATGGAACTTATAAAGTTTCTGTATCTATTAAAGATGACCCTGAATACCCTAGTTTATTAGTATTAGAATTTACTGAACGTTCTTATGATTTAAAAGGTAAACAAGTTGTTTTTGGTATTATAAAAGATAAAGGACGACTTGTTAGATATATTAGGTCTAAAGAACAAGCTAAATTCTTTCCTGGTCTTCCTACTCAATATATTCCTTTTGCTCCAAATTATGTAGTAAAAGGATATTTAGTTAGAGATAATGGTGTTCTAAAATTTGATTTTACTGAAGTCATAGGTAATAAGAATTTAATTATATCTGAAAATGAACTTAACATCGGTTAATACTGTAAATACTCCTAATAGGGCAGATACTAATAGTTTTACTGATGACCAAAAGAAAGCTTATAAAGAGATTATTAACTTTATAGATGCACCATTTGATGCTAAAGATTATAAAAGAGCATTGATTGGTCCAGCTGGTACTGGTAAAACTTATCTGGTTAAGGCATTGATTCTTAATAGTTCTTTGTCTTATTCTCTTATAGGCCTTGCAGCTCCTACACATAAAGCTTGTAGAGTATTAGGAGAAAGTATTCGCATTAGCGGTGTTAAAGTCAATACAATTCAATCTGATTTAGGTCTTCGTCTTAACTTTGATGTTGAGAAATTTGATTTAAATAATCCACCTTTTGACCCAAAAGGTAAAATTAAGATTGGAAATTATAGACTTTACATAGTTGATGAAGCTTCTATGATAAATAGAGGTTTATGTACTTTCCTTGAGAGAACTTGTGTCACAAATAAATGTAAAATATTATATATTGGTGATAGTTCTCAACTTGCACCTGTAGGGGAAAAATATTCAAGTGCTTTCAAAGGAGTTAAAAATAGTATCCTAAAGCAAATTGTACGACAAGGCGATGATAATCCTGTAAGTTATCTTCTTGAATTACTTCGATATGATATTGAACATAAATCTTATGAATTTCTAAAATATATTCAAAGATTTAGAAGTAAATTTGATGAGGATTATAATAAAGGTTATCAAGTCCTTACTCCTCAGGAGTTTAATAAAGTGGTTTATACTAACTTTAGCGATGAACAACTTACGTTTAATGTAGATTATGCAAAAGTTATAGCTTTTACTAATAACGCTGTTTCTTCATGGAATAAGTTTATTAGAAATAGTATTATAGCAGATGCTGATAAATCTATCATTACAAAAAATGATTTAATTATTAGTTATGTTACTATTGTGAATCAATTTAATGAATGTATAATTAAAAATTCTGAAGAATATATTATAAAGGATATTGTAAATTATGTACATCCTAGATATGAATTCAAAGGATTTATGATTAGATTTCAAGCTATTCATGGTGGAGATATAACTACACCTTTATTTGTACTTGACCATTCTGATAAGTTTTCTGTTCAGAAATATGTACAAGTAAGTATTAATTTGATTAATGCTGCTAAATCTGCTAGAGCTAGTATTAAATCTCAGAAATGGAAAGATTATTATGCTTTTAAAGAATCATGTCTACTTCTCACTAACATCCAAGCTATTGATGGTACTATATATTCAAGAGATTTAGATTATGGTTTTGCTCTTACTAGTCACAAATCGCAAGGCTCAACCTTTGATACAAGTCTTGTTGATGTGAATGATATTGTATATGACAAATATGGTCAGCCATATACCGATGCTGAAGAAGTTAATCGTCGGCTATATGTAGCTTGTAGTAGATGTCGTAATAAGTTATATTTAAAATTTGGAAGATAATATGTGTGAAATAACAGCTACTCCTGTATATACTGGAGAAACAAAGAAATGAAAAGTGTGCGGTAAAGAACTTCCTATTACTCATTTTTGCAAGAGAGGTACAGGTTATCGTAATATTTGTAATGAATGTGTAAGAAAAGAAGCTGATGCTACAGATAAGTTTAAAGACTTTACAGCCAGAGAACTTATTGATGAACTTAGGGCTAGATGTTATGAATGAGAATTGACAAAGAAAGTAGTAGAACGAATTAAATTATGACAATAAGTCAAAGGATTAAAAGAATAGCTGATAAAGCTAAAGTACCATATTCTGCTATTAAACTTATAATATATAGTAAATATGGTAATTGTAAAAATAATGAAATTGATAATTTAAATAATTTAGAAAAACAATATGGAATACAATAAAAGTCTTAGTGCTAGAATTAGACGTCGCAATAAACAAGGTTTTAAAGGAGAAGGTACTACTTCAGGTTTTGTTCCAACTAATTTAGAAGGTGATTATATCACTATGGGAAATAGGGAAAATACTGATAAGTATCGAACTGTTAAGAACTTTCTTAGAAAGCGCGGTCATAAACATACTGGTAGTATGTCTGCTAGAACTCTTAAACAATATATGTAAATCACCATAATATTAAGGCTATGATTAATTCTTGGGGAATGGATGTTGAAATATTTAGAAATCTTTTCAGCGTCACTTTTGTTAATTTGAAACATTATATGCAAGTATTTGCAGATTGTGTTGATGATAAAGGTAATCCTGTTCCTTTAACAGAGAAACTATCTGTTGCTGAGATTAAATCTAGACTTGATATTGTAGAAAGTAAAATCTTTCGGATAAGCGACACAGACGATAGTCAATTATTAGAATTAGTTGCTTTTATAAACAATATGAAAGACCACTATGATACTAAAATTGATGATAACGGCTGTGTCGCTCAAACTCCTGTTAGAACTGATTTATTTGGTTTTAATAATCAAGGTTATGATGACCTTATGATAAAAGGTTTTATGATGCATTTTAATCGTTATGATACGACAAAATCTTTAATTAAGTATCTTAAAGGTCTTAATAATAAAGTAATTGATTTACAAAGTGATAAAGATGCATTTTATGGTGATAAAGAACTAGAGTTAATTAGGCATTATAAACTTCCATATGCTACTGTTGACCTTCAACAAGTTTTCGGTCTTCATTCTGCTAATGTAGTAGTTGATAAAGAAGGTAACCGAAATAAATTTGGTAAGAGTCTTAAACAGACTTCTATTAATCTTAAATGGCATGAATTACTTGATTTTAAACTTCCTCCTATAGATGAAGAAGAGTATAATCTTTATTGGAAACATTTAGATAATTATAGAGGTTTAACTCTTGATGAATTAAATTCTCTTATTACTAATGATTTTGAAAGATATATTCTTCCAAAATATGTTGAACCAATGCTTTATTATAATAAGAATGATGTGTTTCTTGTCTGTGAAATGGCTCGTCAAAAGCCTGATGAGATTAAACTCCGTTATTCTATTACTAATGCTTTTGGTGTAAACGTATTATGTAGTTCTAGAGCAAATATTGCAGATAAACTTACTACTGCATTTTACTCTAAAATGAGTGGACTATCTCCAAAGCAATTTGAGAAAGGTCGTACTGAAAGAACTCGTCTTAGTTTTAATAAGATTATCTTTCCTCATATTAAGTTTAAAACTCCTGAACTTCAAGCCTTACTTGAAGATATGAAGAAAGTTTATGTGTATCATACAAATAAAGATGATTTTTGTAGAGAAATTACTTTTTATGGTACTACATATACTCTAGCTTGTGGAGGTATTCATACTCAAGATAATCCTGTAATTCTTATATCTGATGATAATTACATTTATAAGCATTTCGATTATAACTCATATTATCCTAGTATTGTTGTAAGTTATAGTATAGCACCAAAGCATCTCAATAATAAAGTTTTTGTTGAGATGGTTAAATATTTTAGAGATACTCGTGTAAAATGTAAACATACTAAAGATGAAGATGGATACGTAATTCCTGGAGTTCTTAATAAAATTGCTGCTGAAGCATTAAAGATTGTTGTTAATTCCATTTATGGTAAATTTGGTTCTGAACTATTCTTTCTATATGATAGATTTGCTCAGCTTCAAGTTACTATTAATGGTCAATTAATGACTATGACTCTTGTTGAAGAATTAGAACTTAACGGCATTCATGTTATAAGTGCAAACACTGATGGTATTGTTATTAAACTTCCTAAAAATAAATTAGATGTATTTAATGATATTACTAAAAGATGGAATGAAACTAATAAAATGGGTGCTGATAGTGAAGATTATAAAGCATATTTTGCAAGAGATGTTAATAATTACTTTGCAGTATGGCCTGATGAAAAAGTTGATGCTAAAGGTTCTTTAGACCCTAAACAATATATTAAAGATTTAAAGAAAGGTTATGATATGCCTATTGTAGCAAAAGCTGTTTTCGAATATCTTTATCACAATGTTCCTGTAATGGAAACACTTCAAAAACACACCAATATTCTTGATTTTTGTAAAACTCAAAATGTTGGTAAACAATTTGATGTAGTTTATGATATAGTTGAAAATGGAAAAATTAAGACTATTCATTCTCAACGTCATGTCAGATTCTATGTTTCCACTAAGGGCGTGGTAATTCAAAAAGAAAATAAAAATGACCATAAAAAGAGTAGATTAGCATCTGGTCTTCCAGTTCAAATTCTTAATTCTCTTGATGATAAGCCTATAGAAGAAAGAAATATTGACTATGGTTACTATTACTCTGAAGCCTACAAAATAATAGACCCTATTAAACTAGGTATAAGTGCTACTACAAAAGCTAATGCGAGTAAAGGTACTAAATCTGGTAAAAAGTTAATACAAAAATATTCTAAGGATTATCTTACGTTATTTGATGAAGATATGTTTGATTAAAGTATTATGACTGCTGAAGAATTATTTGATAAAGCGGCATTTTGTTGGAGAAATAATGGTGGAATTGGAACAGCATATGTTCCAGCTCCTCTTAATGATAAAGTGCTATTATATCAAGTTTTAGCTAGAGTATATAGTAAAAATCCTAAAATATCATCTGTTATAGTAGTAGAAGAATTTTATGAAAGACAAACAATAATTGAATTTCTTACGCATCAAGAAGATGAAGATAATAATAAAGAATTTAAAGATTTAATAGATAATAAACTTATAAAAGTTTTTACTAAATCTTTTGTTGTTAATACAAACTGGACTGTATTTCCAACTCTTTGTATTATTTATCATTCTAATGATTATGATGCTAAGTTACATTCTTATTTTGTAAGTTGTCATTATAAACTATGTATTCTAAATAAATTTCTGCCTAAGGATAAAAATACTGGAAATGTTTATTCTTGTGCTCCTCTTTTAGATTGTTTTAAACAAGCTGAATTAGATGAAATGAGAGTAAGCTCCCCCGTAGAAGAAATGTGGGTAGATGTCACTATTCCTTCTGATAGTGAAAATTGGAAATTATATCAATATTATTGTAAATATATAGAAACTTCTATTAATATTTTCGGTAGTTTTGATATTATGCAACAAGCTAGAATAGGTAATGAGAAACTTAATATATCTGCTGCTACTATTTGTGCTCAAATAGCTCAAGAAAACGGATGGAATGAACATCTTGATATGTCTTATGATTTTAATAGACAAATAGATGATTTATATAATCCTAATAATCTAAGAGAAAGAGCAAGTCAAACATACGAATGTATTCGTAATAGAAATGCTCTTGTTTGTGATTATGAAGGTAAACTTGAACAAATTCTTAAAATTGTAAAAGAACATGAGAAAGAAAAGATTTTAATTATTAACAAGCGAGGTCAATTCGCTAACAAAGTAACTGAATATTTAAATAATAATTCAGAGTATGATGTTTGTGGAAATTATCACAATCAAGTTGATGATATTCCTGCTGTTGATATAGATGGTAATCCTGTCTATATTAAGACTGGTATGGAGAAAGGTAAACGAAAATCTATGGGTTATAAAGCACAAATGACTCTTAATGAAAGAAGATTTAATGCTGATAAAATTCATTGTCTTAGTTTATCTAATGCTCCAGATAAATCTCTAAGTGTAAATGTTGATATTGTTATTATTACTTCCCCTCTATGTGAAGATATAAAATCTTATCTATATAGATTATCTAATGTTCAATTTAATACTGAAACTATAAAATTATTTTCTATATTTTGTCGAAACACTATAGAACAACAAAGATTGTTTAACAAACCGACAGAAGAAACGCATTTAATTGTTAATAAAAATGAAATAATGATTGGTGTTGAAAATAATTCTGATTTTCTTATTGTAGATTGAAATATTTTTTGTATCTTTGCATTGTAATTAGTACAAATAACGCTCTTTGAAATAATGGACAAATTAAATGCAAAAGACGGCAGTAATGGTCGTGCATTGACTATTAGACATGATGATGCAGTTACTGGTCTTAAAGTTCTAAATCTTCTTGATGAAAAGCAATTAGCTTCTGCTGAGATATTCTTAAAGAAGATTATTGCAACTGATAAAGGTGGAGTTAAAAGTGTAAATGAGGGTTTAGCTATCCTTATGAGAGCACAAGATTTGCAACTACCTTTCTCAACTTGTATAGAACATATCCACGTTGTTAGTGGTAAGACTGTTGCTGATATTCATATTATAAAGTCGTTATTATCGAGGGCAGGAGTAACTTGGGAATGCACTAAAGATTATACTCCTCAGTATCAGTATACTGACGGTAATACGATTTATAACGAAACACAACTTCCTAATTATTGTGTTAGATGTCGTACCACTACCGAAGCTGTTAAACTTACTGAAGAAAGTAATGGAGATAAGATTGGTGTTTACCCAGTTAAATGGTACACTGACCTTGCAGGAAAGAAATATAATGAGTTTCAACTTAGTAACAAATGCGAAGTTGCTATTAATCAAGCTCATGCCCAAAAGATTAAATCTGAGGGTGCATTTCCTGTTATTAGAATCCCTGCAGTTCCTATTGACTTTGTGACTGAATATAAGTTTACTAGATTCCATAAAATTATGGGTAAAATAGTAGAACAAACTGCTACAAGTCACTTTAGTTATAGTGAAGCTGTTACCGCTGAGTTCTTCAATAAAGATACTTATAAGAAATATGCTAGAATAATGATTGGACATAGAGCTTTTACTCTTGGTGCAAGAGATATTGCTAGTGACGTTCTTATGGGTGTCCTTGAAGATACTGAAAATGCGCTTATCAATGGAGGTCTTGATTATGCCATTGAGAATGCTGAATACGTAGAAGTTAATCAAGAAAGCGAATAATGTAGTTCTGCTACATATAACTAATTTTATTTATTTATTAACCCTTTTAAAAACATTAAAGTTATGAAACTTGGTATTAAGTTTGGTATTAACGCCATTATGGCAGGTCAGAAGAGTTCTTTAGTTAATGCTACTCCTCAGCTTATCGTTAAGAGTACGCAAGGTCAATTCACAATTACTTCTCCTGTAAGTAAGGCTCTTGCTATTGCTGCTGGTGAGAATGTAATGTTCTTCAATAATAAGAGTGAGATTGAAGCTGCTCTGAACAATCCTGCTGATGAGATTGTAGCTTATGCTAATGAACAGGGCTGGGACCTGAATACTCGTGAGGGTGCTGATGCTTTTATCAAAGACCAGTTGGTTTGGTATATTGCTAAGGGTGTCCTTATGTTTAAGCGTAATGGTGAGCCTATCCTCGGTACAGTTCGTATTACTAAGGAAGATAAGGCTGCTTACATTGCTGAACATGGTGTTGAGATGATTGGCGAAATGTCTGAAGAGGATAAGGCTAAGTTTGCTGCTTCTAAGGGTCTTGAGGGTGCAGATGATGAAACTCTTGCTTCTGCTCTGACTCCTGATGATGTTCCCAGTCCTACATTCCATGCTGCTAGTGGTTCTAAGACTGCTGCTACTGCTAATGCCACAGGTATTGGTCTGCAGCTCAACTTCACTGATACCGCTATTTGGGATTCTATGAAGTCTGACCTCGCTGACAAGAGTTCTGTCAATCGTGTATTTAACGTTAAGCTTGATGAAGCCGTTGAAGCTGAATTCAATAATGGTAAGGCTGGTGACGATGGCATTGTTAAGGTGATGGCTTATCCTCTGGAGTTTGATTCTGATAAGACTCCTATGGTTCGTGGTAAGAAAGACGAAGCTGAGGATTAATCTTTAATTTGTCCTAATATCTAATTTCGGGGAGGTTCTCCTAGTGAGTTCCTCCCTATTTTCATCTTTATAAACAATAAAAACTTAATTAAGTTATGTCTGAAGAAAAAACAAAGTTAGCTGGAGCCACTGCAGAAGCTCCTGCAAAGAAAGTTAGGAGAGGTATTAGTAATGAAACTCAAGCTACTAGTCAGCTTAGATTTCATGAGAAAGATGCTTCTCCAAATGGTCTATTTATGGGACATCTTCATTCTGTTGAAGTTGCTTGGTCTGTAAACGCAGATGGTAAGCAATTTACAGGTGAGAAAGTTCCTCGTCTTGTATTTGAGTTCTGTAGTAATACTAAGGATGTTACTCAGATGAGGCATGTGTATCATACTCTCTTCCCTGTTGAAAGTAATGTTAATACTATTCCTGGAGGAACTGAAGAGTGGAAGGTAAATCAAGTTATGAACTTCATTAAGCATATGCTTGATGTTTATTATCTGAAGGGTCGTAAACTTACTGAAGAAGAAGAGGATGCTCTGAGTCTTCCGTTTGTTGATTTCGACGATGAAGGTAATTATGTTGCTCTTGATGTTAAAGACATTCTTGCTGGTTATGCTCAGTTGTTTAATACTGTTGCTGACATTATGAATGGTCGTTATAACCTTCCTGATGGTGAAACTCCTAAACCTTGTTTCCGTGATGAAGATGGTAAATTTATTCGTGTTTGGATGAAACTTCTTCGTCATAAGAAAATTAAAGGTGAGTGGAAGAATATTCAGTCTAATGGTGACCTTGCTTTTGACCCATTTATTGGAACTGGTGTTGTAGAAATAGCTAAGGGTAATGAAATGCCTAAGATTATAAGTCTTGATACTTCTAAGGAATCAATTACTCCTAAAGAGGTAAAGAAGACTCCTACAATACCTGGTGCTATTGGAATTGAAGGAGGAGTAATTGCAGCCGCTCCTGGTATATTAGGCTCTCCCACAGGAGGTGCTTATAGTGAAGCTGGCGAAGAAATGCCTTTCTAATAACTTATATTAGGCAAGATGTTCATAGTAAAGCTAGCTTCTATAATAAGAGGCTAGCTTTTACTTATTAACTCAATACAAATATGAAACGTAATATATGTACTACCAACTTGACTAAAGAATATATTGAATCTAAAATAAGTCAAGAAGCTATTATTAGTAAATATCTTGATATACCTATGGAAACTATTAAAAAATGCATTGACAAAAATGTTTTAATTAAATCCATTTTTAGAGATGATGATGTTAATTGTAGTATGGGTATTCAATATAATGCTAAAGGTAGGCTTAAAGTTCGTGACTTTGGTGGTTGGGGATTCTTTGAAGATGTGTATGGCGTTGTAGCTTATGTATTGAGTTTAGCTTATGAAAGAAAGATTGAAACTAATAATAAACAAGATTTCTATTTTATTCTTAAACATATAGCATATACTTTTAGTGATATAATTGATGGTAAAGAAACAGACCCTAATATTCAACCTTTAATAGCTAATGCTTTATATAAAGGTAAAACTAAAAAACATATTATTGATATTGTTCCTAGAAGTTGGAATAAATATGATAAAGATATATGGGCAAGATGGGGTGTAAGTCTAAATTATTTAAATACACACTTTGTTATTCCTGTAGACCAATATTATATTGATAGAACTGTTGACACTGAACCTAAATATTATTATAAAGCTAAAGACCCTTGTTATGCTTATATGTTAGGAACTAATAGACAAGGTATTCGTCTTATTAAACTTTATTTCCCTCGTAGAAATCGTCGTACTGGATTAAAATTTATAACTAATTGTAATGTTCTTGAAGGTTTACTTAATCTTGAACTTGACAATTATGATTATATTCTTATTACAAAAAGTACAAAAGATAGATTAAGCATAGGCAATCATTTAATGCTACATCCTCTCTACGGGGGAGCTAAAAAACTCAATATTGGAGTTATAAATCTTCCTTCTGAAAATTATCAACTTAATCAAAAAGAATATGATTGGTTATTAAATAAATTAAATGATGATGGTCTTATATTAAGTTTGCTTGATTTTGACCAAACTGGTCGTCAAGGTGCTAAATACTTAGAAGAAAAATATGGTATTCCTTACCTATTTATAACTAGAGGTGAATTTGGTCTGCCTAATTTTAATTCTAAAGATTTTTCAGACCTTCACGATAAGTTTAACATAGAACAAATTAATCATTTTATAGAAGATACTAGAAAATATGTCGAAATCAGATTTAAAACTAAAAAAGATACAGATGCCATTAACAACAGCTGGTTATCAGGTGATATGTTGCCATTCTATTAACAAATATGAAAATGAGTTAGTAGTTATGATTCCTATTAGTGAAGAAGAAGAAAAGAAGTTAGACTCTGGATTTCTTATGACTAATAAAGGAAACGCATCGTTTAAAATACATAGTACTGATATTATTTGTTATGGTAATATAGATTTTCATACAAATTCTGATGATTTCTATGCTATAGAAAATATGAAATGGTTAGATTTTCTTATTGGGTTAGGAATATGTGTTCCTTCTGATTATAATTATGATGAACATTGTTGTTATAGTCCAATAAAAAGAGCTAGATACTATGATACTACTAATCCAGCTGTTATATCACAATACAAGCATGCTGTACTAGGTAAACCTGAAAGATGTTGTATTTTTAGAGAAATTGTGAAAAATGTTAGAAGAGTTGTCTAAATATATAATAGATTTAGATAAGGATTATATTAACATGATTGATAAAGATATTGCTGAGAAAGGTATTGATAAGTATCTTTCTCAGCAATTAGTTTATCTAGATTGTTCTCGCGTAATTAATGGCATGAGAATGATGCAAACAATAGGTTATCCTTATCAAAAAGAAATTAGTGCATACTGGTATGCATCTAATAAGTTTGCAGGTAATGACTTTGATGTTGATAAAAGAAGAATTGTTGCTCTTCTTGAAAGACATCAAGCTAACCTTGAATATGAAAAAGAAAATCCTCCTGTTTGGTATGGTGATAAGAAAGCTAAAGATAAATGGGATAAAGAGCATAGTAATCCCGCCCGTAGAAGGAAAGCTAATGAGGGTACTTTACCTGGTATGGGTAAAGAAATAAGTAATAAAGAAAGACTTAAAAAGCTTAGTGCTCAGTTTGGTAATTTAACTTTTAAAATTAAACCTCCTAAGAAAGATGAGTAAAATTAAATGTATTAGAAGTGAAAATGGAACTATCATTCCTATTTACAACATAGCTGTTATATCTGCTGAAGATGCATCTCATTATATTTGGACAAATTCTGATAGCGATAGTAATAATTGCGGTCATAAACTATCTGATAGAACATATAATATTTTATTAGAAGAATTAGATATTATAGATATAAGAGGTTTTAAAGATTGAATTATGTTTTGTAATAAATAAATACTCCAGATAATGAACATTTTTGTAGATTACCAATATTATTTTAATTATGATAACACTTTATAAACGTAATGCTCAAGGCAAGCCTCTTGTATGGCATGCTGTTAGTGATGCAGTAGAGATTATTATAGAATATGGACTTGTAGGAGGAAAACTTCACATGGAATATATTCCTATAACTCTTAAAAATGCTAATGAGCTTCAATCTAGAGTTAATGCTAAACGTAAAGAAGGTTATAAAGAATTAAGTGAACTTAAAGATAGCTTAAGTGACGATGCTATAAAAATAGCAGAAAATGCTTATACTCAACTAAATGATGCTAAACCTTTAATTTATGTTCTTAATACTTACCTTCCTAAATACTCTACTACCTCAGAAGGTTTTGTTCTTCCTATGCTTGCAAAAGTATTAGAAGATAATAAGCCTTTTGATAAGTATGGTACTATGCTTGGTCAGTGGAAGATTGATGGTCTTCGTTGTATTATAGGTGCTGAACAAAATGGTATGGATTTATTTAATCCTATACATTTAACTTATCATTCTCGTACAGGTGAAGATTGGACTCATAAGATGTCTTGGATGGATGAAATTCTTCTTCCTAAGATAAGTAAAGAACTTCTAGACATGATGCTAGAAGAAGGTGCTTGTCTTGATGGAGAATTATATCTTCCTGGATATGCTGTTAATGATATTAACTCTTTTGTTAAAAATACTCAACTTCCACAACATTATAAACTTCAATATTGGTGTTATGATATTGCTTGTGAGAATATGAGTGCAGAAGCTAGATTTAAATTTAAAGATAATAATCTAGAATCTGTTGGCATGACTTATTTTAATACAAAAGAAGAACATCTTAATAATACTAAACAATTTGTTGTACTTCCTACATGGGTACAAATAGATAGTTATGAAGATGCTATAATTCATAGAAATCAATTTATTGATTTAGGATTTGAAGGTCTTATTCTTCGTAATCCTTCTGCTGAGTATCAATTTGGTAAACGTAATCAAGCTATGTTTAAGTTTAAGAAAGTTGATGATGGTAAATTTATAATTGCTGACATTAAATCTGAACATAAACGTAGTAACCTTCCTCTATTTGTATGTTTTAATGACATAAATGACGAATTATTTGAATGTAGTATTAATAAACCTCAAGATGTTCAACGAGAAATTCTTGCTAATAAAGATAAATATATTGGTAAGTATATGCTAGTTGAATTTAGAGCTAGGTCTGGTGTAAATCAAGTTCCTTTCCATGCTAGAGGTATTGAAATAATAGATAAATAATATGAAAGTAATAATTATAATATTATCTATATTAGGTGCGCTTAAATTTATTAGTTTTATAATTAATTGTTTTATAGAAGTTTATTATAAAATTTATAGATATTATGTACCTGTAAGTAAAGAATATAGTCAACTTAAAAGAGAATCTGGCATATATTCCCATTCAGACTTTTATATATTTCCTACTATAAGTATAGATTTTGTAAACGGTTTTGAATATTGTATAAAGTTTTTAAATTTGGAATACTATGCGTTTTATCAATTAGAATTTGAAAATAAATAAATTATGAATCTTAGTGCTTATGATAACGTAAAAAATAAAACTAATAAATTTAAAACTTGGCTTGATTCTAATAAACAACTTCTGTTAAGTAGAAGTATAAAATATAGACCATATTATACTTTTGTTAAAAGGTTTGAACCTACATTAAAGACTACTGTGTACTTTATAGTATTACTTGATTGTATTCCTCAAAACACAGTATATTTTAGAACTAAAAAAGATGATTATGGTAGATTAAAATTTAATGTTAAAACTATATTTTATGAATCAGGATTAAGTGAAATTCAGAATGATTCTAATGTAGATATTATACATATAGAACATGATAGTGACGGAGATATTTATAAAATAAATATTTAATCTAATCAGCCCTGCCTATAGTGGTAGGGCTTTATTATTTTCTTTATTTGCCACTTTTTAGCCTTGTCAGAGCATTTTTATATGTCAGATGATTAACTAATAAGCTGGCAAAATTATCTCGTCAGAAACGTTAAAAATGTCTGAAAAATTTAACACTTAAAATTCTTGTATTTTAAAATAATTTATTATCTTTGTAATATGAATAAGGAAGATATAGAAATACAGATTATCCATACTAAAGTTATGGAACAAGATAATGGCTTTGCTATTAGAATTTTAATAAATGATGAAGATGTTAATGTTTTAGAACTATCTAAAGTGCAAATGCTTCATATTGGGACTATATTACTTAACGTTACTCGTAACGTTATTAATACTTATTTTAAACTAGAAAACAATGGTAGAGGATAGTAGAGATTTTGTTCTTGATTTTAGAATTCCAGAAGAACTTACAACGCATGAAGTATTAGCTTTTGCTAAGACCTGTGCAAATATGTGTAACCTTTATGCTAGGAAAAATCATGATTATGGTAATTCTTTTAATAAAGGAATGGAAATTATTGGTACTGCTTATGGTATAGGACGATTATATGATAAAATGAATCGTATAATTACTCTTACAAATCTTAATCCTTTTGATAAACCTCAAGTTAGAGATGAAAGTATTAATGATACTCTTCTCGATTTAGCTTGTTATGCAATTATGACCTATAACTATTTAAATACAGATAAAAATGGAACTAATTAGACCAAACTTTGAAATATGGGAACAAGATACTACCTCCCCCGTAGAAGGAATGTATGCTCATATTGCTAGATGTACTCGTGTTTGTTATCAATCTGAAAAGAAATCTGATAATGAAACTAAAGAAGATTTTGTTAAAAGAGTTATTCTAAGGCAAATATCTTCTACGGGGGAGCTTGATATTGATAAGATTCATGGTGCTATGCTTGAACATGGAACTGTTTATCTATTTATTCCTTGGCTAGATGATGTTAATACTAGATTACCAGAAGTTATAAAGCATTATTGTAATAATCCTCATTCTAAAGAAAATTATATCTATGACGATAATCCAGGGTCTTACGTAACAACTAATCTTCGTGTTCTTATAGAACATAATTGGCTTGCTGACCTTAAATATATTTGTACTCCAACTGAACATCATGCTAAAAGAGTTACTGTTTCTTTTACAACTAATATAGGTGTGACTCGTGAATTTAATCGTCACAGAGTTAATTCTATTGCAGAAGAAAGTACTAGATATTGTAATTATAATAAGCATAATGATGGTCAGATTAAGATTGGACTTCCTGCTTGGCTTTTAAATGAAGAAAATCTTCCATATGTAGAAAGTCATCAATTTGATAAACTTGTTACTTATTGTGATGATTATTTAGAAGCTAGAGATACACAGTGGTGTGATATAGATTATTATCTATTTAGTCTTACAGTTGCTGAATTTTGTTATAATGGTCTTATTAAAAAAGGCTGGAAACCTCAACAAGCTAGAGAAGTTCTTCCTCTTTCTACTAAGACTCAACTTATTCACACTGCTTTTGTAGATGATTGGAAACATTTCTTTGCTTTAAGAGCAGATGGTGTTTCAGGTCCTCCTCATCCTAATGCTGCATTACTTGCTAAACCTTTAAAAGAAGAATTTATTAAACGTTGTTTGTTATGAGTAAAGATTTTAAATGTATCATCGGACTTCATCATTATGAAGTTCTTGAAAAGAAGGATATTAAAAATCCTTATGGTGTTGTAGTAGGAACTACTATTATCTCTCGTTGTACCAATTGTGGTAAGATTAAAGAAACTCCAGTTTATTTAGATAATTATTATAGAAGATGAGTGTAATTATTATTGCAGCTATTATTTTTAGTGTAACTATTCTTATTAGTACAGCAGCTATTTGTTTAACTGCTATAGGACTTGACAAATCTCAAGAATATAGACGTGCAGCTGTTGACTGTCTTGAAGAACTTGTAGATGTTCTTAACGAAAAATTTCCAGGTTCTGATTTGAAAATTATTGATACTAGGTTATCAATTAAAGTTAAAGGTGAATTAAAATATAAGATATAATATGATTATTATTTGTTCTACAATAGTATTAATTATTGCTATTATTAGTATTGCTATTTGTTTTATTGAGCGTGAGAAAGCTTATGCTGCTAAAGATTTTTCTGAGCAACAGCTTTTGCATGATATTCGTATTCGTTCTACAGGAATATTTAATAAATATATAGATAAACATGATAAATGTATAGAAGAAGATAGTGCTTTTTATGGTGATATGCATCCATTATATGATGCTATTTATGATATTGTAGTTATGACTTCTGATTACGAACACGATTATGATTCCGACAAAGATTTACAAAGTTAAAGCCTCTATTAATAAAGGTAAAACTTGCAAAGATTATATCTCTGTAGAAAATGAAAATGGTGTTTTACTAGTAAATGATGGTCTATTTGTTATATCTTTTAACAATGAAGATGAAATTCCTTATTATAAGAAAGAAAAATTAATAATAGAACTATAAATTATGGGTAATATTTTTCAAATATCACAAGAACTTCTTGATATATTTCAAGAAATAGAAGATAATGGTGGGGAATTAACTGAAGAACTTGAAAGTCAGCTTGCTATTTCGCAGGCTGACTTTAAGACTAAAGTTAAAAATTACACCGATGTTATTAAACAAGCTGAATCTGATATTAAACTTGTAGATGAAGAAATTTCTCGTCTTAAAGATTTAAAAGAATCTAAAAAGAAAGCTATCGAACGTCTGAAAAAGATTATAATTTGGGCTGTTGATATGTTCGGTGATGAAACTAAATCTGGAGGTAAATATATAGATTATGGAACTGGTAAGATTAGTGTTAGAAATTCAGAAAAAGTAGAAACAAATGATGAACTTGTTGATAATGTAGTTAACAATGTATTTTCATACTTAAATCAATTAAGCTACACTAATGAACTTGAAGAAGATAATTTGGATTGTAATGATTTACTAAAAGCTCTTAAAAATACAGATAATCCTATAAATATTACAGATGATGAACTTTATAACATTCAAGCTAACTTATCTTTTAATGTAAACATTAGAGATTTAATATTTGGAAATGGTCTTGAGTTTACTAAAAAGTTCTTCAAGTTTATAAATTCTTATAAAGTTAAAAGTAATATTGATAAGACTATAGTAAAAGGCATTCTTAAAGAAGGAAATGCTGATTTACATAATATAGCTAGCATTGTTCCTAATAAAACTGTTCAAATAAAATGACACTAGATGAGTTAATAGAAAAGCTTTTAGAAGCTAAAGAACATTGTGTAGATGGTAGAAGTGAAGTACTTGTTTCTAATGGAAGTATTCTTAACCTACGCATAGATGAAATTGAATACAATTCAACTAATGTGATAATAACTATATCTTAATAATTATGGCTTATAAAGTTGCTGGACTCCCATGGAGTAATGGATTAGGTACTGAAGTAGATGATTGTAAAACATCAGCGGAAGTATTAAAGAAAGCAGGTCTTAATTGGTCTGTAGAAAAGTGTGACCTTGTTGCTCGTATGCCATTTAGTCTAAATGGTAATAATGATATTAAAGAAGGTTCAGGTGATTTTGTTCACGATGGAGAAATTTATCGTGAGTGTCCTAATGGTTATGCTACATATCGTACAGATTTAAATATTCCACTTGGAATTGTTAAATCTAAGTATGAAGTTGTTCAAAACATTGATGCTTTTAATTTTATAGATAATGCTATTGGAGAAGATAAAGCACTATTTCAATATGCTGGATGTTTTGGCTATGGACATAAAGTGTTCATTACGGCTAAACTTCCTATTAAAACTACTGTCGGTGGTGACCCTATTGATAATTATCTTGTATTTAGTACTTCGCATGATGGGAGTGGTAGTATAGATATTCTATTTACTCCTGTTAGAGTTTTCTGTACTAATTGTCTTAACTCAGCATTTGAAGAAAACAGTTCTCATATAAGAATTAAGCATACAAAGACAGCTAAAGACCGTCTTGATTTTGGTGCTGAAACTCTTAGAGCAGCTATAGAATATGCTAAGACTTCTCAACTTCTATATGAAAGTCTTCTTACAATTAAGATGAATGATAATCAAGTAAGAGATTATATTGCTAGATTAATTCTTGATTCTAAAGAATATGAGTCTGTAATGTCTGAAGATAAAGATTATACTGTTAGAAAAGTCTTTGATAAAGATTGGCTTACTCTACAAAGAACTGGTGTAACAACTAGAAAAGCTAACATTCTTAATACTATCTTTGATTATTATCACAATGGTATTGCTCAAGAAGAAATTGTTGGCAATGCTTGGGGTGCATATAATGCTATAACTGGCTATTATGCAAATGTTAAGAACCAAGAAGGTGAGAAGAGAATGAATAATCTTATTTTTGGTAGTGATAGACTTGCAATGAATAAAGCTCTTAATACAGTAGTAATGTATAAAGCTGCATAACATGGTATATTTCTTCTACGGGGGAGTTTATAATTTTAATACTAATATTTAATGCTTTCCTCCTATTAGTGTTAATAATTAATTAACTTCCCTGTAGAAAATTATGTTGATAACATAATTTAACTATTATTTTTATCGACTATAAAAAATAATTACTATCTTTGTAAGGTTATTAACTTAAATATTTATAAAGATAATGATTAAGATTAAAGTAATTAACAAAGGTAATCAGCCTCTTCCAGCTTATGCTACTCCTCAGAGTGCTGGTATGGATTTAAGGGCTAATATTGATAACCCTATCCTTCTTAAATCTCTTGACCGTAAACTTATAGGTACAGGTTTGTATATTCAATTACCTGAAGGTTATGAAGCGCAGGTTCGTCCTCGTAGTGGTCTTGCTATTAAACATGGTATTACTTGCTTAAATAGTCCAGGTACTATTGATTCTGACTACCGTGGTGAAGTTGGTGTAGAACTTGTAAATCTTTCTCATGAAGATTTTATTGTTAAGCCTGGAGAACGTATTGCTCAAATGGTTATTCATAAGTGTGAACAAGGAGTCTTTGAAGAAGTAGAAGTTCTTGACGAAACTGAACGTGGTGAAGGTGGTTTTGGACATAGTGGTATGAAATAAATAATTATTAAAAATTTAAAAGTTATGGAATACAAATTTCTTATTAATGTTAATAAGTTTGCAACAGATAATATTGCAGAGTTAGAAGAGAGTATTAAAAATGCAGTTGTAAATGATGAAAAGTCTAAAGCTAATTTTGGTAACTGTTGTGTTGCTCTTAGAGGTTTTAGAATGGTTGCTGATGCAACTGAAGCAATTCTTCATAATGAAGGCTACTATAAAGGTGATAATGGCAAATTCTACACTGAAGTAAAAGTTGAGGATGTAGAACCAGAATCTACAGGACCTGCTAAAGATGCTGACCAAAATACTAAAGAGTAATATGAAAGAAATACTATTAATAACTACTGTTGGATGTGAAGGTTGTGAAATTATGCAAAACTCTATAAAGGAAGCTCTTGGTTCTACTAAGAAAAAAGATATTACTTTTAGAGAAAGCAATTATAAAACCTTACGTCAAATGGAAAAAGCTCTTTATAATGAACTTCATTTAAGTGACTTTCCAACAACTGTTTTTATTAAAGATGGTAAAGTAGTTCGTAAAGAAATAGGTACTAAACCAGCTATAGTAGTTCTTCGTTGGATTGATATAGATTTTAAATAAACTTTTCCCTTTTTACCTATTAAACGTGTTGGTTCGGGTGGTAGTAATATGGCTACCACCCATTATTATAAAATATTATGAATATACTTTATAAAATATTAGACCATATTATAAGATTTATTATAGCAATAACAATTCTAATAATTCCTCTTGTTATATGCTATTATGGTTTAAAATTAGTAGTAGTAAATGGAGTAACTAGCTCCCCCGTAGAAGAAATGTATCATAGACAGCTTGTTACTACTGTTGATTCTATTCTTGATGCTCGTCTTACTATTGAGGTTATTGATAGTGATGATGTTACAGTTAGACATGACCAGTTTGGCAAAGTTATTTTGCCCGATGGTTACTAATAAACTTTCTATTTAGTAGTTTGCTTGCCTTCTACTGCGTTTTTAATAGCTTTATGATTAACTAATAAGCTGAAAAATAGAAAGCCTCAAATTGAATAAAATAAAACACAAAAAATTTAAGTTAGGTCTTAACTAAATAATGTGTAATTCATAAAAATAGTTTTAGGTTTTTAGTTATTAGTAGCCCCAAGTTGCTCGTGAGAGTAGCTTGAGGCTTTTTTTTATATGTTATGCAACACATTCGGTACATAAAGAAAGAGGAGTATTTCTACTCCTCTAATCTTTTTAGTTTGCACCTACAATAGTAAGTAAGTTACCTCCTACTTTGTAATATTTATTATTTTCAGAAATATCAACAAAGCTACTCTTAATACCTCTCCAAATTGGAATGTTACCTTCAAGACGTACTGCAATTTTATCTCTACCAGCATATTTACCTGTTTTGTAAGTATTATCAAAGTCTGGGTCAAATAGATATTGACTTATAAATTGTACAGACATCATTACATCATTAATAACATTCATACCAGCAATAGGAGTTGTCCATAGTTTTTTAGCAGCAGCAGGAGCAAATAGTGGGAAGTATTCAGTAGCCTCAGTAGAAAGACGGTCTGCTTCATAAAGAGCTAAATTATACCATACATCATCGTCATCATCTCCTCCAGCAGCTTTTATAGCTATTACTAAAAGTAATGCACCAAGTGCTCCTACAACATCACCAAAGGAACGTCTTAAATTAGCTTTATCGTATTCAGGCATTTCTTCATAATTAAGAACTGGATGAGCAATGAAATTCAAAACATTCTTTAATATATTTTGAACACCTATACCAGCTTTAACTTCTTTATCAGTAAGACCTAACATTTCTTGATGACGTTTAAATGGAACTGAAAGGAAGTCAATAATAGAAGTATAGACACCTTTTTCAACAGTACCTCTTTCTTCATTAAACATTCCTCTAACTCTATAACGTTTCATTATACCAACAGGAAGATGTTTATGATATTGCATAATTAAAGCACCAAGAGGACCACCAAATCCATTACCACTTTCAACTTGTGCTCTACCTGTTTTGTCATACACACCGTGTATTTTCTTATTAACAGCTATCACACGACCTTTGAAGTTAGCTACAAGTTGCATAGCATCAGTTGCAGAACCATCAGACTTAGCTTCATCTATACTAGCTAATAAACTACCAGCTTTGAAAGCCATCTTACCTGTAGTTTTATCTAGTTCTACTTGACTATAAACATCAGGAAGTTTATTAAATTTATCTTTAGCCTCCTTACGAATAGCATTCTTTTTCTTAACAAGAGCTTTACGTTCTTCTACACTTAAGAAAGATTTAGCAAATTCATCAGTCATATCTTTTCTAAACCAAGCAAATTCTTTCATTTGATTAGCATCGGAAGATATTTCTTCTACACGTTTTTGATACTTTGCCCAGACTTCTGGTTTAACAATAGCTTTGAGTGCATCTTCATTAGCATCTCTAACATATTCTTCAAAATTAATAATTTTAAAAGCAGGTTGTCCAAATTCTCCAGCACGTTCATTGGCAACAACTTTATGACTTTTCATCATTGTAAGAAGAGCACTATTTTGCATAAAATGTTCACCAGATGTTTGAGGAGTATAACCTGCATTACGAATACGTTCAAGAATAACAGCTGGGTCAGTATTAATATGTCCTAATCCAGTATGTTCATCGTAATCAATAACGTCAAAGAACTTAATAATTGCACCTTGAAGAGTAGAAGATTTTTCACTATAAGCATTTGCAATAAAATCATACATAGCAGATAGATACAAACCTTTACCTTTAGCCCATTGTTTAACATTAAAGTATTCTCTAGCAAAAGCTTCAGCTAAAATCTGAGATTCACCAAGAGTAACGTTAGCAATACCACCTTTTACATTCATCATCATGTATTTAGCAGAAGTAAATGACTGTAGTACACTCATCCATTTTGTCAATTTGGCATTTGGCATCTTCCATTGGTCATAAACAAGACGTCTAATTTGATTATCAAATTGCTGTATAAGATTATCATCAAGTTCTTTAACATAAGCAGCTTGTTCATCAGTTGATGCAAGTCTATCTACATTAAGAGAACCAGTTACAGTATAACGTCTTTGATAAACACCATATTTACGAAGTGCTTGTTGAGCAAAGAAGAGTTCATATTTATTATTTTGAATAGCATTATAATGACTAGCTTTTAGAATAAATTCTGAAATAGCTCTTACAGGGTCACCTTCAAGTAATTCTTTTTGAACTTTAAGTTCTTCTTTTTGATACTCTTTATACATCTCATCCCATCTCTTTTTACGGGCGATGTAATCAGATTCACTTTCTCCAGCTTTTCTAACAGGTCTACTACCTAATTCTTTTTTCTTCTCTTCAATATATTTATTTTTAAGTTTAGAAAGCATAGGCATAGAAGGAGCTTTATCTTTATAATAATCTATATTTTTATACCAATCTTCATAACCTGTAGCTGATTCATTCCAACCAAAAGTTTTAAGCATTTCATCTTTCCAGAATTCAGCACCTCTTTCACCATGTCTAGCTTTACTAGGAAGCCAACCTTGTTCAAAGTATTTTTTAGCACTAGTTTCGTGAGCAAGAGCCATACAAACATCTTGCATTAATTTAGCGGCTTTAAGTTCATATTCGTTAGCATCTATTTTAGCATCATATTCTTTATTTACTCCTTTTCTGTAATTAAGTCTATGACCACCATCTGGTTTATACTCTTTATTACGGAAGTCTATTTCTTCATGATATTCTTTTGAAGCTTCAATATCTTCAACATCTATAGGACCATAATGGGCTGTATCATAATAACCATCACGAACAGTACGAATTTGTTGAGGAAATTTAGGACTCCATTTATGTTTAAGACTTTCCTTATAAGAAGTAACCATCCAAATCTTAAGAGGTTCAAAACGATTAGTATTTGGATTATAAATATGATTAGCAGTAAACCATTCTTTATAGCTACTATAACCAAATAAATTCCTACCAGTTCTAGCTTCAGCTTCTGCAGTGTAATAATGTCTAGAAGGACGTTGATACGTATATTTTTCAATAGTCCTAATAGCATTAGTTCTTTTCCTATCTACAAACTGTTTAAGCTTGTTAAAATCTTCTTTATCAATAGTTTTATCTATATCTCTATCATCTTTTAAATAAAGTTCAAGAGAATTTTTATTTTTAAGTTTAAGAGAAACAGTTTGATATAAGAATCTATTAGGTTTGCGATTACCATCGTAACCTATTTCGTACATAACATTGTTAAGTAATGTTTTAATACGAGATTTTTTAACATCAAGAAGTCTTTTGTCTGCTTCAAGAGCATCTTCATTTGTAACAAATTCTACATTCTTTTCTACAAATTCTCTAACTTGTTTTCTCTTAGCTCTACTTTTATCTTTACGTTTCTCATCAGCAAAACTATGAAGTTTATCATAAAGATTTCCTAGTTTTTCTAGAATTTCTTCAGCATTTGGTTCTTCTATAATTTTGTTAAATAAAATAGATTGAGTAGATTCACTATAATAAGGCGCAAGAAGATTATTAATATCTGTAACAGTTTTTTGCCATTCAGGATTAGCACTTTTTTGAGTAGCACTTGGAGCTGGAATTCCACTAAGTCCTCTATAGAAAGCAGAAGTATAAACTATTTTCTCATCTTTAGCTTTATTACTAAGAAGATTTCTATCACTATATGGATTTTCTTTCTTAAGTTTATAATTAGTTTCTTGAGCTGTTTTAAGCTTTTCTAAATCTTCTTTAGATAAAAGCATAGGATTAACTTGACCAAGTTCATCTTTATACTTATCATTATGAATTATATCATAATATCTTTTACCGTAATCTAAAGATTTATCATCATCATGAAGTTCTTCATATGCAGCTTTAAGCTCATTATACCAATCATTTTCATCATCTATAATAGGTTGTCTTATAGCATTTCTACGAAGCCATATTCTAGCTTTTTGATATTCTTCATTATTAGTAAGTTCATATTCACTAGCTTGAGGAATATCATTAGCATCACGACGTTCTGCTTTATCTATAATAGCTTGATAACGTTCTACTTCTTCATTAAAATTATATACAGGGTCATATTTAAAATATTGTTCTTCTAAATCTTTACGAGAGTCTATGAATTTCTTTAAACGATTAGCTGCTGTAAGACTAAGTCTAGCTCTATTAATCATTTCATCTTCGTCTTTAGCCTCAAATTCAAAATCAATTTTTTCTTCTATTATTCCTGTAGTAGGATTTGTTATATAATCAGAAGTTAGATTTCTAATAGCAATGTCTAATTCATCAAGTTTTGCATCTAATTCAGGGTCTTCAGCATCATCTATAAATTGATTTCTAGTTTCAACTCTTTCTTCACGAAGAGTTTGATACATAGCATAAATATAAGGAGATGCACCAAGATATTCTATCTTACCTGTTTCTTCATCACGAGTAGGTTCACCGAAAAGAATCTTACGTTCTAAAGCATTTATTTTATCATAATATTCTTGAACAACAGGTTGATGAACATATTTAGCTTTCCATTCATTATATTCAAGACGACGTCTAAGCCAGTCTACTTGTGCTTTGATATATTCGTTATTATCTTTACCTTTTTCTTTTGCAATATCATTAGCTTTGATTTTAGCATCTTGAGCAGCTTTTTGTAATCTATCTCTATCTTCTATAAACTTCTCATTATAATCTTGAATAAATCTTCCATATTCATCTATAATATGAGAAAAATTAAATTCTTTTCCATTAGCTTTAGCTTCTGCTTTTATAGCATCAATGTTTTTAACAAATTTATCTATAGCTCTTCTAGCTTCCATTTCTTGAGCTCTAATATCTCTCATTACATTTTTCATTGTAACTTGTATAAGACCATTAGATGTTTCTTGAATATCGTTAAACCAAGCATTTAAGAAATTTGTTTTATAAAAACCATCAATAACACTTATAAGACCGTGTCTAACAAGAGGATTATCAGAAATTTTATCAATATATTCATGAATATATTTTTCTCTAGCTGTAGCTATAATAGATGCATTTTCAACTTGGTCAACTGCTTGTTTAATACGTTCTAGATACATTCTAGTACGAGTATCAGCAGAATCCATATCAAGTTCTTTAATCATACTAAATTGTTGAGCAAAAGCATGAGGTTCCATAATAGTTTTAAGGAATAGTCTACGAATCTCAGGATTTTTCTTAACAAGTTTCAATGTTTTATCATCTACTATACTAAGATAATGATTAGGATTGTCAGGGTCTTCTATAAATGAAGTTAAAGATTTATTAATTTCTCTAGCTGTATCTGTAGCATATTTAGCAAGTTCTACTACAATTTCAGTAGTATTTTTCTTTTTATTTTCATCACTTGCAACAGTACCTTCAGTTTCCCAGCGTTTTGCTATTTTTCTAGCAGCAACATCTTCTTGTCTATAAGCTCTACGATTTATAGTTTGAACTCCTTGTCCTATTACATCATCTATAGTAGAGAACATAACTTCAGCACCAGGGTCTACTTGTTGTTCTGTAGTTGTAATTTCATAAACATTATCCAAATTCGTTTGCATAGTTTGTTCATGACCAGCAGAGAAATTACGAAGAACAGCAACTAAATCTTCTTTTCCTTTTGGAGCAGGTCTATCAAGAGCACCTTTTTCTTTAACATAAGTCCACATTAAACTTTTAACATTTTTCTTAGTTATTTTAACAGGAACTTTATATTTAAGAACTTCTTCTCCTTTTTCATTTATTTCAAAGACAGGTACGCTTGTTATAATAGAACCTTCAGGACCAAAAGTTTTAATAAATTGTCCAAGAGAATTATTTATCAAATAACAAGCAGGTTTATTATCCTTAACAGAATTTTCAAACCAATTACCTACAGTTTTTATAAGAATTTTTCCTAGCTGGTCATCTTTATTAACTCTAAAAGCATCACCATAACGACCTTTAACTTTTTTAGTTTTTTGAACTTTATATGGAGCTGTGTCTATAGAACGACCAACTTCCATTAGTTCAGAAGCACTAAAAGAACTTATATTTTTTTCTGTTACAGCATCTTGATATTTAGATATAATATTGTCATAATAATTACTTCCATCTTTATCAAGATAAGGATAAATATTATTATCTGACCTTACACTCCAAACGTCATTTTCATTAGCTTCAAGTTTATTAAGTGGAGTTAATACATAGCCTAATCCACTACGTTCTTTAATTTTATATAAAGTAGGCTTTTTACCAAATTTTAATACAACATATTGATTTACTTTATCAACTTTACCTTTTTTATCTCTATGTATAATTCCATATTTTTCAGCAAGTTCTTTACCTTGTTTATTAGTTTCTATAATTATAAGACCTTGACCACGTTGTTTAAGCTCATAACCACCAGTTGTTTCTTTTTGAACACTTCTACGATTAATACCTTGCATAGTAGAATGACTTCTAACAAAATTCTCTTTAAGCTGTTCAGTAAATTGACTGTCAACAGTAGCCATAAATTCATTCATTTCTTGAATGAAATTAGTACCATAAAGTTTACTAGTGCTTACAAGAACTTTGTTACTAATCATCTTAGATACATTGTGCATACCCATTTTATAACCTTCTACTACAAAAGCATACTTTATTATGTCAGCAGCAGTCAAAGCAATAAGAGGATTTTTATTAGTAAAACTATCATAAAATAATTGATACCTTGTTTCAGCATCTATTGCATCCTCATCGAAACTGAGAGTTTGTGCACCTGCTTGAGTATTACGTGTGGCATAATCATTAGATAATGTAGTCTTAACGTAATCAAAAATACCTCTAGTAGCAAAATGTTCTTGAATATAAGCAACTTTCTGAGCAGGACTTAATCTAGCAAAATCTTTAATTTCATCCTTAGTTGGACTTGCAGGATTTTCAACTCTGAAAGGACGTCTTACAACTTTAACTTCTCTTTTTATTAATTCTCCTTTATCGTCATATGTATATGATTCTTCTTCATAGTCAAGACTTAAATCAGGTGTATGACCATAACCATAAATTCTTGTTTGTTCGGCAAGATTAGGCTCTTCATTATCTTTTTCAGTATAAACAAAGCCTACACCTGTTTTATATACAAGAGGTTGATTTATAAACCTAACCTTTCTATAAAGAGCATTAATTATATAATTTTGAAATTCTTTAGCTGTCTTTTCGTCAATTTTAGCATCATCACTAAGTACTTCTTCGATAGACATTACATAATCAACAAAATCTTTTTCTTGAGTCTTAAAAAGTTGTCTATTAACAAGAATACTAGTAGCAGTTGCATACTTTAAGAAAGCAAATAATGATGGATATGCTGACTGATTAGGTAACTTAGAATCATCTTGAGTAGCAAAAGATTCAGCACCTTTTCTCGCACCAGGATAAATAGCATCTATAAGATTTGTTTTACCTACAAGAAGTCTAAATGTATCATCTGTTGCTAATTCCTCAATAGAAGTAAATACATCATTTGTAGCAAAAATAGATTGTTTTGCTCCAAATCTATCAGGATTACAAACTCTAGCAGCACTTCCTACTTGATTTGCAAGAAGGCTAAGTTTATTATACTGAAGAACTATAGCCAAGTCATAAATAGCATTAACTTCATCTTTACTAATCTCTTCTACGGGGGAGCTTAATTCGTTACTAAGTCGTTTAAATTGTAACTCTACATTAAATGGAATCTTAGCAATATCTTCTTCTTCAAGAGTATAAACAACTCCTTTTGTACCAAATAGTTTATTTATAAGACCACCATATTTATGATTTATCTCTGCAAGAATATCATCGATTGTTGCATTTTTTGATATATCAAGATTAAGTGATTTAACTATATTTCTTATAGCACTACCTACATAATTCTTACTATTGTTTTCAGAATAAATAGATTTAGATGAATTATAAGCTTCAACTATTCTACGAACACCTGGTTGCATCATAAATGATATAGCAGTATCATAATTACTACCTACATCAACAAAAGTCTTATAAACAGCAAATGTTAAATCATTAACGTTAGGTATATTACCAGATTTAATAGCGTCAAGAATATGAGCTGTAGTTTGTGAAGAGTAAGCAGTTAATATTTTGCCTTCAACATTTTTATTTTTCTTAGTCCAACCAAAAGTTTTATGAGTAACTTTAATTTTTTGATTACCAACTTCTGCAACATTATCAAAATTTTCATTAATAGTGTTTAATTTAGCTTGATATTCATCTTTTGTAAGATTAGAAAAATCATAAATAATTTCAAGTTCTGAATTTTTAGCAAGAGTAGGTTTAACAGTATTACATACAGAACAGAAAGTATCACGAGTTACAGAAAAAGCTTTAAGTTTAGCACCACTCATAGCATCTTCCATATATTCTGCTTGGTCAAAGAAATTATATGGACTACGAGATGCTCGTTGTGAAGCATAATCAGGCATAATATCAAGAACTTTCGAGAAAGAATCAAGAATATCATCGAAATTAGAACGAGAAAGATTTTCTTCAAGACTATCTTTATGTCCAAGAATATCCTTCATAATATCTAACATCTTATTATTTCTAGCTTTTTTAGTGTTACGTTCTTCTACACTCTTTTTACTATATTCAGAAAAAGATTCTAGATGATTACTATTAATAGCATTTATTAATTCTTCTTGAAGAATTTTACGACTTTCAGCTTTAATATTAGCTTTAACAGCTTCCCAATCTACATGGCCTTCAGCATCTGTAAATTTAGCTTTTATTTCATCTTTTTCATCTTTTTCAAGTCTAGCTGTTTCAAATATTTCATTCCATCTTTCTTTACCTAAACTTCTACGAACATAATCCATATAAAGTTGTTCATTAGAAGTCTTATAATCATGTCTATGAATTATACCATTTTTATCAATATATGTACTATATTGAATTCCATATACAGAGTCAATATCAAAATCAGAACCTGTTTGTGCAACCCAAGCATCTGGTACAACAATTGTAGAACCAAGAGCATCGTCAGTAAAGTCTACAACTTTCATAATACAAACAGATTGCTTACCTTCAGTAGGAATACGATAACCAAGTATAGTACCTATATTTCCTAGTTTTTTATTATTAAGTTGTTCAAGCCAAAAATCTTTAAGAGCACGTTCAGCTTCATCCTTAGTTTTACCTTTTGCAATTTCTGCTGCAATAAAAGCTTGAGAAGATTCACTATTAATATCAAAACCGAATGCTGCTGCAGGAAGCATTATTTCAACATAAGGTTGAACTTTTCCATCAACAACAGGATGATAACGAAGTTTATCAGAATAAGCTTTCTTTTCAATTCCTTGTTGAGCTAAAGATGTAAAACCTACACCAGTAATTTGAGCAGCATGGAAACCAGGAAGAAGCTGACGAGTAATTCTATTATTAAAAAGACTTTGAGCAATATTTTCAAGCTTTTGAGCAACAAGACTCATATAATTTGGCATAACTGTACTACCTACTGTAACACCATCAAGAGTTACATAGTCAGCCATGTTGCTATCAAGTCCTAATCGAACAAGTTCTTCTTGAAGTCTTTCATAAAAAACTTCATAATTAAGACCATCTATACTTCCATCTTCATTAAGTTTAATATTTCCATTTGCATCTAAAGGAATATTAAACTCTGTCATAAGATTAGTAAATGATTCTTTAATATTAGCAGAATAAAGTCTAAAGAATTCATTCTTTTTATCATAAAGAGGACTATTTTCATCAATATTATCAAGAATCTTCTTCATAATTTGAATACCTGCTTTATTAGAGGCATCTATATGTTGTGGAGTTTCTTGTTGAGTATAAAGATGATTATAGTCGAATTCTTCAATAGCATCATTAACAACTTGTCCAAATTTACTTTTAGTTTTACCACTTGTATCTGCAAGTTCTGCTAAAATATCTTCTTTCATAAGACCAGTATTAGAATCAAATAATTCTAATTCATAAGATTTAGAAGCTTTAGAAGTTTCTGATGTATTTAATTGGTCAATACCATATTTCTTCATTAAGTCATAAACTTTCTCAAGTTCTGTACCTTGAACAAATCTAGGAACTATAACAAATTCAGCATTTTTAATTTGACGAGGACCTATAACTCTAGTATCACTATTATAATGTTGGTCATAATAAAAATTCTTTTGAACTTGAACAAATTCTTCCATGTCCTTAGCACTAATTGTACTATTTGGGTCACGAATCTTATCAATAAGATGTTTATATTTATAGAATTGACCACGAGCAGTTATACGACGAACCCATTCATCAAAAGTAATATACGATTGAGCATCATTAACAGTAACCTCTTGGAAACCACCACTACGTTTGCCTTTCTTTAGAGGACCTCTCATTAATGTTTCAGCAGCTTCTCTTGAAAGACCAGATTCTTCAACAAGTTGGTCTATAAGTCTATCAATAGTTTCATCATCTGTTTTTATTGTATTTTTTATAGTAACAGCTTTAAATTTAGTTCTAAGATAAATACCGATTTCGGGAAATTTATCAAGTTCACTTACTATATGACCATTAGGCATAAGATTATCAATACCTAATTTATAGTTCATAATACCATAAGGAACTCCAGAACCTTGATATTCTTTAGCACGCTTTAAAAATGTTTGAGAATCTTTATAAAACTTAGTATCACCTTCAAGTATATCATTAAAATTAATATACATGAGGTGATGATTAATAGCAAATTCTGTAATATTGTCAGTATTAAGACTAACACTTCTTAAAAATCCAGCCATAGGTGTTAATCTTTCTCTAGCTGATTCTATATAAGCATCAGTCCAAGCACTTAATTTTTCTTCAATTTTAGCTTCAAGTTCAGGAGAAATTCTAGGTTCAACTTTTCCTTCAGCTGTTTCTACAAATATAAACGCTCGCTGAATATCTCCCCCGTAGAGGAAATCTATTGCTTCATCTATAATTTGTTGACCATAGTTAATTATTTTTTTATTAACGCTATCATAAACTGTAAATCTATCAGAAGTAAATACTTTACCTGTAAGCTTTTCACTACCAATTTCTCCAGTAACTAATTTTCCAGAGCCATCGTAATGATAAATACTATTTAAATGCCCATGATTTGTATTATTACCTTTTTTAAATTTTAATTCATGAGTTCCTCTTTCTCTAGCAACAGTAAATGCTTTTACATTTTCAGGAATACCAAGTTTTTGTTTTTGAGCTTTTGTAAGTTCTTTTCTTTCAAACATAACATCAAGTGCAGTAGCTGCATCTTGAAGTTCTTGTACAAAAGAACTTCTCATTTGTCTAAATAATTGATGTTTTGTATTAACTCTATATTGTTCTTTTACACCATTTACTTCACCTGTTCTTTTAAGTTCATTATTTAAAGCTGCACGAAGTTCAATATAAATATCTTCAGTAAATCCTTCTCTAGCAAAACCTTCAAAGTTTGCATTTTCTAAAACACCATCGTTATAAGTACCACTTATAGCATAATATACTTGTTGTGGTTCGTCACTATTTTCAACATTTACATTATAAGCTAATGCTACAGTTACAACTTCGCCATTCTTAAATTTACTATTTTTACGAAGACCTGTAGGAATTGTAAATTTACCTTTACCATCAAAGCGAATATGTTTTAATAAATCATCATTAGTCCAAGGTTTATCTTTACGATAACCAGTTATTGGTTTATCACCAAATAAAACATTGTTTGAAGCAAAGAACTTATCTGTAACTTTATTTATTTCATCTGCTATAGCTTGATTTATTTCTCTTTGATTTATAACAGTTCTAAATCCTTTTGCATCATATTTAGGAGCTCTTAATGTAAATGTTTTAGGAGCATCTGATGGAATACGTAAGAAATATTGAGCAACACTTATTTTAGCACCATCTACGTCAATAGAATCTTCGTGAAAGAAATTAATCCAAGCGGTACCAATATAGTCACCTCTACTCATTTCATTATATAAAACATTTGTACCATCATCTAAATTACTAGCACCATTAAATAAACTAAATTGTAAAAGTTGTCTAGCATAAGTAGTAGGCTTAATTTTACCATCTTTATCACGATAAAATAAGCCATAGTTTATAATTTTACCATTTTCATCTTTCTTTTCAAGAAGTAAATTTCCATGGTCATATTGCTGACTTTGAAATTTATGTTGTGCAAATCTCATCAAAGGAGAATTATCAGATATATTGCCATAATCATCAGGATTATTAAGAACACTTTCAAAAGTATGCATTAAATTAGTAATCATACTATTATTAATAACATCTGATGATTGATTACCATGAACATTTCTAGAATTAAGATTTGTTCTAACAGGTGTATATTTTAAAAGAGCGTCTGCTAATTCAACACATGGCTGTTGATTTTCTTTACTTACATAAGAAATAGAATATAAAGGGTCTAAATTTTCAAATTCTTCAGGACTATGAAGGCCAGGAGTTTCAGCATTTTCTATTTCAAGTCTTTTATTTTTATAATAAGCACTTGAACGAGCAGCTTGCAATTCATCATATTTATCTTTAATAAGATTACTACTTTCTATAGTATTATTTAATATTCTAGTAAGTTGGTCAAAATTCTTACGTCTATTTACAACGCCTTTAATTTTGTTATTTTTTACGAATCTACTTATAGCATTTTCTGTAATACTAGGATAAAATGTTCTTAATTGAACATATAAATCATGAATAAATTTATCAGCTTCTCTATCTTCAGTTAATTGTTTTGTTCCAAGCTGAAGTTTAAGCATACCTAATTCAGCTTTAGCAAAATCTAAATCAAGACGAATAGCTGTAGATTTAAGATGATTAACAAAAGTATAGCGAAGTACCTCCCCCTTAGAAGAAGTTTGGTTTGACCTTCTACTTTCTGCACCTTCTCCTTCTACAACAGTTTCAAGTTTGCTAATAACTGCTTTACCAAATGTTCTATAGAAATCAAAAGCTAAATCACGATTTGCTCTAAGTTTATCTGCAAGAAGTTTAAGACCTGCGTAACCTGGAATAGATTTAGCAATTTCATCTATACTTTCAATCATATAATATACATCATCATATTCTCCATAATGATATAATATACTAGCTATTTCATTTGCATTATAAACATCAGGTATTCCAAAAGCATTATCTAGATTATAATCGGGTTCATTTGCTGCGTAATTATAATCATTAAGCTTTGGAATACTGTCAAGAAGAGCTTTAATACTTTGACTAACATGAGTCATGTAATTAGTATATATTCCACCATGTTCATTATATACTCTGATACTAACATTAAATGTTGCTTCTTGAGAAGTATCTTCTGGATTAACATTAGGGTCATTAATAGCATCTTCTTGTGCTGCTATATCTATAGCTTCAAAATCTTTATCTTTAGCGTTCAAGTCCCTAATTACACCAAGACGAGAATCTCTCATAACTTCTTTAAGAAACTCAGCTCTAGCATTAGTATCATTTTCTTCTACGGGGGTGCTAATAATTTCTTTATATAAAGATGCAAGCATTCTTAATTGATAATTATCATCTTCTTTGATTATAGAATTAAGATATGTAGCACAATTATCAACTAAAGCATCGTATGCTTCATCACCGTTTATTCCTTTATATTCTTCTAATTTATCAGCAAGAAGATTTCTAAAAACATCTATAGCTTCTGTAGCACAAGCAATAAAAGGATTTTCTACTTTTATGCCTTGAGTTTGTAATTTATGAAAATGAAGTATCATACGATTAGCAAACAAACGTTTACCTAATTCTCTCGTAGCAATACTATCATAACCAAATAATCCAACTTTATCAAAGCCAGTGCTCTTACGAACACCAGCTTCAAAAGTTGCAGCAGTTTCTTCAAAATATTGAACAATTTTATTCTTTAAAGTAGTCGGATTAGTATTATTTATATCTAATTCAGACTTCATTTTAGCAGTATCTTTCCACCAAGTCTTAAATTCATCTTCAAATTCAAGACTACCTGTTGTTGTAGTAGATTTAACTACTTTACCAATATATCTATAAAATTGAGATACATTAGTACCACACATTTTTTGTAATTCAATTAACGCTTTATTAGCATTAATATCAATTCCAGAAACACATCCATTCATAATTTTAATTTATTTACAAGTTATACTTACTACTCCATTATTAATTGCTTCATCAAACCAAGCTCTAATATCATCTTCTAAAGTTTCTTGTATACTAGATTTAGATGCTATGCCTAAATCGTTTCTAGTACTAAAATCAACTTTTCTTCTTCTACCTCCAGTGTTTTGAACACTTTGTTGAGCAACTTGTTCTTGAGTTTGAGGTTGTTGAATATTAGTTTGAGTTTGAATCGGTTGAGTATTATCTTGTTGTTGAGAATTAGTTTGACTTGAAGTTTTGGCAGGTTCTTCTTTTTTAACTTCTGTAGTTTTACCTAAATCTTCAAAAAGTTTATATTCTTTTTCTAAAAGACTATTTTCATTTATATTTATACCAAATAGTTCTCCTATAAGTTTTAAAACTCTTTGTAATAGATTACCTTTTTTAAGTTTAGCTTTAGAACCTATAGGCAACTCTGTAGGAATCTTGTTAAGAACTCTCATAAGTTCAGGTCTAGTTAAACTTTCAACAAGAAATTCTTCAAGACCTATATTACCATATGCATCTCTAACAAGTATATCATTATCGTCTGTAAGTTCAGCATTATTAAACGCATCTAAAACTTCTTGAGCTTTAGCAACCCATCCAGAGTTTTCAGGAAATGTAAGAATTCTATGAATATTTTCATGAATAATATCTCTAGCAGCTTGTTCTTGTTCAGCTAATGTACCATTTGCTAAATCAATCCATCTTTTACTTATAACTATTGTGTCAGCAGCTATTGTAATCTCACTACCATCTGCTCTCTTATAAGTAACAGAAGCTTTATGATATGCAGCTTTAGCTGTAGCAGGAACTTTTACTTCTTCACCTTTACTATTTGTATAAGTTAATTCATTGTAGTCCTCTACAAAGATAACATTTTTATGCAACAATTTTGTAATAATACCACTATTATTAACTATATTTAACTGTTTGTTGCTTAATAGCACTTTTAATATTTCTTTACTAAGATTTACTTTATTGTCAGATTGTAATTCTCCAAACAAAGTTTTATTTAATCTTTTAGAAACTATTTCAGCTATCTCATTACCTCTTTGTCTATAAGGAGTTGAATCTTTTTCGGGATTAGTCTTACGTTCTTCTACGGGGGAGGTATTATTATCTTCATTTACTATAGCATATGTTAAACCATTACTATCCATAAATCCACCTTCACCTGGACGATTAAAGTTTCTTCCATGTTTGTTTGGTTCTGTTGCTGCATTTATAACATCATTTTCTATTACAAAATCATTAAATGAATTAAATTCATATTCTTTATTTCCTGTAATATTAATAACAAATTTTCCATTATTTCTAGTTGCAAAACCTTGAACAGGTATATTAGAATTATCTGAATTAATATAAGCAAAATCTAAATTGAACTTAAGACATTCTTTAAGATGTTGTTTAATATCTTTTATAGCTTGCTTTCTAGCATCAGGAGTTTTTGTTTTAGGATTAAGTGAAATACCTTTAATTTCTCCTTTTTTGTTTCTAATTTCAAATCTTACATTACTTACAGGATATGTATTACCTTGAATAGTTTGACTACTAAAAAATTTAGTATAATGAGTTTCACCATCTTTCGTAGTATAAATAAGTTGAAAACCTTTAAATCCTTCAGTAAGAGGTTCTACTGAAACTCCTTGGAATAAAGGAACATTATTTCTATAACCACGTTCAAGAAGTTTTCTAAAGAAATCAAGTAATTCAGCTTCATCATGAGATTCACCCCAACTATCAAGATGTTTTTCTAGTTCAGACATTACATCATTATAAATATCTTGAATAACTTTATTGCCTCTAAAATTATCAGAATCTAATGTTTGAGTAGTAACCTGAATTTGGGCAACAGAACCATGAGCACCAGGTATTGTTAAAATAGGAGTACCTACTTTACCAAAATTATTTTTGACACTTGTACCACCAGCAACTGTTATTTCACCAGGCTTGTTAAATGTTACAATACCTATTCTTGCTAAACCTTTATGTTCACTTCCAACAGCTTGTGAAACAGGTCTTTGAGTTGGTGTTATTATAGCGTTACCTTCAGCTATAGTTTCTATTTTTATAGGAACATTAGGACTATTATATAAATATTCTGCATTATTATAACTAACCTTAAGTTTGTCCATCCAATTTTGAATAGATTCAAGTCTATTATCTCTTAGAGCAATTTCAGCTTGTTCTCTTGTTAAACCATAAGTTTGTAAAAACATATCGTTAACTTGTTTAACATAGTTATATAAATCAACAAGATGTTTTACACATAAACTATCAAGAGTATTAGAAATCTTATTATTTAAACGTTCTCTTAATTCGTTATCACTACGAACTAAATCCATAATCTTATTAGCAAGACTTCTAGTACCTCCTTTAGTTATATATTCTCTAAGAAGTTTATTAATTTCTTGTCCAACACTATCACTAGCTTCTGGTACAAGAATACGAGTAATAACTTTTTGAAATTTACTTGAACCATTACCTTTAGGAACATCAGTAAGCCAACCCATGTTATTCATTTCCCAATGAGTTCCACCATTAATGGATTTAGGAGCAGGAATTTCACCAACTTTTACTTCAATTCCTTTTGAATTAAGAATAAAGAAGTTAATACCATGTTGACCATTTCCAGATTGATTTATATGAGTTAAATTATCTCCAGGATTAGCAGTATCTAATGCATCATAAATATCTTCTAATTGACGTCTAATATGGTCTTTATCTTCTTCTCTAATATTATCGTTGTTAAGTTGATTTATAAGTCTTCCTATATATCTTTTTATATTAATAGAAGTAGCATTATGGGCATCAGCTAACTCAGCTTTACGTTCTTCATAAGATTTTTTAGCATTAGCTATTAATTCAGCTACAGGAGTTGTACTATCTATAGTAACATATTCATCAGATTTTCTTATTATATTAAGTAATGATGTGTACAACCTATCAGCATCGTTTTTATTTTCTGTAACATCAGTACAATATCTAAGAAGATTTTCAAGACTAAGAATATATTTACCGTTAACAGCATCAAAATCTAATGCTGAATGACTAGCATAATTTTTTAAAATATCTTTGAAAGCATCATTAAGTAATTCATTTACTTTTTGTTTAGCAGCATCAGTCCTAACAATATCATTCAAAGCACTAAAAGATACAAGTTTAGCAATAGGTACAGCTTCGACTTTTCTTCCAGCCATTTCAGCTAGATTACTCATTTCGGGGTCTGTTATAAAACTCTCAAGTAAACTTTCAAGTCTAGCTTGGTCCCTATCTTTAAATCTTTCTCTAAGATAAGAAGCTACATCATTATAATTGTAAGTATCGTTATCTCGTATATAATCAATTATTGCATTTGCCAAATCTTCACCTAAATTGTCAGATTCAAACTCAGCGGCACGAGCAGCTAAATCATCAACAGAAGTATCTTCATCATTAACAGGAGGAGGAAGAGTTTCTTCTACCTCCCCCGTAGAAGGAATTGTGACATTAAACACGCCTTTTTCTACTATTTCTATACCTGTTGGTGTTCTTTTAACAATAGGATTTTTAATAAGTTCTACATCAGCATCTTCTGGAACTTCTTCACCTTCTGGAATACCTGTAGTTTCAAATAAATCTTCATTATCAAGCATCCAATCTTTAACAGCTTCATCATCAGCATTAATAAAGTCTAGAGTAATATTTCCATTTGTATCTTCAAGAGCATCTATTCCAGCTTCACTGTCAGGAACACTTTCTATATTTAAACCAGAAGGATTATTATCATTAATGTCAGCAACAAGATTAACTTTTGTGGTCTTTACTTTTGGTTCTTCTTCCGTCGGTTCTTCTTCTGTTTGAGGCTCTATTTCCTCACTTTCAGGCTCTACAACAACTTTTTCCTCTTCTGCTGATGAAGTAATAGGCTGCGAGGTTTGAGCGGCTGACGTTGAATTTTGAGATGTAGAAGAATTTTGAGTTTCTTCAGATTTGGCTTTAAACATATCTTCAGTAGTTGTAAACTCATAAACGTCATTTAGATTTATGGCTCTTATTGAACGTTTATAAAGATTACTGTTTATACCTTTGTCTAAAGCCATTATTTTACTATAATCGTTAAACCATCTTTTTTCGTCTTGTGTAAAATTATTATAAGTTTCACCTCTTTCTTGTCTTCTATTAAGTCTATTAATTTCATCTATAATACCTTCTTTTCCATATTTTTTAGCAAGATGCTGTAGACCTTCCATAGCATGATTTAAAAGAGCTGGACGTACAGAAGTTAAAGTATTATTTGTCCTATCAACTTCTTTTGCTACATCTTCTTTAGTTAAAGCAATTTGCTGTAATTCAAGTTCTCTTTGTAATTCAAGTGCAGCCAAATTATGATAATTTTCATCAAGCTTTTTTGAAATGTCTTTAAGATTAGATATAGTTCTATTTTTATCTGTATTATAAAGAATTTCATAAGCATTATCTATAAGTTGTAAGTCAGAATTTATAGTGTTCAAATCTATATTTGATTCAGTACCATCTTCTGATACTAAATGCAATAGATTATCGTATGGTGCATTATTTTGAAGATTACCAAAAATACCTAGTTCTTTAAGAGTTTTAACATCATTATTTCTTATAGCTTCATCTATCTTCTTAAAGTTTTCATCATATTCATCAAAATAATAATCGTCATCTCTTTTCCTAACACCACTTGCAAATCTGAAAGCATCTATTACTCTAGCATAATCTTCTTGTGTTGCTACATTAGATAAAAGTTGTTGTTTTACAACAGCTATCTTTTTATCTAACATATCAAGTTGCATTTGTCCATCTAATGTTGAAGCTTCTTTACTATTAGCTACTTCTTTACGTTCAGCCATAAGTTCACCAAGAGCTTGTGCTTGAATTCTAGCTGCTACAAGTTTTCTAACTTCTATTCCAGTATCTGCTAAAGCTTTTCTAACTCTATCTTCTTCTTGTCCAGTATCACTTTCTAATCTTTTTATATCTTCAGCTAATCTATCAGCAGCTATTTGATGTGTAATATTTAATCTAGCTACAATTCCAAATGTTTCGATAGGAATATCACTTAAATCTGTATTATCATCTTTATATCTGCTTAAAGCATTATCTATTGTTTTAACATTATCATTATAAAGTTTTTCAACTTTTGTTGCTAATGTTTTAATTTCTTGTTGTCTTTGTGTAGCTTCTTCTTGACTCATAATACCAGCTTCAACAAAAGCATCTCTTACACCATCAGATTCAAGATAAGCTTTTGTAATACCCCAGTTACCAACATCCATAGATGATAAAAGAAGACTAATATCATGGTCTTCTATAACTCTCTTACGAGCAACTTCACGTTCTTCTTCTGTTTCTAAAACTCTATCACTGTTAAAGGGGTCTTTATGGTCATCATTTATAGTTTTAAGCTTATTTTTAAGTTCTTCAAATTTATTATAACGACTTTCGATATTATTTATACGAGCTTCTATTTCAGGTGTTTGCATCAATGTAACATAATCAGGAATATCTTCTTCTGCAACACCAGCTTCACGTAATTCTTTTTTGGTATTATAGGCTTTATAAGCTTGAGATATTTTATTAACACCAGAACCCATTGCGCCAAAAGTAATACCACCAAGAATTCCCCAAAAAGCAGCATCATGAAGTTCTGGTGCTTTTATATAATCTTCTAATGCTTGTTGAGTAAGTCTACTAAATGGAAAAATTCTATCTTTACTAAAGAATTCTTTTCTTTTTAAATCATCTTTTTCTTCATCTGTAAGATTATATTTACCTGTAGCTTCATCAAGACCTTGTGTTAAAAGAGCTTGTCCATAACTAAGACCTTCTTGCTGAGCAGCATAGTTTACAGCTTCTTCTATACCTTCACTTGCTTCTGATGTTATAGCAATAGCACTTCCTCTAGCAGCATCAGTTGTCCAATCCCAAGCTTTTCTTAATTTACTACGTTTATTAAGTATTTCTTTAAGTTCATCTTTAGATTTATTTGGAAACTTTCTGCTAAGTTTATCTAATCTTCTAACAGATGCTCTACCAGGAGCATTCATAATTCTACCAATATTTCTTAAACCATAAAGCTGATAAATATCAAACACAGCATTTAACATATCACTTTTAAAAGTTTCATCAGCAGAATAAGAAGATATTCTTTTAGCAACAGCTTCTTTATTATTATAATCTATATCATTTCCTAATATTTCTTTATGTGAATCAACATAAGATTGATATTCATCATCAGACATATTGTTTAATGTTTCGAGTGCTTGAGGATACATTTCATTATAGGTTTGTCTAGACTCTTGATAGTTTTCAGCTATACGCATAAGAGTACCTTCGGCACCAAACTTACCCATAGTTTCAAGACGCTTAAGATTAGTTTGACCACCTACAATGTTACCAAGCATTCTTCTTCCATTAACACTTGCTCTACGACCAATATTAGTAGCTTTAGCTAAACTTCCTAATTTACTTACACCAGTAGTCATAGCTCTAGCTGGAATCATAAGAGTTAAAGAACTAGCAACTGATGGTAGATTACTCATCCACCAACCAAAATTAGTAAGACCTCCATTGTCTATAGAAACTCCAGGTTCTACATAAATAGGAGTAGCCTTTCTAAAATCTTCTTGAAGGTTTTCTAGAAATTTTGATACAGGATTAGAATAATCATTTTCTTGTTCTCCATTTGATAATCTTAACGCACCACCTACTACAAAGTCGAATAAATCACTAAAGCCTTTAAGAGTACCTAGACCTATTTCAGATACAACAGTTTGGGCTAAAGCATTAAAAGCTTTAGTCCAATTAGATTGATGTTCCGCAAGCATAGAGTCTATGTTATCAATATTACCAGGAGTAACAGTTATTCCATAGTCTTCAGCATCTTTGTATTTCTCCGTATCAACATCTATTCTAGTATTAAAATAAGGATTTTTAGATGCGATATCTAAAATTACACTACCAGAACCTTCATCTGTAATAGTTATATATTCAGGTTCTTTATTTTTAGTTCTCCTATTATATCTCGGATTTTTTACTTTTTTACCTCCGACAATAAACAAATCATTAATATCCATATTAACTTAGTTTAAACTATAATCTAATAAACTTTGAAAATATCTAAAAATTTTTTGATATTCAGCTTCAAATTCTGCTGGATATAAATCTTTAAGATTACCATAAAGACTTTCTGCTATATTAGTAGCAGATACTTTAGCCATATCTTTGGTTTTATTGGTTATACCAATATATTCTCCTTTATCATTAACGGTAGACCTTTGAATAGCTCTAGATGCATTTCGTAAAAGAATATCTTTTTCCATAATCCTTTGAATGTCTTCTCTGCTATACGTTTTAGATACACCGTCTTTAGTTATCTTAGCATTATAATCATTAAAATCAGATATTGTACCGTCAGTAGCTGTTGTATAATTATAGTTGTATTTAATTCTATCATTATATTCTTGGAAAGCTTTAATTCCAGAATTATTGCTTTGAACTTTAGCTATATCTTCTTCAAACAATCCAGGAACAAATATAGTAACACCAGCTTTTAAATTTCCTATAGGTTTACCTTCAGTATCTACATCTGGTGATATAGTAATATAAGTACCACTTCTACCTCCTCCCATAGCTGAAACATAAGATATTCTATTATGGTCTAAACCTTGTCTTATAAGTTGATTAAGTATAGTTCTTTGATTATCTTCTGTTCCTACAGATTTTAAAGTAGTAGTTTCTCCATTAATGTCAGAAGCATATACTTCAGAATATTGAGGATTATTTAAATCTACATTGTATAATATATGTTTATAATAATCGTCTATATCTTTTAATATATCATTAGCATATTCTTTATCAACAGTACGATTAAGTTTTGCTTTTTTAAGTTTAGCTTCTGCCTCACACATATAGCCAGTAAAAACTAGATTAGTAAGACTAGTTGTATCTCCTTCTTTTATTTCATTAACTCTAGGCAATATATCATAAGAAGCCATTTTAAGTTTTTCAGCAGCTAAAGCTGTGGCAAATGTAGCCATAGCATTTGAAACTCTAGGGTCATTACCTTCAAAAGCATCGTTGTATTGTAGAGTACCATTAGGAAGCTGAACAGCATTTATAGTTTTATAATTATAACGTTTAGTAGCAACAGGTTTTTTACTCCAAATACTTGCTTTAGCGTTAGGATTAGTTACGCTCCATGGAGTACCTTTACGTCTAGTGTGAGTATCATAGTCTTCTTGATAAGTTTCACCCCATATAGATTTCCTAACGTCTTTATTTACATTACTTTCATCGTGAACGTCATAAGTGTAAATGTTACTAAGAGCATTCATTAAATCTGTAGCTTTATTTAAGTCACGATAAAATATACCTTTATCTACAGTTACATAATGTTTTCCTGTATCATAAACATGACTAACAAAGCTATCATATTTATCTTCAGAAAAAGAGCTTGCAAATTTATTATAAGCATTATCATCATCAAATGCGTAAACGAATTTATTTGTAGAACGACCGTCTTTTAATTTGATATTGCTAATAGCATCATATAATTGTTTAATATATTTATTATTAGGATTATAGGTACCTGTAATATTTTGAAAATAAAGAGCAGTTCTTTCTTTATTGTCACTTCTATCAAACATGGTAGTAGCATATTCTCCTAATTTTCTAAAATATGCAGCATCTTCATCCATCTTACGTCTATTTGTAGGATTTTCAGGAGTAGATGAATATAAATAATCAGAAAGACTTAAAAAATCACAGTCTAAAAGATATTTCTTACCTGTTTCTTTATTATATTTTGGCATAATACTACGAATTTAAAATTAATACCCCTTTGTTACATTACTTGCGTGATTAGAACCACCATTTTGTTTTCCAGTAGAACTTCCACCTTGTCCACCAGTAGAACCACTTTCAGAAATTAACATACCTGGATGCCATCTTTTACTATCAGCTTGTTTCATATTTTCTACTTGAGCTGCTCCAGCAGAATTACCATAAACCATACCAGTAGGAAATGTTTCATCTCCTAATCCAAGTCTTTCACGTACAGGTGTACTTTTAGCTTTACTCATACTATGACTAGTTGTATGATTGTAAGCTGCTTCGTGTAATAATGGACTAATTCTTTTAGTCATATATTCTTTAGCATCAAGTTCTATTATCTTATCTCCTTCTCTTTTATAAAGAGTATCAAATATATCATCAATTTCTCTTTGAAGTCTATCCTTTTCAGCAGGGTCTTGAGTATTATCTCTATCTTGTTCTAATTTCTTTATAAGCCATTGATTATCTTTATAATCTTGCATAAGACTTTCCCTAGCACCAGGAGCACTTGCAAACGCAGCGTTTAAAGCAGCATCTAATCTATCTTCAGTTACTCTTTCATAACTGCCTCCACCACCAGTACTATATCCCTCTTCGTCGGTAGATTGTCCACTCCAAGTTTTTTTCTCAGGTTTAACAAAGTTTTCAGCAATTAAAGCTAATTTAGTAATATCAACATTTTGAACAGGATTCCAAATTTCACCTCCGTTAAACCCTACATCTTCCCATCTCTTAGAACCAACTACTCGTCCATTAGCATCTATAATAGGAACATAATTATATTGATTTTGAGCAAGCCATCTTTCTTTAGTAATATCTTTGATTTTACCATTTGCAGCTAAAGCTTCTACTTCTTTTCTTTTAGCTTGATATTGTTCATTAGCTCTAACTCTACCTGTAATATTTGGGTCTGTAGCAGCTTCTCCAGCAAGTCTAATAGCAGTATCTAATGCACCAGAATAGTTACCAAATCTAGCAGCATTATCAATTTGATTCATTACATTATTAATGTAATTTTGTTTAAATTCATCTTCAGCCTCATTAAGATTAAGTTGGTCTAAAGCAAGTCTTATTTGAGATTGCTGTTGAAGAGCTTTCTCATGTTGTTGAGATATCTTATCAACAGCATTACCAAAAATATTGAGATGATAATCTCGTTTAAGTTGAAAAGGATTATAACCTCCTCTACTAACTGTTTCTTCGTATGCAGCCATAATTATAATATTTTATTTACAAATATAGATAAAACTTCCGACATTAAGAAATATCGGAAGTTAAAAGTTGTTAATCAAATAGTTCCTCTATCTGAAGGATATATTGTTATATAAGGAGTACCGCTACCTATTAAATTACCAACACTAGGATTAGCTAAACTTCTTCTTTTATAATTAGAAGAAGGATTTTTACCAAGAGCATTATTCCAAAATAAATAACTTTCTAAAGCATTATTATAAGCTTTTATACCAGCTTCAGAATTATCATCTTTATACAATTCTAACCTATTAGTAGCGTCAGCTAAAAATTGTTTCATCTTTCCACGTCTAAAATTAAAGCCTAAAGAAGCCATTCTTTCAGCAGTACCATAAGGAGATTTAGCTATTTCAGCTGAAATTGCTTGTTCAGCTTGATAATTATCAATACCTTGCTGTAAGAAACCACCAATAGAATTACCAATACCTTGAATCATATCAACTGTAGATTTATCTCTATTTAAAGCAATACCAGCTAAATATGATTGTCTATCATTTTTCCATTTATTGTATTCTTCAACATTTTTATTAGCAACTTCTTGTTGATTAAGAATATCTTTATTCATCAACTCGGCTTCCTTTCCATACTTAGTGTTATATAATTCATTTTGTGCTAAAGCTGTTTGAAGAGCAATAGTATTTCTTCTATCATTGGCAGCAGCTGAATTAGAAACATCTCTATCTATACTTCTATAAGCCTGTTGTCTTTGCAGTTCAAGATTAGATAATTGTGGATTTATATTATAATTAGTTATAAGTTTACCAGCATTATATAAAGCAGGTCTTTCAGGTGCATATTTCTCTAAATTATTATACATTCTTCTAGAATATATTTTAGATAAAACTGAACCTAAAACATTAGTACCTAAACCTATATAGTCAGCAGTTCCAAATTGAGCACCAAAAGGAGCTTTCTTTCTTTTCTCTACGGGGGAGATAGAATAACCTCCATTCATTTGCTGTTGAAGAGCAAATAGTTCATCTTTATTATAACCAGCAGCTGCAGCTTCAGCGAAAGTCATACCATTAGGTAATCTAAGAGTATCACTAAATATTCTAACTTCATTAGGTTTCTCCTGTATAACTTCACCACCCTCAGCTTCTATCTCTTCACCTTTACGTTTAGTAGAGCCACCTTTCTTATAAACTTTAATACCAATACCAGTATTACCAGATTCGTTCACATCTTCATGTGAGCTCCCCCGTAGAAGAAATGTATCATTGTCGATAGGAATAGCATAGCCACCATCAGTTATAGCTGCATTATAATAACCATGACCACCATTTTTAAGTTTTCTTCTTCCACCACATTTAAAATTAATTCTAAATTGGTCTTCATAAGCTTTTTGAGCGTTCTCAGTTAGATTCAAAGCGGTAGTCATATTTTTAGCTTCTTCTCTAGCTTGAGCTTCTCTTTGAAGTCTAGCTTGTTCCTCAGCTTGTCTTTTTTGAGCATTAGCATTAATAATGCTACCTACTAGACTTCCAGCAGCACCAATTAAAGCACCAATAAAAGCTTGAGGTCTTTCACCACGATTTCTTAATTTTCTTTCCATATTAGTATCTATTAAAATTTACACTTAAATTATCTAACTTTAATCTTTTACCAGTTTCACCATTATATATAAACCTAACTATAACAAATTTACCATATATTAACGATTGGTCATCAGAATGTGTATAAGCATCTGCAATTTTTTTATTTAGTACATCTCTAAAATAATTAAATTGCCAAATACCTTTATTATACCAAGGATATTTATAAGCATCAAGATGATTTGTATCAAATATATTATTTTTATTTTTATAATCTTCTATTTCGGTTTCACTAGGTTGTTTATATAAAGGTAATATATCAGTTCTAGTTCTATCAGTATATAATTGTATTGATATTCCTATTAAATCTTTATTGTATTCTATGTCATTTGAATTTTTAAATAAACTATAGATATTATCAAACCTATTACTAACATTTATAATATTATGTATCAAAGAAATAGATTCTACATTTTTAATAATTTCATAACTTTCATTAAATATTACATCTATAATTGATTGTCCAAAAGATTGTTCGACTGAATTATTAAAATCAAATAAAGGAAAAATATTAACTAGTTCATCATAAAATGCTGGATTAGAGGATTTATCATATTTACATAAATAACCTTGTCTTTTCAATGCAAAATAAACAGTATTAGTAGTATGTAATGCCATATCAAATTTAAAATCCATAATACTAATAAATTTATTAGTAATAGAACTAAAAGCTAATGTCAAGTATTCTTTGTTATCATTAATATCTGCTTCAAAAGCTATAAAAATTCTATTAAATTCATTATCTATGTTTATGTAACATTTTTCAAATGTAAAATAATCAACTATTTCTTGAATATTGGCAGTTAAATCTTCAAGTTTATTATTATCAAATCTAAACAATTTACGATGTTCTGTATCATACCATATATAACCATATTGACAATACAATTGACAATCTATGTATTTAAGACCACCATAACCTAAGTCAGAAGGGAATATATCAACAGGGTCTAAATCATATATATCATGATTAGCAATACTAATAGAAGTATTATCTGCTTGAAGTTTAGCATCAGATGTAATATAACATAAAGTATTTGTGGTATGAATAAATAAATTATTTCCTATACCTAACAAATTAACTATAGGACCGTATTTAAAATCGAGAACTTTATAATCTTCAGAATCAAAATGTTTCCAAGGTAAATCTATACCCTCACTTCTATAAGAATAACTTCTTCTTATAACATTTGTGACTATATAATTATTTAATCTGCTATCATTATATTCAGAATATATTTTAACAGGATTGTTATTAAAAGAATTTTTATATTGGAATAAATCACTAAGATTATCAGGTTTTACTACAGTAGTAATACCTTCTTTTACTGTCTTTATAAGTTGAGGTGCTTCCTTGTAAATTATAGCATTAAAATCATATCTAGAGTTATTATAAAAACTACAAGCTATATAGTAAGGAAATGGATATTTAGGATTATTATTATCTTTAGCTTCTCTATAATCTAAAGTAGTTTCTGTTCCATCGCCACCTGTTAAATATATTTCTATATAATCGCTAGAATCTATAATTATAATACCTAGATAAGGAATATTAATAGTTTCAAATGCTGAAAATTTAGGATTTACAATTACTTTGTATTCTTTTTGAATATAATTCGGAAGATTACAATCGTATTGTGTAGAATCATATGTTAAAGGAGCATCTCCAATTTTTGTTATAATATGTCCTAAAGATATTAATTCTTTGTCTTTTTTGTTATAGATATTATTATTTTTGTTATATCCAACAACATTATTTATTATAGAAGTTGCTTTATCATAATTATTAGCCTTTGTTATTCCTAAATCACTTTCTAAAGTTATAAAGATTCCTCCTTCTTTTCCTAATGTTGAAGCAAAAACATTATCATCATAATTATTAGATATTTTTATTTCTGAATCGACAACATTATAAAAACTATTATTATATCTTATTTTATCACATTTATAATCACTAAGTCCTAGTTCTGGACCTAAAGCATGTATTTTGTAATAATAAGAAGTAGGACTTACATTTGGATATTGTCCAACATAATTTATTATTCCACTAAATAGTTTTCTAGGTTCAACTTTTTCATAAGAGAAAAAAACACCAACATAACCATTAGGAATTTGAATATTTGTGAATACAGGATATAAAACATTTACAACATCAGTAACCGAATCACTTGTATACCCAGTTCTACAAATATATTTATCATTAGAACTTTCTGTTTTATATTTATAATATCTATAAAGGTTATTAGTAGGACTAGAATCGTGTTGTCCTGGAGTTTCTATAGCTTCTCCTAAACTTTTATCATTTTGTAAATATATAGGATAACCGTTTGTATAGCTACCATCTCTTCTAACATAATGAACATAAAAAGAATAAACTTCTCCTTCATCAAGACTTAATGCTTGAGCTGCTTTATAAACTTCTGGAATTAATGTTTCAACTTTTACTTTAACTGTTCTTTTTGGAGCAGCTGTAGTATACTCTAAGTCGGTATAATTAGTTCCATTTTTTACACCAAATGTCCAAGTACCTTTAGGACTGCCTATAGGACTGCCATATTGGTCTAATCTTTGAATTTGTACATTAGCTAAAGCTGTACTATTGTTATTTATTATTATCCATTTATCTATTTTATAATAAGTTCCATTATCTTTTATATACAAATCATCAGCATTGAATGCTGGTAAACCAAGATTCATTGCATTAAGAAAAAACAACCTAAACAAGTTAGCATCTGACAATACATTGTATAACGTTAATTGTTCATTACTATAATTATCTATTGTATATGTTTCATTTTTACAAGAAAAAGTATATCGTTTAGTATTTGAAGAAATTTCTCTGTTTTCATTTATATTACTAGGTACTATTTTATAATAAGGTTCTATAGCATTTACTATGTTTTCATCTATATCATCATTATAATCAGTTTCTTTATAATTAGCCAAATATAATTTATTTTTAAAAGAAGTAAGAGATTTTACATTGTATAAACCGAAAACATTTTTAACAAAATTCGTAATATTCTCTTCTTTTATATATTTAGCGTCAAATGCAAATTTATTTGTAGAAATATTAAAATTTTTCCAAATTCTTCCAACTAAACTTCCATCATGTTGAATAATATATCCTATTTGAAATTCTTTATAAAAAAAGTAACTATCAAAATTTATTTCAAACATAGGATTATAATTACAATCATCATCATTTCCTACAGGAAATTTAATAATAGTTTTTTCTTTCCTAGTATTCTTATATATAACTTGTCCTGTAGAAACTATTATAGTTTCTTTAGGATTTGTTGCATGATAAGTTCTTCCTATAGGAAACCAATTAGTATAATTATCTTCAGATATTTTATATCTAATAAAAAAATTATAAGTTCCATTAGGAATAGTACCACCATATTCTCTACCTATATACATTAAATTAGCTATAGGAACATCGGGATTTATTGTATATGAAGTAGGGTTATCAGAACCATCACAAGTATTAAGATTTATAACTTTAAGTGGTATTTCTACATCATCTACATTTTCAGCAACAGCTATTATTAATTCATTATTAGAATTATAATAGCCTGTACCTATTATAGTAGAATTAATTGTGTATCTCCAAGAAGAATTTACTGGAATAACAACAACACCAGTACCATCTTTACGTTCTATTAATCTATATATGTAATTATATCTAGGAGCCTCTGTAAAAGTATAACAAAATATAACTATTTCATTAGGCATATTAATATATCCAACAATACTACCATATAATACTGTTATAGGTTCCTCAGGAAGAGTTACATTACTTATTTTAAGTTCATCTACACTTTCAGCAGTTACTATAGCTGAAGAAAAACCGTCATCATTAGTAATAAAAGAACCGTCTGCACTAAGCTTTATATTCTTAGCACAGACTAAACTACCGTTTGAAACAGCTTTAGGATTCCTATTTAAATTTAATTCTTTAACTATATCCATATCTTAACTACGAGGTAAAAATGTACTATTATAAAAGAAATTATTCCAACCATCATTATCAGTTAAAAGACTTCCTTTAACTGATGCTGCAGCTTTAGGTCTTAGAGTATTCCATTGAATCCACGGATTAACAATAGGACTAGGAGATTTTAAATCATAAACAGGATGCTTACTACCTCTACTTAAATACTTAAATAAACAATACCATTCGAGAGCTTCTAACAACAAACCATCATCATAAATATAAGGACATTCACAGTCATAATATTCATCATAATAAGTAGCTACTTCAAAACTCTCAACTTCAATCTTATCTGTATCGAAATTAAGTTCTATTTTATTTCCATCTAGTACAAAATTTCTTCCATTAGGACTTACAACATTAGCAACTTGTACAGTTTCCCAACCATTTCTAACAGAAGAATCTGTAATGCCAATTACCTCCCCCGTAGAAGAAATGTTGGATTTATTACAGCCACATTGCTTTTCAGAAGAATAACTAGGTATTTCAATACCATTACCATCATAAACTTTAAGTTCATCTGAGGTAATGGTACAAGGAAAAATTGCAATTCTATTAGATACTTCAAGAGTTCTTCTTTTCTTTTCCATAGGAAGAACTTTCATTTGAGAAAGTGCATCTATAGTCCATGCAGCAACTCTTGGAATCCAATCACTTTCACTAATATTAAAATCATTATCAATTTTTCCTATTAGCCTTTGGAGTGTGATATGTTTGTTGACCTTCATTTCTTATAAAATTTAAGTATAAAATATTATCAGCTTTAAGACAAAGATAAAGTTTATTTCTAGGATTTAATTTTAATTCGCAGATTTTAGCTTTATCATAATTACATTCTTCTAAAATTTGTTCTTCTGTTTTACCAGCAACACCTCTATGACTATCAGTTATCTCAAGTCTTAATTTTTCTCCTGCATTAGTTCTATTATGTATAAGAGGAAATTCATAGCAATATTCATCATCTTTATAAACTCTATAATCTACACCATAATAAGGAAGTCCTAGTTTTGCAGCATAGTTAGCTTCTTCTTTATTCCAAAGACGTTTACCTTCAGCTAATAATTTTTCTTTATTTTTGTTAGTAGCTTTAAAGTCTAACATCTTTCTTTTACCTTGAACAATTTTACATCTATTTATGCAAGTCCATCCTATACCTTCACCAAAAACATAACCGTAACCATCAATAATAAGTTTCTTAATAACCTCATTATAATAATTTTCAAGTATATCTCTGTATTGATTAAGTTTAAGGTCAAGCATCACTTCCCATATATGAAGTTGATGTTTTAAAGTATAAAGTTCTTTTTGCAATCTAGCTAACTTATAAAGTCTATAAAGAGAACTTGTTGCTTTATAATTATCTTTTTTATTTAAGAACAGACCTTTAGCATGGTCATAAAACGTTCCATCTTGATATTCATTGTTAAGAATCTCAGGATAATCTTTAAAATCAAACTTATAATTCTTAAGATAATCATCCCTACGAAGAATAACTTCACTATGAAGAGCTTTCTCTTCTTTAAGAAGATTTTCATATTTTACAACTGTACCTTCGTATTTAGGCTTTATAGCTGCACGCATAGCTGTGTAATAAACCCTGAAGTTAGTTGGAATTTCTTTTATAGCCATAACAGTTTAGAATTTAACAACATTAGGAACCTCATCAGTTTCTCTAACATTATTCAATAAATCACGTTTATAAATAATCTCTTTTATTTGACCAATCATATCCTCACTAAGAAGATATTCATTTTCATCAAGCCACATTGTATCTTTTGCTTCTCCATTAATCTCATGAATTTCATTAGGATGCTCAAAAGCAGATTCGATAATTATAGAATTAATGTCAAAAGATTTACCTTCAGCAGGAAATAAATAAATATATTCGTTAATATAATCATAACATGGCATTGCACATAAACCAGGAACAGCACTCCTAAACCTAGCAGAAGTTTCTTTAATAAAAGGAAACTCTCTATTACTACGATAACCTGCCGAACTTACTCTATCAAAAGGTAGATTATTTGTAAGTCTAACAGGTCGTGGAACTTTCTGAGTAGTTCTTTTTATTTTCTCAATGCCTATATCTTCATATCCTTCTGGAAGATTAATATCACCATCGTTTACTGCAGTAAGACTAACTCTAAAACGTTGAGTTAAAAACTTATCAGTATAACCATGATTTTCGTAAGAGCGTCGAATAACTTCATTCCTAGTCTGAATAATAAGTAATCTTAGATTTTCTCTAAGAGCTTTGTTATTAACTTGCCTTACAGAATGAGCCATTTCACTAATTAATTGAGCAAGACTAGCCATATAATAAGTATTATCGTTAATATCTTTTAAAAGCTCCCCTATAGAAGAAACTTAGTATAAGTATTTGGCAGATTTCTAAATTTTATAATATTATCTATAAGGGAGTTGTTATTTATATTATTTTAATATTTATATTTAATATTATTTATTTTATTATTATAATTATTTATTTTATTATTTATAATATAATTATATATATTATTATTTTTATTTGTTTAATTATTTATAATATTTATAATATTATAAATAATATTAGCAGCATTATCTTTAACGTTACTATAAGTAACGTTGCAAAGATATGATTTTTTTTGGACATTTTCAAACATCTAATGTTAAACTTTGCTAACAATTAAGATTTTTTATATTTAAGGTTTTTCATCACCTTTATCCCTAACATCTTCATGGCTAAATATCCTATTGTGTAAGCTGGAGGCTCTCCTTTATCTTTAATTCTATAATATTTAAGCATAGCTTGTTTAACGTGTTCAGCTTCATGAACAATAGAATTAAGATAATCATTAAATGTTTTATGTATATTAAAAGCTACAATAGAAGTTCTATATTTAAAAGAACTTACAGTAACAGCTTTAGCTTTATAACGCAAGTTAAAGTAAATAGCATCAATTCTCTCTACGGGGGAGTTTATAGCAAGTAAATCTTCAGCTATATAACTAAAAAGGTTATAATTTATATTATAATAAACTATAACCTTCCAATAATTATCTATATTAATAACTTTCCTAATCATAAAAATTCATCCCAAGGAATAGGAATACCAAGCCATTTCATATCAGCAATCCAACGATTAAATGTAAGACCTTCACAACCATCAGGGTCATCAAGAGTATCTTTAATCCATCTAGCCATATAATCTTCAGAAGGAATACTATTTCCTAAATAATCAGCTTTTACCATATTTGCTAAATAAGTAGCATCATAAAGTTTATTATTCTTTATTTTAATGCCGTAAGTAGCAAGTATTTCATCTATTTCTTTCTTACTTATAGGAGTAATATCTTCTTCTTCTCCTTCATTATCAACTTTATACATTTGACTAACGGCAAACATACAAGCTTTCTTATTGAAGTGAGGACCATTATGACTAAGATAAATTGCTAAATCTTCAGGCATTACTTCGTAAGCTGTAAAATTTTCTCTACTATGCATAGCTTTATTAGTTTAAGAGGGCAGTAATCTAAGACTACCACCCTCAAGTTAATTACATACTTCTACGATAACGACGATAAGTACCATTCATACCACGATGATGAGGCTTTTCCATATCTTCATCCTCTTCTTCGTCATAGCGATAATCTTCTTCATCGTATTCATCCTCTACTTTATCTTCAAGACATTCTTTAAGTTCTTTAGAGAACTTATACATCTTTTTAACTTTCTTCAGCATGTCTTTTGCTTCAGAAGTACTACGAAATCTAACTACAAGCATAATTTAATTTGTTGATTTATTATTTCCAGCTTTAAGTAAAGATATTGCTTCTGCAAGTTGCGCTTTAAGACTTCCTACTTCATCTTTTAAAGCTTTAACCTCATCAGCACTATTTGCACTACCAGGCATAAGCTCATTCATAGCAGCTTTATACTGGGGAATAAGAGTTTCATGATAAGGAGCACTTTCTACAATGTTTTCACTTGTTTTAAGAAGTTCCTTAATACCATTGTAAAGAGAATCTTTATTGTCAGCTATGATAAACGTTTTATCTCCAAAATCAGCAATAGCACTATTACTGGGCACTTGTTTGAATTCTTTTTGTTCACCATTAACTGTAGCAATAATGTCAAGTCTTAATTCTGGAAATTGTCCAAACATATTGTTTTGAACTTTGCCATATGTTGGCGTAACTTTTTCTACAGAACCTGTAAAAATCTTTATTTTATCTCTTCTGTCAAGTCCATACAGAACATTACCTTTACTTAAATTTGAAAACATAATTGTTAATTTTTAAAGTTATTATTAATCCACAGTTCTAGACATTAATGTAAGCAACCCTTTAGTTCTATCATTAAAGATAAGAATATTAGTTACATTTAGTAACTCAGCAGCAGTTACTGGAGTACCATTTGGTAACATCAAAGGTTTAGTAACATCATTCAGAGTTAAATTAACAGGAAGGGTTCCAGTTGCATCAACAGGAATAGGATTAGTTATAATAACAGTAATATATCCTGCTGCTTTAAGACAACGATTACCTAATGCTATATTAACACTTTCTGTGCCTATAATAGTATTTGTAGACTGAATATATGGAATACCACCTGCATTAGTTGCTATTATTTGATTGCAGCAATTCATACGTTTACCTCCTATCCATATTTAAAGTACAACACCGTTGCCACCCCAGCCTATACCTCCAGGATAATAACCCTGACCTATATAAGGAGTAGCGTTAACACCTACAAGATTAGGCCAAGCAACAGGAACAGTGTTAGGCTGTTTAGCTGCAATAGCATCAATCTTATCATCAAGAGCATGGAAAGCAGTATTAAACTGAAGAGTCTGACGGTCAGTAGTAATCTGGTCACGAAGCTGAGTAATAAGATTAGCTTGACTATCAATCTTATTCTGCATCTCACGTTCCTTCAAGTCACAGAACTCTTTAACAATCATAGCATTTTGGTCAGCAATAGCTTTCACAATACTATTAGTGTTACGGTCTGCCTGAGTAGCGAGAGTATTAGTCTGCTGACATACTGCAAGCTGGTCTGCACTTTCAATCTGAGCCATCTGAAGTTGAGTAGCAGCTTGATTCTGAGCAGCCTGTAAAGTAGCAGAAGCATGATTAGCAGCCATAGTAGATTGCAGAGCATTAGTCTGATTAGCAATAGCAAGACGATTCTCGCAGCAGCACTCACATAACTGCTTAGCAAGAGCAGCATTACCTAAAGCAATAGCATTCTGAGTCTGAGCAGCAGTAATACCAATATTACCACTAATTTCAGTAAGACCGTTCTGAATAGTAAAGATACCAGTCTTAACTGTTTCAACACTCTGATTAACAATCTGAGCGAGAGTATTAAGATTATCAAATCTACCATTCATAATTTCAGCAAGATATTGACGACCTTCATTGCCAAACTGAGCAACATAATCATTAAAGTTACCATTACGACCATTCTGTACCCACATCATCCAAAGGAAGAAAATCCAATAGAATCCGTTGCCACCACCAAAACCACCATTGTTTTGAAGAGCAAGCAGAAGATTAGGGTCAATACTAGAAGCAGCACGTCCTGCAGCTGCGTCAGGGTAGATAAAAACTCCATTTTCACCCATAGTTTTAAGAATTTTAATTTGTTAATAACTAAGTTAATTATATCTTTAATAGCTATAAAAGATATTGCAAAGGTACTAACAAATGTATGTTTTTCACAGCATTACCGAAAAATAAAATAAGTCGCTAACTATTAAGCAGTTAACGACTCAAAGGATTACCAAATAAGCTCCCCCGTAGAAGAACTGTAACTTATGCACTATCAATAGCACTTATAATCTCATCTTTATACCAAACAAGATTATTACGATGTTTATCTTTCTTACCTCTAGGAAGTTTACCTTTAAGAACTAAATCATCAAAAGTACTTCTACTAATATTAAGATACTCACAAACTTCTGGTTTTGTCATAGCTATGTGAGCAATAGCTGAAAGAATATTACTACATTCTTCTATAGTAATATTAGATGTTCCATCTTTAATCTTATTAGCGTAGTTAATCAGCAGGTTTGCCACAATTTCCTTTACGGGGGAGCTTATCATGTTTATAAAGATATAAAGTTGTAAATATAAAAATACCTGCAAGAATGAGTTGTAAACCAACCATATCTCTAAATCCAAGAGGAATACCTATCTCATAGTCTATTACATTAATAATGCCAATAACTAGAATATAATATAGAAACATTCTATGATAAGAACAAAATTTAAATACAAATGAAGATAAGTATAAGAATAACCAAACTAATAAACCATTAATATAAGATAGAATATTTCCTTCTATTCCACAATATGAAAGAATAGTATCAGTAAAAGAATTAATTGCAATCAATATAGGAATTATTTTGATACAATGAAGTTCTATCTTATATAAACTATTTTGTAATTTTGCCTCCATCTTCTAATCTTCTACGATGTTTAGTATAACCAGCTTTAGGAATAGAAGGTGCAGCTACACCTCTATCTTTAATCCTCTTTTGTGCTGGTCTAGCATTATTTTTATTATTATTCTTAGCCATAATATCAATATTTACCATGATGTTTTTTTACTTGATTTCTTGTCCAAAAACTTTCTATTTGCCTAAATTTAAGCCGTCTGACCTTATAACTATTCGTTATTGATTAACTAATAGGCTATAAAATCAGACAGCCTGTAATTGAATTTTAAAATCTATAAGAATTTTAAGTTTACTTAAACATATCTATTTGTTTATAATCAACATTAAAATGTTTACATATAGGTTTCATAATCCAAGACCAAAAGACAGGAGCAAGTATAGCACTATTAAGAAGGACTTTGCTTTCACTTCCAAATATCCAATACAAAACTCCAATAACAACTATTACACTAACAAGAACTAATCTCTTTTTCCAAGTAGTAAGAGGAGTTCTTTTATTATCAATTATTTTAATAATTAGATAAGTTAGAATATTAACTATTATACAATAAGTAAAGTCAAAACTATCAAATGTTGTTTGAATAATACTATCAATCATTTTTTAAACATTTTACTTATATCGATTCCACTACTCATAAGGTTAGCCACTACATTCATAAAGAAATCATTTTGATTTTCTTGAGGATGATGAGCAATATGAGTATTAATTGCTCTAACTATACCTTTAAGCATTATATTATTCTCATGAGTTTCTTTTACAAGTTGTGTAAAAGAAGGACTCCTAATAGTTTCTTTTAACTCTTTAAGAGTATTAAGAACATAACTTTCTTCTTTATAAGTCATATTACTCTAATTCTATACCTATTTTATCTACTAATTGAGTTGCTATTGTAACAGCATCATCAATACTGTTATTTCTGAAGAACAATTCTTTAGCAACATCATATATTCTACGATTTCTTTCAGTAGGATATTTGTTCTTTGAAGAAAAATCCATTATTTTAGACCAAACATCAGAGATTTTTGCCTTAAAATCAAGTTGTATATTAAGATGCTCTTTAATATGTTCTTTACCTTGACTGTCAATATAAGTAACCCAGTCATCATTAGAACGAGCACCATTTTCTACTTGATTAAAAGCTACTACTTCTACTTCTTCTTGTGTACTTCTGATAATGTACTTAGACATTTCAGAAGGCAAACTAAAAACTTTATTCTCTTCCATAATCTTTAAATTTAAATTATAATATTTATATTTCAGTATAAGTATTTTTAAATATGTCTGGCTTACAAGGATAAAACTCTCCTTTTATTCCTTTTATAATATAATCCCCAACATTAGCCATCATAACACCTTCAAGAGTTTGAATTTTTAGTATAGGATTATTTTTGTCAGAATAATCTACACTTAAATCTTTCTGCATAAAATCGCTTATTTTAGTGATAGTATCAGCATCATCTTGAAATTGAATAGCCTCTATGATAACAGGCTTTTTTCGATACTTCTTAATCTCTTCCATAATATTTAAATTAACATTATTATTAAACTATACAAACTTACTACTGTAGCACCAACAAGGTCAGCAGCCCAATCGGCAGCCTCTGAAGTACCTTTTTTCTTCTCGTCAAAAAGTTCCTTTCCTATACCAAAAAGAACACCAACACCCCATCCGTAGGCACACGACTCCTTGTTGCAGCCAAGAATCAGGAAAACTATGGTGGCTACTGCCGTTATTATTTCCTCCAGTTGGATGTGCAGCAGCTTGTCTTTTGCAAGATTGATAAACCAATTATAAATCTTTTTCATAATCATTAAGTTTAATAACTTGTAGGCTGTTACACCTACAAGTTATATTAAGTTAATTAAATTATTCGTTAGGAACAAAAGTTACAGTAAATGCATACTTATTAGTAACACTATCAAATTCTCCTCTAATAATACTAAGAGTTCCATTTAATATTTGAGATAAAGTAGTAGCTAATGCACTAATAAGATTGTCTAATGAACCAACAGTATCATAATCTTGAGGCATTTTTAATAGCTGCTTGACAGCATTGATAGGATAGATAATCTTTCCTACAAATGGAGCAGTGACTTTAGCTTGAGTATCTTCAGGAAGTCTACGTTCAACACCATCACCATAAGCTTGATAACCCATGTAGATAGGAGTATCGAGAGTGTATTCTATAGGAGTAGCAAGTGCATATACGGTATTTGTTCTGTCTGTAATAACAGTACTATCACTTTCGTCACCACTTTTGTATGCTCTCTTATCACATCTTACAATAGCCTTTCTTGCATATCCATCATCGTCAACTACTAGAGTATCATAAGCTTCTCCTGCACTTCTAAGACCTTCGGGGAAGATAACTTCACTTTCTTCAGATGTAGCAGATTTACCTGTAATAGTAGTAAGATTGAGAGGAAGAAGATTACGTTTGTAAGGTTCGTAAGTACCATTTTTAACAGTATCTGATATGTTGATGCAGATGTCGTGGTTGTAGGTGGCTCCATAACCCTTTACTGTATAAAACCTCGCATAAGCTGCATTAGCAGAAGTAGTGAATGTTTTATCATCAACAACATTTCTCATATTGCCAGAAGTTACAACACTACCTGTCCAATTGTCAAGTGCAATAATATTTTTATTGCAATCAAACAAAGCCAACCAAACCCCGAAATCACATCTACAATAATAAGTAGTTGACGGGAGAACTGGTATGTATTTTTTTGCTCTAATTTGGTCTGATTTAATCTTCTCATCTCCTGTTGTGGTATCTAAAGTACCTAACTCCCACTCTTCGTCCCACTGATTAAATCCAATAGTTTCAATACTCTCAGTAGCATTATTAACTATTTCACCAGGATTATAATCGTGATAGTCGTTGTAAATAGCTTCAAATTCTTCGACAGTAGTAGGTTCATTGCCAGCACCGAACATAAGGGTGAGGTCAATACACTGCCTTTGTGTACTTCCTTCAGTATAAGTGTAACTTGTACCAATAGCTCTCGTTTTTGTACCTTCTACATCTTCAGAGAAATAGTATTTGTGACCAGACGTTAGAGTTGGTTCTGAGTTGTTGTATAACTGATTCCACACCAAACTCTTACCTCTAACCTCAGTTATTCTTGCAAGTCCAGTACTAACTACATTAGGATAACCTGTCTTTCTAACTACAAACTCTGAATCAATAGGATTAACTCCATTAAGTTTATCGGCTGCACCAACACTCATGTTAGGATAACTACCGTTTGTATTAGGTTTAGCATTAATCTTATCATCAAGAGTTTTACTAGTTTCGATAATATCAGTTGAATATTTACTAGTAATAGTTGGCATAGCAGTATTAACAGCTAAAGTATTCTTAGGCAGAATATTTTCAATACCCCAATTATCAACTTCATAATTAACAGGTAAAGTAACAAGAGTGCCATCTGGATAGAGAGAACTACCTTGATAAACAAGTTCAGTATAGGTTTCTGGGGTATCAAGGATATAATAGGTGTTTGTACCATCAGTAATCACATCACTGTCACTTTCATCACCACTTGCATAAGCACGCTTGCCAATGTATTTTATTGCTGTAGGTGTACCGTCAATCACTTCAAGACTATCCTTAACATCACCGATACAGCACATACCATACGGGAACACCTGAACAAGTTCTCCTTCATCATAGATATGTGTAACATCTAATTTAGCTACATCTACATTATGTTCACTATAATCTGTCTTACTACCATCCCACCAAATAAATACTGAACAATCTTCTCCAGGAGTAGCAACATGAAGTGTACCAGCTTCTTCTAATAAGAATTTACCTTCAGAGTCAGGAGTTACAGTAGATGTTTCGCCGTTATTATTAGTAAATGTAATAGCACCATGAGTACCAGTAATACCATAATAACTTTCATAAACATCAGAGTAAGTACCAAGAATCTGAGCATCACCATTGCTATCAAGAAGATTTCTGCTAACAGACTCAAGACCAGTCATATTAACATTGATGACTTCACCTGGATTATAAGCATAATAAGGTTGTTTACCTACAGTACGTTCTAACCATGATTCGAAAGCAGCAACACCTAAGTTAGTTGTTATTTGAGCTTCAGTAATACCAAGAGCTGCAGCAATCTGAGCATCAGTACCAAATATTGCTGTGAGGTCAATTCTAACAACATCACGTAAATAGAATTTATCTCCAACTTCTATAGAACTATTATCAGAATAACGACTTAATGAAACATATAAGTTACCATTTGCCGTAGTTATAGTACTGTTGAATATTTTACAAAAACGTTGCCATGAACCATTACCTCTATATTCAAAAACACCACCAGAAGCTACTACGCCACCATTATAGAATACTGTGTCTTTATCACATTTTAGTTTATAACTAAAGTAATATTTGTGATTTTCAATACACGGTTGATTTTTCATCCTTCCTTGGTATTGAGCTGAACCACCGACGGCAGTTGTGACAGTATATTCTAATATACCATCAGAAACAGATATAGTTCCATTAGCAGCAGTCCATCCATTAGCCCCATCCGCAAAGTTACCATTCTGCACCAACTGATTAAACTTCACACTATTACCTTTAACTCCTTCAAGTTGAGCTAATCCAGTAGCAATCTCAGCTTCACCACCACTAGTTCTGCTAATAAATTCTTCTTCAATATAGTCATCAGTTGCAATATTTCTAGCAGCACCAGCAATTAATTTAGGAAATTCTCCTTCTTTGTCAGCTTTATTTTGTTGCAGGTCAGTAATAGCTGCACTTCTAGATTCTTCAGCTTTCTTATATCTTGCCCAACGAGAACCTGTTTCGCTAGCTTCATCTTCAGGTGTACCTTCATTCTCTACAAAAGTATTTTCTCTATCAGCATCACCTTTTTTAAATCTAGCCCAACGAGTTCCAGTAGCACTTGGAGTATCAGTAGCTGCACCTTCATTATTATTGAAAGTTAAATTTCTACCATCTTCTGCATTTTTATATCTTGCCCAACGAGAACCGCTAGGATTAGGTTCATCAGTGGGTAAACCTTCGTTAGTCTGACGAGTTTGTTCATTAGTTTGACGAGTTTGCTCATTAGTTTGACGAGTAGTTTCGTTTTGAACACGAGTAGTTTCGCTTTGAGTACGTGTATTCTCAGAACTAACTCTTGCATTCTCATTAGTATTTCTAGTATTCTCAGCACTTACTCTAGTACTTTCACTAGATTGTCTTGCAGTTTCACTAGACTTTCTAGCATTTTCATTTGCAATTCTAGTATTTTCTGCACTTGTTCTAGAACTTTCAGCTGTTCTACGACTGCTTTCAGCATCTTGACGATTAACTTCATTTCGATTTCTAAGAGTTTCATTAGAAACTCTAATATCCTCACTACTAACTCTATTAGATTCGTTAGTTTTTCTAGTATTTTCGTTACTTATACGAAGAGATTCATTATTCTTAATAGTTTGGTTTACCTCTTTAGAGTCATCTACAGTTTCTTTCAACTCAGTTAAATCTAAAATATTAACCCAAGCTGCAGTATTTTCAAGGGGTTGATTATTTTCATTAATAAGAGAACGATAATTACCTGTACCATTAGGGTCTCTTACTTCATCAGAGATGTTATAAACTACAGAACTGTCATAATCTCCTTTCCAAACAGGAGCAACTTTAAATCTTACATTACTCATAATTTTATTGTTTTATTAATTAATAAATATTAGTTCACCAGTTTCATAATCAAAGTGAAAATTATCTTCAATATCATCTCCAGTAATAACTAAATCTCCAGTAGCAGGGTCAAATTCCATTGTAGGAAATAAGAAAGCTCCACTAGGACCTGTGTCACCTTTATCTCCTTTGTCACCCTTATCACCCTTATCACCAGGATCACCTTTTTCACCTTTAAGAGATTCTAGCCATTCTTCTACAGTACCTATAAAGCCTTCATCAACAGCTATATCATAAGCACTTTCTCCATCTTTAAGTGTAGCAGCATGTGCTATAATAGCGTTGAGTTGAGCCTTAACATTAGTAATATATTCTACAGCATTAGTATCAATTCGTCCTAAGCAAATCCAATATTCTCTATTAGATAGAGAAATTCCAACAGGAACATATTTTCTACTAATATAAGTAGCAATACTTACACTATCTTCTACTATTGTAAGTTTATCATAATCTTTATTAATGTCGTGATAACTTTTTTCTACAGTAATAGAAACTTTTCCTAAATTTCTAGTATTAGCTCTCATAAATATTAATTTATTTCAAACATTAAATCTTGATTAGCAATATCTACATCATCTTTGTAGACAACAGCAACTTTAAAGTTGTGCATACCAACATCATCAATAGTAAGTACAATGTCGTCCCAATATGAAATAGGAATATTATCAAAATAATAATCTATTGCACAATCTTGTTTATCAACACTTTCTCCATTATATGTAATAAGAAGTTCTCCACAAGGAGTATATTCTTCCTCGTTAGGATTAAGTTTCTCATAACTAGGAGTAAAGCTAATAACAAGACCTGTTTCTACTTTATCATGGTCAACAGAATGTTCTTCTTGTGGTTTATCTTCTGGTCCAAGAATAAAATGCTCATCAAAACCATTATACATTTCATGTTCGTATAATTCAGCATCATCAGCATTAATCTCAAATTTAGGAAGTTCTCCACAAGAAACAAAAGCTTTAATTCTACCATTAGGGTCAACAGGAAAGACAAAACTAGTAGAATTATCTTTACCTTGATATATCTGATTAATTTTAGCTTTAATATATTTAATTAATGTTTCAGCAAGTTTATCTTTTCCAAGTTTTCTTGCAGCAACTGCGGCATTAAACATATTAAAACATTCAATCACACCAGAATTTTTATCAGTGCAACTAGCCTTACAATCTTTAAGCATATCTTCACCATAATCAGCAAGCATTGCTAATATACGATGATATACGCAAATATATTCAGCAGGAATAGTTACATAAACATATTCAGGGTCAACCGTAACTAATTTACTCATAACTTTATTACTTTATTGTATAAGTTATCTAACTTCTTATGTTGTTCTTCAGAAAGAACATCTATATTCTCATAAGCATCAATAAGAATACTACACCAATCAAGAATAGTCATTTTATTTTTATTAGGTGTATATCCATTATCAAATAATACAAGAATACAATCAGCAATGCCTGACACCCTATTTTCCAGGACATCAAGCATTGTTTGCTTTAAATTCGATTCATACAACATAAACGTTATGTGTTGAAAGTTTTATTGTTAATGTAAGTAGAATACTCACTAATAGATATATTCAATCTATTGTTTATTTGAGTAATTCTAGATATAGCGTCTTGTCCATTGTAAACAATAGCTATAATGTTATCAGTAATATCTCTTATCCACTCTTCTTTAAGTTTACTTGCTACGTTTACTTCTTCTATTTCATAAGCAGATAATGAAGAATAGAGTTTATAATATTCAGTACTAACAAGTTTAGCAATATTTCCTGTAATTAACTCTTTGTTTTTATCAATATTGTTATGAGCTATAATAGAGGATATCTCTTGACCTATTCTATAAGCAAAAGCTTTAAATCCACTATCAATAGTTACTTCACATTGACGAACTTTCTTTTTATCTGCTTCTTTTAAAGTTTTATCTAAAACGCTATTTAATTTAACTATGTTAGCTGCCATTTCTTGCATAGCCTTAGACATTTCTATCATAGGCTTAGCTTTACTTTTTTGTTTAAAATATCCAATAAGTTGAATAATTAAAGTATAAAGAATAAATACACAGCTTGATATAGCAACTGTATAATAAGAAGAATTTCTGACACTTTCATTAACAATATCATTAATTGTCTGAAAGTCGTTCATACTTTAAGTATAAAAGCTACCACCTCCCCCGTAGAAGAGATGATAGCTATGTTCTTCTTATCCGTTATTCTGTTGTGCAGGTACACCAAGAATTGTTCTAATGGTATTAAGAGAGGTTGCACCACTAGGAACAGCGATATGTACATACTGCATAACAGCTTCATCACCAGTCTTACCAGCCTTACGACTTGTAGCAAAATGAAGATTAAAGATATAATAACTTTCATTTTCTACAGCTTCAGGATAGCCAGGATAAATATCCTTAGAAGCCTGGTCGAGATAATTGAAGCCCTTATCAGCAGCACATTGCTGAGCCAACTTCTCAACGTAAGCCTTGTCACCAATAGCAGGTTCAGCAACTGTAGTTGTTACAGTAGTGCCAAACAGAGCATCACCAGCTTTAAGAGCATACTGCTCGCCAGCAACGTTACCTGTTACAGTAATCTTAGCACCAGCTCTAGTAACAGTTACATTCACACCGCCACCATCGGTATAAGTTCCACCCTGAGCAAAGTTCTTCAACTGAGTTTCCAAAGCTGTAGCAACATCGGCAGCAGTAGTAGTCAAAGCGCGGAAACTAGCAGTCCAAACACTACGCTGACCAGGAACAGTGCCAAGTTTAACAAGACTAAGAGTGTAATCCTTTCCAACTACAGGAGTAGGAATAGTAATCTCAGCCTGGAAAGCAACACCATTCTTAGGCTCAGTCAGAACAACCTTAAGACTATTAAAGTCTACTTCAGGGAATACTCTACTAGGAGCATTAGCAGGAGTACCGCCAACAATAGCAAAGTCTTCAGATGCAGCAGCAGCAAGCCAAGCAGAATCATCGCTTAACTTATAAAAACCAATAGAACCATCAGTCATTGCACTAACATCCTGCGGCTTTGCAGCACCACCATTAAGAGCAGCAGTCTTTTTTACAATAAATAGTTGTTTCATATTAAATTACATTATTATTAATTATTAGGATAACCATCAGAAGGAGTAGCATTATTTCTAGCTATTTCTCTCTGTTGTTGTTGGTCTTGTGCTTGTTGAGAAAGCAAAGAACCACTAATTGAAGCTCTATACAAATCTACAGCATGCTTAAGAATATCAACGTGTAAGTATTCAGGAAGATTACATTCGATATTAGTCGGAAAGCCTTTATCAAGTCTATATTCTACCTTATTAGGTTTAGCTATATAAGATATTCTAAGATTGTAAGGAACTAAATTATTATCTAATGTATAGTTTCCATTAGAAAGTTTTACAAACTCTCCAAAATACAAATCATAATTGTTAGCATTTACTGTTAGAATAGGACTTCTAAGTCTAGGAGATAATATAAAATCATTTAGAGTATCAGCAAGAAATATATCGTCGATTAATCTAACAGGAAATAATTTAGTAGTAAAACCATTTGCGTCAAAATCAACCATATTATACTGTGTAATACCACTATCAGACTTTTTATAATCTATTGCAAAATCTACTAAATAAAGATAAGAAATATCAACACTATTCGATGTTATTAAACCTTTGTAAACTCCATCAGTATTTAGTGAAAATTGTCTATCATTAGGAGTTAATGTAGAAAACTCATAGATTCCTTCTTCACTATTGACACTTATTTGCATAACATTATTTACATAATATTCTGCTTTTAGATGAGGAATAAAATTTCTATCGGTATAACCAGAAATACTTATAAATATATTTTCATCAAAGAAATTATTTAGATTATTTTTTATATAAGTATTTATAGAATTTATTATTTGCTCAGCAGTAAGGCTTGTAGTGTTAACATCATAATTGTCACCATCTCCTACACTGAAAGTAAAAACCATATTACCTTCTAATATTTCCCAATCACCTTTAAGTAAACCGGTTAGAGATTGCCCTTCTTCTCCAATTTGATTAGTGTTTTTAAATTCAGAATCGAATATTTTAATAGATTTTACAGTATATAGAGTCTTCAATGCGTTAATTTGTCCAATCTTAGAGTTATCAGTGATAATTCTATCATTGGTAACTCCAATATTTTGAACAATAATTTGGTTAATAGTATCAGTAATACTAGTATTAATGAGTAAGTCAATCTGTTCGGGAAGTAAAGCTCGAACGTTTTGCATACCCATTTGCTGAGCATACTGTCTAAACCAAACGTGCATTTCAGATAAAGTCATAACTACAACAATTAAAGGAGTTTGAATTTATTCTTCATAACTTCCAAAATAGCTTCATTCTTTGGATTGTTAAGGAAAGCAACAGCCTCATTGATATTACTACCAATAAATGTACCATCACTTGTAGAAATCTGCTGATTAAATTCGGGACGAATTAACTCACCTCTAGCAATAAGAGCTTAATGAAA
>Ga0247610_10000223_pt1 | contig 92044 bp, 83 predicted proteins | sample 174DNAGHGhighgp2_FD_193483 | JGI IMG/M metagenome (GOLD analysis project Ga0247610, IMG submission 193483) | Sheep rumen microbial communities from Palmerston North, Manawatu-Wanganui, New Zealand - 1742 DNA GHGhigh gp2 | ecosystem: Host-associated > Mammals > Digestive system > Stomach > Rumen... | reverse complement strand
GATGTTGATATTCTTTAACAAATTCATACCCTTCTTGCATTTGGTTACCCATATATGAATTAGCACCGGTTAAAGGCAGTATGACACCAATCTTAACCACGGGTTTGCTATTTGCTTGTGCGGTTTCCTTTTTGTTATCACAAGCAGTCAGCGCTAAAACCATACATAAACGCAATAACCACTTTTTCATATTTTTACTCCTCAATAGCTTCAACGATGCCATTTTTGATGGCGCGGATACTGGCTTCGCTATCTACATTTTGTTCTTCCTTATCAACTACCAATTTACCTATCGGAGAAACAACTCCATTTAAAACAGGTATTTTAGCGATAAACTCCTCATGAGTTGGTTTTTCTTTACCATCAAAAGATTCATAAATTGTTGTTGTTACCTGCAACAAGGTATAAAAATTCTCGGCAAAGTTGGTAATATCGTCGCCGCTTGATGCTTTATAGCGCTCTAAAAAGTCTTTATCTGCCATTGCGACATCCACATACCAACTGCCTTCTGCCAAAGATTTATCTTTTAAGAAAGTGAATGATTGCACACCGACAATCGGAATATTGATTTCATTACTCTTTGCTTGGCGCATAAAAATATCAATTTCCGGCGCATGTAAAGAAACAACAATAGCATCTGGTTTTTTAGCTTCAATCTTCTGCAATAAAAGGTTAAAATCACGTTCTCCTGGGTTAATAGCAAAAGTTTCAAGAGTCATATCTTTATCTTGTTTTGCAGCATTTTCAAAACCACCATACAAAGATTGAGTTCCGGCAATATTTTCTACAACACCAACAATATTAAGCAATTTTCTCTTTTTAAGGGCAGATAGCATTTTCTCACCAGTTTTCTTGGTAGATGTTACAACGCGCCAGTTATAAAAGCCTGTTGAAATAGCTCTATCTTGGGCAAAGGCTAAATGAATGGTCTTTTTTTCATTAGCAATCGGAGAAATAGCAATAGATACACCGGAGTGCATATCATAAATAATATCAACATGGTCATAATCTATAAGTTTGCGGGCTGCCATAGCGGCTTTTGCCGGACTGCTTTGCGAATCTTCCCAAACTAACTGATATTGATATTTGGCTTTTGAGGCATCAAATTCTTTGAAAAATAAATTGGCTGCTTTTTTAGCGCTATCTCCGAAGAAAGCTGAATCCCCGCTTAGTGGATATAGAACACCGATTTTTACTACCGGTTTCGTATCTGCTTGTGTTTCTTCTTTTTTCTCATCTTTGCAAGCTACAAGTGCCAAAACCATACATAAACTTAATAAAAACTTTTTCATCTCTTATTCCTCATCTAGCACTTGTTCTCCATCAATCATTTTTTGAATAACCGCCAAAGAATCAACGTTTCCAAGATTATCAATACTAATTTTACCAATTGCGCCATCTACATCTTTTGCTTGATGTAATTGTACAATAACATCCTCATTAGAAGGTACTTTTTGTCCTTCCTTGATTGGTGCATTTTCAAAGGCATTAATAATCAGGTTTAAATTGTCATAAGAATTACCCACACAGGACTGTATTTCTAAACCTGTATTCTTATAGAATTTATCTTCAAACTCAGGCGTACCATTAGCAGATTTAACAAACCACAGCCCATCAGCAGCACTCCAATACTTTTTAGGCATTTCATGAAAAACATCAATCGCTGCTAGATTGTCTTTTCCCGTGATTTGTTTATGTTGTTCAATAAAATTTTTTGTCCCTGGCTGTTCAACAAAGATAATATAATAATCAGGATTAAGAGCTTCCATTTTGGCAATAGACATTCTAAAATCAACCGTTCCCAAGATATATCTTTCAACCGCTACAACATCAATTCCCGCCTGACGTAAATCTTCCACAACATACTTTGCTCTGGCATCGCCAACGGCATTCACATCTGAAGCAAAAGCAACTGTCTTAACATTTAACTTCTTTAATTTCTTTATTAACGCCTCAGATACTCTTTTGTTAGGCGTATAGTTATTAAAAACATATGACTTATTTTCGTTGTCTATATAGCCTGCACAGGTAAAAAATATGGTATTTGTTTTCTCTGCCACATCAGCAACAACCGGAGCGGTAACACCCCAAATATTCATAATAGCATTTACTTTATCCATATTAATAAACTTATTTGCAACCATAGCTGCTTTAGCTGTTTGCAAGGCATCATCTTCAAAAACAACCTCATAATTATATTTTGTGTCTTTTTGCTTCCATTCTTTCCAAGCCATATTGATAGAGGCTCTAACGGCCTCTCCAACATTTGCTGAATCACCTGTTAATGGCAAACTAACTCCAATCTTAACAACTGGTTTTGTATCAGCCGCTTGCTTTTTCTCATCTTTGCAAGCCATAAGTGCCAAAACCATACATAAACTCAATAACCACTTTTTCATCTTCGTTCCTTTCGTCTTTATCGCGTCATCCTGAACTCGTTTCAGGATCTTTTGAGATGCTGAAATAAATTCAGCATGACGATAAATATATTTCCGTTATACTCCCAAATACGATTCCCGAACGGCTTTATTTTGCAAAACCTCCTCCGGCATGCCTTCTGCTAATAGTTTGCCATGATTTAATACAATTGTATAGTTACATAATCTTTTTATCAACCCCATATTGTGTTCAATAATCACAATTGTCTTTCCTTGCCGTTGTAAGCCACAGATAATTTCACAGACTTGTTCTACAATCTCAGGGAACAAGCCGGAAAACGGCTCATCAAAAAAGTAAATATCAGCGTCTTGCATCAACACGCGCCCGATTTCCAAGAGTTTTCTTAAACCATAAGACAATTCTTCCGCATTCTTATTTTTATGCTTAGTTAAAGATGTCATCTCCAACACTTTGTCCAAGCGGTCTTGATAATCCTTGATTGAAACTTCTTTTAAGCTCTCAATAAGATTGTTTTCCGCAACCGGCAACAGAAGGTTGTCAACAACAGACATTTGCTCAATCAGCCTCCCGTCTTGGAAAGTTCGCGCAATGCGATATTTACGGAGTTCGCTTGATTTGATATGCGTCCTTTTTTTATCACGAACGGTGATTTCTCCGCTATCAGGGAACAACATACCGGTTAGGATATTAACTAACGTTGTTTTACCCGAACCGTTTGCCCCAATCAGGCCGATTGTTTTTGCTTCCGGAATATTAACAGAAAGGTTATCAATTGCTTTAATTCCCATAAACTGCTTGGTCAGATTTTTAACCGTGATAATGGATGAGCCATACGCGGATGGTGGATTGCCGTAATACAACACACCTGATTGCAGTAATTTTGCTTTTAATATGTCTCTAATCTTTTTCATCTTATTACATCCGATATTTGCCAAACAAGCCTTGTGGTTTGAAAATCATCATTAGCAACAACAAAGCACCATATATCATCTGTTGCAGTTGCGCGGCGGTTTCATAGGGAAGTCCCACAAAGCGCAACACTTCCGGAAGTGAAATCAAAATTAACGCCCCGACAACACTGCCGATTGCTGATGATAAGCCGCCGACAATGATAATTGTAAATAAGAAAATTCCTTCTTTCAATTGAAAACTTGATGGGTCAATAAATGCGATGTAGCTTGCGAAAAATGCACCGGCAATTCCTGAAAGTGCCGCTGATAACACAAATATCACACTCTTATACTGTTTTGTTTTATAGCCCATAACGTGCGTTAAGTGTTCGTCTTCACGAAGAGCTTTTAACACGCGCCCGAAAGAGGATTTGTTTATCCATTGATAAAGCACATATAAAGCCACCGTAAACACGGCCACCAAGCCTAAAAATGCGGTGTTTGAATAAAAAGCATAAGAGCCGATTTGGGGCTTACCAATACCAAAAATCCCTAATGGTCCGTGGGTGACAGATTTCCAGTTTTGCAATATGGAAAAGACAATAATGGATAAGCCGGCAGAAACTATGGCATAATAATCGCCTTGAAAGCGCGCCAAAATCTTACCGACCACAAAGGCAAGAACAGCGTTAATTACAATTCCGAACAGGATGGTTGTAAAGAAACCTAATCCGAGTGACGTCATTCCGATAGCGGTCGCATAAGCCCCTATGCCGTAAAAAGCGGCTTGCGCTAATGATACAAGTCCACTCATGCCGATAAGCATATTAAGCGACAGCGCCAGCATAGAATATATGCCGAAAAGTATTGCTAAATTTATTAAATATTCCATAAGTGTTTTTTACTCCTCAATTTCTTTCCAGTCATCACCTTCATACAGCCGCACAATCGGTTGATTAAGTATAAAACCGTTTGGATTAACCAGACATTCACCACTAGCACATTTGTATTGTTTTTTATTATGAATATAGGTAGTAATTTCCTCTGCTGTGATGTTTTGACCATTTTTGTATAAATTTTCACAAGCTTCAACAACTATGTTTACAAAGTCATAAAAAGCGGCAGAACCGTAAACATTATCAATATTATATTTTTGCTGAATGCTTTTAATAAAGTCAACTGTTCCCTGATTATAGCTAACTGTCTTCATGCCCTCATAAGCAACAGACGATTTACCCAAATCAAGACTAAACGAATAGATATTTTGATTAGATATACCAGCCTCTCCCATTTGTTTAATGATAATATCCCTTTCCGGTGGAAATCCGACTTCAAAAAAATTTGTAAATCCTTTGCTTTTAGATTTTTCAAGTGCAATTCTGAAATCTATTTCTCCGGGGTTAAAGGTATTGATTTCATACTTAATGCCGATTTGAGATAGTTTTTTATCCAAATATGAAGTAAGAGAGCCTAAAACACCAATATTTTCAGCAAAAACGGAAATGTTATCAAGCTTATCGTTACGAAACAGATGAATTAATTTATCTGCAATAGCTTCTGTTGATATCCCTTGAATAAAAGTATATTTTCCAAAAGCCGGATAATTTTCTTCCTCTATTGAATAAGCATATAATACTTTTCCTTTTTGATCAGCAATCGGCGCCACAACTCTTGCCATAGCAGACGTAATCATCCCGATAGCATCAACATTATCTTGCATAATCATTTTATTGGCGATAGCCGGCATTGAAGCCAACTTAGCTTGATTATCCTCAAAAACGAATTGATAATCATAATGCAAAGATGACTTATCTTGTTCATCAATTGCTTTATACATACCGGCTTTTGCCGCTTCCCCCATATCAGCTTGCGAACCGGTTAACGGCAAAATGGCGCCGATTTTGATGACAGGTTTTGCATTTGCCTGCACTTCTTCTTTCTTTTCATCTTTGCACGCCGCAAGCGCCAAAACCATACATAAACTCAATAACCACTTTTTCATTATTTTACTCCTTTACTTCTATGGGCTTACCATTTTTAATCACTTTAATACTGGCTTCAGACTGGATAATCCCCTCAGAATCCATAGTATATTTTCCGATAGCACCTTCTCTGCTTCCAACTTTCAATAAAAGTTTTACAACTTCATCATTTTCGCAGTGTGCCGACTTCTCACAGGCTTCTATGAATAAATCTAAATTATCATAAAGGTTAGCACCACATAAAAAGACAGATTCTCCGAATTTGGCTACAAATTTATTATTAAATTCATCTGTTCCTGAGGCCGATTCAACAAACCACAGGCCCTCAAATTCATCTCTTTTGGGTGTTTCAATAAAATCATTAATTGTCGTAAGATTTACTTTTCCTGTGACTTCTTTCAAATATTTGGCGACCAAAGTAGCATCAGGTGTTAACCCATCTATGTAAAAAATATCAGGCTCGCCGTTTTCTATCATCTTTTGAATAATCATTCTGAATTCAATCGTTCCCGGATTATAGACATATTTACCGATAACTTTAATTGTGCCATCTTCTTTTATTTTCTTTTCCAAAAGTTCAGATTGTTCAAAAGAGCCGATGTTGTTTGAAACTAAAAGCCCGATTGATTTAACGTTTCTTCTTTTTAATTCTTTAAGCATTAAATCTGTCGGACTGTCATATTGTGTCATATTATTAAAATTATAAAAACCTTCTGCCGGTTGTGAGCCGTAAGAAGATGTCATATGAATAACTTTTTCTTTTTTGGTAATTGTGCTTGCGACATTGGCAGAAGTGGCAAGTATGGTAAAAAAGGCTTTAACCTTATTTTGATAAACAAGCTTACTTGTATTCATCATTGTTCTTTTTGTATCAAAAGAATCATCCTCAACAAGTAATTCATATTTATATTTTGTATCTTTTGCGTTCCATTTATCCAAAGCTAATTGTAAAGCTCTTTGTGCTGAAATTCCCATATATGCTAAATTTCCGGTTAAAGGTAAACTTGCACCAACTTTTATTATTGGTCTTGTATCAACAGAAGCCTCTTGCTTTTTTTCATCTTTGCACGCCACAAGCGCCAAAACCATACATAAACTCAATAACCATTTTCTCATTATTTTACTCCTTTCTTTCTTTTTTCCCTCAACAATAGAGTATACTTCCGTTCCAAGAGAAATCCCTTTAAAGTGACGGATGTCGAGCCTCCTCGACCCATTGTCCGTCATGATAAACCCGCACAGGAACATCCATACGCATAATTCCTGTTGGTTCAATCTTTGCTTTTCCAACAGCACCATCCCACACCTTAAAATTCTTAACCGTTTGTAAGACATCTGCATTATTAGGAATTTTCTCATCTTCTCTCGGTTTAGTATTTTCAAAGGCTTTGATAATCATATCTAAACCATCATATAAATTCGCCGAACAAGCTTCTACACGACTTTGATATTTTTCAAAATAAGCTTGTTCAAATGCCTCATTATTTCCGATAACATATGCCGACCAAATACCATTAATCGGTGGAAACACTTTTAAACTAATGCTTGGGAAATTACCCATAGAAGTAATATTATTTTTGCCGGTAATTTCATTATATTGACGGATAAAAATGCTGTTCATCGGTTCAACTCCGAATAAAATATAATAATCCGGCAATTTTTGCTCCATTTTTTGAATGGACAAGCGATAATCAGTTTCACCAACATTATATCTTTCATCAAAAACAACCTCTATCCCATCTTGAGGCAAATGCTTTGCCGCATAACCCAACAAAACATTACTGACCGCAGCATTACTGCCTAATAAAGCAACTGTCTTTACATTTCTCTTTTTTAGTTCTTGCACAACAGAAGTATATATTTCCTCATTTTGTGGTGAGGTATTAAAGCCATACTCTGACACATCATCTTTGCCATAAGAACAAGAAAGGCTGATAACTTTATTTTGATTGGCAATTTCATCAACAGGTCTGTCAACCACCCCAAAGACAGAAACAACGACATTAGCTTTATCCACATCAATAAATTTATGAGTATTTAAGGCTGCTTGTTTGGGTTTAACCATATCATCTTCAAAGATAACCTGATAATCATATTTGGTATCTGTTTTTTGCCATTTTTCAATGACCATATTTAGCGCATTTTTTGCCCCGTCACCGACATACGCTAAATCCCCGCTAAGCGGTAACGTCGCTCCGATTTTAATTACCGGTTTTGCATTCGCCTGCACTTCTTCCTTCTTCTCCTCTTTGCACGCCACAAGTGCCAAAACCATACATAAACTCAATAACCACTTTTTCATTTTGTTTCCTTTCTATTCTTTTATAGCAACGGATTTACCATCTTTAATCATTCTGACAGATGGTTTGACAACAATAAAACCATCTTCTAAAACTGTTGCCTTGCCCGAAGCCGTTTCATAATCTTTAACATTGTCAAAAATCCATTGACGAATATTTTCTTTTGTTGGTTTATCCAGACCGTCTGCAACAGGTGCATTTTCAACAGCATTAATAAAGATTTCTAAATCAGAAGCTACATTACCGACACAAGATTGTGATTGCATATTTTTGCGTTTCATTAAATGTTGTTGAAAAGCATCTAATCCGTTTTGATTGCTATCAATATACCATAAATTATTGGCAATACTACGGTGCTCTTCATCAATTTCTGCTATGGCATCAACTGCCGTAACATTGTCATTTCTACCTGTAATTTCCTTTAATTGTTTAATAAACAAGTAAGGTGATGGCGGATAGCCCGAAATCATATATAAATCAGGGTTTCTATCGTGAGCTTTAATAATAGCGGCTTTATAATCTTTTTCTCCTGGATTAAAGTATTCTTTAAAAACAATCTCAATGTCTGATTGATTTTTAATATAATCTTCAATAACTTTGTATTGTTCCATAATAGTCCCGTTATCAATAAACATTGCTACACTTTTGACATTTCTCTTTTTTAATTCTCTAAGTAATAATTCTGCTTCGTCTTCATAGGTATTTTGCATATTAAAACCATATTTTCCAGTATTAGCTGTTCTTCCATAGGAGCATGCAAAACTAAACACATCATGCTTGGCAGACATTGAGGCGGCAATATTACTCATCATATTCCACATAGAAAAGATAGAATCTACTTTATCAATAGAGATAAGTTTGTTTATATTGTTAGCGGTTTTCATGGCATTCATTTGATTATCTTCAAAAATGAGCTGATAATCATACCTTAAGCCTTTTTCTGACATATCTTCTACAATCATTTCCAGAGCTGATTTTGCGGCTTGCCCTGCTTCTGCGGCATCTCCGGTTAAAGGCAGGCTAACACCAATCTTCACAATAGGCTTACTGTTGGCTTGAGCTTCTTCTTTTTTATCGTCACAAGCGGCAAGAGCCAAAACCATACATAAACTCAATAACCACTTTTTCATTGCAGATTTCCTTTCTTTTGAAAAATTCCCTGCGGTCGCAAGGATAAAAATGTAATAAAGATAACAAAGGCTATCAAATCGCGCCATTCGGAAGCAAAAATCAATACGCCGATATTTTCAGCCAATGCCAAGAATAGTGCGCCGAAAAAGGCACCACGCAAATTGGCAAGACCTCCGATAATGGCACCAATCATACCTTTAAATAACAGATTAAAGCCCATGGTAGGCACCATACCAGTATCATACCCGATTAGAACACCGTCAACACCTAGCACAATTCCGGTTAAAACCGAAACGAGCAGAATAATCTGATTGTTTTTCATCCCGATAATATCCGAAAGGGTTGAACTATCGTTCACCGCGCGAATCTTTAAGCCGATAAATGTATGATGTAACAGATAGTTCAAAAATGCAAAACAGATAAAATAGGCGGCAATGGTTAAGGCTTGAACCAAGGGAATACTGGCAAAACCCAAATGCACGGTTATTGCTGACTGGATGGAGCCTAAATTTTGATATTGTGGTCCAAACACAAGCAGGATTACCGATTCAAATATCGTATAAACACCTAAAGAGGCGACCATCAAAACCATTGAGGAGGCTCCATGATTACGCATCGGGGTATAAATACCGGCTTCCAAAGCATAAGAAAATAAAGCACAAATCAGTATTGCACCGATAACGCCTGCCCACATCGGCAAACCGCATAGTGAAATCAAACCATAGGAAGCATAAGCACCTAATGCTGCAACTGCACCTAATGTCATGTTAAAGAACGGTGAAACGGAATACATCAAACGGAACGCCATAGCCATTAAGCCATATCCCGCCCCGACGATCAAAGTATTAAGCAGTAAGTGTAATAACATTTTAAAACAATAGACCCTTTATTATCAATTTTGCAGTAATTATAGGAAAATTTGTTTTATTTTTCATTAAAATATTAAGGTTATAGGCACAAATTTTGTCTTTAACTATATGAATTTAAAGATTTTAAATTGTTAATGATATGATTGGTTTTTAATTTTAATCTTCAGTGCTCTTTAACCAATAAAAAACCTCCCACTTGGGGAGGTTTTTTATTGGTGAGCCCGACGGGATTCGAACCCATGACCCTTTGATTAAAAGTCAAATGCTCTACCGACTGAGCTACGGGCCCGCTCATAACTAGGCACTTCTTATAGAGTATAAAAAATTGTTAGTCAATAGAAAAAATACGTTTTGTAAAATAAAATTGCATACTTTTCATCATTTTCCTTTAATCATTGTTTTTATTTGAAAATTTTCTTAAGCCTTTCTCATACGACAATTTTGTAACTCCTCTTGATTTTTTGCGCATTTCTGATATTTAGCTATTTATTAACCATTGTGTGCTATCAATGCATTAAAGTGATTTAAATTATATTTTTTATGAGGTGAGAATGTCTAAAAAACAAGAAACAGCTAATGAAAGCAGATATGATATCCTACAAAATGAAGAAGGCGAAATTTTAATTATCATTAATGCTTTTACCGGAGGACCAGAGAATCCGCGTTTTGTTTATGATGGTGGCGAAACCGCACTACTTTATCGGAATAAAGAAAATACCGTTGTGTTTAACACCATTCCTCTGGATGCCAGATTGCCTTTGAAATCTGTAACTTCCATGCTGATTGTTGAAGTAGAAAACGAAGATGTCGCTCGCGAATATACCGCTCCCGTTCGCCTTGTGAAAGATATTAAGACTTATTTGAAATAAGACTTCGCATTGGAGGCATTATGGTATTCCACACAATGTTATTGATGTTGTTTGTGGCGTTTTGCGGTTTATTTAAGCTCCGCATGAGATATGATCGTTTGCTTTCTTGGGGAATTTCGTTTGCTTTTGCGGCACTGTTTTATCAATATTGGCAGCTTAGTTTGCATGGTGCCGAAGGCTTTTCTTTTTTGTGGCGTCCTTCGCAGATGGGTAATATCACTATTGATTTTCGCCCTTCTGAGGCAGCCAACAAGCAAATTATTCCGATTTTTTTTGTTTCACTTCTAACTGTTTTTAATAACAGTATTTTCCATTATGAAGAACGAAAAAGTCCGTTTAATACGTTTGTGATATTTAATCTTATATCCCTTTCACTTTTGATTACCGCCGAAAATTATGTGCAACTGATTACAACCGTGTTTGTGACTGATATTATGGGCTATCTCATCTTAAAAAACGTGGATGTGTCACACCGCTATGTTATTTACAATTTCTTTTCTGATATGTGTTTGTTTATGATATTGGCGTTGGTTTCGGGCAGAATACAAAGTCTTGAGCTTAATCGCCTGCTGGGTTATGAACAAATCGGACGACACAAGGATTTTGTCAGTATTGTAACGACGTTGGCGCTGTTTATTAAAATGGGGTGTTTTCTCTTCCAAAGTTATCTCTTAGATGTCAGCGAAACACGGTTTCAGCGGATGAGTGTTGTGCATTTATTAACTTCGCCATTGGTGGGCTTGTTACTCATCTTTAAGTTACTTAATCTATTAACTGTTTCTGATTTGTTTATCCCTATATTTGAGGGAATGGCGTTTTTAAGCTTTGTTTCCGGAATCATCGGATTTATTATTCATAATCACATTCAAAAGAAAATGGTTTACCTTAACATGGCTTTCCTTGGTCTGTTGCTGTGGATTTTGGCATTAAATAAATTTACTTGGAGCACTCTTTTTGCACTTTATTACGTGGCGGTATATATCATTAACCAACTGTTTTTTAAGATTTATCTTTACCAAAATCGCGAAAATGATGTCAACAAAATGACGAGTTCACAAGAAACACCTTTATTGATTATCTTGTTACAAATGATGATATGGGCAGGGGTGTTTTTTACACTGATTTATTTGATTTATCAAAGAATTTCTGCTGTTTTTATCTTAATCAGCGGCGTTTTGTTGCTGTTGGTGATTGCCATTATCCTAAATCATATTTATAAATCTCCTAAAGTGCATCGTTTAGATTATCTTAATACCAATACGGCTCGTGCTTTTTCTTTTATCACCAATTCGCTGTTGCTTATCCTTGCCATTTATTATTGGAAAGATAATGTTTATATGATTATTGCGACATCCGGTATATTTTTGGCCGTCGCAGCATCTTCAATCGGCAAACCGTTTCGTTATTTTTATAATAATGCGGATTTTCAAAGACAGGATTTCAGTAAAAGCTTTTTCTTTTACCTGCTCGTTGCTCCGTTAAGTTATCTCAGCAGCCATTTATGGGCGGTTGTTGATTACTTTTTATCCGAAAAAGTTATAGCCTCATCGTTCAGTGCGCTGGATAAGGGCAGTTTAAGGCTTTTCTTGATTGTTAATCGACGCGGCCGCTATGCCGGTATTATTTATGTGATTATCAGCATTTTGATTTTTCTTGGCATTTTTTATGGGAGAATAAAAAATGGGTGAGTATCTGCTGTTGCTTTTAATCCTTTTACCGCTTGTTGGTGCTTTGTTTATTTTAACAATCCGCGATGATCGGCAAGAAGATATCCATAATATTCATAATGTCGCAATTTGGATTTTAGGGGCGACGCTTCTGACCACTCTTTATACTTTTTCACTCGTGGATATAGAAAAAAACGGTATTCAGATTGTTGAAAAATATAATTGGCTGGAGTTTCCTCCGGTGGTTATTCTGTTAGGCGCAGATGTCTTTTCTTTGCTTTTATTATTCGGCGTCGGCTTATCTTTTTTTATCAGTGAAATTTGCTTAATCAGGCAACTGATTAACCGCCCCAAAGCCTTAGTTTCCAGCGAATTACTCTTTTTAGGATTGCTTAACGGTTATTTTTTGGCAGCAGATATTGTTTCGTTTTATATCTTTTTTGCGGCTGTCAGCATGCCTTTGATTGTGCTTATCAGTATATACAGTAGCAGACATCGTAAAAACATGATTATCCGACTAAATCTTTATCACACTATTGGGGCATTGCTCTTATTTATTGCCGTCATAACCATATATACGCTTAAAAACAGCAACATTCCGCTTAATACCGCCGGTAACCTTAACCTGACAGGTAAAACAGAATATTTTGTGTGGCTTGCTATTTTCTTTGCATTCATTTCACGAATGCCGATTTGGCCTTTCCATTATTGGTTAACGGCGATTAACTCTTCTATACGTAATCCGATGGTATTTGTGGCGGGAAATCTGATTTCTTTGGTCGGACTATACGGTTTTATGCGCTTTTGGCCAAATACAGTGCCTGAAACTATTGCTGTTTATGCACCAATTTTTGAGGTTGTCAGCGCTTTGACGATGATATTCATTGCACTTATCGGCTTAAGCCAAAAAGATTTCAGATACAAACTGTTTTCTTATACAACCGTTTATTATCTGTTTTATCTCATCGGCGTGTTTTTGCCGACCGGCGGACTTAAAATGAATATCGGATATTCGCTTTTTGCCTATCTTATCATCATCACCGTTCTTTCTTTTTTAATCAGCCATATTGAACAACAAAAAAAGCAACTAAACCTCAAAGGCGGCGGTGTCTTATGTTATTTACCGCGCACTTCCGTTTGCTTATCTTTGTTTGTTTTGGCCAGTATCGGTCTTCCGATTACACCGTTATTTTGGAATAATTTTATTATTATTTCAGAAATCTTTAATCATAACCTTATTTTAGGTGTTGCAGTTATTTTGGCAATGTTTCTGGCGGCATTATCATTTCTGGAAGAATTATATCGACTTAAAGATAAAAGTTTTAGCACGGACAGCTGCATTATCGGCAAAGATTTAAGTGATTTTGAAATCTTTGTTTATGGCGGTTGTTTGGTTATTTTGTTTTTCTCATTTTTTAGACCATTATGGTTTGTTTTTTAAGGAGAAAAAATATGATACAAAATCTTTTAATTTTTGCTCCTTACATTGCTTTAACAATAGGCATTCTGCACTTGGTATTTTTATATATTTTTCATGAGGATCGTGCTAAAATTTATTCAAGAATTGCACGATTTTGGCTGATTATTTCGTTGTTTTTCGGAATTGTTTTTTACGAAGCCTCACCATTTGCAGAGATCTTTAAGAACAATGCTTACAGTCTTTTATTTATCCTGATTATTTACATGCTGATTTATCACATCTTAGGATTATCGGTCTCGTGGTTTTCTTCTAAAAATCGGACCGGTTACCGATTTGATATATTACTTTTGGCGGCATCTTTGGTATTAAGCCTATTAGTTGAAACAAATAATCTTTTGGCTTTATTCTCATGCTATGTCTTCCTTAGTATAATAAACTACGGTCTTGTGCGCATTAGTGATAATAAAATACAAATCTCTTTAAGATCCGGTATTTCGGGCATAATTGTTTTGGGATTATTTACTACCGCCGTTGGTTATTTTTATTATGAACTCAATGGGCGTTTGGGTTATGCGGAACTTAAAACTTTTTTACAACAAAATCAAACATCAATACTTTGTTTTGGGGCTGTTACGGCACTTGTGTTGCCCTTTTTCTATGCTTTGGGAATTGCACCATTGCACATTACCACAGAAGATAAATTAAGCTTATCTGCTCTACCGGTCAGTCACTTCTTTGCCATTGTATTGCCTTTAGCCTACTTAGGCGCATTCATTAAATTAAATATTATTTTATATGATGTATATCCGGATGTTTTGGGACAGATTTATCTCGTATTTGCACTTATTTCCGTTATTTTCGGGGCGATTGGCGCAAATGCACGCATTAACTTACAACGCATTTATGCTTATAGCTCGCTTTATCATTTGGGATTGGTCTTACTTTTACTCTCGCTCGGACATAATCATACCGACTTTGCTGCCTTTATCTACCTTTTTGCATATATTTTAAGCTTAAACGGCGCATATTTGGTCTTTTATAGTCTTAAAAGCCACGGTGAATATTTGTCTTCTATTACCGGAATTGCAGGGTTGGCAGAAACACGCGCTTATGCCACAGGGGCTTTGTCTGTCAGTTTGTTCTCTCTTATCGGTATTCCACCGCTTATCGGTTTTTGGGGGATGTTTAATTTTGCTTATGAGATTATTCAGGCTAAATATTTTATTTCTTTAGGCATTGCCTTTGCTTTTTTACTCATTATGTTTAAGGCTTATTTGGAAATTATTAAAACCGCCTATTTTGAGCATAAAGTAAGAATATTTGATACCGTAAACAGATGGGTATTGCTTTATATGGTGCTTAATGTTTTAATGATTACATTGTTAGTGTTTAACCCTTGGCATATTTTTGAGCGAATAAAGGATATGTTTTATGTTGTTTTCTTATAAAGAACAAATTGGTGATCGAGCATGGTATGAGGCGCCTGTGGTCGGCTCTACAAACGATGAAATAAAGAAATGGGATAAAGATAGGTTTCCGGTTATTTTAAGCGCGGTTAAACAAACCGGCGGTAAAGGTAGACGCGGCAGAAAATGGCAAAGTGTGGAAGGTAATCTCTATTTTACATATAGCGAAGAAATTGAGCCCTCTGAACTCAGCCGGTTTGTTTGTTTAATCGGGTTATCACTTGCAAAAACAGTAATCAAACTGTCCTTAAAGGCAGATGTTAAAATTAAGTGGCCGAATGATGTGTTTCTGGCGCATAAAAAGCTTTCCGGAATTTTGATTGAAAATATTTCGGATAATTTATGGGCAATCGGCATCGGGGTTAATATTAAAGGTGCACCGCAAATTTATGATATGCCGTATCAAGCGACTTCACTTACCGATAACGGGATCGAACTAGACCGCATTGAGTTTTTGAAGGCTTATTTTAAGCAATATAGCCGTGATTTGATGGTCTATCGGAAAGAAGGATTTGGCAGGCTCAAAGAACAGTGGCTTAGTTTAGCGCTTAATCTTAACCAAGAAATTACGATAAAAAATGATGAAAAATCTCAAAAAGGCATGTTTTTAACTCTTGACGACAACGGTTATTTGATATTAAAAACAGAAGATAAAGAGGAACGAATCATTGCCGGAGATTTGTTTTTGTAATTAAAGGAATAAGAATAATGAATGATTTTAAGAAAAAAGGACTTTATTTTATACCGCTGGGCGGTTCCGATGAGATCGGAATGAATATGTATGCGTATGCGGCAGACGGTAAAATTATCGTGGTTGATGCCGGATACGGGTTTTTGAATGATGATTATCCGGGGATGGATATGTGTTATGCTTCGCCGGAATTTTTAGAAAATTACAAAGATGATATTTTAGGTTTGTTTATTACCCATGGACATGAAGACCATCTGGGGGCAATTGCCCAAGTTTGGCCCTCTTTACAGTGTCCGGTTTATGGCACGAATTTCTCGTTAGGACTTGTTAAATCACGCTTAAGTGAATATAAGATGGAAGACATTGTGCCGCTTGTTTCGGTTAATCAAAATCCGATTGTTAAATTAGACCCATTTGAAATTGAATTTATCCCGGTGGCACACACGGTGCCGGAAACCTCAGCTCTGTTTATCAAAACCCCATATGGAAATGTGATGCACGCTACTGACTGGCGGTTTGACGACAACAAATTACCGGAGCTTAAGACCGATTTTGAGGCTCTAAAGAGAGCATCCGAAACCGGTGTCGATATTTTTGTTTGTGATTCTACCAATGTTTTGGTTGATAAAGAACAAACCAGTGAGCTTGATGTTCGGAAAAATTTGATGGAGCTTATACCGACTTTAAGTGGTGGAATTGTTGCCACTTGCTTTGCATCTAACATTATGCGGCTGGAAAGTTTGATAATGGCGGCAGAAAAAGCAAACAGAACACCGGTTTTGGTGGGGAGAAGTTTGGTTACAAACGCCAAAATTGCCAAAGATTGCGGATACCTTAAAAATTGCGGTAACTACTACACAATAGACCAAGTCTCAGGGATTACCTCCGATAAAGCGCTTTATATCTGCACCGGCTCGCAGGCAAATTATCGTAGCGCTATGACGATTATTGCTAACGGCGAAAGCAAATACATCAAACTCGGCAAAGATGATAACGCAATATTCTCATCAAAAATTATCCCCGGCAATGAAGATAAAATTGAGCGATTACAAGAAAAAATGCGTGTGCAGGGGGTTAATTTGATTACCGAAGAAGAATATCCGGTACACACCTCAGGACATGCTAACCGACATGACCTTAAAAAAATGTATGAGCTTTTAAACCCTAAAATCGTATTGCCTGTGCATGGAGATAAAAAATTTATCCGCGAGCACAAGCGATTTGCTCTAAGTTGCGGTGTTAAAGATGTATTTTCGGCACAAAATGGCGATATTTGTTTATATCATGATAATCAAATTGAACTTTTAGAGCAGATTGTGGTTGAAACAATGGGACTTGACCGCAATCGTTCGGTGGCATTGTCCTCGGATTTGATTAAAAACAGACGCAGGATTATGTATAACTGCACACTCTTTATCAGTGCGGTTATAAGCAAAGATTATCAACTCAAATCACTTGAGATGAGTTCTATTGATATATTGGAAGAAAACGAGTGGTATGTGCTCTCCGAAGAAATCTTAAAACAGGTGAAGCCGTTGATTGAGAAAAAATTAACGGAACACCCCAAGCGCAATTCTTTGGAAGATTTTATCCGCGGACAAATCCGGCGGCGAGTATATAGTGCAACGGATATTAAGCCCGTAACAACTCTCCATGTGCATTGGGAAGAAGACTTTGATAGTCAAGAGGAACAATAATTTATTTGGGAGAAATATGATGCAGAAGATTATTCCGGAACGCTTAAAAAAAGGTGATAAGGTGATGGTGATTGCCCCTGCCCGCGGTATTAAGATTATCGGACAGGATTGTCGCGAGATTGCAAAACAAAGATTAGAAAGTTTGGGATTAGAGGTTGTGTTTGCACCGAATACCTCTGATGAAAACTGGGATTATATGGGGTCAAGCTCTGTTGAAAAAAGGGTTTCCGACATTCATACCGCTTTTAGCGATAAAAGTGTTAAAGGTATTTTGACGATGATCGGCGGGTTTAACTCAAACCAACTCATTACCTCTATTGATTATGATCTAATCAAGGCTAACCCCAAAATCTTTTGCGGTTTTTCGGATATTACCGCACTTCACGGAGCAATCGGTGCCAAAACCGGACTTGTTACTTATTATGGTCCGCACTTTAGTTCGCTTGGGATGAAATACGGAGCGGATTATACATTTGAACATTTTATCAAGATGCTTGTTACAGACGGCAAAGATGAAATAGAGCCTTCAGAAGTTTGGAGCGATGATTTGTGGTTTTTGGATCAAGAAAAACGTGAATTTGATGCCAATGAGGGCTATTGGAATATTCATAACGGTGCGGCTAATGGAAAGATTATCGGCGGCAATCTCGGCACATTCTGCCTGTTGCTCGGCACCCCCTACCGCCCGAAATTTGAAGAAGATACAATTCTATTTATTGAAGATACAGAGGGGTGTTCTTTACCGGAATTTGAGCGGTTATTGCAAGCGCTTATTTACCAAGATGACTTTAAGAACGTTAAAGGGCTCGTTATCGGGCGTTTTCAAAAGGGTTCTAAAGTGACGCGCGAAGGTTTAGAGTATATTCTTAATACTAAGCCTCAGCTTAAAAATCTACCGATTTTGGCTAATGTTGACTTTGGGCATTCGGCGCCGCTATTGACGATACCGTTAGGGGGAGCGGCAGAGCTTAAAGACGGAAAGTTAAAATATCAAAATTAATCCAGATTGTCATTGATAAAATCTATGAGATATTGGCCGGCGTGTTTGTTGATACTGTGGGGCATTCCTTTGATAACGCGGATATAAGGTTCTATGCCGACTAAAGCCAACGTGGTTGCGCTCATTTTTAAGCTGTCTTTAGGAATAACATTATCGCTATCACCTTGGATGAGCAAAATATCCGGTGCGGCGACAATGTTCTTCGGCGTAAAATCAGGGGTCAAAAGCACCGGCACGCCTGAAAATGAAATAACTTTTGTCAGTTGGTGTTTGTTGGTTAAGCCTGTCAGCACTGCCATTAAGCCTCCTTGGGAAAAGCCTGAAACGTAAATCTTGTCATAAGGAATATTTTGGCTTTTGTGAATATCATCTATGAGTTGATGAATAACTGAAACATTTTTAAGAGCATCTTTCATCATCTCTTGATACATCGTTTCATCTGCGATTTTTTCACCCATGTAAGGAACAACAAACCATTGATAATCTCCTACAGGAGCTTTATCCGGTGCGGTCGGATAATAAAATGCCGTATCAGGGAGAGATGCTTTTAGTTTATCGGTCATCCAAGAAAGTGTATGGGCATTTCCACCATAACCATGAATAATGATAAGGGCTGATGACGGATTATCCGGTATATGTGCGATTGTTTCGGCTTTTGCCTCGCCCAATATTAAACTTATGGCTAAAATAAAGATGCTCAAAAACTTTTTCATTTGATAGCTCCGCTTAAAATCTCTTTGAGGTATTGTCACATAAAATGCTTTATTTTTTATGAAGCCTTTTTATGTGCCCCATAGCCGGTGCCGATTTGGCGTCCAATCATTTGGATTTTCATACCGATACAACTGCGGCAATGTGCCGGCGTATCGTTCACGCAAATTTTATTGGGATAAAGCTCATAGAGTTTGCGATACTCGCCTTCGGTGACATTTGGCATTACCACATTAGCGCCGGCTTTAAGTGCCATAATCCGCCCTTCGGGGTGAAGGCTTTCCATGGCGGTTGTTGCCGGAATGTTTATATCAGGTAGTAACAGACGCATAACCGCCATGGTTCTTAATGCCATACCTAAAGTGCCGCCTTTTTCATGAGCCAAAGGTGTTTCAGGGTGCGGAATAAACGGACCGATCCCCGCCATATCAACGCCTAACTCTTTTAAGAACAACAGGTCCTCGGCAATGCTCTCTATACTTTGTTCGGGAAGCCCCACCATTATACCGGAGCCAAGTTCATAACCTAACTCTTTTATGGCCAATAAACACTCATAGCGGTGTTGCCAACTCATCTCCGGATCAAGTTTGTGATATAGCTCTTTATCAGTTGTTTCTATCCTCATCAGATAACGGTCTGCGCCTGCCTCCCGGAAGGCTTTGTATTCTTCATAGGTGCGCTCCCCGATACTCAAGGTTATGGCAACGTCAAACTTTTTAATCGCTTCTATAATGCGACAAAGGCGAGGCTCAGTATAATACATGTCTTCGCCTGATTGCATAACAATCGTCTTAAAACCGAGAGCAGCAGCGCGGCGTGCGGTTTCAATCAGCTCGGTTTCTTCCATGTGATAGCGGCAAACTTTTGAGTTACCACGCCTGATGCCGCAATAAAAACAGTTGTTACGACAAATGTTAGAAAACTCAATTAGGCCTCTTAAATGCACCTCATCACCGACATATTGATGTCTTATATCATCGGCTCTTTTGAGCAAATCAGCTTGATTTACCTCATCTTGCAATAAAGATACTATTTCCGTTTTATTCAGCATTATCTTGACCCTTGATAAAGCCACCGCCTAAGACATAGCCTTCATCATCATAAAAGACAGCGGATTGTCCGGCAGCAACGGCTGATTGAGGCTCTAAGAATTTGACTGAAACTTCATTATCTGCAAGCGGCTCTAACTCTGCTAAAACAGGTATTTGCGATGAGCGAAGCCTTACTAAGGCTTTTGTTTTGGCAGTCATCGGGGGAATTGAGAGCCAGTTGACATCTTTGGCTATGAGGGTTTCTCTCTTGCCATCCTCGGCGTAACCTAAAACAACTTCGTTTCGCTCTTTATTTAGCCCAATAACATAAAGCGGCCGGTCAGCACTAATTCCTAAGCCGCGGCGTTGACCGATGGTAAAATTCCATATACCTTGGTGCTTGCCTAAAACCTTACCGTCTTTATCTACAAAATTACCAACTTGAGGGGCTTGCTCCAAAATATCATTGATATCGCCGGTATAAAAATCCTGACTGTCTTTTTTATCACTTACTTCCAAGCCGTATTTACGAGCGATGTTGCGCACCTCATCTTTGGTGTATTCTCCCAACGGCATTAAAACTCTTGATAATTGCTCTTGTTGCAAGCGATAAATAAAGTAACTCTGATCCTTTTTTTCATCCACCGCACGACGGAGCTGATAACGCTTTAAGTCCTCATTATATGACAATCTGGCATAATGACCGGTTGCAAACTTATCAAATAGTATCCCTTGCTCGGCGGCACTTCTGGGGAGTGCTTCAAACTTAATGGTCGCATTGCACATCACGCAAGGATTTGGTGTGCGACCTGCTAAATATTCTTGTTTAAAATTATCCAACACCAATTTTTGGTATTGTTTGGTGCAATCTATGACATGATATGGGATATCTAATTTTTCACACAAAGCTTGAGCTACTTTAATATCCTCTTCTTCATGCGGAGAAAAGCAGGCATCTTTATGGGCGGTGATGTTATAGTGTTTGCTCTTATCCCATATAGACATAGTGGCACCGATAACCTCATGTCCCTGCTCTTTTAATAAGCAAGCTGTGACGGACGAATCGACACCGCCGCTTAAACCAACGAGTATTTTCATTTATTCCTCTTAGTGAAAAGATGTTATAACCTTCACCAAAGAAACATAAAAATTCAAAGTTTTTACTTTCTTTGACAGAGGGCAGTATAAAGTAAAGTTTTTTTGACGCAAGAAAAAAGTTATCAGCTTTTAGGCGTTAAGTCTTTTAAAATCGCACTTCCCAATGGGGTTTGCAATTTATTGATGACCGTTTGACGAAATTCGCTTAAGTCTTTATCGGGAAATTTTTTTTCATAATCCAAGGATTGGGCATACATATCCAATAAATCCAAATCATGAGCGAGCTTTGCCTCTTTGGTTTCGTTTTTTTCATATTCTTCAAACAATAAAATCACTTCCGGCATATCGCAACACTCGGCAAGATAATTGACAGCTTTTAATTCCGCCTGTTGTTTATCTTTATACTTGGCATCACTCGGGGTAATATCACCGATTATACTTTCGCCTAAATCGTGACAGAGGCACATTTTGATGAGCTTATTAAAATCATAAGGTTCGTCTATCAAAGTGCCGGAAAGTTGCATGGCCATCATTGCCATTTGCCAACTGTGTGCGGCAACGGTTTCGGGATTTTCGATATGATGTTTGAGCCAGCCGGTGCGTGGTAAGTGTTTTAAGATTTCGGTATGCAGTATCAGTTCTTTCATGTTTGTTCTCCTAAGCTAAATTAGCAGGCTATTTTGTGATAATCAAGTTGATTTATGTATATGTGAGCGAGAAAACCGAATTTGTGGAATTGGGAGCTCAAAAACATATATGTGGTTATATGTTTGAAATGAAATTTTTAAGAAATGAATGGAAGTGAGATCTGCGAATCGGAATTTAAAATGCAAAAAGGAGGCTTACGCCTCCCTTTCTAAAGTTTTAAGTTACAGCGTGTAGCTGGCAGTTGTTTTGCCATCTTTGCCATACACCTTAACTTTTGTCTCACCGTTGCCGGTGGTTACATCTACCACCACTCCGCTCGGACAACGGAAGCGTAAAGCATTTTCCTGCCACATGGACAGGTATTGCTTGGGTTGATCACCATTTTTAATCCTTAACCGACCGCTGGCGGTGTGCTTCAGCTCCAGACAGTCAATCTTTATCTTGGTCGGCTGATCCCATGCACTGCCCCACCAGTAGCACCCGAGCACCGGATAGTAATAGTATCCGTATGCGGCGTGCCAGTAGTAGTAGCTGGGCATGACGCGTGGGTAGTAATAGTAGTGTGGACGGTGGTGGTAGTGGTGGTGTGGTCTCTGCGCGTAACCTTGAACTGCGAGACCAATGGCTAATGTAGCCACTAATAATAGCTTTTTCATAATCGTATGATTTTTAACACTTATAGAATACCACAATTTTGTGGGCTTGTAAAGGGATTATTTTTCCAAGATATCCGCTAAGATATTCGCCCATTTATCGGCACCGCGGGAGATGTCATCAAACTCAGTATCGCGAATTTCTATGACAGCATTCTCTAGCCCGATATCTTCACCGCAGATTGCCGATGCACCGGTATTGTATTGGCGCAAATCATAAGGCACATTAGCATCGGTTTTTAACTCCGAATAGCGCTTTAAGCCGTTAAGTAGCTCTAATGCCAACGGATTTTCTTTGACATACAAAATACCGGCATGCCATGGGCGATAGGTGCCGCCTCTTAATTGCGGGGTAAAACCGTGAATAGAAAAAATCTTTGGAGTAATACTGTGTTGGCGCAATGATTTTATCTTATCAAAAATGGCGTTGTAATACGGGCGATGATAATTCTCAATACGATATTTTCGCTCTTTATCGGTCAAATTTTGATTTCTCGGAATAATGACCTTGTCACTCTCATCTAAAATCAAACTGTCCTCGTTTTCACGGCGGTTATAATCAATAAAAAGACGTGAATATCCGGCAAGAAATGCTGTGCAATTCAGTTTTTTCGCCAATTTTACGGTCAACTCTTTACCCCCCTTATCGCGCGCGATGTGTGTATCCAGTAAATCTTCGGTCAGCCCTAAATTATGATACGCCTGAGGAATTACCGCTGAAGCGTGTTCACAGGTTAAGATGAGCGGATTTAAGCTCTCTTTGTTTAAGACTTCATATACTTTAGGCTCGTCTGGCATCTCTTACCCTCTTATTAAACCAACTGTTGTAGTAACCGAATTTATTGGTATGACTCATTGCCTCGGCAATATGGCGCGCATAGACATTTTCTTCATAAATCGTATGCGCATCAACCGTGTTATCAGGGCGGAACTGATCATAAGGCTTTTGATAGTAGTAGCTTAACTGACGCAGAACCGTTTTGTCATCCTCTGTCAGATTTTGCATCCAATTAAATCGATTGGCAAGAGGACGATTGATATGTGTCCCCTCATTATTAACGGCGCTGTTTACAAAATCACGGTTAAACTGCAAAAATGCCGCCACATATTGAGGGTTAAAGTTGGCGTTCATATAGCGAAACTCAACCGTTTTATCGGGCATGATATTTAAGGTTTTGTATTTATGTCCGAATCCGACCATATCTCTTAATTCATTTAGGTTTTCACACATATCTGCCATAACGCATAAAAAAGGGTAATCACGCGCACCGTCCGAGCTTAAATTACGGCTGATGTAGGTTGCATAAAGAAGTTTATTATCGCGACGCTCGGGTGCGGCAAAATTCTCAACAATATAGGCTTCGTGTTGCATCATACGCTTCACTAAGCGCTTATAAATCGGCAAATCAAACCCTGTGGCAGAAACGTGTTGATGAAGCGAGCAATGCACATTGGCATAGCCCTTATCAAACGAATCCATAATTTTGAGACATTCTTGTTCGTCCTTTTGGGATTTCATAATCCGTGAGGCATACTCTACCGGTGCCAATCCTGACATCGCGGCTAAACTTTCATCGCGCTCTATCACGCCAGCGGCTTCTCCATCTTTATAAACTTCGGGATTTTTGCTTGTGGTATAGACACGCTTCCAACCGTGTTTTTCCTTTAAGTAATCTATTAACTTGGCATAATCGCCAAATTCTTCCGGCACATAAAACTCCAGCTCAAAACCATTGGGACGATATGTGCCGAAATGCGCTTTTTTACCGGTTTCCACTTGAAACATATCGGTTTCATTTTGGTATTTTCCGGCTTGATATTCTTCTGCCATTTGGTTACGCATTGTAACCATCTCATTTATCATATCTTGGCGCACGGCATAAGTATATTGGTTATTATACCGATACTCAGGCGCAATAACCGTGCGAAGATAGTTATCCGTTAAATAGCGGGTATCTTCCGCAGTGTTTTTGTTTTCCAAAGCATAAAAATTTCTTGAGAGCATATTTAAGATATCAACAGAAACAGACAAACCATGTAAATGAGCATAAGGGTAATTGGGCTTATATACCCAAGCCCCAAATTCCTTTTTATAATCCTCAGTTGAGGCAAAACTGTAAGCAAATTGACGGAGTTCAAAGCTAAATGTTTCTATTTTATCAATAATTTTAGAAAGCTCTTTATCTTTATCAACGATGCCCTGTTTTACCGAACAGAAGCGTTCGCAATCCAAATTATAATTTTCAACGCTTTGTGCATAATCTTTAACGAACATATCAAAATGTTCGGCGGTATTTTCCGGATATTTGCGCGTGAAATAGGTGGTTAACTCAGCAAACGGCTCTATCATGGCGTTAATGTGCCAATCATAGTAAAATTGTTTGAAATTTTTGTGTCCGGTAGTGGAAAAATATTCATTAAATGCTGATTTGACATTATTGACGCTTGGCACGCTCGCACTTTCGTCTGATGATTGTGATTTTTTCATTGTTGTTCCCTCATTAAAATTTGTGCTGTTTTCTGTTGATTTCTTAAAGCCCTCAAGCAAATCTCTCTAAGTGTTCGGGCTTTAAGCAAGGTTAAAGCACTTAGAGTTAGCAGCTAATAAGGAGAGCAATCAAAATGAGGGGGAGAATAAGTACAGACAACGCACCTTTAAGACCTTTGCGTCTTAAAGCGAGCTTAAATAAATATATGCTCATTGCGGTTGTCATAAAGACTTTCCCTAAAATTTTCACAAAGCTAAGGGGGATGTTATTTTATTTTTTTATAATTGTCAAGGGGGGGATATAAGGCTACTGCTAAAATTATTTCTTGACAAAAACAGCCTTACCATTATTATTTAGACAAAATAAATTATTATAAACTTATAAATATGGAAACTATCAAGACAAAGAAGATAATTCCGGTGCAGGCACCGTGTCTTATCGCTTATCGTGATCCCCTCGCCGGTTACTTTTGGCTCCGTCCGTATGTGGATATGGGGTTAAAGAGTAAGATTTGGGGAATTGCCGTCAACGGACAAGTGTTTAAGCTGGTTCATGAGGAGGACGGTAACTGGTATCAGGCAAAAAAGCTTGGTGATACAAAAATCAATTCTATAACCCAGAAGGAGCACAAAATCACGGGTATGCCGACAACGACTGTGATTGATATTGCCTCTTACTGGCGCCGTGAGTTTGATAAAACGGTGCAGTTGCTTCAAAACTTAGGAATTAAAGCCGAGACATGGCGAAACGGTTGGTATTGGACAACTGAAGATAATGGTGACGATGCAACGGTTATGGATATGGCAAACGGTAGAATTGAGTTTCAGCCTAAAAAAATGCGCAACGGCTATATCAGACTTATCAGCAACTATATTGTTAAAAAGCCCGATGTAATGGATTATCCGTTAGCGTATCTTGTTGACGGACATTTGGAAATTGCCAATGATTTTCGCCCTGAACTCAGAGATAAGCTGTGGGGATTGCACGTCAGTAAGAGATTTCTGTGTATGAAGTTAACTTACGAGCCGAATAAAATGACGGTAGATAAAGGGTTTGCATTAGGACAGTCACTTTCCACCTCTCAACTCAAAGTAGATTTGCCGGAAAAGGAAATTGTTGATGATATTGCTAAAGAAAAAGACAGCATCAATGATACATTGGCTAAATTATCCGCTTACGGTGCTAATGTTGACTTAATTTTTTCAAAGGATTTAATTTGGTTGACAAAGACACTGTATGAGGACAGAGGCTTTCTCTCCTATAATTACAGCTTTGTGCTGAAAGATCAAGCCTGTCTCTGCCGTATGTTTGCTAAAAATAAGGGCAAAACCGTTGTTATCTGATAGACTATTAAAGGACTTGGAAACAAAATGTTTCTGAGTCCTTTGGCGTTTTAAATAAATGGTAAGGAATGCGTGATAGTGTGACATAATGAGGTAGATTAAATGACACTTTTGCAATACGGTACAATTTTAGCATTACTGTTGATATCGATTATCAAGCCCTTTTTATATCGTCCACTGGCCGAAAAATATCCGGCACGCTTTGCCGCTGATTTTACTTCCGTGTGGATAATGGTAGTTATCTTTATTTCTTTGCCTTTTATGTATCAAGATTTTACAAACATCAAAGCAATCGCTATCAATCATCCTGTGGCGATATTTTTTACATTGATTAAAGGTCTTTTTATTTGGTTTGCCTTCCGTTATGCACAATTTATCAATCGCGACAGTACATCTTCTACCGTTTTCTTCCCGTTTATCTCATTAGCAATTGCTTCGCTTACGATTAATCTCTTCTTCCATGAAAATCTGGCACTTATTCATCTGGTCTCAATCTTAGGGCTCGGCTTATTAGGGGCTTTATTTTGTTTTATGGGCGATGCTAAACGGATGAGCCGCAAATGGCTGATTTCTTTTGGAATTGCCACATTCTTTTCTGCCGCCTGCCCTATTATTGACCATGCGGCGATTAGCAGTATCGGGCGGTATACATACTTTGTTATCTCCAATGCCACAATGTTTGTCTTTACTTTATTGACGGGATTGAACTATAAACGACTTAAAATGATATTTACGACCAAAGAGGTGGCTTTGGCCGGTATTGTCGGGGCTTTATTGGAAATTACTATTATCGGTGCGTCGGTTAATATTTTGCCGGTTTCGTTTGTGGCCTTTTTCAGACGAATGGCGGCGCCGATTGTAATGGTTGTTTCCGCAATAAAATACAAAGAGCAAACCGTTAAAAATCAGCTTATTTTCGGTTGTTTGGCGTTTTTATTTGCGCTACCTATTATTTTGATGAAATAAACTTAAATTATGGAGCATAAAAATGGATACTGCCGTTTCAGAAGAAACTATCAATATCAGATATTCCGATTTGGATTTTAGGAAGCGCTTAAAGCCGGTTTCTATTTTGAATTTCTTTCAAGATATTGCCGTTGATAATGCCGAGAAGTGCGGTTTTGGCGAATCCGCTACAACCCCAAGAGATTTGATGTGGGTGCTCTTAAAATATCGCATTGAATTTACGCACTATCCGGTTGATATTAAAACACTTACGCTTAAGACCGAACCGCGCGGATTTCATCGGTTATTTGCTTATCGTAATTTTGAAATGTCTGATAACGAAAAGCTTATTGCAAAAGCCTCAACTCTGTGGTCTTTAATAAACTTTAGGACAAAAACCTTGGTTAATGTTGAGACGTCTTTTGACAGCCCCTATATGCGCAAATTTGAAGCCGGAGAAAATGATTTAACTTTTAGCAAAATTCCACCGATGACGCAGGTTGATGCCAAAAAAGAATTTGAGGTAAGATATAATGATATTGACGGCAACAGACATGCTAATAACGGTAATTATATCATTTGGGCTTTAGAACCACTCTCTTATGATTTTAAGAAATATCATCAATTGAAAACTTTAGATATTGCTTTTAAGAAAGAAATTAAATTAGGCGAAAAGCTTATTTCTAAAGTGCAGATGATAAGTGAAAATCAAACCCTACATGTTTTGACACATGCGGAAACCGGCGAAGATATTTGCTTGTTTTTATGCGATTGGGAAGAATCAGCACTTAAGTAGGCTGTAAACCGGTGCGGGAAGTTTGACGTTTTGTGAGAGCTCAGTTAATTCTATTAAAAACAACGTGCCGACTACATTTGCACCTGCTTTTTTGACCAAACGACAGGTGGCAGCAACTGTGCCTCCGGTAGCTAAGAGATCATCTATAACTAATACATTATCGCCTTTTTTAACGGCATCTTTATGCATCTCCAATGAGTCTGTGCCATATTCCAAGCTGTATTCTTCATGATAAACATCAGCAGGCAATTTGCCCGGTTTACGGATAATCACCAGCCCCACCCCCATTTTATAGGCCAACGGTGCACCAAAGATAAAACCACGGCTCTCTATGGCCGCAATATAGTCAATATCTAAATCTTTGATAAGGCTGTATAAATTCTCTATAATTGCATTATAAACTTCAGGTTTTTGAAGGGCCGTTGTGATATCTTTAAATAAAATTCCTTTTTTAGGGAAATCCGGCACATTACGAATGTTAGCTAAAATATCTTCTGGTGTCATTTGAGTCTCCTTTGTTTATGCCTTGATACTAATAATCTCATTTATAAAAGCAAGCGTTATTTTCACTTTGGTAATTTTTTGCAAATATTTATTGACAATCAAAAAAGTGTCTTGTATAAGCTCTTTTGTTGATGCCGACATAGCTCAGTTGGTAGAGCTACTGATTTGTAATCAGTGGGTCCGCGGTTCGAGTCCGTGTGTCGGCACCAGTTTTTATCAAGGCGACATAAGTCGCCTTTTATTTTATCTACCTTCTTGTACCTTTGCGGTTGTTTTCACCTCAGACTTTGTTTCTGTTTTTTTAGATGGAGCAACGCCGAACTTTTGGGCTTCTTCAAGATTATGTTGTCTTGATAGTGTTTTTGCTTTGACTACTTGGTCCTTAGCGCGTTTTTCTTCCTCTTTAACTTGAGCTTCCTTTTGTGCTAAAATACTTTGTTGTTGCATTGCTTGTGCCAGTGCTTTTTTACCATCTGCAATACCATTGTTGTATCCTTCAACAATCTCATTTTTTGCTAAGTCTAATTGAGCAAAATATTCTTCGGCATCTCCCGTTGGATTTTCTAACCCCCATTTTAAGCCACGAACATTGTTTCGCATATCCTTACAACTATCCAAAAATGATTCTTTAAGAGTAACACTATTTTGCCCTGTAGCACTTTTATACACATTAATCACCATATCCCTACATTCTTTGGCTACACCAAATCCGTATGCTATCATTGCATCTATTTTTCCGCGTTGCGCAATTTTAGCATCCGTGACGCTGTGGGCATAATTATCTGCATGTTTCCTGCCCCTTATCGGCTTACCATCAGCTCTGACAATTCTTTTACGCTTGATATCTTCTTTTTCTTGATTACCGGCGCACAAATCAGTCCATACTCTGCGGATTCTGAAGCCAACACCTGACCAAAACACTCCGATGGTAGATATATGTGCTCTTTTTTTTCCTTTTTACCGCTCATGATAATTCCCCTTAAGCAAATACTTTTTGTATATTTTAATTTTAATCTTTTAGGCTTTCTGTCAATTGTTATTGATATGCAAAATCAATTGCTTTATTCAAATCAGAAACTGATAAAAAAGTAGATTTTTACTAAAATAAAATTTTACTTTCTTGATTTATTTTTCGCTATGGTATAATTTTAACTTATAGAGGATATCATGGTAGAAAATATTTGGCAAAGATTAGCAAAATCACCGTTTCGGAGCAAATTTAGGCTTTCTCCTAAAGACCGAGATTATGCGATAGAAAAAGGAAAAGCTGTCATTTATCGCCATACCGTTGATTTTGTGGCTAAAAGGTTAGCTCCTAGTGATATTAAAAATGACGGCAAGCAAACGCCAATGCGCGGTCATCCGGTATTTGTGGCACAGCATGCCACCGCCTGTTGTTGTCGCGGATGCTTGGAAAAATGGCATCATATTCCCAAAGGCAGAACTTTAACGACTTCTGAGCAAGAATATATCGTTAATCTTTTGATGACGTGGATTGAGAGACATTTGCAATAAAAATTGTAACAAAACTTTCCGAATTAGGTGTTCCGAAAAATCTTGCAGGTTCGTTTTTTTTGTGTTATCATAAGACTATAGGAAAGATCCAAAACAAGGAGAAAGACAATGGCAAATGAATTGAATCCTAATAAAGAGATTGGCAAATCTGTCGCTCAGGTTATTAGTTCCGGCGCTGATATTCAGACTGTTGCCGAGACATTAAAAAAGGCTTATGAAAAAGTTGAATTGCCCAAAAAGGATATTGTTGCTGAAAAAAGAACTCCTGCAAATGCACTTGCAGAAGCAAGAGCTTTGGTTGCCAAAAAGAAAGAAGTAACCGCCGGTGATGAAGGTAAAAGTGGTAGCGTTGCCAAGCGCTTAAAAAGAGTAAAAGACAAGCCGGCTCAAGAAAAGGCGGCAGAAAAAGCTGCCGAGAAAGCGGCTAAGAAAGCAGCTAAAGAAGCTAAAAAAGCCAAAAAAGAAAAAAATGGATTAAATAAAATTGCTAAGAAAGAAAAAGATACCCTAGATAAAAGCGCTAAGAATGATAAGGATTTGGCTAAATTAAAAGAAAAAGAAGATAAGAAAAAGAAAAAAGATGAAAAAGGCAAAGGCGATAAAGAGCCTAAAACTGCCGCTGAAAAAGATAAGCAAATGCTTGATAAAATTGAAAAACTGAAATTAAGCGGTTTGGATATTAAAGAGCAAGGCGCTTGCTGGATGATGAAGGTGCAAGATGCCAATGGTAAAGATGTTTTAGTAGATGTTACTGCAGGCGTTGAAAAACTCCGTGGAATTAATGCTAAAATTGACCAAGCAAACGGTATCATTGAAAATGTCAATAAATCCAATGCTAAACCGGATGTTTCTTTGGCTCCTCAATCGGCTTCCATAGAGGGTAAAGGGGTTAAGGCTCCGGATGGAAAAGAGGCTGCAACACCTGCCGTGCCGACTGTAGATGCTCAAGCTCCGGCTATTTCTCCGCAAGCAATTGATGCGGTTAAAAAAGAAACTTTTGCTGCAGATTTGGCTAACTTTAAGAGTCCTGAAGGTGTAACTTTGAGTGAAAAAGATGCTAAATTCCTTGCTGAAGTCGCTTTAGAGCGCTTTAAGGATGAAAAAATCTTAAAGAAACTCAAAGAGAAAGAAAAAGAAGAATCTAAAAAAGACCATGGGCAAAAGTCTGATTCTTTGGCCACCCCGACACCTGTTGTCGGTGGCGTTGGTATTGGAAGATAAAAAGTTAATTTGCATTAAAAAAACCGGTTCACTTTATAGGTGAGCCGGTTTTTTACTGTTAGAGAGACTATACATTACTGCAAATAGCGAATCTCGTCCACCTGAGCCAACGCAGAGATTTCTACATCATACTGATGACCGAAGTTCTGCAGATGCGCGCCGGAATGCGCTATCAGGCACAGCACTCCGACATTGCAACCATGGGACTTCAATGTTTCTACATCCTTTGCCAGATGCTCTCCGGTGCGGAATGCCTGCTTGATGATGATGACGTCCTCGGGAATTTTCCTCAATTCGGTAATGGCCTCAGCGTGGCCTGTGACCAACGTCTTGATAGCAATCTTTGCTGCCAGTTCATTGGTCAGAGCACAAAGATGCGAGTTGCGATTGTCCACGATGCCATAAGACGGCAGAAGGACACAAGCTCCCTGATGCTTTTCCAAATACTTCAAAATGCCTTCAATCACTTCCTGACGGAATTCTTCATTACCGGCCAATGCTGCCATGTTAATCACTGCGCCATGCTCAGCCTTGCTTGCATAGTCTGCTACTAAATTTTGTAAATCCATAATAAAATTGATTAAAAATTGTTAATAATGATATAATTAACGCAATGACGGATACTGACAGAACATTGCTCATTTGTCAAGAAAATTTAATTAACGTAAAAAGAATCGGTTACAACACATAAAAAAACAGGCAGGAACCGGTTTGAAAGTTTCTCTGCCTGTTTTGGAGTATATATCAAATCTCCCTGCGAATTTTTATATGCTCGTTATAATGAGTATAATAGTATTTTCTTCACCTCATTATGCCCTGACAATCTCCGGCATAACAACAATATTTTAGCCTGAGGAACAGCTAAAACTCCATTTAATACGCGATAATTGTATGACAATAATTGTTACTTTTTCGTTAATTAACGAATCATAAATTTCATTGTCATACAAGAAAAAAAATAACTTATTGTAGCGTATTTTTTATGCTTATTTTTAAACGCTTGATTGGGCTTAAAAATTTTTTATTGCGTATTTTAAGAGCAAACTTTTGTGGATAATTAAAATATATTCATAAACGGAAAATGGTCACGCATACTAAAGCTTTCTCTCGGGCTTATGATGATATGATCTTCCAAGCGCATTTTAACCGTTTTTAATGCGGATTGCAACTCTTTGGTCATTTCTATATCGGCTTTTGACGGCGTGCAATCACCGGTGGGGTGATTGTGTGAAATGATAATACGGCTTGCCTTATACATCAATGCTTTTTGCACAATATCGCGCGGATTTATCATGACGGCGCCGATTGTTCCGACCTGCTCAATTTCATCGCGCAAGTAATTTCCTTTAATATCCATATAAATGACCAACAGTTGTTCCTGACCGGCATGTCCGATACTTGAACGGCAAAACTCTGCTATCATTTTTTTATCCGTAAAAATCGGAACATCACGATTTTCAAGATTTTCCCATGTGATTTTTTTAGCGCAAGCGTGGACGGCAGCTAACAAAACAGCTGCACTACTCCCTACCCCTTTTAAGTTCATCAGCTCATCAGGAGGAGCAACCAAAACGTTGGCTAAATTCAAATAGTGACGAATCAGCTCCTTGGCCAAGGGTTTGACATCACGACGCGGAAGAGCATAAGTCAGCAACAACTCTAAAAGTTCATAATCCGGCATAGAACGTCCGAGATCCGATACGAATCGCGCTTTCAGGCGTTGGCGATGGCCTATATAATCAGGCTCGGGCTGTTGTGTTTCCGGTTCTTTAGTTTCCTTTGTCATCTGATGTTCCTTATTTATTTTTTATAGGGCGGTTTATCCAGACCTTTTGGGGAATAAGTAAATACTTCGCAGCCATCTTTGGTCACACCTAAAGAGTGTTCAAACTGGGCTGACAAACTCCGGTCTTTGGTTACGGCTGTCCAACCGTTTGGCAATATGGAGCCGTATTTTTTACCGATATTTATCATCGGTTCGATGGTAAAAAACATTCCTTCTTTGATAAGCGGGCCTGTGCCTTTATGCCCAAAATGAAGGACATTCGGTTCATCGTGAAAAACTCTGCCTAAGCCATGACCACAAAACATTTCTACCACTGAATAGCCATAAGAATGAGCATATTCTTCTATCACCGCACCGATATCACCGAATCGCGCGCCGGGTTTGACTACATCAATACCTCGCATTAAGCACTCGTACGTCACATCACATAAGCGGGTGGCTTTGAGCTTCGGTTTGCCTACATAATACATACGCGATGTATCCCCGAACCAACCGTCTAAAATCACCGTAACATCAATATTGACAATATCTCCGTCTTCAAGTTTGCGGTCATCGGGAATTCCATGACAAATGACGTGATTGATAGAGGTGCAGATTGTTTTGGGATAGCCGTGATATCCAAGACAGGCAGGAATCGCATTATGCGAAGTAATAAACTCACGACACAAATCATCTAAGCGTTCGGTTGTGACACCGACATCAACATAATCCGTGATATAATCCAAGCATTCTGCGGCAAGCTTGCCCGCCTTGCGCATTCCTTCAAAATCTGCCGGTTCATAAATTTTGATACCGTTGCTATCCGTTGTTGCCAATTTTTTACTCCTTTTAAGATTTTGTTCTAGTTTTGTTTATATCTTATATATCGTTAAAATTTAAAATGCAACTTTGTTTTATAAAAATTTTTATCCTTCATCTGTTCTTTTATCAATCAAGGCATATATTGTCCTATTATGGTAAAAGGAGGAAAATATGCTCATAAAATTTCGCATCGGACTTTATGCTTTTAGTCTTGTGGCGTTAACTGCATGGATTAGCAAATATTTTGTTCATATCGGGTTAGTGCCGTTTTATGATCTTTTGGACGTTCCGGAAGTAACGCCTGACAAGCATTATTTTTCCTATATTTGGGATGTGCTTTATGCTTTGCTCTTTTTGTGCTTTTACATCGCATTGATGAAATTTCAGACTTTAGAGCAATTTTATGACCTAAATACGCTTTTTGTTACCTCGCTCTTTGTGCAGATTTTATGGACATTCAGTTTCTTTTATCTGCAAATGATTGCTGTTTCGGCAATTGTGATTGTGCTTCTGGATTTGATTGCAATAATGCTGATGCATACTTTGTGGGAAATTTCAAAAGCAGCAACGTGGCTGTTTGTACCTTATATCATATGGCTATTTTTTGCAACGTATCTTAATATTTCAATCATATTTTTGAATTGAGTATTGGAACAAAAATACAAGTATTACAAATAAACTAATCTCTATGCCTTAAATACAGAAAAAATATTTTATTGCAAAATTATTTTTTCCTGCCTATTAATGGAGAAATGTTGAATCAATTTTATTAAGGCATAAAGAGTATGAGTAAATTTTATATAACAACACCTATTTATTATCCTTCCGGTTCTCCGCATATCGGACACTGCTATACAACTGTTGCTTGCGATGCCGTTGCTCGTTATAAAAGAGCAAAAGGTTTTGATGTGCTGTTTTTAACGGGGACCGATGAACACGGGCAAAAAATTGAAGACAAAGCTACAGAAGCCGGATTAGCACCTCAGGCTTATGCTGATAAGATTGTTAATGAGTTCAAAAAATTATGGACGTTTATGAATATCTCTTATGACCGTTTTGTCCGGACAACCGATGATTATCATATTCAAACAGTGCAATATGTGTTTGAAGAATTGTATAAGCGCGGTTATATCTACAAAAGCCAATATACCGGAAAATATTGTAAACCGTGTGAGAGTTTTTGGACTGACTCACAGCTTGTGAACGGTAAATGTCCGGATTGTGGGCGTGATGTGGTGGAAACAGCTGAAGAAGCCTATTTCTTTAAGCTTTCCGCATTTGCCGATAAATTGCAAAAATTGCTTGAGAGCGGCAACTTCTTAGAGCCGGAAAGCCGTGTTAAAGAGATGGTTAATAACTTCATCAAACCGGGATTAGCAGATACGTGCGTTTCAAGAACAAGCTTTAAGTGGGGCGTTCCTGTCAATTTTGATGAAAAGCATGTGGTATATGTTTGGATTGATGCGCTTTCTAACTATATCTCGGCGTTAGGCTACCACAATGATACCTATCAGGATTATGAAAAATTTTGGCCGGCTGATGTTCACGTCATGGCTAAGGAAATTGTTCGTTTTCACTCTTTGGTTTGGCCTGCCATGTTGATGGCTTTAGACATACCGCTACCGAAGAAATTATATGCGCACGGCTGGATTACTATGGGTGATAAGAAAATGAGTAAGTCACTTGGCAATGTGGTCGACCCATTTGTATTAGGTGAGCGCTATGGGGTTGATGCCTTAAGATATGAAATCTTGAGAGAAATGCCCTATGCCGGTGACAGCGTGTTTGTCAGTGAATTGTTCTTACAAAGAATTAATACAGACTTAGCAAATAACTTGGGCAATTTAGTTTCTCGCACCGTTTCTATGGTCAATAAATACTTTAGCGGCACGTTACCTCAGACAAGAAAAGCAGATGCGATTGATACGGATTTGATAAACTTTGTTAAAGATATTCCGGCACAAGTGGAAGAAAAAATCAATTCGATGCACTTAAGCGATGCGCTGGAAGTGATTTTCAATCTCATCTCAAGAGCCAATAAATACATTGATGAGACAATGCCGTGGTCTTTAGCAAAAGATGAAAATGCTAAGGACAGACTTGCTACCGTTTTATACAACTTATTGGAAACAATTCGTATCAGTGCAATTTTACTTGAACCGTTTATGCCCAATACAATGCCGGAGGTTCTTCATAGAATTGGGGCTAATGATGATGAAAAGACTTGGGATTCCACCTATAATTTCGGAACATTGCATCAAGATGTCACGGTCAATATGGGGACAGCGCTCTTCCCTCGTATTAATATCGAAGAAGAACTGAAATTCTTAAATCCCAGCGGTGAATAGAAGTCTTAAAGGAAAGAAACAGCCGGATTATTCCGGCTTTTTTGTTAGAATATCTATCTTTCTATCAGCCTTAACCCGACGGTTCCGATTAAAATCAGGGTGATAAAAACGATTTTAAGGGCGGAAAAGTTTTCGTGAAAATAAAAATACCCAATCAACGTCATTAAGACAATACCACAGGCACTACCGACGGCATAACTCACACTGATGTCTATGGTTTTTAGGGCAAGTGAGCCGAAGTAGAAGCAGAATAAATGTGCCACAATGGTGCCTACGGACGGCAACAATACGGTAAATCCGTTGGTGAGTTTTAAGAAACAAATACCTATTGCCTCGCAGATAATACTTAAAAATAAATAAAACCAGCCCATCGTAAACCTTTCATCGTCTTGCATTTTGAAAATTACTGTATCGCGGATTTATTATAAATACAAGAGCAAAGTACTAATACACTATTGATTTTATAGGGCATATTTTGGAGAAAGTTCTGCGACCTAAAATTTCAAATTCAGTAATTTTTATTTGACTTCATAAATATTCTTTTTTACCATAGTTTCATTAAATAATTAAATAGATATAGATATGACAGCAATTTTTAGAGGAGCTATTGAGAGTGTCAAAATAAATAAGGATACTTCTCAAAATGACACATTAGAGCTCATTGTGTCGACTTTTATGATTACCATTGAGGGGAAAATTCAGGTCATTCAGAGAAATCCCGTCCGATTTTTCACAGACAAGGAGTCTCTTGTTAACAAAACAGGCTATAATGTCGGTGATACGGTAAAAATTACGGTCAGGCAAACCGATGGTGAGGCTAATGTGGAAGAAATTTTGTGTTATGCGGCGGATAAACCTAGCAATCAGTTAGATTCCGCTGTTATAACCGGTTCAGTTATATCGTTTAGAGAGGTGCTGAAAATTTCTCAGCCCTATGAACTTAAACGAAAACCACGGACTTAAAAAAGAGGTCAGAATGACCTCTTTTTTTGTTCACTGGTACTCGATTTCCGTTTTTAATTTACAAAGCGCCCTATTCTTAAAATTTAAACTGGACAGTTAAAAAAAATTGCTGTAGCGTAATGCGGTTAAAGTTTAATTTAATTTTGGGAAGTAACAATGACAATAAGCGTTAATCAAATAAGAAAAACTTTTTTAGACTATTTTGAAAAGAACGGACATAAGATTGTGCCGGCATCATCACTCGTTCCGGACAATGACCCGACGTTGATGTTTACAAACTCCGGTATGGTGCAATTTAAGAATATTCTTGCCGGTAACGAAACAAGAGATTATACGCGAGCTGCCACTTCCCAAAAAAGCGTGCGCGCCGGCGGCAAGCATAATGACTTGGACAGTGTCGGTTATGACGTGCGTCACCATACGTTTTTTGAAATGCTCGGCAACTTCTCGTTTGGCGATTATTTTAAGGAAGAAGCGATTTATTATGCTTGGGAGTTGCTGACAAAAGAATTTCAGTTGCCAAAAGAGAAATTGGCGGTAACGATTTTCCATACCGATGAAGAAGCATATAACATTTGGAAAAAGGTTTCGGGGTTAGCCGATGACCGCATTATCCGCATTGCCACCAAAGATAACTTTTGGCAGATGGGTGATACCGGTCCGTGCGGTCCGTGCTCGGAGATTTTTTATGACCATGGTCCGGAAGTTTGGGGCGGGCTGCCGGGAACACCGGAAGAAGACGGCGACAGGTTTATTGAGATTTGGAACTTGGTGTTTGACCAATTTGAAGATTTGCCGGACGGAAGCCGGATTAACCTTAAAAAGCCCTCTATTGATACAGGTATGGGCTTAGAGCGAATCGCTGCCATTTTGCAAGGTGTTCACTCTAACTTTGATATTGATACGTTTAAGCATATTATCGGGGCAATTGCCGATTTGGCCGATACAGACCCGAACGGCGAACTTAAAGCCTCACACAATGTGATTGCCGACCACTTGCGTGCCATGAGCTTTTTAATTGCTGACGGTGTGTTGCCGTCTAATGAAGGACGCGGTTATGTTCTCCGCCGGATTATGCGCCGAGCAATGCGTCATGCGTATCTCTTGGGCGTTAAGGAACCGATGATGTATAAACTGTTGCCGGTTTTGCAACAAGAAATGGGAGATGCGTATCCGGAGCTTTATCGTTTTGAAAAGCTGATTACGGAGACGATTAAGGCTGAAGAAACACGCTTTGGCAAAACTCTTGATAAAGGTATGCGCCTTTTAGATGATGAAACACGTTCACTTAGCAAAGGCGATACGCTCTCCGGTGAAACAGCGTTTAAGCTCTATGATACTTACGGTTTTCCGCTTGACTTGACCCAAGATGCTTTGAAACTCAAAGGAATTGAGGTTGACACCAAAGGTTTTGATGCAGCAATGGCAAAACAAAAAGAAGAAGCTCGCAAAAACTGGGCCGGCTCAGGCGATGAAGGAACAGAAAAGGTTTGGTTTGAAGTTAAAGAAAATATCGGTAGCACCGAATTCTTAGGCTATACCACAACCAAGAGTGACGGTATTATCAAAACTTTAGTTAAAGACGGTCAAATAGTTGAGAGCGTCAAAGATGGTGAGTTCTATCTGGTTGCCAATCAGACACCGTTTTATGGTGAGTGTGGCGGTCAAGTCGGCGATATCGGTATGATTACAAGCAAATCCTTTAAGGCAGAAGTTTATGACACTAAGCGCAAGCTTGATACCGTATTTGTGCATTGTTGCAAGATGATTGAGGGCGAAGCAAAAGTTGAAGACTTTGCTAACTTTGAAGTCAATCTCTCTAACCGCAAAAAGATTTGTGCCAACCACTCGGTTACTCATATTGCGCACAAGGTTTTGCGCACGATTTTGGGCGAACATGTGATGCAAAAAGGCTCTATGGTCGCACCAGACAGAATGCGTTTTGATATTTCACATCCGCAACAGATTACTGCCGAACAGCTGAAACTGGCGGAAGATATGGTTAATGCCGCAATACGCGAGAATTACAAAGTCAACACGGTGTTGATGAATCAAGATGAAGCGATGAAAACCGGTGCGATGGCATTGTTTGGCGAAAAATACGGTGAAGAAGTTCGTGTGGTTACCATGGAAAAAGACGGTGAGATTTTCTCGCGTGAGCTTTGTGGCGGAACGCACGTTACCGAAACTGGCGACATCGGCTATTTCAATATCTTATCCGAATCAGCGGTTGCAGCAGGCGTGCGTCGTATTGAGTGCGTAACCGGACAGTGTGCTGAGGAATATGTTGATGATATTGAGTACAAGCTCCACACTGCGTGCGATATCTTAAAAACAAATGTGAATGATTTGGAAGCAAGACTTAACAATATACTTGCCGAAAGAAAGAAAATGGAAGCCGAAATTCTTGCACTTAAAAAGAAATTAGCATCAGGCGGCACAGCGCAAGGTAGCGAAGCGGAAGTGATTAACGGGGTGAAGTTTATCGGCAAAGTTATTCCTGATGTACACCCGAAAGAGCTCAAAGGCTTTATTGATGAAATGAGCCAAAATATCGGCTCAGGCGTAATGGTTTTAGCAACGGATAAAGACGGTAAAGCCTCTATTGTTGTCGGGGTAACGAAAGATTTGACCAGTAAATATTCTGCAGTTGATTTGGTTAAGATTGCCTCAGCGGCAGTCGGCGGACAAGGCGGCGGCGGTCGTCCTGATATGGCGCAAGCCGGCGGACCGGATGCGAGCAAGTTAGAGCAGGCTTTTGAAGAAGTTAAAAAGGCGATTTAATTTTTACTTGTCATCCCCTGAGCAAACATTAGTTTGCGAGGTAAGGTATCTTCAATATTATAACAAGGAAGATCCCTTAACTCGCTCATTCTTCGCTCGCGGGATGACAATTTAGAAGATATAAAGGCGCTTGTTGTGCGCCTTTAATTTTGTTTTGACATTTGTTTATTTTCTTTTATGCTAAAGGTCTCAATTTTATACATCTGTCTTTATTATTGAACCTTTTAAATGCGGTTAATCGGTTCTTTTGAGGCAGAATTTTAGTTTTGTATTTTTAAATTTCTTAAATATTCACTCCTAAAAATTTAGTCTTATGGAACAATTTGATTTAGCTGTGTTTAAAATCGGCTTGGAAAAAGGCGTGTTTAAAACCAATCAAGTGATGCGTCTTATCTATGGTGATTTGATATATGCCAAAGTTCCTCCAGATGCTTTCAGTCTGGTGTGGAATGTCAGCAACTTTAATCATCTGCCCATACCAGTGCGCAAGCAACTGGTGCAATTGTTGCGGAAATATCAGCCGCAAAATTCTCTTACCCCCGTAGGCGAGGTTGATGTATATGCTCATAATTGTGCATTTTGTGCTTTAAACAGCATTCTACAGGCGAGCGTTCCTCCGGCTTCTTCGGATAGCAATCTCCTAGCGGCAGTTTTTAATGCTAATGCAACACCGGTTATATGTGTAAAAGAGATTATCAATTGGGCAGTATGGGGCATTACACTTGATGATGAAGTGTGGAAAACAGCAAATTTAATATTGAATGTATTCCTAAAAGATGCACCGGAAAGGGAAACTGTATATGAACGCGTTATGGCTAAAAAATTTGAGCTTTACACGCGTGAGAAAGAGCTTAGTAAGGACATTGATAAATCATTAGGCAAACTGCTTTCAATTGAAGATAAGCTGCTTAAATTGGAAGGTGATGCTATGAAAAATGATGCTATGAATAATTTTTGTAAATTCATGTTTGCAGGCATCCAACAAGAGGCTATCTCTAGAAAAGTTGATGATTTATATTCTGATCTTTGTAATGTGCATCTTCTCATGGGGCAGGCTGAAACCTATAATTTGGTTAAAAGGCATTATAATGTATGAAAGGCGTTCTTCGGAGCGCCTTTTATTTTAGTTTGACATTTAGCTATTTTTTCTTTAGGCTTTGGAACGAAATTTATATATTTGGCTTATTATTGAACTTACAAATATGTGGTTAATAAGTTCTTTTGAGGCAGAAATTTTGTTTGTAATTTTTTCTTTTTAATATTTACCTTTAAAATTTGATTGCTTATGAAGGAATTTGATTTAACCGTGTTTAAAATCGGTTTAAAAGAAGGTGTCTTTGACCAACTGCAAGTAATGAACTTCATTTATGGAGAAATTAAACTTGAGCGACCGCAAAAGGACAGAATCTCTTTTGTATGGAATGTTTCTTCGTTTAACAAGCTTCCGACAACTGCCCGTAAACAGTTGATGTCCCTTTTAGCGGACTTAAATAAGGGCGAAACATTCTCTCTACTTAAGTCCGTTCATGACATTGCAACCGAACTGGCTATGTGCACACTGCGCGCACTGATTGCTAAGAATGGAAACTTTGTCGCCGGTGACGGTTTCGGTTATGCGGCTACTTTTAGCGCAAACACAACTCCGACTGACGGCGTTCGGGAAATCATTAACTGGGCAAATTGGGGGATTGTGCTTGATGTTGAAGTCTTTCAGACGGCTAAACATGTCTTAGATGAGTTCTTAAAAGACGAGCCGGAACAAGCCACCGTTCACGAGCGCGTTGTCGCTAAAAAAACGAGGCTTTGCGCGCAAAAAGCGGATTTGAAGAAACGCATCTATGCGCTCATGCACAAATCTAATTCGCTTGAGGCCATAGTGCTTTCTCTTAAAAAAGATCCAAAATCAGGTTTTGCCAAAGGCTCGGAGGCGCATGCCAGACTTGAAGAGATGACAAGCGAATCGCACAATCTGATACTTCAGCTTGCTGATGTGTATCACCAACTCGGACAGGCTGAAACCTACGAATTGGTTAAAATGCATTATGACATCTGATTTTTCTGAACCGATTAACACCGCTATCTTAAACGATAGCGGTTTTTTATTCTTTGATGTATCCGTAAACGCCATTTAATGGGGAACGTTCGTAGGCAGTTTTAGCAAAAAGCTGTATCATGCAGTCTTTGGAAACAACAGTATATTCTTTGCTGTCTTTTTTTAGTGTCCAAGTTTTTTCACCGCGCGGGCAATCTTGACACGCATTTTTACGCAAGCAAACAGCAGAAGTGAACAACGGCGGATAGCTTTTTATAACCTGCGCTAAAGGGAGTGGGGTAAGGCTTATTACTTCTTTCATATTATCCGGCGAACTCTCTAATGCCAAAGTCGCCCATGAGACGCCGATTTCTTTTAAGGTAAGTGCTGCGTAGCTGTTCATCACATACAAAAAAGAGCCGGCGGCAATTTTCAGCCCCTTATAGGGTTTTAAGATTTCAAAAGCATAATAATTTTCGGCAACAAACCGGCGGACGCCTGCTTGATACAGCTCATCAACTACCAACTTTAACGCTTTCGTATTGCGGCAAATTTGCGGTAAAACAAACCATGCCGTATTTATTGTTTCTTGGTTTAACTCCGCAACGTTGGTGTGTTGGCTTAAAGAAAACAGATTTAGATTTTTCGGTGCATCGGTATTTTGCGGTAAAGATTTTACAGGAGGAAGTGTGAGTTGTTCCACCTCATCTGCGGTGCTTAATGCCTCTACCATGCGGCGCCGTAAATCGTTTAAAATCGATACAGGGATAAATAAATTATCAGGATTTATAATTTCTACATTATCAAACACAATGCCTGTGCCACCTGTTTTAGCAAATGCCTCTTTTGCGGCAACTGTTGTTTTGGCTGTATCTTTTGCCGGGGTAAACGTTCCCTTACTTTCTACTGCAATATTGCCACTTAATGCCCAAATTTTGTCTGCTGTTACTTCTAAGCGCACGGTATGAGCGGTAGTGTTTTGATATTCTTTCGGTTTTGGTTTTTGATAATCATAGCGCCCTTTAACTGCAGAAGATGAGGCTAAATATATCGGTTCGCCAATGGTTAAGTGCGGGTGCTCGGGTGGTAACTCCACCTCTACATATTGATTTTTAGGTGCTTCAAAAACGGATTTGTTATTCACATATAACGCCTTTATCCCAAACCCGAACGGTTTTTCGGAACCGCTCACATCTATTTGCAGTCCGTCATAACGGCCTAAGGGTTTTGAGGATTTGAAACCTAAGCGATTTTTATTTATCTTTTCAACTTTGGCTATTAATAAACCACGATGTCCTACAAACTCTTCATCGGTGATGTTTTTATCCTTGCCGTTGAAATGGAAGCGACACCATGGGCGTGAGAAAATCTGTTTGATGTCTTCCGCCTCGTTTAAGGATTTCTTTTTGCCGTCTAAGATATGACGGTAATAATTTGTTACCGCGGCAACATAAAGCGGCGACTTTTTGCGTCCTTCAATCTTTAAGGAATAAGCCGGAATATCTAAAACTTGTTCCTCAAGAGCTAAGTCTTTCATAGAAAAATAGTGTGCTTTGAGGCGGTCTTGTTTTCCATATTCGGCGCGGCAGGGATAAATACAGCGGCCACGATTGGCGCTTTTGCCGTATTCAAGGGCTGAAAACAGGCATTGTCCACTATAAGAATAACATAGTGCGCCGTGGATAAAGACTTCCAGTTCCACTTCCGGCACGGCTTTGGCAATCGCTTTAATCTCAGACAATGTCAATTCGCGCGCAAGAACGACACGTTTAAAACCAAGCGAATGTAAGAATTTTGCCCCCTCGGCATTATGCACCGCCATTTGTGTGCTGGCGTGAAGCTCAATCTCGGGAGCAAATTGTCTGGCTAAATAATATACGCCTAAATCTTGGATAATCAGGGCATCCACTTTTGCTTTTTTTAAGACAGCAAATGTTTCAGGGAGTTCTTTTGTTTCTTCTTCGGTTAAAATCGTATTTAGAGCAACACAAACTTTTTTCTTTAGGCTATGGGCATAAGCGGTGAACTCGTCTAATTCCTCAGCGGTAAAATTCTCAGCACCGGCACGCGCCGAAAATTTGGTTAAACCCAAATAGACAGCGTCCGCTCCATAATAGAGGGCGGCGTATCCGGCTTCTATATTCCCTGCAGGGGCTAAAAGTTCGTGTTTCATAGTTTACTCCGATTGATTTCAAAGAAAACTACTCTGTTTATGCGCTTTTGTCAATAGGAATAAGGTGGGGAGAAATCCCGTTGAATAGTCTTGACTGTGTCATAATATGTCGTATGCTTAGTATAACATCGCAGGAAGGAGAAAAGTTATGTCTTATGAAAAAACTTATGACTTGTTAGATTTGGCTATATGGATGCAATCGGGTCGTGAGGGCGTTTCCTTAAATGATATTGCAACGAAATTTAAGGTATCTCGCCGCACTGCCGAACGTATGCGCGACATGATTATCCGACGCTTTCCGCAAACAGTAGAAGAATTAGGCGAAAACAATGTTAAGCGTTGGTATATTCCGCAGGGAACATTAAAAGATTTTATTCAATTTAATGCCGATGAGGTGGCGGTTTTGGAAAATGCCAAAACGATATTGGAGCGCCAACAGTTGCAAAAACAATCGGCAACTTTGGAACAGATTATTTGTAAGATGAAAGCCAATATCAAACCAGATGTCTTAAGGAAAATTATACCGGATGCCGCGGCGATTGCTGAAAGCGAGTTGTTTATCTGCCGTGCCGGACCGAGGCTCAACATCAATCCAGACATTATCAAAACTATTCAACAAGCGATTTTGGAGTGTCATCAGATAAAGGTTCTGTATTATCACGAGCGCACAAAAAAGACAGCACACACGATTTTAGACCCTTACGGATTTTTATATGGTGAACGTAATCACTATTTGGTGGCGCATCATAGCGACGGCTATTATGGCGATGAAGTGCACTTGTTTCGCTTGACGCATATTAAAAAAGTTGAGATAACAGATGAACTCTTGACGGTAGTGCCTAATTTTAATTTGAAAGCCTATGCAACGCGTTCTTTCGGCGCTTTTCAGGAAGAGCCTTTTGAGGTGGAGTGGCGGTTTGATGCCGAAGTGGCAGACGATGCGGAAAAATATATTTTCCACCCGACACAAAAGCTCAAACGCAATAAAGACGGCTCGCTTACGGTTAAGTTCAAAGCCGGTGGGCGCAAAGAAATGGATTGGTTTTTATATACATGGGACGAACATGTGAAAGTTATCAAACCGAAAGACTGGTATAAGAAAAAATAACGGAAAAATTATAAACCTGAAGCTAAAATACCTTCGTTAATTAACATAACGACAATCACGGTATAATCAATTAATCCATCCACTTGATACACTCGCACTCCGGATTTGTAATTATCAATATATTCTCCGTTAATTTGATACAATATCTGACCTGTTCGGTAATCTTCAATATAATTACCTTTAATTTCATACAAAGTTCGTCCTCTTCGGTAATCTTCTATGCGATTATCTTTAATTTCATATAAGATTATACCTGTTTTATAATCTTCAAAGCGATTATCTTTCAGTTCATAAAGTGTTATACTTGTGCGATAATCCTGCACACGACCTGCAGATATGATATACAATGTCTGTCCGGTATGAAAATCATTTATTTTAACCTCGCTGTTGCTACTGGCAGAAGCACCGCCTACAGCGCTTAAAATAACAAATACAACTTTAAACACTTCAAACGGAAGTTTGACGATTGACCAAATAAACTTTTTCAGAGACATATTTACTTTCTTTCAATAACTTCTTTAATTTGCTGATTGCGGGCTTTTAGGCGAGACATTATATTGTTATAAAATGTCCACCATTCTTTTGAATTTTGTGGCAAAATTTTATGAGTAACAGGCCATCCATCTGTCGGCAATGTTTTACTCTTATCCTCACTCAATAAATCATAAACTGCAGAATAATCACATTTTACCCACGGATTTAAGCAAAAGAAATTTATATAATTTTCAAAGTTACTGAACATTTTGAAAAATGTTTTTTCTTCTTCTGATATTCCAAATAAGGGATTTATTTCGTTACTATCAAAATCTCCGTATTGATAGGCTCTTCTAATACATTCAAGCGTTAAATCAAAACGGTCTTTAATTGCGCCTCTATAGTTACCGCGTCTAACATTAATGGATAAATTATTTTTAGGAAAGACTATAAAACCACCGATTGTATTTGATTTCTGTAAATACAACCAAATAAATTTTTTTAATAAATTTCTATCTAATGTTTCATTATCCCATTCTTCATTGTAATATCGTTTTTCGTAATTTGGTTCTATTTCTTTTAATATTTTTGTTATTTCTGATTTTATTTCTTTTGGTTTTGCTTTTTTTATAATTTCTTGCATATCTGCCCAATGCCAATAAATGCTAATTATAGAATCACTACTACAGGGTATCCCATCAATATCTAAATATCTTTCGTTTTTACTAAAATTTTCTATGTCCTTAATAGATTTAATGCTCTTTTCATAATATTTATATTGTTTTCTCCATAGTATTTTATGGCATTGATATAAAGTATCACTTTTATCATCAGGATCATATAAAGTTCCTTTTTCTTGAGAGTAGTAAATACCTGAGAATGTTTCTTTGCTCCATTTAGAAAAATTTTCCCAAAAATTTTTACAATCATCAGCAAAACATAATTTCACAAATTCTTCTGAATTATTTATATTTATTTCATTCATGGGCTTTCTCCTTTTGATGTTAAAATCGTATTTTATCCTTCGGTTACTGTCAAGTTTTGCTTTTAGATAAAGCCTATTTTTTGTTTCTTGATAGGTTCGCGACATTCTTGTTCCTGCTCTAACATTTCAAGTAATTTATTTTTATTATGCAACATACCTAAAATTTCAGCTTTACGACGAACAACATTAAAATCTCCGGGAGCTAAACATAGCGAACAAGGCTTTTCCAATGTTAAATCAAAAAAGTATTTAAAAGCTAATTGAATTTGCTCTTCGGTCATATAGTTGTATTTAATCTTAAAAGTAAAACGGCGCAAACTTGCCGCATCAATATTTTCCATTAGATTTGTGGTGCAAATAAACGGATAAGGATGCTTTTCCATTTGTGTCAGCATTTCATTGACCTGCGTAATTTCCCATATACGTATAGCGTTGGCACGGTTTTGCAAAAAAGAATCGCCTTCATCAAATATCAAAACAGATTTATTTGCCCTTGCTTCCCTAAAAGCATTGGAAATACTTTTTTCCGTTTCACCTACATAAGGGCCTATCAAATCAGATGCTCGTTTTTCTAATACCTTTAACCCCATACTTTGAGCCAAATAATTGGCGTATGCGGTCTTTCCCGTGCCGGACGCACCATACAAACAAAGAGAAAAATTTAACTTGCCAGAGGCTTTTATCTGTTTATCAAAATCCCTCAAATCTGTGTCCGTATTCAGCAGTTCAACGTTAAATCTTGAATATTCAGTCGACAAAGAAGTTGACAGCTCGGGATAAATATCCTTATTGATTCTGCATTTATTTTCCAGCTTTTCGCTTAGTTCATCATGTATTTTTTTATATTCTATATCTTCTTCTGGCATAATTTCAAATAACTTGGTATTAAAATTATAATAACACATAATTTTTTTGTATAGCCACCGATAAGATTTAGCAATTAAGATTTCGCCCTCATCTTTATTTTTCGTTTTTTCCCAATAATTATATTCTTTCTTAAAATCTTTTTGATTGTCAAATTGTTCCTTTTGAGGTTTTGAGAAATTCATAAGCGAAAAGTTTTGTTTTAAAAACAGTATTTTATCTATATATTGTGTGCTTATGGAAGATCTTGCAATATCCTCCATTGACTTTTCAGATTCTTCTTTATTCATATCTCTTGCGATAATAACCGGCACATTATACTGTTTGGCTAAATTTTTAAGCTCTAAAATAAGTGACTGAGTACCAAAGAAAGCACGCGCATAATCTTCCAGACTTTGCAATTTTTCAATAACAATCAGACCGATTTTTTCTGCACCTATACTTTCAATTTCCTGTCTGATTTTTTTTAAGGAGTAGCAAGTATTGTTTATGTATATCGGCATATTTTCAATGGCCTTTTTATATTTCATAATGACTTCAAACTGTTTATAGGAGGTTATATTTTCCTTTAAGTCTTTATGTGCTATTTTATTTTTAAGACACATGATAGATTTAATTATGCTATATGTTGAGTGATTTAAGGAGAAGAACAGTACGTTTTTATTATTGTTTTTTTGAAATCTTTCCGCAGCATCGCAGATAATTTTTAAGAGAAAAGATGAAGAATCTGTCGGAGCATGTCTGCCGACTAATACAAGCTCTCCGTTATTGATACCTTTTATTTCTTTATCCAGTTCATCTATGCCGGTAGATAGCCCTCTTATTGTATCCGTATTCTGATAATCTGCATCTACACAACAAATAAAATCTTGACTGGCATCCGATATATGGCGTGATTGCAGTTTATACGTTTGTTTTCCTTTGGTGGTCATGATATGCTCCTTTTCTTAATTTTGAAGTGAGCATAAAATGAGGATGCGACAAAAAATGGCACATAAAATAATTTGAAGAAATTGTAAGCGATTACAGCTTTTTAATCTCAATATCGTGAGTGGTTGGGTTGTAGGTTAAGGCGAGTTTTCCTTGGCGGAATTCTTCGGCGGCTTTACCGAAAATCTCATAACGCCAGCCTTTTAATATCGGATTGGGTGCTTTGGGATTTAATATGTATTCGCGCAAATTCTTTTCGGTTGTTACAAGGTGCGCCACAACACCGTGCTCGTTACATTGTATCTTTAAGAGTAGTTTTAATATCTCATAAAGCGATTGAAGGCCGGCGGCCAGGGAAACGTCTTTTTCTTTATCCACCTTACTTAAAGTCCGGTCAAAACTCTTTTCGTTTAAGCTGTTTAACACGGCAAGCATTTCTTCTGCCAAGACGCTTCTTGCCACATCAGGGCGCATCCCGCGGACTTGTTTCATCTCTTCCATATTTTTTGGGAAAGCGACGGAAATGTTAATCAGCAAATCGTCTTTGATGATATTTTGACGGGAAACGTTTTGGTTTTTGGCGCGATTTTCTCGCCATGCAGCAAGCGCTTTAAGAGCATTTAAGAAAGATACGGCGTGGCTGTTATGGCGAATCCGTTGCCATGCGTTATCAGGCTTGACATCATAATGTTCGCGGTTAACCAGCTCTTGCATATCATCAGCTATCCAGCTCTCGCGCTTGTTTTCTTTAAGAAAAGTTTTGATTTTTTTGTAGCAAGTGATGAGATAGGTTACGTCTCCTGCGGCGTATTCCAACTGTTCATCAGTTAGCGGGCGAATCTGCCAGTTAGTCAAGCGACAAGATTTATCCAACTCCACACCGCAATAGGTGCGCACTAAGTTTTCATAGCTCACGCTCTCGCCTAATCCGCAGGCTTGGGCGGCAATCTGTGTATCATAAACCGGCTCCGGAATTTCACCCGAGAGGTTATAGAGGATTTCTATATCTTGTCTGCCGGCATGAAAAACTTTTATGATATTCTTGTTTTGAAGCAACACAAAGAAAGCGGTAAAATCCAAATTTTCCGCCTGAGGGTCAATCAGCATCGCCCCGCCCTCATATCCCACTTGGATTAAGCAGGGAATCGGATAATAGGTCTTTTCGCGGATAAACTCGCAATCAATGGCTATGACTTTTTGTTTAGCTAAGATTTTACAGGCTTTGTTTAATTCTTCGGTGGTATCTATCAGTTGCATATTATATTCCTTTGTTTTTTGGTTAGTTTAAAAGGAAAGTTTTAAGATTTTTTTAATTTTAGCTTGCAATTCGGAAGTTTTGGGCTAAGAATAGCGGCATTGATGTTTTTAATTGTTCTAATTTGAGGTTTTTTATGAAAGAATACAGAACGCATACTTGCGGCGAACTCAGGGCTGCAAACGTCGGACAGAGAGTCAAGCTTTCCGGCTGGATACATCGCAAACGCAATCTCGGTAATCTCTGCTTTGTAGATTTGCGCGACCATTACGGCATTACGCAATGCGTGGTTGATAGCTCCAGCGATTTATTTACACAATTAGAAGGTATCCGCGTTGAGAGCGTAATTACCGTTGACGGTGATGTAGTGATGCGTGAAAGTGTCAATAAGAATATGCCGACCGGTGATATTGAGGTGAAAGTGAGTGCGGTAACGTTACACTCACAGGCTGAAGTTTTGCCGATACAGGTGTTCGGAGAAGATAACTCGCCGGAAGATATGCGCTTAAAATATCGTTTTTTAGACTTGAGACGCGAGCGGATTCATAACAACATTATCCTTCGTTGCCAAGTAATTAAGCGGATGCGTGAGCTGATGAACGAGCAAGGTTTCTTGGAATATCAAACACCGATTTTGACGGCTTCCTCTCCGGAGGGGGCGCGTGACTTTTTGGTGCCGTCACGGTTAAATCCGGGGAAGTTTTATGCTCTACCACAATCGCCGCAACAGTTTAAGCAGTTGTTGATGGTCTCCGGTTTTGATAAATATTTCCAAATTGCACCGTGTTTCAGAGATGAAGATCCGCGTGCAGACAGAAGCCCCGGTGAGTTCTATCAGCTTGATATGGAAATGTCTTTTGCTACACAAGAAGATGTGTTCTTGATTATGGAAAAAACGATGGGCACAATCTTTAACGAGTTTGCCAACGGTAAAAAGGTTGACCAAGCACCGTTTCAGCATATTACATTTAATGAAGCAATGCTGAAATACGGCTCAGATAAGCCGGACTTGAGAAATCCGCTTGTTATCCAAGATGCAACGGCGTTTTTCAATAACTCCGGATTTGGCGTGTATGACGGTAAGGCGGCAAATGGTGAACAGTTGCGTGCGATTGTATTGCCTCAGTGCGGTGAAAAGCCCCGTTCTTTCTTTGACAAGCTAGACGGCTTTGCAAAAGAAGAAGGTTTTGGCGGTATGGCGTATGTAGCACTTTCAACAAACGGTGCAAAAGGCATTGCCAAGTTCTTCTCTGAAGAAAAAATGGCGGAGCTTAAAAATACGTTTGGGGTTAAAGACGGCGATGCGATTGTGTTTATGGGTGGGGCTAAAAAGCTCATCAATAAATTTGCCGGAAAAGTGCGCACCAAGCTCGGCGAAGAATTGGATTTGATAGAAAAAGATGCGTTCCGCATTTGTTGGATTGTGGACTTCCCGTTCTATGAAGAAAATGAGGAAACCGGCGCGGTTGAGTTTTCGCACAATCCGTTTTCTATGCCGCAAGGGGGAATGGACGCTTTGGTGAACAAGAATCCGTTTGAGATTTTGGCTTATCAATATGATATGGTTTGCAACGGCGTTGAGCTTGCTTCGGGTGCTGTTCGTAACCACAAGCCGGAAATTATGTATAAAGCGTTTGAGTTGGCCGGATATGACCACAGCGTCGTTGATAATAAATTCGGCGGTATGATTAACGCGTTTAAGTATGGCGCGCCGCCGCACGCGGGGTGTGCTCCGGGGGTTGACAGAACAGTGATGTTGCTCTTGGATGAGCCGATTATTCGTGATGTTATTCTCTTCCCGTTAAATGGTAAGGCGCAAGATTTGCTGATGCAGGCGCCGAACACGGTAACGCAACAACAGATTGATGACTTACACATCAAAATTGTGGAAGATGAACCGGAAGAATTAAAAAAAGGAGCTTAAAAAGCTCCTTTTCCTTTTGGGGGATTAACTAAATTTTTAAAGGTTTGATTCTAACCTTGCAGAAAATAATATATTTCTGTTGAGGCGAGAGATGACTGAAGATGAAGTAAGAGAAGAAGCTGGAAAAATTTTAGGCTTTAAAAATGAGAAAGATATTAAATCAGGCGTAGGACAAATAACAACTTTTAATCAATTAGGTATTAAAGGTGAAGGAAAGGACAAGAAACCTGATGGATGGTATCTACCAAAGGATAAAGGCGCAATAGCAATTATTCTTGAAACAAAAAATAGCGATGAAGATATTGGCAAAAAGAAATGGATTGATGAAATAAAACAAAACTGCAAAATAGTTATGGATGCCGGATATATCCATGTTGTGGGATTACTTCATAACGGTTATAAAACAGCGGGATTTAAGAATAATACCCCGATAGATGTTCCTAATGAACTCCAAGAGAAAGATTTTTATTTCAAATTATTTACTGATGAGAGTATTGATAAAGAGCAAATATACAAATTAACAAAAAGAATAAATGACTGTATGCATACAGAATTCGGAATAAAAAATTTGTATCACAGAATGATTTTTACAGCGTGCGCATTAGTAGCCAAAAGATATGGCGCAGCACTTACAAAGGGCATGAATTACGAAACTTTTAGAACTTCTATTAAGTCAACATTAAAAAGTGAGTTAGATAAATCTATTCAAGAAAATCAAAAGTTAAACTATCTTATACAAGTATACGAATCCATAGATATAAATTTTAAGGAGAATCAAAGAGCAATAGATAATTTTATATTATGGGTCGAAGAAATTTCAAACTGCTTAAATAGTAATAAATGGCGTGGTGAAGATGTTATGGGTATATTTTTTAACGAATTTAATCGTTATAAAAAGAAAAGCGAGCAAGGACAAGTCTTTACGCCTGACCACATAACATCTTTCATGTATAGATTATTAAATGTTCATCAGAATGATTATATTGGTGATTTTGCCTGTGGTAGTGGAGCATTTCTTGTAAAATCAATGAGTAATATGATAGAGGAGGCTGGAGGAGTAGATACTAAAAAAGCCAAAGAAATCAAGACAACACATCTATTTGGAATTGAAAAAGATAAAGAAATTTATGCTCTTGCTTGTGCAAACATGCTGATTCATAAAGATGGTAAAACAAATTTAGAGCAATTAGATACAAGATATGCAGAAGCTTGTGAATGGATTAAATCAAAACCTATCACTAAGGTGCTTATGAATCCACCATTTGAAAGTAAATACGGATGCATTGATATAGTGAAAAACGTTTTAGATAATGTCAAAATAGGTACTGATTGTGCATTTATTTTACCAGATAAAAAACTTGAAAAAGTATCTCCCACAAAAATAAAAAAAATCTTGGAAAAACACAGATTGAGAATGATAATAAAACTCCCAGAAGCAATCTTTACGGGTACTACAACAAGTATTTTTGTTTTTAAAACTGGTGAACCTCAAAATAATCAGGAAATATTTGGCTGTTATATAGAAGATGATGGACTTGAAACAGTTAAAAATCAAGGTCGCCACGATGTAAAAAATAAATGGAAAGCTATAGAAGATTATTGGATTGATAGTATAAATAAATTTAGAGATGATAAATATAATACTGCACAATGGATAAAACCTCCCGTAACGAGAGATATAAAAAGAGGAAATCAATCCCCATTATCTTATCAAATGCCAGAAAAACCGTTTGAAATTTGTAAAGAAGATTTTATAAAGACAGCTATGGATTATATTATGTTTCAAAAGGGTATTAATGTTAATGAATTCGCTGAAAAACTACTAAATTCAGCCATGTATTCAAGTAATATTGAAGAAAAAAATAATCAAATATGTATTTCTTTAGATAGAGGAAATGTAGATGAATAAAATTGATATAGGTAACTGGTCTGAATTTCCATTAGGCGGTGATAATGGTTTATTTGATGTAATTCTTCCAACAGGTGATATACAAGCACAAAAAACTGATGATGGTGATTACCCATTGATTTCCTCTGGAAAAAATAATAATGGAATATGCAAATACATAGAAGAAACATTTAAAAGCGAAAAAATACAAGCCAACACGATTACTGTAGATATGTTTGGTAAGGCCTTTTATCATGATTATGAATACTATTGTGTGTCGCATGGTAGGGTGAATATATTAATACCCAAGTTTAATATAACCAAAAATATTGGCTTATATATTGCAAAGGTAATAGAAAATGTTACTATTCCAAAGTATGAGTTTCTAGACATGTGTTCTCAAGGAGCTTTAATAAAAAAAACAATAAAACTTCCCGTAGATTCAAATGGCAAACCTGATTGGGAATATATGGAAAACTATATGAAAAAGATTATGCAAGATTCAGAAGAAAAAATTAGAAATTTACAAAATATAAATGATTTGAAAAGAAATATACAAACCGAGAATTGGGGTGATTTTGATTGTTCTGAATTATTTACTGCGAAAAATACTGGTAATATACTAGCCAGAGATGTTGAAGATGGTTCAGGAAATACACCATACGTTACAGCAAGTGGTATAAATAATGGAGTTTCTGCATATATTGATGCTTCAAAATATGATATTATAAAAGGTCATTGTATATTAATTGGAGGTAAAACATTTACAGTAACATATCAAGCAGATGATTTTGTTTCTAATGATAGCCACAATTTTGTAATAAGAACGAATGGATATAATATCAGTGATTTATCTTATAAATATTTAGTTACTGTTATTCGTTCTTATTTTGGTCAGAAATATCCGTGGAATGACGCAGTAACAAAAGATAAATTTTTGGGTGAAAATATTCCTCTTCCCGTAGATTCAAATGGCAAACCTGATTGGGAATATATGGAAAACTATATGAAAAAGATTTTAGAAGATACTGAATCTAAGCTTGATAAGCTTACTTGTTGCTAAAAATATATAAGCATGAAATAGCGTAAAAGATTGCCATGCGATTTGTCATTAATTTGAAGATCCTTAATCTCGCCGTATTTCACGGCTCGAGGGATGACGGGTTAACATAAGAGATTGCCACAGCGATTAAAATCGCCTCGCAATGACGACAAAAAACAGTAAAAATCCTTAATTTTAAATTAAAAAATGCTTTACTTTTAAAATTATTGGGTTATAAATGCCAAAGAATGACGGCTAGGGCTAATGGCATGCCTTGTCGTTATCTAATCCAACTTATTTTATTGAAAGGGATTGAAATGCCTAAATTAAAAACAAAAAGTTCGGCTAAGAAACGCTTTAGCGTTACCGGAACCGGCAAATTAAAAAGAAATTTTGCTTTTAAGAGACACTGCCTCTTCTGCAAAAGTCAAAAAATGAAAAGACAAGCTCGCGGCACAACTTTGCTTTCAGAAGTTGATGTTCAGATTGTTAAAAAGTTTTTACCGTATTTGTAGGAGGATTGAAATATGTCTCGTGTTAAAAGAGGTGTAACAGCACACGCTCGCCATAAAAAAATCTTGGATATGGCGAAAGGTTACAGAGGACGCAATAATAACGTTTTCAGAGTAGCCGTTGAAAAAGTTGAAAAAGGTTTGCAGTATGCTTATCGTGACAGAAAGGCAAAGAAGAGAAGTTTCCGTTCTTTGTGGATTCAACGTATTAACGCTGCAACTCGTTTGAATGATATGACTTACTCCCGATTTATCAGCGGGCTCAATAAAGCAGGTATTGAGCTTGACCGTAAGGTATTGGCTGATATCGCTTTTAAGGAGCCCCAAGCTTTTGCTAAGTTGGTAGAAACTGCCAAAGCGGCTCTTACAAAATAATTTTTAAGTCAAGTTTTATCAGATAAATTTAAAGAGTCGTCTTGGTCAGCCAAGATGGCTCTTTTATGTTTAAAAGCTGTTGAGGCGGAGAGATTTTTTAGGGTTACCCCAAAATTATAAGGTATAAGTAAAATGAGTGATATTGAAGTTATTAAACAAGAAATTGAAGCACAAATTAATGCCGCAGAGGATGCTAAAGCTCTTGATGATGTGCGTGTTAGTGCTCTCGGCAAAAAGGGACAAATTACCGAGCTTTTGAAAACTTTGGGCTCTATGGAAATGGAACAGAGAATCGAGTTTGGTAAAAAAATCAATGTGGTTAAAGCCGAATTGGAAGCCAAAATCGCTGATAAAAAACAAGAACTTGAAACAAAGCTCTTAAATGAAAAACTTAAAAAAGAAGTGATTGATGTGACACTCCCGTGCAGACCGGAAACTCAAGGGCGGATTCATCCGGTGTCTAAGGTGTATGAGGAGATTGTGGCGATTTTTGCCGAAATGGGTTTTGATGTGGCGGAAGGTCCGGATATTGAAGACCAGTTTCATAACTTTAATGCGCTTAATACACCACCGGATCATCCGGCACGACAAATGCAAGATACGTTTTATCTAAACAGTGACACCAACAAAGATTTTGATATGGATACGGCTTATGTGGTGCGCACTCAGACTTCAAGTGTGCAAATCCGCACAATGGAAAATAAGAAGCCTCCAATCCGGATTATCGCACCGGGGCGGACATATCGCTCAGACTATGATGCAACACATACGCCGATGTTCCACCAAGTAGAAGGATTGGTGATTGATAAAAAAACAACAATGGCTGACCTTAAAGGTTGCTTGTATGACTTTGTAAAGACATTTTTTGAAGTGGATGATTTGCCTGTTCGCTATCGCCCGTCTTACTTCCCGTTTACCGAGCCGTCGGCTGAAATGGATATCGGATGCTTAAAAACAAAAGATGAACTCAAAATCGGTGCCGGAACAGACTGGTTGGAAATTTTGGGTTGCGGTATGGTGCACCCAAATGTGTTAAAAGCCGGAGGAATTGACCCCGAGGAATATCAGGGTTTTGCTTTTGGTATGGGGATTGACCGCTTGGCCATGCTTAAATACGGTATTCCCGATTTGAGGACGTTCTTTGAATCTGATGTGCGGTGGATTAAAAATTACGGATTTACGCCGCTTGATTTTTCTTCTATGACAAGCGGATTGAGCAATAACGGAGGGTTGGCACGATGAAATTCACACTTTCTTGGTTAAAAGAGCATTTGGATACAGATGCTACGGTTGATGAAATCAGCGAGACTTTAACGCGCATCGGCTTAGAAGTTGAAGAAGTTATTAATCCGGCGGCGGCTTTAGAGGGATTTTATACCGCGCGGATTGATAAGGTTGAAATGCACCCGAATTCCGACCACTTGCATTTATTGGCGGTGAATACCGGTAAAGAAGTATTGCAGGTTGTATGTGGTGCACCAAATGTGCATGAAGGCTTGGTCGGTATTTTTGCACCGGTCGGAGCGCTTATCCCTTGCTATGGCGAACGCCTGACGGCAGCAAAAATCCGCGGAGTGGAAAGCTTTGGTATGATGTGCTCGGAAAAAGAATTAATGGTGGGTGATGACCATAGCGGTATCATTGAATTGCCGGCCGGCACAGAAATCGGTAAACCTGCGGCAGAAGTTTTAAACATTGATCCGGTGATTGAGGTTTCCATTACGCCAAACCGTGCCGAATGTTTAGGTGTGCGTGGTATTGCGCGCGACTTAGCGGCTTCCGGTCTGGGCAAATTAAAACCGCTTACTATCCCGACTGTTCAAGGCAATTTTAAAAGCCCGATTACGGTTTCCGTTCAATGCCCTGATGAATGCCCGACATATACGGCTCGTTATATCAGAGGCGTTAATAATAGAGCTGAAACGCCAAAGTGGATGAAAGACCGCTTGACGGCAATCGGTCTTCGTCCTATCTCAGCATTGGTCGATATCACCAACTATATCAATTATGATTTGGCGCGTCCGTTGCACGTTTTTGATGCGGATAAACTCAAAGGCAATATTACCGTTCGTATGGCGCACGAGGATGAGGAATTTTTAGCGCTTAACGAAAAGACTTATACGCTTGATACGCAATCGCTTGGCATTTGCGATGATGAAGGCGTGCAATGTTTGGGCGGTATTATGGGGGGCTTAAACAAAGGCAGCTATGAAGATACAACTAATGTGCTTTTGGAGTGCGCCTTATTTACACCAACATGTATTGCACGCACAGGGCGTAAGTTGCAACTTGATTCTGACTCTCGTGCTCGTTATGAGCGCTGGGTTGACCCCAGATCCAATATCTCCGGCAATAACTACGCCACACAGATGATTTTAGATATATGTGGCGGTGAAGCTTCGGAAATTGAAATCGCCGGTGCGGAAACTTTTGAGGCAAAGCCGGTTTATCTCCGTCCGGAGCGCTTAAAAACCTTTATCGGTATGGAAGTTGCTAAAGAAAAATGCGAAGAGATTTTGCGTAATCTCGGTTTTGCCATCAGCGAAGAAGACGGCAAGATTAAAGCAATTTCTCCGTCTTGGCGTGGTGATATTGAGTGCGAACAGGATTTGATTGAAGAAATCATTAGGATGGTCGGATTTGATAATATTCCGGCAACCTCTATGAAATTAACGGATTTTCCAAAGCCAGTTTTAACACCGCTCCAAAACAATGTTATGATGATTAAGCATGAGTTGGCTCTCCGTGGTATGTATGAAACAGTTACTTTCAGCTTTACGGATAGTGCTATTGCAAAGTATTTCCGCCGCGGTCAAGAACCGGTGCTGATACAAAATCCGATTATCACTGAGCTTGATGAAATGCGTCCGTCTTTGTTGCCAAATCTCTTGATTGGAACAAAGAATAATATTGCACGCGGTTACGGCGATATGGCTTTATTTGAAATTGCACCGGAATTCTATGGTCGCAAGCCTGGTGAACAACGGTTGGTCGTTTCTGGTATCCGAGTGGGAAAGACCAGCAAAAAGGATTGGACTGGCACTTCTCGCGCATATGATGTATTTGATGTCAAAGCTGATGCATTGGCGGCGATTGCTGCGGCAAAAGGGCCGATTGAGGCACCTCAAATCACCACTGACACCCCAAATTACTACCATCCCGGTCGGAGTGGCGTTATCCGTTTGGGCAAAAATGTGTTGGCGTATTTCGGTGAGCTTCATCCGAGTGTGTTGAAGGCACTTGATATCAAGGCTAATGTGGTGGCGTTTGAAGTGTTTATTGAGAACATTCCGCTCCCGCGTGATGGTAAGTCTAAAGCTAAGAAAAAACTTGAATTATCAGCCTTGCAAGCGGTTGAAAAAGACTTGGCGTTTGTGGTGGATAAAACAGTTCCTGCGATTAACATCTACACAGCGGCTAAAACAGCTGACCGTGATAACATCTGTGATGTTAGAATCTTTGACGTTTATGAAGGCGAAAATCTGCCAGCAGACAAGAAGTCCGTTGCGATTACGGTTGTTTTCCAACCCAAGGAGAAGACATATACTGACGCAGAGTTGGAGGCACTGATGCAGAAGGTTATTGGTGAAGTTTCCAAGAAAACCGGCGCTGTATTGAGGTAGGGGGGGCGGTAAAATGCCCTCATGATTGTAGATTTGCTCCCTCATGTATTCATTTTATACACTACGGTCGCAAATCTACTGCCAGCAGGGCATTTTCTCAAACCCATTGTAAAAATCACCCTTTTGGGTGATTTTTTAGTTTTAATATTATTGAACTTCGCTTCGGGGCAGGATATTTGGCAACAGCCCGTTATTTATCCCACGCCTTGTCCTACTTTTGGGCTAAGTGGTCTTTTATGGTTAAAATATTTTTTCTTTTACTATAAAAGTTCTTGACAATACCGCAATAATAGCGTATTATTATTTTGGAAGGAACATAAAGGAGCACAAACTTATTAAATTTATTTGAAGAAGGAGAAGATATAATGCCCAAACGGTATAAAGTTCAAGAAATAATAAGAATGATAGAAAAAAAAGGTTGGGTTCTTACTAGAAGTAAAGGGAGTCATTACATATATAAACATCCTGATATTGACAGACCTCTTGTCGTTCCTTTCCATGGTGGTATCTTGCCGCCAGGTACAGCTTCAGCTATATTGCGACAAGCTGGTGTAAAATAGCTGGTTTAAAATTGGAGAATAGAAATGAGAAATTACATTGCTTTATTTGAACTAGATAAAGAAAATAAAACAGTTGGAGTTGTATTTCCTGATTTGCCAGGATGTTTTTCATCAGGAAAAGATTTTGATGAGGCTTATCTAAATGCTCATGAGGCAGTATCTTTATATGCACAAGAAATTAAAAATATGCCTGAACCAAGATCTTTGGAACAAATCAAAGATACATGGGATGATTGGAAAGAATGGAGTCAAAATAAAAATATTATTGTTAGTTCTATAACATATATTCCAGCATCAAAACATAAAAAATATACAATTTATATCGATTCATCTATAATGGATAGAATAGATCGTATTTCTAAAAATAGATCCTCTTTTTTAACTGATGCTGCATTAGCATTGTTAGAAAATAAAATTACTTGTTAAATTTTAATTTCTAATTTTATAAAAATTATCTTTGAATGTGCAGTTATTTAATAGTTCATCTATTTAAATTAGATATATATGAGTATCTAAATTGATACTAAATATAGAAAGGAATAAAAATGAATAGTATATGTATTGAAGATGCTATTTCTAATAAATATACATCTATCATAACAAAAGGTATTAGACTATATGCTCAATATTATGATAAGCCACTTATTGTTGGGGCTTTAAGGACTGTAGTTTCTTATACTGTAGTTATAGTATCAAAAACTAAATCTACCGTTTCTATTGTTGATGGTGACGACATTTTATTTAATAACTTAGGTATTCAGAATAGCTCTCGCTTTTATCCAAATAAAGGAAAGCATTATGTATATGCACCTCCACAAATTAGTTTGCAAGAAGCGTATAATATTTTGGATAATATTGATAAAAATATGGCTTCAAGTGAACATTTATTAAAAATTGCTTTTAACATTTTATCGGACAATATTGATAAATCTGCATAATATTATTCAAATTAACCAACCATTATAATCAAAAAAATTCCTCAATCTTTCAAAAGCTTGAGGAATTTATGAGTTAGTGTCCCATAACTATATGTTCATTTTTATCTTTTACTTGTATTTTATATTGTATAGTTCCCCCCTCTGGATAGACACTGTTTCCAATGGGTCCCCAAATAACTCTGGTTATTACAAAATATTCTCCATTTTTTATATTATTAAATTCAAAATGTCCTAGAGAATTGCATCTTGTTACTTTTTGTAATTCGTCATAAGAATTTATATTTGGTTCAAATTGATATGCTGGTATCATAAATGATCTATAACTTTGTTCATACGAACCATATATATGAGCAAGTCGTTCTTTTGCATAATCTGTGGCTGGTATTAATCTAACCAATTCTCCTGCACATGTTACAACTCCACCATCTCTTTTTTTCAGAAACGCTTCGCCTGTAATAGATGAATTTCCTTTCTCTAATTGTTTCCTTGCTTGTTCTTCATTAAAAGGGGCATTAATTTGAATTGATTGCGGAACCATACATCCGCTTAAAATTAGTGTCATTAGTAGTATAATATTCCTCATCTTTTTCTCCTATAAATCGTTGCAACAAAAAAGCCGCCTTGATGAGAGGCAGCAGGAAGTTGGTAACTATTTAACGGAATAGTGTAGGTATTCGGCATACGTATACACCTTATTAACTACCTTCCTGCTTTTTGCAAAAAGGTAGTTTTACGCTCGTTTTTTGAGCAACCGTTAAAGAGGTTACCACACCTCACATTAGTCATCAGCTAATGCATATTTAGATTAGGAAATTATCTTGGTAAAGCCAAATGAAAATTGATTAAGAATCTTATGTTATGTATTTTTCAAACTTAGTATTCTGCTTTTTATTTGGTTATATGTGCTTACTAATAGGCAACTGAGTGCTAATAAAATCGGTAAAAGGATATATATGCTTTCATTGGGGGATATATCGGTTACTTGGTGGCGAATTATGATAAGTAACGGATAATGAACCAAATAAATCCCAAACACATTTTTAGAAATATATTTTATACATCTGTTATCAGCCAATTTGGAACACAGGTTCGCAATTATTTGCGCAACCACGTAACAAACTGTTATTATGTAAATAGGGTATAACTCCGGCTTATAATAAAATTGTATATCATCCGCTACCTTTTTTATTATCCATATACCGACAAATAATAGGCATAATCTTTTTAATTTGTTTAGCGTATCTTTATGCTCTCGTTCAAAGTATGCGGCATACATATACCCAATGTGTATATAAAATAAATATTTCAGCGGTTTTTTATATATAATATCAGGTATGGGCAGCGGTGGAATATTAAGTTTTATCCAAAATATCAATCCCGCTAAAATGAGCAGATGATTTTTAAGAGGGGTTTTGATAAGCAAACTATATATAAATAGAGATACAAATAATGCCGGTAAAAACCATAAATGTCCGCAATTCTTCAGTGTCAAAAACTTTATGATAAAACTCACGTCTTTGACTATATACAGATATATCAGCGGAAGCCATATCATGGCCGAAAACGCTAAGAAAGGTATTATCAGCCTTTTAAATCTTTCTTTAAGGTATTGTAAAATCGTCTTTTCGTAGTGTTTTCTGTAATTAAATAAATATCCTGCTATGAAAAAGAATAACGGCATATGAAATGAATATATCCATTTATAAAGCATTTTTATCTTTTGGTCCTGTGGCAGATGTATCAGCCACCAATCCTGCCAAACATATGGGGCAATGACATGTCCAAGTAATACAAAGATAATACCCAGTGTTTGCAGTATAGCTATATATGATAATCGGTTGGCACTATTGCTCATATTTATTCAGTCACTCGTTATATTAAAGCATCATCTTATAAAAGATCAATTTTGCCTGAAAAATGCCATAATATCAGTGCGCATATCTTTGGTATATCTATGTGCTGTTTTGGGATATATCTTATTTACAATTGAAATACCTCTTTTTTTAGCTTCTTCAATAAACTTTTCGGCTGCTTCTTGGCGAATCTTTGTATCTTTTTCACCTATGCCATAAAATATCTCCGTTGGAATTTTTCTTGAAACAGTATCATCGCCTCCGCTTGCAATAATCGCGGCTTTTTTAACTTTTCCAGGATATAAGAAAATATACCTCCCGACAAATTGCGCACCGGCTGAAAATCCCATCATGTATAAAGAATTTATCCTTATATTTTTTTCTTCGGCTAATTGCTTAAAAATTGTGTTAAATGCTTCTCCTGACCATGCTTTGGGATATTGATAACTTTGTTGTTCCTTGAAGGCCTTTTCCCCTTCAAATACAAATGTCGGAGCAATAATGAGCCACTTTTGCTCATCTGCTAACTTTTTCCACTCGGGCGTTATCATCCTTTTGCCTTGACCTCTTAATCCCGGAACCAAAACTAACGCTTCTGTCGGATTTTCGGCAGTCTTCGGTATATAGTAGGCGTATTTTAATTTCTTTTTATTATATTCCGTATTATTCGTTAAAATGTCCGGTAGCTTTTTGGCTTTGGTTTTTGCCTCTGATGATATCGGAAAAGAAATAATAACTATCAGCAATAGGAATAATAAAAGAATTTTCTTCATATTCAGCTCCTTTATAGAATGTCGGATGCTTTTATTCTTTATCTTTTTATTTAAGATTTGTTTAAGCTCATAAAAAAAATCCTCCTTTGCGGAGGAATTAAAAATGGTGCTCTGGAAAAGACTTGAACTTTCACTGCCTAAGGCAACATGCACCTGAAGCATGCGCGTCTACCAATTTCGCCACCAGAGCACTTGATATCTCTTTAATGAGTTTTTTTACATTAGTCAATAGTTTTTCTAATTATTTATAAAGCCATAAGCGTTGGCTAAAAGCAGTCCGCCTAAAACTATCCGGTAAATTACAAACGGCAAAAAGGTCGCAAAACGCAGCCATTTCATCATCAAAAATATGGCTAAAAATGAAAAGATAAATGACATACCGATAGCCTGATAAGCTAAAGATAATTCGGTTATGACGTTTCCTTTATAAACCTGATAAGTCATCAATATTCCCGCTGATAAGATAGATGGGATAGATAATAGCATTGAAAACTTAGCAATCTCGCTCCGATTGAAGCCTAAAAAACGCCCCATGGTGATGGTAACACCGGAACGGCTTGTCCCCGGCATAAAGGCTAAACACTGCGCAAAGCCAATCGCTAAGGCTTCTTTTAACTTCATATCAGATAAGTTCTTTTTGGTAGAAAACTTGGTATCGGCATACCATAGTAGCAGAGAATATATGATTAATGTCCAGCCAATTAACTTTGATGTTCTTACCCAGTCCATACCGATATAAGATAATATACCGCCAATTACTACCGCCGGAATTGTGGCAAGCACAAGATAATATGCCAAACGGATATTTTCTATTTTCATATCAAAGGCAAATTTGTGGCGGAATAAATCTGTAATCATCCCTTTGATGGTGCGCCAAAAATAATATACCACCGCAATCAGCGAGCCGATGTGCAAAGCGATGTCTATCGCCTGCCCTTGGTCTCCGAAGTTGGTGTATTTGGCAAATAAAATTAAATGTCCGGAAGAACTGACCGGCAAAAACTCTGTTAATCCTTGAATAACTGATAACCAAAAGATGTGTAAACTAAACATTATAACTCCCTCGTATTTTGGAGGTGAGTATAATTAAAAGTCGTTAAAAATCAAATAACGAACCCTGCTCTTTTTCAGATTTTTTTTGTTTTTTTGCTGATGTTTCATCAGGCTTATTTGCACCTAAAACAATTTCACCGTCTGCAAAGCGAACGGCAAGAGAGGCTTGTTTTTTAGCTGCAGCGGCCGTATAAATGGTTTGATTATTTTCGCCTTTTACCCAAGCGAAACCGCGCCTTAAAACGGACTCAACCGATACACCCTCCAACCTCTCTGCAAAACCTTTTAAGCGTTCGGTGGCGCGTTCAATAATAGTTTTGATATAAATCGGTTTGATTTCTGCCAATGCCAAATTATTTTTCTTTTGTGATAGGACATTTCTAGCAGCGGTTTGCAGACGCTCTAGACGATAATCCAGCTTCTGCGTGGCTTCGTTTAGTATTTGCGATAAGTTAGGAATTCCCCGTGATAAACCTAATATGCGGTCTTTATATTCATTTAAGCTCCGATGAATCGCGTTATGCATACGATTATTTATGATGTTTAAATTTGACTGCAATTCGCTTTTGACCGGAACGGCAAATTCGGCGGCACCGGTCGGTGTGGGAGCGCGTTTATCTGATACGTAGTCTATCAGCATCGTATCCGTTTCGTGTCCGACAGCGGATATAACCGGAATTTCTGAATCATAAACGGCACGAATAACTATTTCTTCGTTGAAAGCCCACAAATCTTCCAAACTGCCACCGCCGCGCGCAACGATAATCACATCCGGTTTTGCCACATTGCCTTGCTCCGGCAGAGCGTTAAAACCTCTGATTGCCTCTGCGATTTTTTCTGCCGCCCCCTCGCCTTGCACAGGGGTTGGCCACAAGATGATGTGCGAAGGGAATCTATCTCGAATGCGGTGAATAATATCACGAATTACCGCACCCGAAGCACTTGATACAACACCAATCGTTTCAGGTAAAAAAGGCAACGGCTTTTTGTGTGCGGCATCGAACAAGCCTTCTTTAATAAATTGTTGCTTGCGCTCTTCCAATAACTTCAGAAGCGCACCCTCTCCTGCCGGCTCCAGACTTTCTATTACCAACTGATATGATGATTTGCCGGCAAAAGTCGTAATTTTACCTGTGGCGATAACTTCTAAGCCGTCTTCAATTTTGACTTTAAGGTTTGAGGCAACGCCTCGCCAACAAACGGCTGATAAAACGGCGTTTTCATCTTTTAGGGATAAATACCAATGCCCCGAATCGGCTCGTTTGGCACCAAATATCTCGCCTTTGACATGAACTTTATTAAAATTTCCCTCTACAAAACGCTTAATCTCGTTTGAGATTTCAGTGACCGTTTTGGCCGACGGCGCGGTTGTTTTTGGCGTGGTGCTTGCTAAAGTAAAATCAAAACTCATATCTTCGTTCATATATCTAACAAACCTTTCGCAAAGTCTTCTGCCTTAAAAATATCCATATCTTCAGCTTTTTCACCGACGCCTACAAAATATATCGGTATACCGGTTTCGGCGGCAACGGCAATTAAAATACCGCCTTTTGATGATCCATCCAATTTGGTGATAATCACACCGTTGACATCAACCAATTCCTTAAATGTCTTGACCTGATCCAAGCCGTTTTGGCCGGTGGTGGCGTCTATGGTAATAAGGGTTTTATGCGGTGCGTCAGGAGAGATTTTTTTAATCACACGAATAATCTTTTGCAACTCTTCCATCAGGCCTTTTTTATTTTGTAATCTTCCGGCGGTGTCTATGAATACGATGTCATCGCCTTGTTTTTCCGCCTCTTTTAAGCCATCATAGCAGAGCCCTGCGCTATCGCACCCTTGAGCACCCGAGAACACACGAATATCGTTACGTTTGCCCCATTCAGTTAATTGTTCCACCGCCGCGGCACGAAATGTATCAGCGGCAATAAATGAAACTTTGTAACCGCTATTTGTAAACTTTTTACCCAACTTGCCGATGGTAGTGGTTTTGCCGGCACCGTTAACACCTACCATCACAATTACATAAGGTTTCTTTGACGTATCAATCACAAATTCTTGTTCGGAGGGCTTGATAATCTCGGCAATGTCGTGACTTAATTCCTGTTTGATAGCGACAATATCGCTATGTTTATCAAACTTTTTAGCGGTGAACTTTTCTATAATTTCAGAGGTTGCCTTAACGCCGACATCAGCGGTATAAAGAAGTTCTTCTAAATCCGTTATGACATCTTCGGACAAATTTTCTTTTGTAAAAATATCGCTGATCCCTTGGCTTAGGGTTTGTGATGTTTTCTTTAGTCCAAAGCCTAATTTTTGAAAAAAGTTCATAGTTACTCCTTTCTTAAATCTCTTAATCTCTCGGCACGATTGCGGCGGATGTGCACCGGCACTTGCGGCATTTTGGCGGCAGGTGTTCCGGGGCGTTCCGAATACGGAAAGACGTGCAATTTGGTGATGTCTGCTTCTTCTACCAGTTTCATCGTATTTTTAAAATTCTCTTCGGTTTCGGTCGGGAAGCCGCAGATAAAATCTGCACCGAAGGTGCTATCCGAGCGGGCGGCGCGGAGTTTTTGACATAGGGTTATCACATCTTCGCGGCTGTGTCTGCGCCCCATGCGTTTTAAAATCAAATTATCGCCCGACTGGATAGAAAAATGAAAATAAGGATGAATGTTTTGATAGTTTTTAACCAGTGCAACAAATTTATCATCTATGGCGGCAGGGTCTAATGAGCCAAACTGCAAAGACGGCAAATCGGGAAATGTTTTTAAGATAGTTTCTACTAAGTCGCTGAAACTCGGCTCGTAAGAGCAAACGTCAACGCCGGTTAAACAAATCTCTTTAAATCCTTTATCTAACAGAATTTTTATTTGATTTAAGATTTTAGTTGCCGGAACGGAACGGTTGGCACCGCGGGCATAAGGCACAATGCAATAGGTGCAACGGTGATTACAGCCCTGCTCTATCTCCACAAAGGCACGCTCGCGCCCCTCAAAGCCGGTTATCATATAGGCATCATAGCCTGAAAAAGAAAAGATATCGCCGACGATGGTTTTATCTTTTGAGATGAGGTATTTTTCTATCTCGGTTTTTTCTTTGTTACCAAGCACCAAATCCACCTCCGGCATTTCGCTAAAACGCGCGGCAGAAACTTGGGCGGCACAACCGGTCACCACAATTTTGGCATCGGGATTTTCTTTCCTAAGCTTGCGGATTGCCTGACGGCATTGGCGCTCTGCCTCGGCCGTTACCGCGCAGGTGTTCACGACCACGAGATTATCATAATTTTTAAGTTTTTCCTTAAAAATCTCGCTTTCATAGCTGTTTATGCGGCAACCGAATGTGATGACTTTGACCATTATTTTTTCCTTGTTGTTTGAAAAAGGATATTAAAGGCAAAAGTTTATTTGTGCAATATCAAATTTTCCTTGCCAAGATGATTTTTAGATTTTAGATTATAGGCAGGTATGGGAGACCATACTTAGGGCGTGACAACCCTTTGTATAACTAGTCGCTAACGCATGGCGACTTAAATATATATGCCGACTTCTGTCCTTCGGGGCGGATGTCGGCTAAATAAGGCTATAAGCTCAATAAGCCGAGCCGTTTGGTTATACACGGTTGTCAACATCCGCCCGCCTTTTTAGGTGGGTTTTCTTTTGTCTTGTAAGAAAGGATGTTGTGATGAAAAGATTTCTTTTATTAACTTTATTATTTTTAGCTGGCTGTGCTAACGACAAGTTGGTAGCACTCAATGAACAATATAGTGGCAATAAAATTGAAATGACAGATAGTTGTTTTTTGTTATCAACTAATTTCAAATATGATACGAATAACAATTTTCAATATGCATCTGATAGCCACTATTTTGCTAATGAGCGCAAATATACATACACAACATTAACTACGGAAACTGATGATGCTATTTTTGACTATTTGTTGAAAGCTATAGAAATCTGTTCTGAAGATTCTACCGAATATGCAAAATATAAGGATAGCATTTTAAAGGTGCAAAATGAGAAAGCAGAAAAAGAAAAAGCGACAAAAATAGCTGAAAATGAAAAATTAAAAAAGGAAAAAGAAGAAGAGGCTAGAAAAATAGCACTTTCAAAAAAATATAGTGCCGAGTGGTGTGATGGCGGAATTTTAAGTAGTAAAAACAGATGCTTATTTGAAGGCGAGTTTCAAATTTTTGAACAGCAGCGAAGTGGTACTTTAGTAAAACCCAGAATATCTATGGAGTTTGAAAATATACAAATGATAGCAGCTCTTTCGCAACTTTCCGCACTAGTGTCAATGACAACAGGGAAACCAGATGAGCTTAATAGAAATCTTGATGATATGGCTAATGAAATGCAACAGCTAGTTTTCATTGAACCTAACCCTCTAGATTCTAATCAAATAGATGGCGCAGTTGTTAAAGGTCTTTTCCTGCGTGATGGTATATACAAATATACTTCTTTAAGCGGAACAAGGACTGTTAAGAAAATAAAAAGATTGGAATAGGAGCTGATAAATGTCTGTTAAATGCCCAGAGTGTAAGAAAAAATGTAATAATGATTGCTCATATTGTCCTAATTGTGGTCATAAGTTAGAGAAAGAGCAAGAAAAACTTGGTATTATTGGTCTTCTCTTTATTATCTATTTTTCGTATAGTACTTGTAGCAGTAATATGAATAACGTCAATACAAAAGCTGAAAACGAAAATGAAAAACCAATTACTAAAGTAGAACATGTTTCAAATCTAAAAAGTGGCAATGATATTAAAGTTTTACAAGATAATTGGTGTAAATTAGAATATAGTGATACAGGTATATGCATTACAGTTACAAATAATTCTAAAACAGACAAAGAATATGTAAAAATAATCCTTAATTTATATGATAAGAATGGCAAATTACTAAAAGTAATATCGGATGATATGAATGACTTAAAAACAGGTGAAAAATGGAAATTTGGTCTACCAACAATGAAAGATGTCGCATCTTATAAAGTTAAAGATATAAATTATAAAGAATATTAAAGGAAACACGATATGAATACAAAGTATGATGACAAACTAATGCAAATTGATTGGTTTAAACTGCATAAAGAGCTTTTACCATTTATAGGCGATAACTATGATGAGTACAAGGTATTGCAAATTGGAGAAAGCCATTTCATAGATAGAAGAAATGATGATGAATTTAATATTTGCTACTTCCGTGACAATTGGTGGAATTCATCTTGCAATGATTTAGTCAAAATGTTTAATGATAAAACCAAGTACAACTGTTGTTGGTTTGATACCAGAAGAGTTTTGCAAAACTATTTGGATAATAAAAACGGCTCTTATCGTATTTTCATGAATATTGTAAAGAGTTTCAGCAAAATTATGCTAAACAAGGAAATATCAAGCATTACTCCGCAAGATAAACAATTATATCATCACTTTGCCTTTATGAATTTTTATCAGATGCCATCTTTATATAATGGATCAAAGTACTGGAATTCCTTGATAAAATCCGCCAACCATATTTATAAAGATGATAAAAAATTATCCGGTCAGCTCGCGCGTGAAATATTTAGAAAATGCGTTGAAACATCTATAAAAACTATTGATGATGTTATTAATACTATTAAGCCAAACATTATCATTTTTACATCTATCTCTGCAAGTAACGCTTACAGAGGTAAAGAATATGAAGATTGTGTCGGAAAGTATAAAGATTCCCCTAATATAATATATACATCACATCCTTCTGCCCCTTTTTCTTGGAATAAAAAATTAAAGGCACTTGATAATAAAACCGGTGAACAAGTCTTAGAAGATGGTTTAATTTTGTTAAAAAAATAAAGATGTTCCCAAACCTCGCTCTGGGGATGACTTAAAGATGCAAGGGGGTGTCTTACTAAAGTTCGCAATGACAGTATGTTATCACCCTCTCTGTCGGTTAAAGCCTACATCTCCCCCGTCAAGGGGGAGATAGAAAGGAAGAATATTTTTTGTAATCACCGTTAAAGGAAACAAAGGATTATTTAAAATACTTCTTTTTCATCTTGTCGTTGTAGGTTTTCCAGAGCGGTTTCAGGTAGGGATGGGTGAAATACTCTGTCCATGGTTTGTGACCGGCAAAGTGCAAAATAACCGCTTTTTTATACACCGTTTTGGGTGAGTTAGGAACTTTTTTGCCATAAAATGTGCTTAAGAAACTCGCGGGCTTTTCTTCAAAGAAAGTGCTGTTGACATTGTAGCGATAAGGCAATGCCAGAACACCTTTTTTTAAGACAACATTTAACACATCTTGATCGCCAAAAACTTCTTGGTGCGTGTTAAAATATATCTCGGCGCTTCTTACCACATCGTCTTTGCGCATTTTTTTAAGGTTTAATAACATCACACCACTGTTAAAATAAAAGTTATGCTCTTTGAGACCGATTTCTTCTATATGCTCCGGATGCTGATACATCAAGCCGTCTTTTACTGCGGCAATGTAATAACTCGCCATATCCTTTTTATAAACACGAGCTAAATCTTTTTGCACCAGTGTATCCGCATCTAAGTATAAAACTTTATCGACGTCTTTTAAGTAATCGCTTAAGTATATCTTTTGCAACGATATTTTGAAAGAGGCAAAGCGCCCTAAGTGCGACATGTCTAACTCTAATTTTTTGGCCGGATAAATTTTTATATCTACGCCGGAGCTCTCCATTTTTTGCAACAATTCTTCGTCGGCTTTGGTAAAATCTTCAGCAATCACATGAACTTTATAATGCGACAACATGTTTTTATGAAGAATCGCAGAATGAAGCGAGGTCATCATGTAGGGGAGATAGTTTCTATCTACCACATAGGCGATATGCACAATCGCGCACCTTGAATAAATAAATGCGATGATGATTAAACCGAAAATAATTTTGATGAAGTTTTGTCTGGTTATTGGCATGGCTAGTAGTCCTTTATCTCGTTGTAGTATTTAAACCATAATTCTTTTAAATACAATGGTTTATAATCCGGTTGCCACGGCTTGTCTCCGGCATAGTGGAGAATCGTTGCGTGTTCATAAATATAAAAGGTGTCCTTGGGCAGTTCCTCTCCAAAATATGTGCCTAGGAAATCCAAATCATCCGCCTCAAAAAATGTGCTGATACAGTTATTGCGGTATGACATCAATTTAAGCTTGTCACCAAAGACAACATTTAGCACATCTTGGTCGCCGTAAAAATCTTCATGCGTTTTGATGTAATCCACAAGTTTATGAACGATATTGTCTTGGCGCTGTAACGCAAGATTGTAAAGCATTACACCGCTATTAAAATAAAATCCGCGCTTGTCTAACCCCATTTCTGCCATTTCTTTGGGAAAACGGTAATAAATACCATCTTTGGCAACGGCGGCATAAACGTTGCTCACATCTATATCAAACAGGGGATGCAAATCTTTTAGAACCAAGGTATCGCCATCCATATAAATAACTTTATCCAAGTCTTTTAAGATGTCGGGTAAAAAGATTTTATGCATACCGACTTTGTATTGGATAAAGCGCTGCATATTATCAAAAGGCAAGTCCGGCTCCGGTTGCGGAATAAGAGTGATATTGACCGTATCAGGGGCAAGATTTTTTAAGCGCAACAATGCGGCATCGTCCGCCGGCGTGGTGTTTTCGGTCACGATATAAAAATTATAAGTGCTATTTGAGCATTTGTTTTTGATTGCTGAAGAAACGGAAACTTGTGTCGGCGGGGTATAGCGCGAATCGGTAATCAGCACCAAATTAACCGCGCCACCAACTTTGGGACATAGGTTTGGTTCTATACGTATCGTGCTCGGATGCGAAGGTGTGCCGTTCTCTTGTTTTTTCACGTATTCTGGTATTAAAATTGCGGCTATCATTCCGATAATAGCGACAACTAATAAGACTGCTAATGTGAAAAATTTTATTTTATTCATGCTTACCTCTTTGAGGTATCCTTAACATAAAATCGTTAATTATTCGTGGATAATTTTTTTTATTATTGTCAAAAGAAAAGGCTATTTTATACTTTTTTGAAATGAGAGATGTTTTCACCCTCTCTATTAAGAGTGAGATGCTGAAACAAGTTCAGCATGACGCATAAAGAAAGTATGTGATAAAGCGCGGCGAACAACTGTGTCGTATTTTGGGAGAAAAATGATGAAAAGCAAACTTGCCAATATTTTTGCAACATATTTCGGATTGGGGCTTTCGCCAAAGGCTCCAGGGACAATGGGTTCGCTCGGAACATTGCCGTTGGCATATGTGCTCATTTATTATGGCGGATTTTGGGCGCTCATTATTGCAGCGATAATTATTTTTGTTTTGGGTGTTATGGCAACGGATGTTGTGATCAAGGAAACAAAAATTACCGATCCGTCTAAAGTGGTGATTGACGAAACGGTCGGGCAATTGTTGAGTTTTAGTATTGTCGCCTATCTTGATATTGATGCGCTTGTGGGTTCTCAGAGTATGTTTTTCTATCTTATTGGGTTTGTGCTCTTTCGCTTTTTTGATATTTTTAAGATGGGGCCGGTAAAATATTTTGACTCTAAAGTGCTTAATGCTTACGGCGTTATGCTTGATGACGTATGTGCCGGTATCTTGGCGGCTTTTGTATTGTGGGGCGTGTGGAGCGTATTATAAAAAAAGCTCCCTCCGTATCGGGGGAAGCTTTAATGTGTTTAAAAAATCATCGCTTGGTATTGTCATAGATTTTGATGAGGAACTCATACATCAAGTCCAAAGGAAGTTTTTGCAACAACTCGTAGCCACTTCCATTATTGATATCCTTTTTTTCAAGTGTAAGCACTTGTTCAAAGGCATCAATATGCTCTATTGTCAACCACTCTTTGAACTCTTGCATGTATTCCATATTCTGGCCAATCATATGCTGGATAGTGGTGACTTCTTCCATGGCAAACGGCAATCCCCATTGATGCCATAATCGCACCTCACTTAACGCCATAACATTGTGACCTTGACGAATCGTATCGGTCATTTCATAATGCTTGTGCCAATAGAACTTGTGATCCTGTGGCTCAGATACCAACTCATCAGAAAATTTCTGTGATCCTAAGGCGCAAAGTGCGCGGATTGTGAAAAAATCCTGATTACAAGTGTCTTTCATAACCCTATGATAGAGCTTTTCACGCTCTTCTATCGGTATGAGAGAAACGTTTGGGATTTCCCAAGCAAGCACCTCTGTAAATTCGTCTCGTCTGGAGTTCCAGTAACCTCTCTGATGAATAGGTCCATACACAAGTCTGGCGATGGCCCTTGTTGTAAACACGTTGCTTTCTAAACCATAAGCAATTAACTTTTCCATAAACTTATTACATTTAACATTTTAATTAACATATCTATAAATTTCGGAGAGTGAATATAAGCCTTTTCAAATCCATTGTCAATAGGTTTAGAGGGCTCCTTAAAAATATTTTTTATGATTTATCAGTTCATACTTTCTTTTAGCATATCAATCTCAAGCCATTTGGTTTCTTTTTCATCTTTAGACTGTTTTAAATCGGACAATGTTTCTGTTAAAAGATAAAATTCATCAGGATTGGTCGTATACAAATTCGGATCAGAGAGCTTTTGCTCGGTTTTGGCAATTTCGTTTTCCAGTTCTTCTATTTCTTGAGGCAAAACTTCATAGAGGCGTTGGTCTTTATAACTCAAGCGCGAAGGCTTATTTTGTGTTTTTACAATTTTTTCTTCTTTGACTTTGGGCTTTGATATCGTTTTTTCTTTAGAGGCATTAGCAATATATTTTTGATACAGTTCTTCATAGGTCCCGATATGCTCTAAAACAGTGCCATCGCCTTTCATATAAAGCATAGACGTCGTAATCTTATTTAAGAAATCACGATCGTGGCTGACTAAGAGAATCGTTCCTTCATATTCATCCAACACTTCTTGCAATAAATCTAAAGTATCCATATCCAAGTCATTTGTCGGCTCATCTAAAACCAAAAAATTTGAGGGTTGTGCTAAAGACAAAGCCAACAGCAACCGATTTTTCTCACCGCCGGACAGGCAAGATACCGGACTTTGAGCTTGCTCTGCGGTAAACAAGAAATCTTTTAAGTAGGCGACAACATGGCGATAATGTCCGCGCACAAAAATATGATCTCCCTTATCACATAAGGTGCGCCACAAAGTCTTACTCGGATCAAGAGCCGCGCGCTTTTGATCCATATAAACCATCTCAAGATTTTTGCCTAACCTGACAAAGCCACTATCCGGTGCAAGGTTTTCGGTCAACAACCTTATCAGTGTGGTTTTTCCGGAACCATTTGGTCCGACAATACCGATACGATTACCTTTGAGCATTCGTAATGAAAAGTCTTTAACAATTTCACGGTCACCAAAACTTTTGCTGATATGTTTTGCCTCCAATACTAATTTGGAACGAATCGCGGCTTCGGTGATTTCCATATCAACAGAGCCGATTTTCTTGACCTGTTCACGACGCTCAAGGCGTAACTGCTGTAATCGCCGCAATCTGCCCTGATTACGGCGGCGGCGCGCAGTCACACCTTTGTGTAACCACTCGGTTTCTTCTTCTATTTTTTTATTTAAGTATTTTTCTTTAATAATTTCTTGGTTTAATATCGCCTCTTGCCATGCTTCAAAGGCTTCAAAACCTTTGTTATTGGCATGAATAATTCCCCTATCTAACCACAAAGAGGCATTTGATATGTGGGTTAAAAAGGAGCGATCGTGGCTGATGACAACCACTGCGCCGGCAAAATTTTTGATAATTTCTTCCAACTTTTCTATGGTTGTAATGTCTAAGTGGTTGGTCGGCTCATCTAAGAGCAAAATATCCGGTTCTGATATAAGCGCTTTGGCAAGAGCCGCTTTTTTAACCTCACCACCGGAAGCGGTTAGAGGTGATAAATTTTCATCTATGGCAAATTTTTTAATCCATATATCTGCTTTATAAGCCTCTTTTTCTCTATCCTTTTCTTCCAAACCGGAAAGCACTGCCTCACGCAAAGTTTGGAATTTTGAAAAATCACTTTCTTGCTCCATATACGAAACTTTAGTCGCCGGCTGAATAAAAATTTCACCATTATCCGGTTCTAGCACACCTGAGATAATTTTTAATAAAGTTGATTTACCACTTCCGTTACGCCCGATTAAACAAATTTTGTCGCCACGGCAAATATTTAAGCTTACCGATGTAAACAGCGGTCTCACACCAAAAGTGAGGCTGATTTCTCGTAAAGTATATATAGGCACATCGTTTATCATTTCAATTATTTCATCAGGATTGTTTCATTTTCAGTTTTACTTTTTGTGTTTTATACTTTATTTTTGGTTGAAAGCAATATTTTTTTGCGTTATTTCTGTTTTAGTTGATATTATCTTTTAGGGTGATGAGTAATGGTGAAAAAGCAAATTCTTACTTTGGGGCTTTGTTTAACAGCATTTTTGATATCTAATGCTGAAGCGCAGAGCTATAAATCAAATAATTCCGCACCGCTGGTAGCAGATGCTGTAACAGAAACTTCTTCTGGAAGTTCTGCCATTACCCCACAAGAAACTAAAAACAAAACGCCTGATACATTGGAAGATTTGCAAAATAAAGCTGCCAAAGGTGATGTGGAAGCTCAGCTTAACCTCGGTTATATGTATCTTTATGGTGTTAATGGCACAAATATTGATTATCAGCAAGCCATTGATTATTATACCCAAGCCGCTGAGCAGAACAGCGCTGTGGCATATAATAATCTCGGAAGCTTATATTTTAGCGGCATAGGAACTAATATTGATCACGATAAGGCTATTAAATGTTTTCAAAAAGCTGCTGAGCTAGGCAGTCACGATGCCGCGGTTAACCTTGCCATTATTTATTTAGGCGAAACACCGCAAAATCCGGATAATCTTAAAAAAGCTTTAGATCTTCTTAATCAAGCAAAGAAGGATAATACTATTGCAAAATATTTACTTGGTTATTCTTACCTTAAAGGATTTATGCTCAAAGTTGATTATAGAAAGGCCTTTCAGCTTATCAAAGCTGCGGCTGATGAAAAATATGATGAGGCACAATTTGTGTTGGCTGATTTTTATATCAAAGGTCAAGGCGCTACAAAAAATTACAACAAAGCCTTTGAATATTTGGATGCGGCTGCCCATCAGGGAAATGTGAATGCGATGCTACAATTAGCAGATATTTTGGCTGAAGGAAAAATTTATACCAAAGATATTAAACAAGCTCATGTTCTTTACAATGTTGCATCTGTTTTCGGTAATAAAGAAGCCGCAGAAAAGCGCGATGCGTTAGAAGCGGATTTAAAAATTGAAGATTTGTTGGCTGTTCAGGCAGAAGCTGAAGATTTCAAAGCAGAGCCTTCAGAAAAAACGACATTTGTTCGACAAACTTTTGGTAACAGCTTAAAGAGCTTCATTGATAAAAATTTGGTAACTCAACCACAAACGGAGGCGAAGAATTGAAAGCTTCTGCCGTCTTAAATAAGCTCATATCACGTCTCGGCATTTTTTTCTTTATTCTTGCCGCTTATATGATCTATCGACAACTCTCAAAGTATTCCATTGAAGAATTAAAGGATGCCCTTTTAAGTATCCCTTATAAAAATCTGTATTTGGCTTTATGCGCTTCGTTTATGGGGTATGTTGCCCTTTCTACATATGATTTTTTGGCATTAAAGTATATTCAAAAAAAGTTGGCTTCATGGAAATGGATATTGACCGGATTTATCGGTTTTTCGGTCAGCAATAATGCCGGACATGCGATTGTTTCCGGAGGAGCAGTCCGATATCGATTTTATTCCCGATGGAATATTGAAGCCGGTGATATTGTTAAAATGATTACATTTTCCGGCTTCACATATTTAGTGGCTTGTTTTTTCTTAATCATTTTAGGATACCTGCTCACCCCTGAACATGCATTTGGCGGTAATGAATCTACAAAAGTATCTACGTTTATTACCATGATTTTATCGGTTGTTGGGCTTTGTATTTACTTATGGGCGAGCATTTATTATAAAAAGGATTTAGTGATTAAAGGGATTGATTTTAAGATGCCCAATTTCAAACTCGCTTTAGAGCAAATATTTATCGGTAGTTTAGATATTTTAATGGCATCACTGGTGCTTTACTCTGTTTTAATAAGCTTTGTGGAAATTGATTTCTTTACTTTTATGGGGGCTTTTATTATTGCGCAAGTATTAGGCGTATACAGTCAAGTTCCGGGGGGACTTGGCGTATTTGAATTGGTATTCTCTAACATTTTACCGGGGCAAGATAATCAAGCTATTTTGTTTGGGGCTTTGATTGCTTATCGGATTATTTATTATCTGTTGCCCCTAATTGTTTCTGGAATCGTACTTATCACATATGAATATTTTAGAAACAGACGTGAAGGATTGTGAATACACCAAATTACAGATATAAAAAAAGCTCGCTAATGGCGAGCTTTTTTAGTGTATGTTTGATTACTTCTTTAATTCTGAAGTGCAATGTGGACAACGCTTTGCATTGATATTGATTTCAGAACAGCAATAAGGACAAACTTTCGTTGTCGGCTCAGCTGCCTCTGCCGCTGCATCAGCTTTAGCCACGCTTGTTTGGAGTTTGTTAATTGCTTTAATCAAAAGAAATACAGCAAAAGCAACTATTAAAAAGCTGATTAATGCATTGATAAACATACCGTATTTAATGGCAACCACAGTTTCACCTTCGCCGGACAATACCAATTGCAAATCCGAAAAATCAACTTTGCCTAACAACATACCAATCGGCGGCATTAAAACATCATTAACAAGAGAGTTCACAATTGTGCCGAACGCACCACCGATAATGATACCGACTGCCATGTCAATTACATTACCGCGCATAGCGAAGGTCTTGAATTCATTTAAAAAGTTCTTAAACATAATTTTACTCCTTTTCTAAAATATGAATATTAGTCTTCTTTGTGACCTAAGTCTTTAGCAACCTTAGGGTCACGCAGAAGTTGTTCTATCCGGTCAACTTCCGCAAAAGAAGTATCCATGCGAAAATTTAAATCCGGTGTATAGCGAAGCTTTAGCTTGGCGGCAATAGTTTTCTTAAGCCCCCATGTTTCGGCATTCAAATCGTCTTCTATTTGTCCTAAGTTCTGTCCGTTTAAGGTCATAAAATAAACGGTACAAAATTTTAAATCCGGCGAAATATCTACTTTAGTGATGGTAATAAAACTATCCAAAAGCAATGGATTGCGTACTTCGCCTTTTTGCAAAGCGGACGCTATGATTTTTTTTATCTCTTGAGCAATACGCAACTGGCGTTGTGACGGCTCTTTATAGACGGCATTTACCATTATGACCTCCTATAATTTGGCGGCAATGGTTTCTATCTCATAACATTCAATGTAGTCGCCTACCTGAATATCGTTATAATTTTCAAAACTCATACCGCATTCGTATCCGTTCTTAACCTCTTTGACATCTTCTTTGAAGCGCTTCAACTGCGCCAAGTTACCGTCATGAATAACAACGTTATCACGCAACAAACGAACTTTAGCACCACGTTTAACAAGACCTTCAGTTACCATACATCCGCCGACTTTACCGACACCGGTGATGTTAAAGACGTTTCGAATTTCGGCATAACCTAAGAACTTTTCACGAAGTTCAGGTGACAATAAACCTTCCAAGCCTTTCTTAACATCATCTGCAACATCATAAATAATCGAGTAGTAACGAATATCGATACCGTCACGGCGTGCCATGTCTCTCGCTTGCGGGATAGCACGAACATTAAAGCCAATGATAAAAGCATCAGAAGCTTTGGCTAAAGTAACATCTGATTCTGAAATCGGACCAACAGCTGAGTGCAAAACGTGAACTGAAACTTCATCGTTTGAAAGTTTATTGATTGTGCCCTCAATAGCCTCAATGGACCCTTGAACATCTGCTTTGATGATAACGGCTAATTGCTTGGATTCACCTGATTTAATCTTATCCAACATTTGCTCCATAGCAGACTTGGCACTCTTGACTAACTTAGCATCACGTTCTTTGCGAATACGATAGTTGCAAACTTCGCGTGCTTGGTTTTCATCTTTTACGATAATGAAGTCATCACCGGCCGACGGTGTTCCTTGTAAACCTAAAACCTCAACAGGCATAGCCGGCTCGGCTTCAAAAACCTTTTTACCGTTTTCGTTAAACATAGCGCGAACGTGTCCCCATTCTTTACCGGCAATACAAATATCTCCAACTCTTAATGTGCCTTTTTGCACGAGAACAGTCGCAACGTTACCACGACCTTTTTCCATCTTAGCTTCAATAACAGCACCTTCTGCAGCACGATTTGGATTGGCTTTAAGGTCAAGAATTTCTGCTTGCAATAAAATCGCTTCCACCAATTTATCAATATTGATACGTTTCTTGGCAGAGACTTCAGCGCATAGGCATTCACCACCCATTTCCTCTACGGCAATACCTTGTTGCAACAACTCTGTCTTTACCTTCATCGGATCTGCTCCGGGGAGGTCTATTTTATTAATTGCAACAACAATCGGCACTTGCGCTGCTTGAGCGTGACGAATAGCCTCAATGGTTTGCGGTTTGATACCGTCATTAGCTGCGACCACCAAAACCACAATATCGGTAACCTTAGCACCGCGGGCGCGCATTTCTGAAAAGGCCTCGTGTCCAGGGGTATCAATAAAGGTGATTTTTTGACCGCCTTTTAAGGTGATTTGATAAGCACCGATATGTTGAGTAATGCCACCGGCTTCACGCGCGGCAACATTGGTTTCACGGAGAGCATCCAATAAAGATGTCTTACCGTGGTCAACGTGTCCCATAACGGTCACAACCGGTGCACGTGGCAAGAGGTCTTCTACCGTGTCTTCCGGACCGGTTAAGCCTTCTTCTACGTCACTTTCCGCAACACGCTTGAACTTATGTCCCATTTCCTCGACAACAATTTGTGCCGTATCAGCATCTATAGCCTGATTAATGGTTGCCATAACTCCTAAAGCCATCAATTTCTTAATCACATCTGAGCTTTTTTCTGCCATACGATTGGCTAAATCTTGAACCGTTATAATTTCCGGAATAATGACCTCTTTAATGATTTTTTCTTGCGGAGCTGTCTGCTGAACTTGCGGTTTAGGCGCTTTCTTTTTATAGCGACGACGTGACGCACCATAGCCGTAATCATCTTCATCCTCATCATCAGAACCAAACATATATGAATTAACGTTGATTTTATTGGTATTACGCTTAGGCGTTTCAAAACTGCGCTTCTGAATTTTTTTGCGCTCTTGTTCAAAAGTTTCTTCTTTGGTTAAAGGTTTGGAACTTTCCTGCGCACCGCCCTTTTTGCCTTTTTTGTAATTTACATCTTCGTCATCGTCATCTTCGTCATCATAATTATCTTTTTTATGTTTATTGACATTATAAGATTTTGTTGGCTCTGACTTCTCTGAAACCGGTTGAGAAGCTTTTTCGCTTGCCTTTTTCTTTTCTGCGGCTTTTTCGGCTTTCGCCTTTTCTTCCTCTTGCTTTTTCTTTAAGGCAGCAGCTTCTTCTTTTTGTTTTTGATACTCAATTTCTTTTTCTTCTTCTTCTAGCTTTCTTTTGGCATCGTGTTCTTTGGCTTTTGCCAATAATTCCAGCTTTTGTGCCAAAGCCTCATCTATTTTAGCCGGTTCGGTCGGTGTGGCATTAGCCTGCGTTACAAAACGTTTTTTACGTACTTCCACCTGCACCATTTTACGCCCATCGGTTTTGGCAGACGTATTGGTCTTTTTCAAGGTGAGGGTTGATTTTCCGGATAATGTTAATTTTTTGCCATTATCTTCTGTCATTCGTTATTTTCTCCATTTACAATAAAAAAGTTCTGATACTTTTTTAAGTTTTGATATACCATACCGCTTACATCACCTTTTAAGACGGCAACATAAACCGTATTTTCCTTATTTAACGTTTTATCTAATTCATCTATACTAAATAAATTAAATATTTCAATACTTTTAGCAAGTAATGCGACTTTTTCTTTGCCGTCAAGCCCTGCATCTACTGCCTCTACAATAAAACTTACCTTATTTTTTTTGACAGCTTCTTTTAGTTTTTCAAATCCGGTTAACAGGGCACCTGATTTGCGTGCAATGTTCAAACTATCCAAAGCTTTTTGCCTTAATAACCTCTCTACATTTTCCATAAAATCTTCACTAATCCGCAGATTGTGACGGCTAACTTTATGAAATAACTTCTTTTCCAAAGCCTTAATCAAAGAGAGCCGATTGGCGGTCACATACATCCCCTTGGCCGGTAATTTTTTATTGAAATCCGGTAAAAGTTCATTATTGAGCTCGACAAAGCGCAACAGCTCAGCCAATGGCTTTACCGTGCCGTCCAAGATACATTTCCGCTCAATCTGCTCTCTTGACATGCTTTATCCTTATTTTGCCTCGTCTGTAAACCAATGTTCACGAGCGGCCATAATGATACGATTGGCTTCGGCCTCGGTGATTACACCTTCGCCTAAAGCTTCCATTAACTCATCTGCAGCTAAGTCTGCTAAGTCATCCAAGGTCTTAACTCCCTTTTCTGCCAAGGTTAAAATCATATCTTTATCAAGACCGGCAACGGTTTGCAAACTCTCGTCCACACCCAAGGTCTTTTTCTTTTCTTCAAATTCGCGGTTGCGCTTTTGAACAAATTCTATGGCACGATTTTGAAGTTCTGTTGCCAAATCTTCATCAAAGCCGTCAATAGAGGCAAGCTCTGACTTATCAACCATAGCAATTTCATCAACCGTTGAGAAACCTTCAGAGATTAAAACGTGAGCAATCATCTCATCAACATCCAAGGCTGAAATAAAACGCTCGGAACGAATACGATTTTCTGTGGCACGACGTTCACGTTCTTGCTCTTCGGTTAAAATATCAATATCAGCATTTAACAACTGTGATGCTAATTTAACATTTTGACCACGACGCCCGATTGCCAATGAATATTGTTCATCGGTTACGACAACCTCAATACGATTGTTTTCTTCATCCATAACCACTTTGCTAACCTCGGCAGGAGCTAAAGCGCTTACGATATATTGTGCACGGTCAGCAGAGTAAGGAACGATATCAATCTTTTCGCCTTGAAGCTCGGTTACAACTGCTTGAACACGAATACCTCTTAAGCCAACGCAAGCACCAACCGGATCAATGGAAGAATCTTTGGCACGAACAGCAATCTTTGCCTTTGAGCCTGGATCACGTGCAACGCCCATAATTTCTACGATACCGTCATAAATTTCAGGAACTTCGGAAGTAAATAACTTTGCCATAAATTCCGGACAAGTTCTTGATAAGAAAATTTGCGGGCCTTTGTTTTCGCGACGAACATCCAAAACATAAGCACGAACACGGTCTCCGTTTTTGAAACTCTCCCTCGGGATGATTTCGTTACGGTTTAATACGGCTTCTGTCTTACCGATATCAACAATCACATTGCCGAATTCCAGACGCTTAACCGTACCGTTGATAATCGTGCCGATTTTTTCTTTGTATTCTTCGTATTGTTTATTACGCTCGGCTTCACGCACCTTTTGGGTTATAACCTGTTTTGCGGTTTGTGCGGCAATACGCCCAAAATCAATCGGCGGTAACGGATCAATGATATACTCGCCGACTTTGATATCCGGATTGATGCGACGTGCTTCTTCTAAAGTCAGCTCGGTTGTTTCGTTTTCAATCACATCAACCACCGCACGATAGCGTGCCAAAGTAATGGCGCCTGTCTTGCGGCTAATGGTTACACGAATATCATGATCAAAACCGTATTTGGAACGACCGGCCTTTTGGATAGCCTGTTCCATGGCTTCAAATACGTCTTCTTTATCAATATTCTTCTCTCTGGCAACGGCGTCTGCTACCATAAGAATTTCTGGTCTGGGCATATTTACAATATTTTCCATTTTGTCCTCTTTTAACAGGGTTAGGTTTAATTTGCAGTCGGTTTATGGGTTTTTAAGTATTCTGCCCATAACTCGTCCGTTATAACAATCTTTGCCTTTAAGATATTATCAAAAGGCAGTTGATAGGTTGTTCCATCCATATCTAAAGCAATTACGCCATCGGACGAAACATTTTTAATAATACCCTTAAAACGCTTGCGCTTTTCTATCGGCTCAAGGGTTTCAAGTTTAATCGTATAATTGATGTATCTTGCAAAGTGCGAGAGCTTAGTCAGCGGTCTGTCCAACCCCGGAGAGCTAACCTCTAAAGTATAGCGATTTTCTATGGGGTCTTTTTCATCAAGCTCCTTTGAAAGCGCACGACTGACATTTGCACAATCATCTACGGTAATTTCTTTGTTACCGTCCGGATAATCTATCATTATCTGCAAAACCGGATTAGAATCGCCGATCGTGAGAATCCGCACAGTTTCAAAACCAAGGGCTTCCACAACCGGCTCTACGATGTCTGCAAGATGATGTCTTTGCATTATACACTCCTTAAAAAAGTAACAAAAAAGCGGGGCTTTCGGCCCCACTTTCTAATTATATTAAAGATTATGATTATGCTTATAACACATAAATTTTAAAAGAAAAGAGTTTTTTTAAATTTTTTATATGATAAGCCTAAAAACCAACGGTTACACCTACGCCATATGACAAACTGTCACTACCACCGTATGCCACACCAGTATTAACCAACACTCTTTCATTAACATAATGGAAAGCACCAATCGCCGCCGCTTGATTATTTTCATAACCGCCTAGCGCCATACTGACTTGAGTTTTATATCTGTCGCTTAACGGCACAAGTGATGCCAAAGCATTATTTGCCGCCAAACCTTTTTCCATTTTGTTTTCCAATTTATCAATTTTATGTTCAATACCTCTAAATCTGGCTTCGTTTGCCACCTGAGCAGAAGCGAAATTATTTCTCGTTTCTTTTACGGCGACATCCAAACTATCTAAGGATTGTGCTATCGTTTGATTGTTTTGGATGTAATTCTCCTCGGTGTAATTACTTCTGTCACCGACTGCACCTGCCAAAGCGGTCAAATGTTCTTCAACTGTGGTATTTTGACCAAGATTGCCACCACCGTTTTCCGTTCCGACCTTTGCAGCAAGCCCGTGGATTTGTCCCATGGTCTTATCAATATTGGCTATGGCTTTGGTCGTTGTTGTAGCATTTGGTGTCGAAGATGACGGAATATCATTCTTCAAATTACCGGTTGTAGAGCCGGAAAAATCTGCCACATTACCAAAATCAGTGCTCAAATCTGTAACAGTGTTTTCCATTGTATCTAAGCGAGTGTTTGCGGTTTGAACGGTTGCTATGTCTGCTGCGGTAATACCGCTGTTTAACACTGCCATTTGTTCAGCACTTAAAATATCTTGCTTAGCATCAATCAATGTAGTATATCCTTCATACGTAGCAACTTTTTCTGCTGTAATACCTGAAGTCATAACTGCTGAATTATTGATTGTATCAACTGAGGTGCTTAAATCAGAAACAGTTCCTTGTAATGCCGTTAAGTCTGCGGAATCTGCCTTTCCGGCAACGGTCGTTTGCAAGGCTGTTAAGTCAGCGGCATCAGCCTTGCCGGTAACAGTTGTTTGCAAGGCTTCAAAGTCGGCTTGGCTAGCTTTGCTATCTACCGTTGAACTTAATGTTGTTACTGTTCCTTGCAACACGGTTAAGTCTGCGGCATCGGCTTTGCCTGCAACGGCGGTTTGGAGAGCCGTTACAGTCGCAGAGTCAGCTTTTCCGGCAACGGCAGCAGAGATAGCTGAATCGGTTTCAGACTTTGTATAAACATTAGCCGCATTAGCCTTGCCGGCAACTGTTGTTTGCAGGGCTTCTAAGTCGGCTTGGTTGGCTTTGCTATCTACCGTTGAACTTAGAGTTGTTACCGTGCCGTGTAAAGCGGTTAAGTCGGCCGCGTCGGCTTTGCTTGCGATAGCAGAAGAAATGGCTGAGTCGGTTTCACCTTTGGTATAAACATCAGCAGCATTAGCCTTACTGGCGACAGCGGTTTGTAAAGCCGTAACGGTTGCAGAATCTGCTTTGCCTGCAACGGTGGTTTGCAAGGCTTCTAAGTCTACTTGGCTAGCTTTGCCATCTACCGTTGAACTCAATGTCGTGACCGTGCCTTGCAAGGCGGTTAAGTCGGCGGCATCGGCTTTTCCAGCAACGGCAGCAGAGATAGCTGAATCAGTTTCGCCTTTGGTATAAACCTCAGATTTGGTATAAACATCTGCGGCATCGGCTTTGCCTGCGATAGCAGTTTGCAGAGCTGTGACGGTCGCAGAGTCAGCCTTACCCGCGACTGTTGTTTGTAAGGCTTCCAAATCTGCTTGGTCTGCTTTGCTATCCACCGTAGAACTTAATGTTGTTACTGTGCCTTGTAACGCGGTTAGGTCGGCGGCATCAGCTTTTCCTGCGACAGCGGCTTGCAGAGCTGTAACGGTTGCAGAATCTGCTTTGTTGGCGACAGTTGTTTGCAGAGTTGTGACGGTCGCAGAGTCAGCCTTACCCGCGACTGTTGTTTGTAAGGCTTCCAAGTCTGCTTGGTCGGCTTTGCTATCTACCGTGGAACTTAATGTTGTTACCGTGCCTTGTAGCGCGGTTAAGTCGGCGGCATCGGCTTTTCCGGCTACAGCAGAACTCAAAGTGCTTACTGTGCCTTGTAAAGTCGTCAAATCAGATTGATTTGCTTTACTTGCCACAGTCGTTTGAAGTGCTGTTAAGTCAGAAGCATCAGCTTTGCCTGCGACAGCGGTTTGCAATGCCGTCAAATCAGATTGGTTAGCTTTACTGTCAACCGTTGAACTTAATGTTGTAACTGTGCCTTGCAATGCGGTTAGGTCGGCGGCATCAGCTTTTCCTGCGACAGCGGCTTGCAGAGCTGTAACGGTTGCAGAATCTGCCTTGCCTGCAACGGTTGTTTGCAGGGCTGTCAAATCAGCTTGGTTGGCTTTACTGTCAACCGTTGAACTTAATGTTGTCACTGTACCTTGCAATGCGGTTAGGTCTGCGGCATCAGCTTTGCCTGCGACAGCGGTTTGCAAAGCCGTAACGGTTGCTGAATCTGCTTTACCTGCAACGGTTGTGCTTAAGTCTGAAACCGTGCCTTGTAACGCAGTTAAGTCAGCGGCATCAGCTTTGCCTGCGACAGCTGTTTGCAAAGCCGTAACGGTTGCAGAATCTGCTTTGTTGGCGACAGTTGTTTGCAGAGCTTCTAAATCAGATTGACTGGCTTTTCCGGCGACGGTTGTACTTAAATCGGAAACTGTCGTACCTAAAGTTGTCACTGTGCCTTGCAATGCGGTTAGGTCTGCGGCATCAGCTTTGCCTGCGACAGCGGTTTGCAATGCCGTCAAATCAGATTGGTTAGCTTTACTGTCAACCGTTGAACTTAATGTTGTAACTGTGCCTTGCAATGCGGTTAGGTCGGCGGCATCAGCTTTTCCTGCGACAGCGGTTTGCAAAGCCGTAACGGTTGCGGAATCAGCCTTTCCGGCAACAGTTGTGCTTAAATCGGAAACTGTTCCTTGTAAAGTCGTTAAATCGGATTGATTTGCTTTACCAGCCACGATGGTTTGAAGTGCTGTCAAGTCAGAAGCATCGGCTTTTTCAGCAAGAGCCGCTTCCAATTCTGATTCTGTAATACCTGAAACGCTTTGAATAGCATCATACACAGATTTTGCTGTTGCCAATTCACTATCTGTTGAAGAAGATGAAATACTTGTGGAAATTGTATTAACTGTTCCTGAACCTTCGGCAGAAAAAGTAATTTCACTAAATTTCTGCCTTTCCGTAAAGGTATTCTTTGTCCTTGTTTCAGCAAGATAATGTAATGTACCACCACTAACATCTGTGCGTAATGGCCCAGAATCATATACCCGAAGTTCTGCTTGTGCATCTGTGCCATATAAAACACACATACAAACCGTGCTTAATAATAGGCACTTTTTTAACAAATAATTGTGATTTAGTCTCAGCATCTTAAACTCCATAAAATAAACCCAATTTGTGGCAATTATTTCTCTTTGATGCAAAAAGCATTTGGTCCTGTATCATCTAACTTATATTTTTCAGACTCATCTTTTCCTAACTTCGTTATGTCTTCAATTACGATAATTGTCTTATCATTAAGCTGATAAAACTTTACTCTTTCCTTATCCGTCGTAGATGTATATGCGGATACATATTTTTTTTTGTATTCATCAGGTAATTTTTCATAAGATAAAAACTTTTTATTATCTTCTAAACTTGAAAATAATTGTGTAGAAACGACAAAACCTTCGATTTTCTGCCTTTTATTTGATAATTTTTTTAATTTTTCTTCAAGTAAACCTATTGTTTCTTTTGAAGTATACGTTTTTTCTTTTTTACCTATCATTAAATGTCTCCATCAGTTACACACTATTTACAAAACAAAAAACCCACCTTGTTGAGGCGGGCGGATGTTAGTAAACCGTATACAGATAGACGGCTCGGCTTATTGAGCCAATGATAGCCTTATTTAGCCGACATCCGCCCAAAGGCAGAAGTCGGCATATATATTTAAGTCGCATATGCGCTTGCGACTATCTGTATAAAGGGTTACTACGCCCTAACATGGTCTCCCATGTCTGATAAAAGGATATAAAAACGAAAATGAAATGTAAAGCTAAAAATGTAAGGGGTTGGATTTTATAGCTCCACCCCCACCCTAGCCCTCCCCCCTCGAGATTACTCGCGATACCTATGTATCGCTCGTGAGGGGGAGGAGACACCGAAACATGAGAGATTGCCACGACAGGCAAAGCCTGTCTCGCAATGACATCTATAACAAGTTCAGAATGACACTGTTAGAATAGCGAGGATATAGAGAATTCCTTTTTAGAAGCGATACTGTAAGCCGCCGTCAAATTCGGTCGGGTGTTCTTCTTCTAAATATTGTAGGAGTTCAGCATAAATTGAAAATGCTTTGTAATCATATTTGAGTTTGGCAGAGATTAAGCCGCGGTCGTCAGAGTGAATCTTATTCTTCAACCTATACTTACCAATACTGTTACTGTGATGCGTGTCAAAGCCGCGATACGGATCGGCAAACTCATGATAATATCCGGCACCTAAAGCGATATTTAAGCGATTATCTTCGTTGAACTCTATATCCTTATCAACATAAATTCCTAATGCGCTCTCTAAAGAAAAGACATTGGTCGCAGAGAGGTGTAACGCTTCGGCTTCTTTGCCCTCACTGATAGAATCCTGATACCAACCGAGGGCATTTAAGCCGACAAACGGTGTGACATTAACCGGTCCGAGATTTGATTTATAGCGGATTTCGTTTAATAATCCATAAGTTATGGCTGAGGTGTCCGCCTTAAAAGATTGATTTAGGCTCTTTCTTGTGTAATCACCATCGGAATAACCTAACTCGGCCATTGATACGGCAGTTAAATGATTGCCTAACTTATAAGTTAATGGGACATAGGCTTGAACATTGAAATTCTTGCGGCGCGAATCGTCATTGTAATCAGTATCGGTGTGGGTAAAGCTCATACCTAAACCTAAGCGATAGCGGTTATTCATTTTTTTGTCATAAAGGGCATAAGTGCTTTGAGAATTAATGTCATAACCGGTTAACGTGCCGCTGTCGGAACGTCCGACTTTCATCGCATCGACACCGATAAACTTACGCACATCACCACCCTCCTTAAATAATTCATCGGTCATAGTGCGGTTAAGGCTACGTTGGATTTTTAATTCTTCCTCAGGGATATTGGGGATAAACGAAGTTCCCATGGCTTTGGCTTCTACAAGTTGGGCATCAGTTGCCGTTGGTGCGGCTTTTAGGGCATTAAAGAGTCCGGCGTTTCTCTCGGCATTATAGTTTTGTTCCAAATATGCGGATTCACTTGTATTTGATGTTACTTCCGAGAAGTCTTTCATTTCCAGCACGATATCATTTGAACCGGTGCTATTGGGCTTGATTCCGGTATTATAAAGATAAGATTTTATATTAACATTAGTCTGGCTGACATCTTCAGCAGCTAGGGCGTTTTCTAGCACAATTTCTTTATCAAAATTATTCATGATGGTGTCTTGTTCTACATCTAAATCACCGCTGATAAATCCGGCCACCTTAAAGCTACCACCTTCAGCAATAGATACCGTGCCCCCCATAGCCGATAAGTCCAAATTGCTGTCACTGGTGATAGAACCGTTGTTAATTAACTGGGCACCATCTGTCAACATAATGGCAACATTGTTTCCGCACTGTCCATCGGTGCAGATATCAGTGTTCTCTGTGCCATTGATGATGATTTGACCAGTGTTCTTAACTTTAGCATTGGATCCGGAGGCGAAAATACCGACATTTTTGGAAGCGCCCGTCAGATTAATCGTTCCAGCATTTTGAACGTAGGTATCCATGGCATTATCACTTACGGCATAAATACCATAACTTCCGGTTGAACCATTTACGTTTAAGACACCGGTGCTTTCATTTATAATCGTGCCGTTATGGACATATAACCCATAAGCATTGGCTCTTTGGCTCTTTACATCAATGAGGGCACTATTTGCTATATAGCTGTTTTCACCCATCATACCGTAAGCATTACTGCTTCCTCTTGAGGTTGTAACACTGATATGAGAATTTGCACCATTGCCAGTGTTATATAAATATGCCCCGTTTACACCCTTCATACCTGCGGCGGTCGTCGTATTGTTACTGCCGTTGATGTCTACTTCTATAGTGCCCTTGACATTGGCGGCGCTATTGGTGCTATAAACATTATATGCTCTACCACCATTAGTAAAGATACCATAATATTCCGCTGTTGAACCTAAGCTGGCATTAGGTGCATAAACTCTGATTGTTCCGGTCACTTTACCTGATGACACATTATCGGGATTATCGTAATATGCATTATATATATCTTTGGGTTGTGCGGTTTCAGAGTTGCCGCCGTTTACGTCATAATTAGTGACATACATACCATACATGGTGCTCAGTGGTCGCTGACCTGTTGACTGCACCAGAATATTTCCTTCAACAGTGCTTTTATCGTTGATTAGTCCTGCATTAATAACTTTAGCGTTTTGCTCTACTGCTCCAGTGCTATACATACCAGCGGCGATACCACCTATTTTTCTGTTACTTGCCGTTACATTTATATTACCAAGAACATTTGTTTCTGTATTTTGGCCTTGGCCTGTTGCATAGGCATTTGCAACCGTCGCTCCGTCACCTTCTAAGCCTTTTAGCACGATATCTGAATTAGTGCTCTCATCATTGAGATTAATATTGCCGATTACACTTAATTTTACATCTGATCCGGAATTGGCATACGCATTAAATATATCGCCGGCGGCGTAAGAACCAATGGCATTTTGTATGCCTATTCCTTCTCCTTTGATATTTACATTGATTGTGCCTTTGGCCGTGCTATTATCCCCACCATATTTTGCAGATGACCGAAAAGCATTGTAAGTATTATTATAGTATTTTTGCCCTTCATCCCCGATATAGGTTGCTATACCGTTCCATATACCATATGCACTTCCGCCATTGTTATTGGTTACCGTAATAATACCTGTGCTTTGATAACCTAAAGCATTATATACATCGGCGGCTACATTTTCCCCTGTTACATATATACCATAGCCCTTGCTCGTTGTTTTTTCGGTTGTTGCATCTATGGCACCGGTGGAACGAAATTCTTCTTGTAATATGAAACTTTTGCTAAATTGTGTTTCACTATTAGCTACTGTTCCTTTGGCTGATATTCCATATACATCGTCTGTTCCGGCTATTTTTATGTTTCCTTCGGAAATCGTTTTTGAAACTGCAGAATCCATATAGGTTAAGGCATTATTTATTTTTGCCTTATTGCTTGTTCCCTCAATACCGATTACATTTCCCTCACCTTTATTAGTCAATACTATCGAACCTTGAGCATCAGCATTTGCCGCAGCACCATCTGTGGTATTGGCATATGCATTAAAAATATTACTTACACCATGAATACCAACAATACGACCTTTACTCTCTTCATCTTTTGTTACGGTAATATTACCTATTGCCTGATTATTAGTCGGTGATGCGGCACTGCCTTCGCCAGAGCCAAATGCAAAAGCATTATAAATATCTTTTGATACCTCATCTTCCGTTTCACCCGTGTTATACAAGCCATATATATACGATAATGTGTGTGTATCATTTATGATAATATTACCGGTAGCTGTTGCATCTTTAATGGTTCTATTAATAACGGCAGAATTATATATCGCATTGGGTTGATAAATACCATATACCGTGTTAGCACCCGTGTTCATATTATTTATTCTTATTGTAGCGGTTTGGCTTTCTGCTTCTGCTGTGGCGTCGCTTGGTGATGTTAAGGCATTATATACATTTTCATAATATGTTTTATTGCCTTCGGCATCTTCTGATTCTACCGGTTTCATACCATAGACATCACGGAAAATAGGGTCATCCGCACCATTGTGTGTTATTGTAAATGTATCATTATTAATATTCCTATCTGAAACGCCAACTATCGGTTGCCCCTTCTTCTCACAGATGCCTAATCTTGTCATGGCATATCCATTAGCTTCGTCACAAACACAATTTCCTTCGTCATCCTTGACATATCCTTCTCTTCCTGAAGAGCACTCTGTAACAATGCACAAT